>Ga0187781_10000293_pt1 | contig 35660 bp, 29 predicted proteins | sample 0715_SJ02_MP02_2_FD_132447 | JGI IMG/M metagenome (GOLD analysis project Ga0187781, IMG submission 132447) | Tropical peat soil microbial communities from peatlands in Department of Meta, Colombia - 0715_SJ02_MP02_20_MG | ecosystem: Environmental > Terrestrial > Soil > Wetlands > Peat | place... | reverse complement strand
CGCCCGAACATGCGCGTCAGCGCCTCCGACCACACCGAGCCGATGCGGTAGTCGGCGTCGAGCAGGAAGAAGCCCTCGCGCACCGTCTTGAGGATGTCGCGCGTCTGCTCCTGCGCCTCGCGGGCGGTACGCTCGTGGCGCGAGCGGGTGAACTGAAACCAGGCGGCCGCGGCCGCCAGCACCAGGGCGGCCAGCACGCCGATCGACAGCAGCGTGCGCAGGTGCGCCGCGGCGTCGGAGGCGTCGCGCTGCAATGAGGTGGCGAGCGTCACCAGCTGGGCCTGCAGCACCCTGGCGTTGTCGGTCGCGAACAGCTGGGCGCGCTTCACCTCGGCGTAGTGCGCCCGTCCCTCGTGCGACAGCGCGCTGCCCGAGCTATCCGAGTCGACGTACGGCTGGGCGTTGAAGCTGACCACGGGCTCGAGCACCGGGCCGTACTCGTGCCACAGCTGCAGCGCTCGCGTGAGCTCGGCCGAGTGGACGTAGCCGGCGGCGTTGAGCTCCTTCAGCTGCCGGTCGAAGCGGCGCACGGTGCCCTGCAGGTCCTCGAGCGCCTGGCCGGAGTAGGCACGCGCCTCGAGCCGGTCGCGCAGCGAGGTGAGCTGCTGGGTGATGTCGTCGGGGTAGTTCTGCAGCGCGCTCGCCGTCTGCAGCGCGTTGATGTTGGTGCGCATCTGCGTCGCCAGGCGGAAGCCGACGAACAGCACCGCGCCCATGACGAGTGTCAGCACCGTGCCGACACCGGCGGTGACGAGTTGGCGACGACGTTCGGTGCCGCTCAGGATCATCAGGGCTTCTCCGGTTCTACTTCTTCGGCAGCTCGAAGCGCACCAGCGTCTTGGTCGGCACTTCGACCGCCGCGCCGTTGACTATCACCGGCGCATACTTCCAGCGCTTCACTGCACTCATCGCGGCGTGATCGAACACACCGGGGGGCGACGACTGCAGCACCTGCAGGTCGCTGGTGTTGCCCTTGGCGTCGACGGTGAAGGACAGGAGCACGCTCCCGGAGACGCCCTTGGCGAGGGCGCTCTGCGGATACTCGGGAGCCACGCTCTTCACGGGCTTGAGGCTCGCGGCGAGGGTCGCCGGGTCGACATTAGCCCCGCTCTTGCCCGAGCCGAGCTGCTGCACGGCCTGGAGATCCCTGGCGTCGGCGCCGAAGCGGCGCGCCTGCGCGAGGTCCTGATCGGCGTTCTTGCCGGACTGCACGGCGGCGCGGGCCCGGTCGAGGAGCAGCTTCGCCAGATCGCGGCTCACCGTGGCGAGTGAGGCGTTGTCCGGATCGGCCGACTGCAGCTGCGTCAGGTAATAGACGGCGCTGTCCTGGGCGGGATCGGTAAGACGGCCGTCGCGCAGGCGCTCGCGCGCGAGCTGCGCCAGGCGATCACCCTCGGCGCGGGCGGCCCTGGCCTGGGCGCCGGCCAGGTCGTGCTGGAAGGCGCTGATTTCGGCGGCCGATGCGCCGACGGCACGCGCCTCGTTGAGCCAGCGGTCCGACTCGGCGGCGTTGCGGGCGATCCCGGCCTCGTGCGCCTTGCGCAGGTAGGCGCTCACCAGGTCGTGCTGGGCGCGCGCCGTGCTCGGGCTCGACGGATAAGACGAGAGCAGCTGCCGCAGGTAGTACCTGGCGCTGTCGTCCGCGGGGTCGACCAGCTTGCCGTCATGCATGCGGTCCTCGACCAAGCCTGCGAGGCGCTGCACTTTGGCGTCATCCTGGCGCCGCGCCAGATCGCTCTTCCACTTGGCGAGCTGCTCGGCGGTCAGGACGCCCGATTGCTGTGCCTGCTTGAGGAGCGCGGCGGCGCGGTCGAGGTTGAGCTCGGCGACCGCCTTGCTGATCTGGGCATTGGCGAGCCGCGCGCCGAGCTCCGCGACCCGCGGATCTTCGGGCACCGCCGCCTTGAAGTTGGCGAAGTTCTGCGCCGCCTCGTCGAGGTGGCCGGCGTTGAGCGACTCGTCGAAGCGGCCGGCGAGCACGCCGGCGACGCGCTGCAGGCCGTCGCGCGCCTCGCCGTTGGCGGCATCGGCGGCCACGGCGGAGCGGTAGTAGAGCAGGGCGTTGTCGCCGGCAGGCTCGGTGTAGCGGCGCTCGCGCATCGCGAGACGCGCCTTCTCGTTGAGCTCGTCCACCTTACCGTGCACGATCGAGAGGTCCGCGCTCGGCGCGGCCGGCAACGCCGCTTCCGGAGCCTGCGCCGGCGCCGCCGCGGGCGCCTCGTGGAGAGGAGCCGCGGGAGCCGGGGCCGGCGCCACGCCGTTGCCGCGCGTGAAGTACCAGGCGCCGGCTGCGAGCGCCGCCACCGCCACGAGCGCCGCGGCGATCATGAGAGTGCGGTTCCTGCCGCCGCTCATGCCCGGAACCTTGAGGGCTGCGGCGCTGCGCGTGGATTCGAGCTCGAACTCGGCTTCCGCGGCCTGCACCGGTGCCGCCGCGGCCGCGCTCGGTTTCCTGCGGGCGGCCGCTTCCCCGATCACGTTGGCGAACACGGCGTGGGTCTTGCGCGCATCGACCGGCGAGGCGGGGAGGACTGCGAAAACTTTCGAGCCTTTGACGGCCGCAGCCATCTGCCGCTCGAGCGTCTCGGGGGCGAATACCAGGATCACCGCGTGCGGGGCGCGGCCCTGCACGGCATCGACCGCCGGGCGAACTTCGTTGACCTGTAGAGCATCGATGACCAGCACCTGGCCGCGCCTGGCGGGGGAGCCGAGGCTCTCGAGCGCGGCCGCGACTGAATCCACCGGGCGGATCGAAGCCTGGCCGGCCAGTGCCTGACCGAGCTCGAGCAGGAAATCGTCGCGGGTGGTGATGGCGGTGACGTCGACCGCAGGCTGCGTGCTCGCCGGAGCACCGCCGGCGCCCGCCGGCGCTGCCGCGGCGGGATTACGCGATGATCTGGATGCTGCACTGGCCACGTGGCGTGTCTCCCACCTTATTGCTGTCACTGACGAAGCTAAAGAGTCCTCTCCGTCCGTGAAGTGAGGCCGCCGCGATCACTCAAAAGCGCAGCGCGCGACTCCTCGCCGATGGAGGATATGTAGCGTGGGAACAGGCGCAGTGCGTCAGTTCACAATAACGACAGGGCGCGTCGGGGTGCGGCGACGGCGATGGCCAAAGTCAGAGCCACTGCTCGCTTCCCGGCAAAGGGCGGAAAAACGGCCTGCGCGCAGCGGCGCCAGGCTGCGCGAGACCATGGCGCGCAGGACCGGCAGGTACCCGGGCCGGCCCCCGGAAAACGCCGGTGCCGCTAAATTTCCCGCTCCGGGCGAGACGCGTGCCGGCGGGGTCTCGCTTCGGTCCCCCGAGCTTTGCAATCAGCCACTTAAGCCGTGTCACCGGTCCCGGCCGCCGCGCTCTGCCTCGCGTGGTGGCGGCCCAGGCCTCTGGTGTGAACAATCCGTTGCTGTGACACTCTTAACGTAATCAGTCCGCGAGGATTGGAAGGCCGTCACTTTTTGTGGGGCACGTTGGGACTAAGTTAAGAGCCCAGGCGGATCGGTCGGCGAGCGCCGGCCTCCAGGGATTGGAACTATGAGCTCAACGGAGGGTAAGGACGATGCGACCACTCGGAGCTGACTCGGAATCTTCTCACGGCACAAGTGCCACCTTCATCGACACCCTGAGTTCGTTCAGCAAGCTGCACCGCGCGCAGCGCTGGGAGGGGACCTTCGGGGAATTTCTCGGCAACATTCTGCCGGGCAGTGCGAGCGCGCTGGCGCGCTCGAGCCACGAATACATCTGGGACATGCTGCGCTGGCACGGCCGCACGGCCTCTGCCGAGGCGCCCGAGAACGCCCGCGCCCGTGAGCTCTTCAAGCACGAGTTGTTCGGTATCGACGAGCCGCTGTCGCGGGTGGTCGATTACTTCAAGGCGGCCGCCGCGGGCTCCGACGTCGGGCGGCGCCTGCTGCTGATGCTCGGACCGCCCTCGGGCGGCAAGTCGACCGTGGCGATCCTGATCAAGCGCGGGCTCGAGGAGTACAGCCGCACCGACGAGGGCGCGCTGTACGCGATCCGCGGCTCGCCGCTGCGCGAGAACCCGCTCAACCTCATTCCGACCAGCCTGCGCGCCGAGTTTCGCCAGCGCTATGGCATCACCGTGCAGGGCGAGCTCTCGCCCTGGGCGCGGGACTTCGTCGAGCGCGAGTACGAGGGCGACTTCGTGCGCGTGCCGGTCGAGCGCGTGTTCCTCGCCGAGGCCTCGCGCGTCGGCATCGGCACCTATGCGCCGCACGATCCGACCACGGCCGATATCGCCGACCTGGTCGGCTCGGTGGACCTCGCCAAGGTCGCGCAGATCGGCGATGAGGGCGACCCGCGCGCCTGGTCGTGGTCGGGCGCGGTGTACGCCGCGAGCCGCGGCGTGCTCGAGATGATCGAGATCCTCAAGGTCAAGCGCGAGTTCCTCTATCTGCTGCTGACCCTTACCCAGGAGAAGAACGTCAAGGTATCGCGCTTCCCGCTGATCCACCTCGACGAGACCATCCTGGCGCACACCAATCTCGCCGAGTTCCACAAGTTCCTGCAGGAGAAGGAGAACGAGGCGCTGCTCGATCGCATGGTGATCATCAAGATCCCCTATGCGCTCTCCTACCGCGACGAGTCGCGCATCTACCAGAAGCTGGTATCGGGCGCGCCTGCGTTCCGCAACGTGCACCTCGACCCGCACGTGCTCAACCTCGCCGCGGTGTTCGCCATCCTCACCCGCCTGGTGAAGCCCGAGCGCGAGGGACTCGATACCGCCAAAAAGCTGCGGCTGTACGCCGGCGAGGCGGTCGAGGGCATGCCCGAGAACGAGTCGCAACGCCTGCGCACCGAGGCGCCGGACGAGGGCATGACGGGCGTCAGCCCGCGCTTCGTCATCAACGCGATCTCCAACGCCATCACCCGCGGCAACACCCACAGCCTCACCAGCATGGAGCTGCTGCTCGCGCTCAAGGACGCCATCGAGAGCGATGCGCGCATGGACGCCAAGCAGAAGAAGGCCTGGATCGACCACCTGGTGACGGCACGCAAGGAGTTCTACAACCGCTGGGTGAAAGAGGACGTGCACCGGGCGATGTTCGCTTCCTTCGAGGAGGAGGCGCAGCAGCTGCTCGAGAAGTATCTAGACGAGGTCGAAGCCTCGCTCGATCACCGTCAGGTCACCGATCCGATCACCGGCGAGACCCGCGCGGCGGACGAGCGCTTCCTGCGCTCGGTCGAGGAGAAGATCAAGGTATCGGACTCCGGCAAGCTGTCGTTTCGCCAGGAAGTGGTGCGCAAGGCGATGGTGGCCTTCAAGGCCGGCGAGAAATTCAAGCTCGCGAGTCATGCGCGCATGCGCGAGGCGATCGAGCAGTACCTGTTCGAGGAGCGCCGCGACGTGCTGCGTCTCGTGACCTCGACCGCGCGGCCCGATGAGGAAGCGCGCCAGAAGATCTCCGTGGTGCAGCAGCGCCTGGTGAGCGAATACGGCTACGACGAGCACAGCGCCAAGGAAGCGCTCAGCTACGTGACCACCCTGCTCGCGCAGGAGTAGCGCCGCCGCCAAAAAAGGAGTACCAGTAATACCATGGAAGAGGGAGGCGGCAGCAGCAACCCCGGCGGGCAGACCCCGCTGAGCGCCGCAAAATGGTACGAGCTGTTCTCGCGTGGCGCCCGTGACTGGCTGCGCCACGACCAGAAGGTGCGCGAGGCGGTGCGCGCCAACCTGCCGGAGATCATCGCCGGCGGCGAGGTCATCAACGACGGCGCCCGCACCGTGCGCGTGCCGGTGCGTATGCTCGAGCATTACCACTTCCGCCTGCGCCGTCCCGAGGAACAGCAGGGCGCGGGCCAGGGCAAGGCCAAGCCTGGCGACGTGTTCTCCGATCCTTCCCAGCAGCAGGGACCGGGCCAGAAGGGCGCGGGCGGGCGCGACGAGGGTGAGGTACAGCTGCTGCTCGAGTTCAAGGTCGACGACATCGTCGACTGGCTGTGGGAGGAGATGCAGCTCCCGAACCTGAAGGCGCGCGTGGGGCCGTCGGAAGAGAGCGAGTGGACGCGCGAGGGCTGGGACCGGCGCGGTGCCCGTTCGCGCCTCGACCGCCGCCGCTCCTTCAAGGAGCTGGTGAAGCGCCGTGGGGCGCCGGGCGCTACTCCGACCTTCACCGACGAGGACCTGCGCTTCCGGCAGCTCGCGCGCCGCAAGCAGCCGGCGATCCACGCCGTGGTGTTCTTCATGCTCGACGTGTCGGGCAGCATGTCCGACCGCGACCGCAAGCTCGCCAAGACGTTCTTTTTCTGGGTGGTGCAGGGCCTCAGGCGCGAATACCGCTCGCTCGAGACGGTGTTCGTCGCGCACACCACCGAGGCATGGGAATTCAACGAGCCGGAGTTCTTCCAGGTCTCCGGCACCGGCGGCACCGTGACCTCGACGGGTCTCAACAAGGTGCGCGAAATCATCGACGCCCGCTACAACCCGGGCCGCTGCAATCTCTACCTGTTCTACGCGTCCGATGGCGACAACTCGGTGAGCGACGCCGGGGATGCGCGCGCGGCGCTGGCCTCGATCGCCGCCGACACCTGCTTTACCGGCTACGTGGAGGTGTCGTCGGGTCTCTCGCGGCAGCTCGCCACCGAGACCGGCAAGCTCTGGGCCGAGCTCTCCGGCGCCGGCGTCGCCGCCGGCAGCTACGCGCTCAACGACTTCGAGGACGTATGGGGCGCGGTACGCCACTTCTTCTCGGCCGAGACGCAGACCCCGGCGGAGAAATGACGCGCCCATGAGCACCGACTGGCGCGATTACATCCGCCGCATCGAGGAACTCGCCAACCGCTCAGGGCTCGCGTTTCATCCGGTCGATTTCGAAGCGGTCCCCGACAGCTTCATGATGGAGATCGCGGTCTACGGGCTGCCGGTGCGCATGCCGCACTGGTCGTTCGGCGTGCGCTATATCTACCAGCTCATCCAGCGCCGGATGGGTCACTCGCGGCTGTTCGAGGTGGTGTTCCCCGGCAACCCCGGCCACGCCTACCTGGCGAACAGCAACGGGCTCGCCGAGAACATCCTGGTGACGGCGCACGTGCTCGGGCACGCGGATTTCTCCCGCAACAACCTGCTGTTCCGGCGCTGCCAGGAGCAGGTGAGCGAGCACATCGTCGAGCACGCCGCCAATCACGCGCGCCAGATCGAGCAGACCATCGAGACCTACGGCGCGCAGCGCGTCGAGATGGTGCTGGATGCGGCGCTCGCCCTCGAGCAGCACATCGACATCGATCAGTCGCTGCGGCGTGAGCGCTATCCGGACTACCTCGAGGAGCCCAAGGTCCTGGCCGACGACAGCTTCCGCAAGCGCTTCGCGGCGCTCGATCCGGTGGCCGCCGGCACCGTCGAGGCGAAGAAGCGCGCACCGGTGCCGCCGCACCCGGAGCGCGACCTGCTGTGGTTCGTGGCGAACTACGCCCCCGAGATGGAGAGCTGGGAGCGCGACATCTTCCTCGCGGTGCGCGAGGAGTCGTTCTATTTCTATCCGGTATTCGCGACGCAGATCATGAACGAGGGCTGGGCGTCCTACTGGCACGCGCGGCTGCTGCGCGAGGCCGATTTCATTCCGCAGCAGTCCTACCTGGATGCGGTCAAGTGCCACTCGGACGTGGTACGGCCGATCGCCGCCGACGCACAGGTATCACTCGCCATCAATCCCTATCACCTGGGCTTCTCCATGTGGGAGAAGATCGTCGAGCGCGACGGGCTCGAAGCCGCGCGCCACATCATGGAGCAGGACGACGACTTCTCCTTCGTGCGTAACCACCTGACGCGCGATCTGGCCGACGAGCTGGGACTGTTCCGCTTCAGCGCCCGCAGCGACGGCCAGATCAAGGTGCTCGAGCCCGAGCTCACCTCGCTGCACGAGGCGGTGCTCGCGCCGAAATACAACTTCGGCGCGCCGGTCGTCTCCGCGCAGCACGTGCGTACCGACGGCACGCTCGAGCTCGTGCACGACAGCGGGACCGACGGTCGGGGGCTCGACCTCGAGCGTAGCCGCAAGGTCCTCGATTACCTGCAGCGTGTATGGCGGCGGCCGATCGTCCTCACGACGGTGAATCAGGCCGGCTCGACTTTGGAGCTGACGGCTCCTTAGTGTCGGGCGCTTCCTCGCCCCAGTCCTCCTCGTCCTGCGAGGTCACGATCGACACCGGGTCGCTCGCGGGGAAGCTGTCCTCCAGCGCCTCATCGAGCTGGCGCTGAACCTTCTCTTTCCTGCGGCGCTCGTGCGCCGCCTCAGGCAATCGATCGCTCATGGCTGCCAGGACTCCTGGCGGCGGAGGAGGCCGCCTTCTGTCGCATGGTACTCCCGCGAGTAGCCGCCGGTACGCCCCCGGAGTACGCTTTGAGGCACCGGTGATGCTCCTTGCGGGCGTCCGAACACTCATAAGCCGGGAGCATCTGCCATGGGGAACGCAACTTCGGGCATCAGAAATATTGCGCTGGTCGGCCCGGCCGGCGCAGGCAAAACCTCGATCACCGAGACGCTGTTGCTGCAGGCCGGCGCCATCCGCAACCGCGGGAACCTCGCCCGCGGCACCACGGTCTCGGATTTCGATCCCCAGGAAAAGCGCCTGCAGCATTCGCTCGACACCGCGATCTGCAGCTTCAGCACCGACGGCACCCGCATCAACCTCATCGACACGCCGGGCTACCCGGACTTCCTCGGCAAGTCGCTCTCGGTGCTGGAAGCGGTCGAGGCGGTCGCGATCGTGGTGAGCGCGGTGAACGGGGTCGACACGCTCACCCAGCGCCTCATGGACTTCGCGCGCGAGCGCGGCCTCTGCCGCCTCATCATCGTCAACAAGATCGACAGCCACGACGCGCACTGCGCCCAGGTGCTGGATCAGCTGCGCGAAGCCTTCGGCAGCGAATGCCTGCCGCTGAATCTCCCTGCCGGCGGCGGCGATTCGGTGGTGGACTGCTTCTTCCAGCCCCACGGCCGCGCCGCGGACTTCTCCTCGGTCGAGGCCGCCCACACCCAGATCATCGACCAGGTGGTCGAGCTGGATGAGAAGCTCATGGCGCTCTATCTCGAGCAGGGCGAGGAGCTCTCGCCCGAGCAGCTGCACGACCCCTTCGAGCAGGCGCTGCGCGAGGGGCACCTGGTGCCGGTGTGCTTCGCCTCCGCCGAGACCGGCGCCGGGATCCCGGAGCTGCTCACGGCCATCGTGCGCCTCATGCCGAACCCGGCCGAGGGCAACCCACCGCCATTCCTCAAGGGCACGGGCGAGGATGCCGAGCGCGTCCCGGTGGCCCCGGATCCTTCCAAGCACGTGATCGCGCACGTCTTCAAGGTGAGCATCGACCCTTACGTCGGCAAGCTCGGCGTGCTGCGCGTCCACCAGGGCACGGTGCGGCAAGGCAGCCAGCTGTTCGTCGGCGACGCGCGCAAGCCGGTGAAGATCGCGCACCTCTTCAGCCTGCTCGGCAAGGACACCACCGAGGTGTCCGACGCCGGCCCGGGCGATATCGTCGCCACGCCCAAGGTCGACGAGCTGCATCTCGATGCGGTGCTGCACGACTCGCACGACGAGGACAACTATCACCTGAAGCCCGTGACCTTCCCGCCGCCGATGCTGGGACTTGCGATCGAGCCCGATCGCCGCGGGGATGAGCAGCGCCTCGCCGACACCCTCCACAAGCTCACCGCCGAGGACCCGTGCGTGCGCATCGAGCACCACGCCGCGGTGAACGAGACGGTGCTGTACGGCATGGGCGAATTCCACCTGCGGGTGCTGCTCGAGCGCATGACCGAGCGCTACGGCGTGCACGTCAAGACTCACCCGCCGAGCATTCCGTACCGCGAGACCATTACGCGGCCCGCCGAAGGGCACTGCCGGCACAAGAAGCAGACCGGGGGCGCGGGTCAGTTCGGCGAGGTGTTCCTACGCATCGAGGCGCTCGGGCGCGGCGCGGGTTTCGAATTCGTCGACGACGTGGTCGGGGGCGCGATTCCGGGTCAGTACATCCCCGCCGTCGAGAAGGGCGTGCGGCAGGTGCTGACCGAGGGCGCGCTCGCCGGCTTTCCGATCCAGGACGTGCGCGTCACCGTCTACGACGGCAAGCATCACGCGGTCGACTCCAAGGAGGTCGCCTTCGTGTCCGCCGGGCGCAAGGCGTTCCTCGACGCGCTGCAGAAGGCGACCCCGATCGTGCTCGAGCCAATCATGCGCATGGAGATCACCGCGCCCGCGAGCGCCATCGGCGACATCACCGGCGACCTCGCCACCAAGCGGGCGCGCATCTCGGGCAGCGACACGCTTCCGGGCCAGCGCGCGACGCTGCAGGCGCTGGTACCGCTCGCGGAAATCTCCGAATACCAGTCGCGGCTCAAGGCGCTCACCGGCGGCCAGGGCGCCTACACCATGGAGCTGAGCCACTACGACCCGGTGCCGCCGCGCAAGCAGCAGGAGCTGGCCGCGGCGTGGAAGCCGCGGGAGGCGCAGGAATAAGGTGGCCGTGACGGCGCCGCCCCTGCGGCGGCCCTTTCTCGCGTTCGTGCGCGCCGGCGCGGATTCGCTCCATGGGCGCCTGATCGCCGAGGACCCGCAGCGCAACTGGGACTGCTGCGTCTCCTGGTACGTGACACCGCGGAGCGAGGCGCTCGCGGAGTACTACTCTCATGGTGGCTTCAACAAGCTCGACGGCTTCGTCGAGTTCGCGCGAGCCCACCCGGAGTATCGCGAGTACAGCTACGTCATGCTGCTCGATGACGACGTGTACCTGCGGCCCGGCGACCTGTCGCGCTTCTTCACCCTGTGCGGGCGCTACGGCACCTACCTGTCGCAGCCCGCGCTGCGCTGGTTCACGCACACGACCATCAACGCCCTGGTGCGCAACCCCGTGTGCGTGCTGCGCCGGGTGACCTTCGTCGAAGTGATGGCGCCGTGCTTCTCACAGGCGGCGCTGCGGGATCTGCTGCCGACCTTCGGCATGACGCGCAGCACCTGGGGGAACGATCTCGCCTGGGCCGGAACGATCGGTGGACGGCACCCTATCTGCGTGGTGGACGCGGTCGGCATGGACCACACCCGCACCGGCGACGGTCGGCCCACCGCCTTCTACCGCAAGCTCTCCGAGATGGGCGTCGATCCGGGGGCGGAGCTGGCGCAGGTACAGCGCATGTACCCCGGCTTCCGCGGCTCGCGCACGCTCGACTCAGGGCACGTATTCCGCTCCGGCATCCCGGCCTGGGCGGCGCCGTTCCTGATGCGCCTCATCGAGCATCTCAAATTCATCGTGCGCATCCGCAAGAAGACCATGCTGCATTTACGCGCGCTGCGCGCGCGGATCGAGGATCTGCGCACCGGGGGCTGACTGCGCACCTGACCGGGCCCGCCCGCCGGGCGGCCTCGTGCGAGGGCTCCCGGAGGCAATGTTCAATGACCATTGAACTCTGGCTCCTTGAGGCCCTCTATCGAGGCTTCCGGAGGCGAAGTTCAATGACTATTGAACTTGTGTCCCAGGGAACATCACGCGCGCTGCCTCCCCGTCAAAGTCCTCAGGATTTCGGCCGGGAATCCAGCAGCTCGCGGATCACGGGCCAGCGGTTCTCGAGCAGGCCGAGCGCCTCGGGTTTACGCGCAGCGAGCACGCTGAAGTCCTTGGCGAGGTACTCCGCGATGAGCGCATCTAGGCGGTCCGCGAGCACACGTGAATCGGGATCGGGATTGAGGACGATGCCGAGCCCGGTCGGGGGCGTCGCGATGGTGCGCACCACCAGATCCGGGCGATGCGTGCGCAGCAGCAGCAGCAGCCGCCAGATGTCGCCGCTCCAGAAACCCGTGACCTGCTCGCGCTGCGCGGTGCGCTCATCGAGCGGATAGCAGTCGTGCATGAGGATCACGGAGGCGCGCGAGCAGGAGCGCTCGACGTTGATGAAGTCGCGCAGCGCGTATTCGAAGTGGTGCATGCCGTCGATGAAGGTGAGCTCGACCGGCGCCCCGCCGAGCTCGGCGCGCGGCGAGTACCTGGCGAAGAAGTCGTCGCTGGTCTCGCGGTAGATCCTGACGTTGGCCGGCGCGGGTCTGGCGAGGTTCGGCGCCGGGTCGATGCCGAGCACCTGCGTCTCGGGCAGCACGCACTCGAGCGACTCCCCGCGCGACACGCCGATCTCGAGGTAGGTGCGCGGGCGCAGGTGGCGGTGGATCCTCCTCAGCACCCGGAAGTAATCCTCGCCCGGGAGCGACAGCTGCGACATGAGGGTGTAGGCGCGCGAATAGTCGGCGCGCTCCACCGCCTGGCGGCAGAGCGCGAGCGCCTCGCTGCGCCGTCCCAGCCAGTGCTTGAGGCGCGCGCGCCGGAACAGCGCGCGCGCAGCGTGGAGATCGGTTGTCACGTGCGTCGGGCCTGCGAATACTGCCGAGCGTACCACTGCCGGTACTCGCCGCTCACGACGCCGCGCCACCAGGCCTCGTGCCCGAGATACCAGCGCACCGTCGTCCCGAGCCCGGCCTCAAGCTCCGTGGCGGCGCGGAAACCGAGCAGCCGCTGGATCTTGCCGGAGTCGACCGCGTAGCGCCGGTCATGCCCGGGGCGGTCGCGCACGTGCTCGATGAGGCTGCGCGCCGGGCGGCCCTGCGCTGGCGCGCTGCGCGGGAAGCGCGCCGCGAGCGCCGGCTCGGCCGCGAACGCCTGGTCCACGAGATCGCACACCGCGCCGACCACCGCGAGATTCGGCTCCTGGGTGGAGCCGCCGATGTTCCAGGTCTCGCCGGGCACGGATTGCGTCAGGATCAGCTCGATGGCGCGGCAGTGATCGCTCACGTGCAGCCAGTCGCGGATCTGCAGGCCGTCGCCATAGATCGGCAGCGGGCGGCCCTCGAGGATGTTGAGGATGCAGAGCGGCAGCAATTTCTCCGGGAACTGGAACGGCCCGTAGTTGTTCGAGCAGTTGCTGATCGTCACGGGGAGCCCAAAGCTGTGCGCGTAAGCGCGCACCAGGTGATCGGCCGCCGCCTTGCTGGCGGCGTAAGGAGAGTTGGGAGAGTAGGGTGTGCTCTCGGTGAAGGCCGCATCCCCGGAGCTCAGCGAGCCGTAGACCTCGTCGGTGGACACGTGATGGAAGCGGCAGCCGCGCTCGCTGGCGTCCGGGCCCCAGCTGGTGCGCGCCGCCTCGAGCAGCGCCTGGGTACCGAGCACGTTGGTGCGCAGGAACTGCGCCGGGTCCTCGAGCGAGCGGTCGACGTGCGACTCGGCGGCGAAGTTCACGATCGTTGCGAGCGACTCTTCCGTGAGGAGCGCCGTGACGCGCTCGCGATCGCCGATGTCGCCGCGCACGAAACGCACCCGGCCGGCGTCGATGAGCCCCGCGATGCTCGCCAGGTTGCCGGCATAGGTGAGGGCATCGAGCACCACCACCCGGTCGAGCGGATGCGCCGCGCACCAGTAATGGCAGAAGTTTGCGCCGATGAAGCCGGCCCCGCCGGTGACCAGCAGCCGCCTCACGGCCGCGTCCCGGGGCTGCCCATGCCGGCGAAGGTCGCCCGCAGTGCGCTGCGCCAGTGCGGCGCCGTGACGGCGAGCAGCTTCTCGGTGGCGCGCTTGTCGAGCACGCTGTAGGCGGGGCGTGCCGCCGCGGTCGGGTAGTCGGCCGTGCCGATCGGGACGATCGGGGGCGCGGTCGGCAGCAGCCCGAAGCGCACCGCTTCCTCGGCAATCGCCACGGCGAAGTCGTACCAGCTCGCGACCCCCGAATCGCACCAGTGCCACAGTCCCGCTGCGCGAGCCGTGCTGATCGCCCACAGAACTCCCGCGAGACCCGCGGCGTGCGTCGGCGCGCCCACCTGGTCGCTCACGACGCGCAGCTCCGGACGGCTCGCCATCAGGGTCAGCATGCGGGCCGCGAAGCCGCCCGCGGCGCTGTAGAGCCACGAGGCCCGCACCACCGCGCAGCGCTCGCCGAGCTCGCGCGTCACCGCGGTCTCGCCGACCAGCTTGGTGCGGCCGTAGACCGAGAGCGGGTGCGCCGCGGCGCGGGTGTCGTAGGGATGGCTCTGGCCGCCGTCGAACACGAAGTCGGTGGACACGTGCGTGAGCCAGGCGCCGGCCGTGCGGCAGGCGGCGGCCAGCACCTCGGGACCTGAGGCGTTGGCGCGCGCGGCCTCCTCGGCGTTGCGCTCGGCCTCATCGACGCGGGTGAAGGCAGCCGCGTTGATCACCAGCTCGGGAGAGAAGTCGGCGAACAGCGCGCGCACCGCGGCTTCCTGGGCGATGTCGAGCTCGGCGCGAGTCAAGGCCCGCACCACCGCGCCCCGGGGAGCGGCGGCGGCGAGCGCACGGCCGAGCTGCCCGGCAGCCCCGGTGATGAGCACTCTCACGGAAAGCACTCCGCGCGCTCGAGCGGCACGCCGTCGCGGTCCTTCGCCGAGAGCAGTGGCTCGCGGCCCGGGAGCAGCGGCCAGCGGACGCCGAGCGCCGGGTCGTTCCACTGCAGGGTCCGCTCGGCCTCGCGCGACCAGTAGTCGGTCACCTTGTACTGGACGCGCGTCTCATCGGTGAGTGCGAGGAAGCCGTGCGCGCAGCCCGCCGGCACCCACAGCGAGCGCGCGCCCGCGGCATCGAGCTGCACGCTCAGGTGCCGGCCGAAGGTGGCCGAGGAGCGGCGCAGGTCCACCACCACGTCGAAGATCTCCCCGGCGAGCACGCGTACCAGCTTCGCCTGCGTCTGGCGGATCTGATAGTGCAGCCCGCGCAGCACGTAGGCGCGCGAGAGGCTGACGTTCTCCTGCACGAAGCGCGCCTCGATGCCGGCGGCGGCGAAGTCCCGCTCGTTCCAGCTCTCGAAGAAGGCGCCGCGCGCATCGTCGAACACCTGGTGCTCGATCAACAGCACGCCCGGGAGCGCGAGCGGCGCGGCGCGCATCAGAACACCCGCTCCGCGAGCACGCTCTCGAGATATTCCCCGTAGCCGGTGCGCTTCAGCGGCGCGGCGAGACGCGCGAGCTGCGCGCGGTCGATGAAGCCCTGCCGGTAGGCGATCTCCTCCGGGCAGCAGACCTTGAGCCCCTGGCGTGCCTCGATCGTCTCGACGAAGTTGGCGGCCGCCAGCAGCGACGCGTGCGTGCCGGTGTCCAGCCAGGCGACGCCGCGTCCCAGCACCTCGACCTTGAGCTCCCCGCGTGCCAGGTAGGCGCGATTGACGTCGGTGATCTCGAGCTCCCCGCGCGCCGAGGGCGCGAGTGCGCGCGCCACGCCGACGCAGCCGGCGTCGTAGAAGTACAGGCCGGTCACCGCGTAATGCGAGCGTGGTGCCGCCGGCTTCTCCTCCAGCCCCACCGCCCGGCCCGCGGCATCGAACTCCACTACGCCATAGCGCTCGGGATCGCGCACGTAGTAGGCGAATACGGTCGCGCCGCGCTCGCGTGTGGCGGCGGCGCGCAGCTGCTCGGGAAGCCCGTGTCCGTAGAAGAGGTTGTCGCCGAGCACCAGGCACACGGGATCGCTGCCGATGAAGTCGGCGCCGATCACCAGCGCCTGCGCGATGCCGCGCGGCTCGGGCTGCACGGCGTAGCGGATGCGCAGGCCCCATTGCGAGCCGTCCCCCAGCAGCCGCTCGAACAGCGGCCCGTCGTCACGCGTGGAGATGAGCAGTACGTCGCGGATGCCGGCCAGCATCAGCGTCGCCAGGGGGTAGTAGACCAGCGGCTTGTCATAAAGCGGCAGCAGCTGCTTTGAGACTGCCCGCGTTACCGGATAAAGTCGGGTGCCGGAGCCACCGGCGAGGACGATTCCTTTGGTGATCATGAGATTCAGGCGGTCAGGACGGGCGGCGCATCCTAGCCTGTCGCCGTCGACGGTACCAAGCAGCACCGGCGTGAGGCGCCCCCTGCCGGGGGCAGCGGCCGCGCTCGCCTGGTGCGCGTTCATCCTGGCCGCTGTCGCCGTCGCTGGCACCGCGCTCGCCGACCCCCCGGCGGACCAGAAGCCCAAGGCGAGCTCGTTCGCGCCGCGCCATAGCAACAGTCACGTCTACGGCACGCCGGTCTCGAAGCCGATTCTGCACAAGCGCAAGAAGCGCCCGCCGCCCGCGGCGCCGGCGTCCGCCGAGCCGATCAAGTAGCCGCCGTGTGCTGACCGCGGCCGAACTCGACACTCAGCTCACCCGGGCGACCGCGTCTTTCAGCCGCGGTGAGCTTGCACAGGCGGAGAGCATGTGCCGCAGCCTGCTCGCCGCGGCCCCCAATAACGCTGCGGCGCTCCACCTGCTCGGGCTGGTGCGCGCCCGCGGCGGCGACCGCCGGGGAGGCGAGGAGCTCCTGCGGCGCAGCGTCGAGCTCGATCCCGGCGACACGCGGCTGCGGCTCAACTTCGCCACCTTTCTGCGCCGCGCGGGCCGACTCGCGGAGGCCGAGCGCGTCTATCGCCGGGTGCTGCAGCTCGCGCCCGGCGAGCGCAGTGCGCGCCACGGCCTGGTGCTGACGCTCGACAGCCTCGGCCGGGGCCGCGAGGCGGAGATCCAGTGCCGCACCCTGGTCGACTCCGACCGCGCGAGCCCCGATGGATGGGCGGCGCTCGGCTTCGTGCTCGCCAAGCAGAACCGCCCGCTCGAGGCCGAAGGCGCATACCGCCAGGCGCTCGCCCTCAATCCCGGCAACGGCCCGCTGCATCGCCGGCTCGGCTCGCTGCTCGCGCAGCTCGAGCGGGCCGAGGAAGCGCTGGCACTGCTCACACGGGCGCAGGCCCTCGGCGCGCGTGGCTTCGAGCTGGAGCTCACCCGCGGCCGCATGCTGACGCAGCTCGATCGCCTCGAGGAGGCCGAGGTTGCCTTCGCCGCGGCGGCCGCTGCACGACCGCGTAACGCCGAAGCGCACCTCGACCTCGCGCGCGTCCGCCAGGCGCGCGGAGATCCGGACTTCACGCGTTCGCTCGCCGCCGTGCTTCGCGAGGCGCCGCAGGATGTCCGGCTCCAGGAAGTGCTGGCGGTGCTGCTGCTGCGGGCCGGAAGAGGTGATGTCGCCGAGCTGCTGCTGCGCGAGCAGCTGCGACTCGCAGCCGGCCCGGTACCGTATCTGCGGTCCCTGCTGTCGCAGGTGCTGCGGGAATTGCAGCGGCTTCCGGAAGCGGAGACCGAGGCGCTGGAAGCGGCCGCGGCGCTGCCCCAGGATCCTCATGTGGTCGAGAACCTGGTCTCGATCCTCCTGTCACGCGGCCGGCCTCAGGAGGCACTGGCATTCATCCGCACGCAGCGCGCACGGGATCGGCTCGCGCAGGGCTGGCTCGCTTATGAGGCGACCGCGGCGCGCCTGCTCGACCAGCCCGCTTATCGCGAGCTCTACGACTATCAGCGATTCGTGCGGGTCTACGACCTGCCCGCGCCACCGGGCTTCGCGTCCGTGAAGGAGCTGAATGCCGCGCTCGCGGAGGTGCTCGGCAGACGCCTGCACCGGCACCTGCAACCGCTGCGCGCCAGCCAGCGCAACGGCAGCCAGACGGCCCGCAACCTGGTGATGGACACCGAGCCTGCGATCCTCGCCCTGATGCGCGCCGTCGAGGATCCGATCCGGGCGTATCGGGCCGCCCTCGGCAGCGCCCCCGACCATCCCTTTACCGCGCGTAACACTGGCGCGGCGCAGCTCGCCAGCGCCTGGTCGGTACGACTCGACCGCGGCGGTTTTCACGTCAACCATTTTCACGATCGGGGCTGGATCAGCTCGGCCTACTACGTGCAGGTGCCGGAGGAAGCCAGCGATACCGAGCTCAAGAGCGGCTGGCTCAAGCTCGGCGAGCCGCGGTTTCCGACGCCGGGAGCGGGAGTCGGCTGCGTCGTGCAGCCGCGCGCCGGACAGCTGGTGCTGTTTCCGTCCTACATGTGGCACGGCACGAGCCCGATTCTCGGGTCGCAGCCGCGCACCGCCGTCTCCTTCGACGCGCTTCCCGCCGCAGAGGGCGGGCTTTGAACTAAGGCTTCGCGGTCCGCTTCCAGCTGACGTGGTCTCCGACCTTGATTCCGAGCAGTCCCGCCTCGCCCCCGCGCAGCTCGAGCACCGCGCCGACCGGCACATCGGAGCTCAGCAGATCGAGCCGCAGCGGCGGCGCGTGCGCGATGATCTTCACCACCTGCCCGCCGGCGTCGATGAACAGCATGTCGAGCTCGATGTAGGTGTTCTTCATCCAGAAGCTCACGACGCGCGCCGGCTCGAAGAGAAACACCATGCCGTGGTCGGCGGGCAGGTCGCGCACGTACATCAGGCCCTGCTCGGAGCGTGCCGGCGTGTCGGCCACCCATACCTCGAAGTCGAACCTGCGCTCCGGCTGCGGCGTGCGTTGCACGATCTCGAGCGCGGCGCGCGGGTAGGTCGCCAGGTCCATCGGCGGCGGGTCGGCGCGCGCCGCGGTGCCGAGAGCGAAGAACAGGATGGCGGAGGCTAAAAGGAACGCGGTGGCTCGCATGGTAGTGCTCTCATCGTATCGCGTCGTCGCCGAACACGGCGTTGCCCGCGAAATCGAAGCTGCTGACGAGAATGCGCTCGGCATTGTTGAGCGTCGTGGCCGGGGCGACGCAGAAGCCGCGCGCCACCACGCGGTACCTGCGCGGCGTGCCCGGCGCGCGCAGCCGCTGCTGACTGAGCGTGTCCACGGTGCAATGGTCGTCGCCCTGGGTCGAGTAGAGGCGCTGCGCGCCCTCGACGATCAAGGTGAGGTTGGTCGGGAGGGTGTGGCCGCTGCGGCCCTCGTGGGCCGTGCTCACGCCGAACACCATGCGCAGCCGCCGCCCGTCCGCGCGCACCGGTCCGAGGAAGCTCATGCGGATGCCGCTGCCGTCCGGGCGCGGCCCGCCGTCGCATTCGAGCTCGGCGTTACGCCAGTCGATGTCGAGGTTGAGCGCCCCGCGGATGCGCGCCTTGAGATAGCCGTTGCCGCTCGGCAGGCAGCCCGAGGGCGCGGCCGGCGGAGCGCCCGCGGCCGGCGGAGCACCCGCGGGCGGCATGACGATCGGTGGCGCCGCGCCCGGCGGCGCCGGTAACCCGGCGCAGGGAAACACGGCCGCCAGACCCAGGGCGCAGACGACTACTCGGGCGAGGCGCGGCATCCGGCGCAGTTTATCGTGCCTAGTTCGATTGGCGCGCCGGGCCTTCGGCGCGGCGCGCAGGCCTAGCCATCGATGGACTCCTGCTCGCGGGCCAAGAGCGCGGTCTTGGCCCGCTATTCAACGGGCGGGTTTGGTGCGAGCGAGTGATCCGCGCTGCCCCGTCTCAGGCTCCTGGAACCACGAGCAGCGCCTTGGCGAGATGCGCGTGCCCGCGCCCGATTGCCCGCGCGGCGTGCATGAGCAGGGTGACGATCAGCACGCCGAGAACGCCGAGGATCAGGGCCGAGATCATCGAGTGCTCGGAGAGCGCCCAGCCGCCGATGTGCACATCGTCGGAGAAGGTGGCATCCGCGTCCCAACCGAGCCACCTCGCCAGCACCAGGAACGGCAGGGAGGTGAATGCCAGTCCAACGGCGAGGCCGGTCACCGTGACCGTGAAGTACACGATACCGAGCGGCAGCATGAGGAGCATGTAAAGGAGCGTCGTCCAGGTGCGCGCGTCACCCAGCATCTCGCCGATGCGCGTCAGCCAGCCGGCCGGCGGACCGGGGTGCACGGGGCGGCGCGGCATGCGCTCGCCGGTGACCGCCTCGAGCAGCCGCCCCTCGCCGAGGGCGATGACGCGCGTGATGCCGATGAAGGCGAGGAAGAAGGGGATGCCGATGATCAGGATGGCGAAGCCGAACGACAGCGACAGCCCCGTCACCACGATGGTGAAGTACAGGATGCCGGTGGCGAGCGCGAGCAGCATATAAAAGATAGAGGTATAGGCCCGCGGGTCGAGATACACGCCGAAGAAGCGCTTCCAGCCGCTCGCGTTCGCCGCCGCCGGCACCGGGGTCTTGAGCGCCGCTCTCACCTTGGCCTCGGTGTCGCGGTAGGCCGCGGCGACTTCGTCGGGCGCGCCGTAGGTGCTCGCGATGAGCTCGAGCACGTCGGCCTCCGACTTGTCCGGATGAGCCGCCACCTCGGCGCGCAGATATTCCTCCGCGTCGTAGAGTGCGTCCTGGATCAGTGCCGGGTCCTGCCCCTCGAGCGCGGCGCGCAGCTGTTTGAGATATTCATCGATCGAACGGGGAGCGTGGGCACTCATGAGTCGGTTCCTTCAATGAAGCGGTCGACGAAGCCGCGCGTCTGACGCCAGATGCCGCTCCACTGCGCAAGGAGCGAGCGCCCCTCGTCGGTGATGCGGTAATAGCGCCGCGGCGGTCCGGAGTAGGAAGGCACGACGCGGCTGGTGAGGAGTCCGCCCGCGGCGAGCGTGCGCAACACCGGGTAGATGGTGCCCTCCTTGAAGAGCGCCTCGCCTTCGTTGGCTTTCTGCAGCCGCTTGGCGATCTCGTAGCCATAGAGATCGTCGGGACTGCGGTCGAGCACGGCGAGCAGGACGAGGGCCACGAGACCTGCGTTGAGGTCTTTCTGGAACTTGCGTGCCTGGGTATCGTCCATTTGCCAGTACTGTGTACTAAATAGTACTAGCTGTCAACTAGTACTATATAGCCTACTGTGCTTTGCAACATAAAACAGAGTCTTGGCATACGTATCCACAGGCCAGCGGGGCAGTTGGCCGGACCGGCTTCGAGTGGGGTGCTGCTAGACTCGGGCCAGAACTAAGGCCCAAGGCCGGTGATGAGAAACTCGCTCCTAGAAGTCACTCCGGTCATTCCCCAGACTCTCGCGCGGCTCCCCGAGCTGGCCGGCAATCTTTTCTTCAGCTGGCATCGACCCATCCGGGCGCTGTTCGAGGACCTGGACCCCGAGCTCTGGAAGCAGACCAACGGCAACCCGCGCCTCATGATCCGCTGCGTGGATCAGTCCGCCCTCGAGCGCGCGGCAAACGACGGCGGTTATCTCGAGCGCTACCGCGAGGCGCTCGAGCTCCTCGACGCTTACGTGCACGTGAGCGCTCCGGGCGCGGATGAGCCGCTGATCGCGTATTTCTGCGCGGAGTACGGCTTTCACGAGAGCTTTCCGATCTACTCGGGCGGCCTCGGCGTGCTCGCCGCCGACTACTGCAAGGCGGCGAGCGACGAGCGCGCCAACTTCGTCGCGGTGGGACTGCTCTACGAGCAGGGCTACTTCACCCAGACGGTCGACAACGACGGCAACCAGCAGGCGGAGTACCGCGAGCGCGATCCGCGCGATCTGCCGGTCGAGCCGGTGCGCAACGCGGCCGGCGAGTGGCTCAAGGTGAGCGTGCGCATTGCGGGGCGCGAGGTGGTGGCGCGCGCCTGGAAAGCGCAGGCCGGGCGCGCGCCCGTCTACCTGCTCGACACCAACTGCCCGGAGAACGCGCCCTCGGACCGCGACATCACCCACCGCCTCTATGGCGGGGACGACTCGACGCGCATCCGCCAGGAGATGATCCTCGGCATCGGCGGCGTGCGGCTGCTGCGCGCGCTCGGGCTCGCCCCGGCCGTGTGGCACCTCAACGAAGGCCACGCGGCGTTCCTGATCCTCGAGCTGCTGCGCGAGCATCTCGGCTCGGGACTGCCGTTCAACGCGGCGCTCGAGGCGGTCGCGGCCGATTGCGTCTTCACGACGCACACCCCGGTCGCCGCCGGGCACGATGCCTTCGGCCACGACCTGGTGGTGGCGCACTTCGGCGATCTCATCCGCGAGCTCGGCATACCGGTCGAGCGCTTCCTCGATCTCGCGCGCGCCCCGTCGGTCCCCCATCTCTTCAACATGACCCGCCTCGCGCTCAACGGCGCGCGCCATGTAAACGGCGTCAGTCGCATCCACGGCGGGGTGTCGGCGCGGCTGTGCGCCGACGAGTGGCCGGAAGTGCGCCCGGAGGACAACCCGGTCGGGTACATCACCAACGGCGTGCACGTGCCGACCTTCCTGCATCAGCGCTGGACGACCTTCCTCGATCGCGAGCTCGGCGCCGAATGGCGCGATCGGCTGCGCGATACCGACTTCTGGAGCGCGCTCGAGCGCATCCCCGACGAGCGCTACTGGGCGACCGCCCAGGACGTGAAGTCGCGCATGCTTGCCAACGTGCGCGAGCGGCTGCAGCGCGAGTACGAGCGCAAGGGCCTCTCGCCGGCGCAGCTGCGCCACGTGACGCGCTACCTCGATCCGCAGCGCCCCGGGGTGCTGACCATCGGCTTCGCGCGGCGCTTCGCCACCTACAAGCGCGCGACGCTCCTGATGCACGACCGCGCGCGCCTGGCGCGTCTGCTCAACAACCCGGAGCGTCCGCTGGTGCTGCTGTTCGCGGGCAAGGCGCATCCGGCGGATGAGCCCGCCAAGCAGGTGCTGCGCGAGATCCGCCAGCTGATGATGAGCCCGGAGTTCCTCGGGCGCATCGTGTTCCTCGAGGATTACGATCTGCAGCTCGCGCGCAGCCTCGTCTCCGGGGTCGACATCTGGCTCAACAACCCGATCGCCCCGCTCGAGGCGAGCGGCACCTCGGGCATGAAGGCCGCGATCAACGGGCGGCTCAACCTCTCCATCCTCGACGGCTGGTGGGCCGAAGGCTGGATGCACGACAACGGCTGGGGGATTCCGCCGGCGAACGTGGCCGATCCCGAGCGGCGTGACGTGCTCGAGGCGGACATGATCCTCGATACCATCGCCGAGGAGGCGCTGCCGCTCTACTACGACAGGACCTTCCCCGACTGCCCGCCCGAGTGGGTGCGGCGCAGCAAGCGCGCCATGATGACCGTGATTCCGCGCTTTAACATGCGCCGGGTGTTATTCGACTACACGCGCGGGCTCTATCAGCCGGCCGTCGCCCAGTACCGCCGGCTCGCGGCGGACGGCTTTACCGGCGCGCGGACGCTCGGCGAGTGGAAGCAGCGCGTGCGGGCCGCGTGGCCCCGGGTGAGCCTGAAGCTCCTCAGCGACTCGACGCGCGACCTGCCGCGCGGCGAGCGGCTGCGCCTCTCGGTCGCCGTGGCGCTCAACGGGCTCGCGCCCGCCGACGTGCGGGTCGAGTTCGTCGCCCGGCGACTGCTGCCGCAGGCCGAGCGCACCCCGCCCGCCCTGTCCTCGTACGCCCTGCCGGCGCGCGACGGGATCTGGCGCGCCACGCTCAAGGCGGCCGACGACGCCGACCCGGCCGGCGAGACGCTGTTCGCACTGGATGCCGAGCCCCCGGAATGCGGCCAGTTCGCCACCGAGATCCGCGTCTACCCCTGGCACGAGCTGCTCACCCACCCTTACGAGCTCGGGCTGATGAAGTGGCTGTGAGCGGGGTAAATTCCGCGGTTGCGCAGCGGATGCGCCTTGCGCTGTAGTACCCGTCATGACCCGCCAGCCCGCCCGCGCCTCCTCCGGCCGCTACGTCAGCCGCCTCACCGGCGGCACGCTCGCGGTGATCATGGCCGGCGGCCGCGGCGAGCGGCTGCGCGATCTGACGCTCAACCGCTGCAAGCCGGCGACGCCCTTCGGCGGCAAGTTCCGCATCATCGACTTCGTGCTGTCGAACTGCGTGAACTCCGGCATCCGCCAGATCTCGATCCTCACCCAGTACAAGGCGCAGTCGCTCATCCAGCACGTGCAGCACGGCTGGAGCTACCTGCGGGGCGAGTTCGGCGAGTTCGTCGAGGTGGTCCCGGCGCAGCAGCAGACCGGCGCCCACTGGTACCGCGGCACGGCGGACGCCGTGTACCAGAACAACGAGCTGATCGCCTCGCACCAGGCCAAGCACGTGCTGGTGCTGGCCGGCGACCACATCTACAAGATGGACTACGGCCCGATGATCGCCTACCACGTGGAGAAGGGCGCCGACATCACCGTGGGAGTGGTCGAGGTACCGGCGGATCAGTCGCGGCATTACGGCGTGCTCACCGCCACCGAGTGGAACCGCGTGACGCGCTTCGCCGAGAAGCCGGCGGTGCCCGATCCGCTGCCGGGCCGCCCCGACACCATCCTCGCCTCGATGGGCATCTACGTGTTCAACGCGCCGCTGCTCGAGAGCATGCTGACCGCGGACGCCGCGAACGAGGCCTCATCCCACGACTTCGGCAAGGACATCCTGCCGGAGGCGATCAACACCGGCCGCCAGGTGTTCGCCTATCCCTTCCAGGACGTGAAGACCCGCGCGCAGAGCTACTGGCGTGACGTCGGCACGCTCGACGCCTACTACGACGCCAACATCGAGCTGGTGCACGTGCGGCCCGAGCTCAACATCTACGACGAGGACTGGCCCATCTGGACCTACCAGGTGCAGCAGCCGCCCGCCAAGTTCATCCTCGACGAGGACGGGCGGCGCGGCATGGCCATCAACTCCATGGTCTCGGGCGGCTGCATCATCTCTGGCGCGGTGGTGCGTGAGTCGCTGCTGTTCTCCGACGTGCGCGTCGAGGAGCGTGCCAGCATCCACCGCTCGGTGGTGCTGCCGCATGCCGAGATCGGCCGCGGCTGCAGCATCAACAACGCGATCATCGACGAGAGCTGCGAGATCCCCGACGGGCTCAGCATCGGCAGCGATCGCGCCGCGGACGCGGAGCGCTTCCACGTCACCGAGAAGGGCGTGGTGCTGGTCACGCCCGACATGCTGCGCAAGCTCCGGCCCTGAGGAGGCTATCGGTGGCATCCGCGGCGCGCCTGCCGGTCGTCCTCCTCTGGCACATGCACCAGCCGCAGTACCGCGACGCCATTACGGGGCAGTACACGCTCCCCTGGACGTACCTGCACGCCATCAAGGACTACACCGACATGGCGGCGCACCTCGAGGCGAACCCGGCGGCGCGCGCGGTCATCAACTTTTCCCCGGTGCTGCTCGAGCAGCTCGAGGACATCGCCGCGCGCATCGACGCGCACCTGACGAGCGGGGCACCGCTCCCCGACCCGGTGTTGGCGCTCCTGGGTCCCGAGCCACTGCCGACGGAAGGCCCGCCGCGCCTCGCGCTCCTCAACGCCTGCCTGCGCGCGCAGCGCAAGCAGATGATCGAGCGCTTCGGACCCTACCTCGAGCTCGCGACCATCGCCGACACCCTGGCGACGCCCGAGCGGGTCGGTTACGCCTCGGATCACTTCATCCACGATCTGGCCGTCTGGTATCACCTGGCGTGGCTCGGCGAGACGGTGCGGCGCGCCGACCCGCTGGTCGCACGGCTCACCGAGCGCGGGCGCAACTTCAGCGCCGCGCAGCGCCGCGAGCTGCTCTCACTGATCGGCGCTCTCGTCGCCCGGGTCATTCCGCGCTTCCGCGCGCTCATGGAGCGTGGCCAGTGCGAGCTGTCGGTCACGCCCTACGCGCATCCGATCATCCCGCTGCTGCTCGACTTCGGTGCGGCGCGCGATACCGTGCCGGCCATGACGCTGCCCGTGCACCCCGGCTATCCGGGCGGCGCCGCGCGCGCCACCTGGCACGTCGAGGAGGCGATCCGGGTCTTCACGCGCGTCTTCGGCGCGCGCCCAACGGGAAGCTGGCCGGCCGAGGGCGCGATCAGTGGAGCGACCCTTGCGCTGCTCGCGGCCCACGGCTTCCGCTGGGCGGCGAGCGGCGGGGCGGTGCTGCACAACAGCCTCGAGCTCGCCGACCCGCAGGCGGCGCGCGAGCCGCGCAGCTACAACCGCGCCTATCGCCCGCAGGGCGCCGGTCTCGACTGCTTCTTCCGCGACGACAATCTCTCCGACCTGATCGGTTTCACCTACGCCACCTGGCACGGCGACGACGCGGCTCACAACCTGGTGAATGAGCTGACACAGCTCGCGCGCGGCTACCACGGCGACTCGAATCACGCAGTGCTCATCGCGCTCGACGGCGAGAATGCCTGGGAGCACTACCCGTTCAACGGCTATTACTTCCTCAAGGCGCTCTATGCGCTGCTCGCGAGTCATCCGCTCATCGAACTGACGACGCTCTCGGCGTGCCTGAGGCGCGGACTCAAGGCGGCGCCCCTGCCGCGGGTGGCGGCCGGCAGCTGGGTGCACGGCACGCTCGCCACCTGGATGGGCGATCCGGCCAAGAACCGCGCCTGGGACCTGCTGTGCGACGCGAAGCAGGTGTTCGATCGCGCCGTGAGCACTCCGGCGCTGGATGCCGCGGCGCGTGAGGCCGCGGGCCATCAGCTCGCGCTGTGTGAGAGCTCCGACTGGTTCTGGTGGTTCGGCGACTACAACCCGGCCGAGTCGGTGAGCCAGTTCGACCGCCTCTACCGCCGGCAGCTCGTGACGCTCTACCGCCGCCTCGGGCTCGAGGCGCCGGCGGTGCTCGCGCAGCCGATCTCCACCGGCACAGGCTCGCCCGAGCACGGTGGGGTCATGCGCCGCGCCAGTGCCGGCTGAGCGGACCGAGCGCGCGTGTCCGGCATGCGCTTGCCCGTCTTCGATCGGCGCCGCGCAGGGGCGCTGCTGCCGCTGTCGGCGCTCGAGGCGCCGCTTGGGCGCGGCGGGCGCGCCTTCATCGACTGGCTGGCCGAGGCCGGGTTCTCCGTGTGGCAGATACTGCCCCTGGGACCCGTGGGAGCAGACCGGTCGCCGTACTGGGTCCGTTCCGATGTGGCAGGAAACGCTGCCTTTCTCGACGAGGGCGAGCTGCCTGATGCGCGGGCCGCGCCCGACGCGCAGTTCCTCGCGGACTCGGCCTCGTGGCTTCCCGACTACGTGCTGTTCGAGGCGCTCACCCGGGCGCATGGAGGCGCGCCCTTCTGGCAGTGGCCCGCGCAGCTGCGCGACCGCGTCCCCGCGGCGCTCGCGGCCGCGCGCGCCACCCTCGCCGCGGAGCTCGCGGCGCTCACGCACGAGCAGTACGCCTTCCACGTGCAATGGGAGCGCCTGCGCGAGTACGCGCACGGCCGCGGGGTGCGAATCTTCGGCGATCTGCCCTTCTACGTCGCGCCATCCTCGGTCGAGACCTGGGTCCATCGCGCATTGTTTCAACTCACCCCGACCGGCGAGCCGGCGTTCGTCGGCGGCGTGCCGCCGGACTATTTCTCCGAGCTCGGACAGTTGTGGGGCAATCCCGTCTACGACTGGCACGCGCAGCGCCGCGACGGCTACCGCTGGTGGGTGGCGCGCGTGCGCGCGCAGCTTTCGCGCCTTGACCTGCTGCGCGTCGATCATTTCCGCGCCCTGGCCGCCTACTGGGCGGTGCCGGCGGGGGCAGCGGACGCACGCGGCGGCGCCTGGCACAGCGCGCCCGGCGGTGAACTCCTCAGCCGGCTGCGTGAGGAGTTCAGCGACCTGCCGCTCGCGGCCGAGGACCTCGGGGTGATCACGCCCGACGTGGAGGCGCTGCGCGACGGCTTCGGCCTGCCGGGCATGCGCGTGCTGCAGTTCGGCTTCGACGCCGATCCGGGGAATCCCCATCGGCCTTATCTCTACGAGCGCGCGAGCGTGGTCTACACCGGCACTCACGACAACGACACGACCGCCGGCTGGTACTCGCACCTCGATGCGGAAACGGCCGCCCGTGTGCGGCTCTATCTCGGCGTTGCGGCGGAGGCCGTCCCCCAGGCACTGATCCGCACGGCGCTCGGCTCGGTCGCGCGGCTCGCGATCGTGCCGGTGCAGGATCTGCTGGGCTTAGGCTCCGAGGCGCGTCTCAACACCCCCGGCACGGTGAGCGGCAACTGGACCTGGCGGCTGCCGCCCGGCTCGCTCAGCCACGATCTCGCGCGCCGGTTCGCCGCGCTCAACGCGGTCTTCGGCCGATGAGAGCCATTGCCACCGCCGCCGCGGTCGCGCTGCTCGGCTGCGGCTGCGCGCTGGCGCCGAGGCTCACCACTCCGACCCTCACCATCGTCGGCGTGCAGCTCGAGTCGAGTGACCTCCTCACGCAGCACCTCAAGGTGCGCGTGCACGTGCAGAACCCGAACCCCCGGACGCTGCCGGTCAAGGGGATCGAGTACACACTGGAGGTCGACGGCCAGCCCTTTGCGACCGGCGATTCGGCGGCCAGCTTCGTCGTGCCGGCGCTCGGCGAGGCCGAGTTCGACATGAACATGACCACCAACGTCGCGGGCACGCTCGTACGGCTGCTGGCGCGCGCACCCGATGCGCCCGCGAACGTCCCCTATCGGCTGAGCGGCAAGATCTCGCTGTCGCAGGGCTGGCTGCAGTCGATTCCGTTCGAGCAGCACGGTACTTTCAGGCTCCAGTGAGCCGCCGGTAAACGGCCTCGTACTCCGAGGTGGCGCGCTGCCAGGAGAAGTCCCGGAGCATGCCGTTGCGCATCAGGCGCGACCACTGCTGCGGCCTGCCGTACAGGTCGAGCGCAAAGTTCACGGCCCACTCGAGGGCTGGCGGGTCGAAATCGTTGAACACCACGCCCGTGCCGCTGCCGCTCGCTGGGTCGTAATGCTCAACCGAATCGGCGAGTCCGCCGGTGCGGCGCACGACGGGCACGGTGCCGTAGCGCAGGCTGTACATCTGGTTGAGCCCGCAGGGCTCGTAGCGCGAGGGCATGAGGAACAGATCGCTGCCGGCCTCGATCCAGTGAGACAGCACCTCATCGTAGCCATTCACGAACGCCACCCTGCCGGGGAATGAATGCGTGAGTGCGGTAAAGAACTGCTCGTACTTCGCCTCGCCGCTGCCGAGCACCGCCAGCGTCAGCGGCCGCGCACTCATGACCTTCGGCAATGCCTCGAACATGAGCTCGATGCCCTTCTGCATCGCAAGGCGGCTCACCACGCCTGCGAGCGGCGCCTCCGGCGCGCCGTCGAGGCGCATGTGGGCGCGGAGCTCGCGCTTGAGCGCGCGCTTGCCTTCGAGATGGTCCGGGTCGTAGTGGATTGGCAGCAAACGGTCGCGCCGCGGATCCCATTCGTCGTAGTCGACGCCATTCAGGATCCCGGTGAGCGCGGCGCCGCGCGCGCGCAGACTGTCCTCGAGACCCATGCCGTACTCGGCAGTGCAGATCTCGTGGGCGTGCGTGGGGCTCACGGTCGTGATGGCATCGGCGTACAGGATCCCCTGGCGCAGCGCGTTGATGTGCCCGGCCCTGAGATCATCCTGATGGAGGAGCTGCGTGTCGCCCGGCGGGAGATCGAGGTCAGCGACCTCGGACGCCGGAAAGATTCCCTGATAGCCGATGTTGTGAATGGTGAGCACGGTGCGCGCCGCCGCGAACAGCGCCTCTTTGGCATAGTCGGTGCGCAGGAACAGCGGCGCAAACGCCGTGTGCCAGTCGTTGCAGTGAAAGATCTGCACCGGCCACTTAAGCCGCGCGCAGCTCATGAGCGCCGCGCGGGTGAGCGCGATGAAGCGCAGGTGCTCGTCGGGGTCGGCGGTGTAGAGGCTCGCGCGCGCGTACAGCGCCGGACAGTCGATGAGGAGCACGCGGGCGCCGCCCGCGCCCGGCAGCGCCGCCTCGAGCACCGAGAACACGTACTGGTGCGCACCTAAGGCGAGCGGCACCTGCTGCAGCGCCGCGACCGGCCGCGCCCCGAGCGCGGCGCGGTCGATCGAGGAGTAGCAGGGCGTAACGAGCCGTACGTCGTGCCGGTCGGCGTGCAGGTACTTGGCGAGCGCCGCGGCGACGTCGGCGAGCCCGCCGGTCTTCGAGAGCGGGGCCACCTCGGAGGCGAGCAGGCAAATGGCGAGTTTCCCGGGTGCGGTGCTCATTTATTAAGATTGCTGCATGCGACGCTTCCTGATCGGGCTTACGCTGGTGCTGCTGCTCGCGGTCTCGATCAGCGTGGGGGTGACGGTCGCCCGTTGGCCCCACTGCCGGCACCTGTGCCCGTGGATCTGCGCGCGAGGGGCAGTGTAACCGAAGGCTCGGGCCGCCCTGATGCACGCCGCAAGAATCGGGTCGCGCGCCGCGCCGGCATCCCTATCATTCACTCCATGACAAGGCACAGCGACAGCTTCGTCGACAGCCGCGACTTCCGCCGCATCGCCCGCGCGATCCGCTTCATCGATGAGCATTTCCGCGAGCAGCCGCGGCTCGCGGCCATCGCCGCCGCGGCCGGACTCTCGGAGTTTCATTTCAACCGCCTGTTCCGGCGCTGGGCGGGTGTGACGCCGCGGCAGTACCTGGCGTTCATCACCGCGCGGGCCGCGCGCGGCGCGCTCACCCGCGACGCCTCGGTCCTCGAGGCGGCTTACGCCGTGGGGCTCTCGGGTCCCGGGCGCCTGCATGACCTGCTGGTCACGCTCGATGCCGTGACACCCGGCGAGCTCAAGGCGCGCGGGGCGGGCATCGAGATCCGCTACGGCTTCGCGGATACGCCATTTGGCACCGCGCTGATCGCCAGCACGGCGCGTGGCGTCTGTCATCTGGGCTTCGAGGATCGTCCCCGCGAGCGTGCGGCGGCGGCCGAGCTGGCATCCCGGTGGGAGCGGGCGCATCTCACGCGCAGCGACGAGGACGCCGAGCGCCAGGCAAGCAGGATATTTGGCGCAGCTGAGGCGGGCAGAGGACCCCCGATACGGCTCGCGGTCCGGGGCACCAATTTCCAGCTCAGGGTGTGGCAGGCGCTGCTCGAAGTCGGCGCCGCCGGTCCCACGACCTACCGGGCGGTGGCGCAGGCTGCGGGAGCGCCGGGGGCCGAGCGGGCGGTCGGCAATGCGGTCGGCGCCAACCCGGTTGCCTGGCTCATTCCCTGCCACAACGTCCTGCGCTCCGATGGATCTCTCGGAGGGTACCGGTGGGGCGAAGAGCGCAAGCGCGCCATGCTCGCCTGGGCCGGGCACGACATAATGCAGACCCCCCCGCAGGAGGGTCGGAGCCTCCGGGCCGACCGTAGTCTGTCTGCATAAGTATCTGTTTTAATTAAATAAACTATCGAGACCTCCGGGCGGAAGGGGCGGGGAAGTGGTAAACTTCTGGCCGTTTCCCCTCACGTCCATCGAAGCTCTCTGAACTGCGTGCCCGAAGGCCTGACCTAAGCCACGGGCGCCCGACGAAAGACCATGTCCGCCTCGCCCTACAAGCAGCTCGAGCAGGAATTCAAGCGCCTGCATGCCTTCCGTGGCGCTCTCTCGCTCCTGCGCTGGGATGCGGCGGTGATGATGCCGCGCGGCAGTGCCGACGTTCGCGGTGAGCAGCTCGCGGCTCTCGAGACCGAGTACCACGCGCTCCTCACGGCGCCGCGGATCATCCGCCTCCTCGACCGGGCCCAGGCCAATACCCAGGGGCTCGAGGACTGGCAGGTGGCGAACCTGCGCGAGATGCGCCGTCAGCGCGACCACGCCATCGCCACGCCGGTAGCGCTCGTGGCCCGGCTCACGAAAGCCGCCTCGCGCGCCGAGTCGCGCTGGCTCGAGGCGCGCGCCGCGGGCAAGTTCGAGTCCTTCGCGCCCCACCTCGAGGAGGTGGTGCATCTGGTGCGCGACAAGGCGGCACTGCTCGGCCAGGCGCTGAACCTGGCGCCCTACGACGCCCTGGTCGACGAATTCAGCCCCGGCATCACGACCGCGGACATCGACGCCATGTTCAAGGCGCTCTCGCGCCGGCTCCCTTCGCTCATCCGCGAGGCGATCGCGCTGCAGGAGGGCCGCACACTGCTGCCGCTGGCGGGCAAGTTCCCCGCCGGCAAGCAGCGCTCGCTCACCGTCGAGGTCATGAAGGCGGTGGGCTTCCCCTTCGACCGCGGCCGGCTGGATGAGAGCGAGCAACCCTTCACCGAAGGGGTCCCCGGCGACATCCGCGTGACCACGCGCTTCGTTCCCGAGGATGTGTTCTCGGGCCTGCTCGGTGCGCTGCACGAGACCGGGCATGCGATGTACGACCTCGGGCTGCCGCAGGACTGGCGTGACCAGCCGGTCGGTCGCGACCGGGGCATGGCGCTCGAGGAGAGCCAGTCGCTGCTCATCGAGATGATGATGTGCCGCAGCCGGCCATTCGTGCGCTACGTCCAGCCGTTGCTCATGAAGCATTTCGGGGTGACGGGGCCCGAATGGGACGTCGAGAACCTCTACGGCCACCTGACCCGCGTGCAGCGCGGCGTGATCCGCGTGGATGCGGACGAGCTGACCTACCCGCTGCACATCATGCTGCGCTACGAGCTCGAGAAGCAGCTGTTGTCGGGCGAGCTCGCGGTGCGCGATCTCGCCGAGGCGTGGAACGCCGGGATGGAGAGCCGCCTCGGCATCCGCCCGGCGAACGACCTCGAGGGGTGCCTGCAGGACATCCACTGGGCGGTCGGCTCCTTCGGCTACTTCCCCTCGTACGCGCTCGGCGCGGTGATCGCGGCGCAGCTCTACGAGAGCCTGCGCGCGGAGGTGGCGGCGCTCGATGAGCAGCTCGCCCGCGGTGAGTTCGCGGGACTCTTTGGCTGGCTGCGCACGCAGGTGCACGGCCTCGGAGCGAAGGTCCCGGTGCAGGAGCTGCTGAAGAGCGCCACCGGCAAGCCGCTCTCTTCCGCTTCCTTCATTCGCTACGTCGAGGCAAAGTACCTGGAGAGCGCCACGAGCGTAGCGGCGGCCTGAAGGCCCGCAGCGCCGCTCGCGGCGCGACCGGCTGAGGATCCGCTTAGGTCTCCGACCCCGACGTGAAGCGCGCCGACGCAAAGCCCTCCCGCACCCTCGAGCGCCTGGCGGCACGCCTGCGCGGCTCGGTGGGCGCGTGCATCGCCGACTTCCACATGATTGCCCCGGGCGATCGGATCATGGTGTGCCTCTCGGGCGGCAAGGACTCCTACACGCTGCTCGACCTGCTGCTGTCCCTCAAGCGCAGCGCGCCGGTGCACTTCGAGCTGCTGGCGGTCAATCTCGACCAGAAACAGCCCGGCTTTCCGCCCGAGGTCCTGCCCCGGTATCTCGAGGAGCTGCGGGTTCCGTACCACATCATCGAGCAGGACACCTACAGCGTCGTGAAGCGCGTCGTGCCCGACGGCCGGACGCTGTGCGGGCTGTGCTCGCGACTGCGGCGCGGGGCGCTGTACCGCTTCGCTTCCGAGCACGGCATCACGAAGATCGCGCTCGGCCACCATCGCGACGACATCGTCGAGACGCTGTTTCTGAACCTGTTCTTCGGCGGACGCCTGAAGGCCATGGCGCCGAAGCTGCTCTCCGACGACGGCCGCCACATCGTCATTCGCCCGCTCGCCTATGTCGCCGAGCGCGACATCGCCCGTTACGCGCGCGGCCGCGCCTTCCCCCTCATCCCCTGCAAGCTGTGTGGCTCGCAGGAGAACCTGCAGCGGCTCGCCGTCAAGAGGATGCTCGCCGGGTGGGAGCGTGAGTTCCCGGGACGCACCGAGACCATCTTCCGCGCGCTGCGCAACGTCGAGCTCGAGCACCTTGCCGATCCGCGCCGGTTCGATTTCGCCGGCCTCGACTCGCGGCGCGTGGCCCCCATGAGCGAGCGCGAGGAGCGGCGGCTCGAAGCGCAAAGCCTCTCGGGCGCACTCGCGTCCCATTCGGCGGGCGCCTGAGCTGCGCGCGTGCCGGAGCCGCTGCCACTCGCCAACTGTTACTGGGTAGTGCCGGGGAAGCTGCTCGCCGGCGAATATCCCGCCGGCGCCAGCCCCGAGACGACGCGCGAGCGGCTGCAGCGGCTGACGCAGGCCGGGATTGCCGCCTTCATCGACCTGACGCAGGCCGGGGAGCTCGCTTCCTACGAGGCGGAGCTGCCGGCGGGCGTCGACTACGTCCGTAAGCCGATTCCCGATCACGGACTTCCGGAAGGGCGCAGCCACATGGCCGGGATTCTCGCCTCGTTGCGCCAGGCGCTCGACTCGTCGCGCCCCGTGTATCTGCATTGCCGCGCGGGGATCGGCCGCACCGGGATGGTGGCCGGGTGCTTCCTGGCCGAGCAGGGCCTCGGCGGCGAGGGGGCCCTCGCCGAGCTCAACCGCCTCTGGCAGCAGAGTGCCCGCTCGGCGCTTTGGCCGTCGGTCCCCGAGACCGACGAGCAGGTCGAGTTCGTGCGTGCCTGGGCTACGCCCGCGGCGGCCGATGGCGATCCGCTGCTCGAGCCCTCGACCCTGGTGGCGGCGCGCGCGCTGCGCGAGCGTTTCATCGGCGCACTGGTTGGGCTCGCCGTGGGGGACGCGGTCGCCGCCGCGACCCAGTTCAGGCGCCCGGGCCACTTCGCGCCGGTGGGGGACCTGCTGGGCGGCGGGCCCTTCGACCTGCCGCGCGGCGGCTGGAGCGATGACACGGCGATGGCGCTGTGTCTCGCGGAGAGTCTGCTCGAGTCCGGCGGTTTCGACGCCCGCGACCAGGTCGAACGCTACACGCGCTGGCAGAGCCAAGGGCATCTCTCGGCGACCGGCCAGTGCGTCGGCATCACCGCCGGCACTGCGCGCGCCCTCGCGGCGGCACGGTGGCGGCGGCAGATGTTCTCGGGGTCGCACGATCCCGGGGCCCTCGACCCCTAGCCGCTGTCGCGCGTGACTCCGGTGGTGATGTACTTCTTCGCCGACGCGCTGGCCGCGCAGGAGCAGGCGGCGCAAGCCGCGCGCCCGACCAGCCAGGCGCCCGCAGTGCTGGCCGCCTGCCGCACGCTCGCCCGCTCGCTCCATGCGGCGCTGGCGGGCCGGTCCAGAGAGACCATTGCTGCGGTCCTGCCCCAGGCGCCGGCCGGCGGTTCATTTTCCGCCGAGGCCAGCGCGACCGCCCCGCAGGCGCTCGCCGCTGCGCTCGATGCCTTCAGGCGCACCGGCAATTTCCGCGACGCGGTGCTGGCCGCCGCCAACCTCGGGGGCAACTCGGACGTGACCGCCGCAGTCACCGGCGCGCTCGCCGGCGCCCACTACAGTGCAAGCGCCATCCCCGCTTTGTGGCGCAACAGCCTGATGAAGCAGCAGTTGATCGAAAGCTTCGCCGACCGGCTCCTCGCCCACGCACTGGTCGAGCTGGGCGGCTGAAGGCTTCCGGGTGCGCCGCGGCTGAAGACATCGCCGGCGCGCTTCGGCTAAGCTGCGCTTCGCCGTCCGCTCCCAAGAAAACTCAGCTCTCGCCCGTATGTCCCCGACACGCGCCGCCGGCCGCCGCTCACGCGCCGTGCGCTCAAGCCCGGGCCGCCGCCCCGCGAGGCGCGCGCCGCCGTACGCGTGGGAGCGTCTGAGCGACGAGCAGCTCCTGCAGAAGCGCTTCTGCGATCTGAAGCTCTCGATCAAACGCTCGCCGCTCGCCGCGTACGTGCGGCAGCTGTACTCCGACCTGGAGCGGCGCGGACTCGAGGTCCGCCCGCACGTGTGGCTCTCCGAGGAGTGGTTCTCGCCGGACAGCGTTCCCGGCATCGCCGTGCCCTTCTACCTCGCGCACCCGCGGCTCGAACGGCTCGAGCGGCGCCTGATGCACGAGGCCGAGGGCGGAAACTCCCGCCTGCTGATGCGGATCCTTCGCCACGAAGCCGGACATGCGCTCGACAACGCCTATCGCCTCCGCCGGCGCAAGCGCTGGCGGGAGGTGTTCGGCTATGCCTCGCTCCCCTATCCGGCGCGTTACCGCGCGCGCGCCGGCAGCCGCCGCTACGTGCAGCACCTCGGCGAGTGGTACGCGCAGGCGCATCCCGCCGAGGATTTCGCCGAGACCTTCGCGGTGTGGCTGACGCCGAAATCGGGCTGGCGCAAGAGCTACGCCGACTGGCCGGCGCTGCACAAGCTCAAGGCGGTCGATGAGCTGCTCGCGAGCGTGCGTGGCGCCCGTGCGCCGGTGCGCAACCGCACCCGCATCGAGCCGCTCGACCTCAACACCCGTACGCTCGCGCAGCACTACCGCCGCAAGCTCCGGCACAACCGCATGATCCGCCGGGGACT
>Ga0187781_10000291_pt1 | contig 35717 bp, 28 predicted proteins | sample 0715_SJ02_MP02_2_FD_132447 | JGI IMG/M metagenome (GOLD analysis project Ga0187781, IMG submission 132447) | Tropical peat soil microbial communities from peatlands in Department of Meta, Colombia - 0715_SJ02_MP02_20_MG | ecosystem: Environmental > Terrestrial > Soil > Wetlands > Peat | place... | reverse complement strand
CAACGAATTTTTTTGTGGCGAGTGAGGCTTTCAAACAGGAGTGTCGCAAAGGAGGATTGTGAGGCGTGAAGGCTGGAGCCGGCGACCAGACTTGAACTGGTGACCCTCGGTTTACGAAACCGATGCTCTACCGACTGAGCTACGCCGGCGCTCCAGATAAAAATGCTCACCCGGCGCGGCGGATCTTCTCGCCCATCACCCGGGTGAGCATTTATAGAGGAGAATAGAATGGCGGACGCGCCCCGCCACCTAAACTCGGAAACGAGTCTAAGAAAAACCTGGAAGTGATGTCAAGATAATTCTCAGGATTTTTTTGGTCGTGTAAACGATTGATTCTAAATTAGTTGTAAGACTATTCGGAGTGCAAAGCGGGCAACTCCGCGAAATAATCCGAAGCGAATCCCCAGCCTCCTTTCTTGCCCATATCCTTATGAAAATATAGTATTTATTTCTACTCGAGGTTTAACCTGATGAGCCGCTCCGATTCCGGATGTCCCCACTCCCAGGTGGGGAATACTATGGCTGTAACCCTTCTAGATAGAACGATTAACGTGCCTCCCACGATGCCTCCCCCAGCCAGAACCAAGGTCAGGAAGACATTTCCCATAATCAGTTCGAACAATTGGCGGCCAATCGTCTTATCCCCTGGGTATTTCTCGTCCCAAGTCAGTTGTTGGTCCACGTTGAAGAGGTCGAGCAATTTCGTTGCGGAGGATTTGTCGTTGGCCTTGAGGGCCAGGAAAATATACGAACCCTCCCGGCGCGCATAAAGGGAAGCCGCGCCACGGTCCTGGTTGAGTCCAAGCGCGTCGCTCATCCGCGCGAACCGAAGGCGGGCAATCTGCGGAGTGGGATAACTTACCTCCATCATCGTCGACCGAGAATCGCCCGTGGAGTACTCGCCGACCTGGACTTCCGCGCCCTGATCGAACCCGATCAAGTCGGTGCGGAAGTTCCCTAATACCCGCTGCGCAGTTTCGGGACCGAGAATGTACTTCACGCTGCCGGGAATCAGCCCGGTGGGAGGCAGGGGAGGAGGAAGATTAGCCAGCGAATCGGTTGTCGGACGAGTTCCCCCAACCAGGATCAATAAAGCACGGAACTGATTTTCGGAAATCCCCTTGGGGCGAACGAAGCGGATGAAACTCCGGCCGCGCGCCATCAGGCTGCCTCCTGCACCGGTCATAGTGAGTTGGGTGGCCTTTTCCGGATGCATGGACTCGTTCTGATAATAAGTGAGGAGGCCGTAGGCGCTGCTGACGTCGGCAGCGGATTCCAAAATCACCTGCGCGCGCGCCGAGTCGAGCTGGTAGGTGCGCACTTCGCAGGACTTCACACCGTACTCGCGCTCGACGACCGGATCTCCGCCATAGGTTTTGATCTCCTCGAGGCCTTGATTCTGCGTGGCGACGAGCCGCCAGTTAGCCGCGGGAACCAGCGGAATGACAGAGACGCCTTGGGCAAAGGAACCCCGAGATAGGGTGGCGAGGGACAACAGCGAGAGTGCCACGGTCCAGAGCAACCGTCTCATCATCTCCTAGAATATCAGAATTCGGCCCCAGATTTCGACCCCGTTCGCTCGGAAGCGTCCGACGCGCGCTGCACCACCCTGACCCCTCCGAGGTTGTTGACGTAATCCAGGATGCCCTGGTAGAGAGCTTCCGCGATCTTCTGGCGATAGTCGGAACGGCGCAGCGATTTTTCATCTCGGGGGTTCGTCAGGAAGGAAATCTCTGCCAACACAGAGGGCATGTTGGCTCCGATCAATACCACGAACGGCGCTTTCTTCACTCCGCGGTTGCGTTGCTCGCTGCTCAATTGCGAGGTGCGGCGGTAGACTTCCCTCTGCACATCTCGCGCAAACTCTGCGGACTCCTGGATTTTTTCGGTCAAGGCAATTTTCTTGATCAGGTCCTGAAGTTGGTGCACCGATTCCTGCGAGCTGGCGTTCTCGCGCGCCGCCACGGCCAAGGCGTCGGGATTCGAGGTGAAGTTCAAATAGTAGGTTTCGATTCCCCGCGCGTCTTGGTCGCTGCTGGCATTGGCGTGGATGGAGACGAACAAGTCGGCAGCCTTGGCGTTGGCGATGGCGGTCCTTTCCTCGAGCGGGATGAACGTGTCGTCGCTGCGGGTCATCACGACTTCGCAATTCGCCTTGTGTTCGAGCAGCTTTTTCAATCGCAACCCTACGTCCAGCACCACATCCTTTTCGCGCAAGCCCGTAGGTCCGATTGTGCCCGTATCGTGTCCACCATGGCCGGGGTCAATGACAATGCGGCCGATCTTCAGACCGAGCACGCGCGTCAAGGTTCGCGACCCGGATTCGGTGGCCAGTGCGGGTCTGGGTGGAGCAAGCGCGGTCCTCGCCGACGGCGTTTCAAGCGCTTCGGTCTCAGTCGAGGCTGGAAGTGGCGGTGGCAGGCTGACGGACGCCGTTTCGTCATCGCCCGTCGGCTCCGGCTGCGTTGCGACAACGGTCTCGCTCACACGTTTGGGCCTAGACTTCTGCAGCGCGGTCGCAGGTGTGAAGGCCGCTTGGCTGCCGCCGCCCGGCGCGGTGGCAATCGCGCTTCCCTCCGGTCGCGAGGTGATCGCCCGGTTCGCATTGGCGGCGGGCCGTTTAGCGGCGGCCATCTCGGTTTCCGGGCCTGATGTGCCCGTGCCGTGGATGTCGATCACTAAACGGAAAGGATTAGGGAGGGGCAATACCGAGTACTCTTCGATTCTCTCCACATCCAAGACCACGCGCGTCGTCGTGGACGTGAATTGTCCCAGCCGGACTTGTCGCAAAAACCCGTCTTCCACGGGAAACGTCTTGCCCTTCAGGGCAGGGCTCAGGCGAGCGTTTTCGATGTCCACCACGATGCGGTCCGGGTTGGAAAGGCGGGCCGTCTCGAATTTTACGTCTTCGTCCACTCCAATCACGATGCGAGAATAGTTCGGCCCGACCCAGCGGCGCAGGTCGGTGACTTCGGGAAGCCGGTTGTCGCTGCGGGCCTCCTCGGTTTCGCGCCTCGGAGCGCTGCGTGGAGCCGGGCGATTGGCGTTCGACCGATCGATCTCTTCGATCTCAGCCCGAGCCTGCTCCGCCTTCGCGGAGCCGGGATAAATCTGGAGAAACCGCTTAAAGGTCTCGCGAGCCTCGACAGGGTCTTCGAGATCGGTCTTATAGATCTCCCCAAGCGTCAACAAAGCGTCGCGAGCGGATTGGCTGCCGGGATATTGAGAGACGACGAATTGATAGGTTTTGGCGGCCTGGAGGTAGTACCGGTTCGCGCCAAAAAGCCGGCCCTCCTCGTCGTAGAGTTCCGCCACACAGCCCAGAGACGCAGGAGTCTTGGCATACGTAGGGTCGAGTCTCACCACTTCCTGAAATGCCTCGATCACCCTCTGGTAATCGGATTTGGTCCGCCTGTTTCCAGGCAGCGACTCGAGCGTGGTGCGCATGCGAATGGCGCGTTCATATGCGGCCGCGGGTTTCGCCTGGCGGGAGCTGGGGTAGGCGGAAAAAAAGAGATTGGGGAAGGGCACAAGCCCGACAAAAAGCAACGCGAAGCAGACTCGTTTATGCCGTTCGATCAATGTAGACCGTTCCGTGGCATTCAATTCACGTCCATCGTTCCGCGCAAGATAGACGGCCAAATACCTTATCCCGAATCACTCCACATTGGTATAGTGTACGACGCCTCGCTCATCGACGTAGCGAACGATGGGCGAGGCTGGCGCTGCGCCATTCGCGCTGGACTGCGGTGATCCCGATTGATAAAGGTTTGTCACCTTTCGGACGTACGCCTTCGTTTCCGGTATGGACGGTATGCCGCCGGACCGCTGCACGGCCCCCTCGCCTGCGTTATAGGCCGCGAGTGACTTGGGAAGGTCGCCGTCAAACATGCCCAAAAGGTGCTTCAGATAGCTGACTCCTCCTTCAATGTTCTCTTTAGGGTTGAAGGGGTTTTCCACCCCGAATCTGTGAGCAGTTTCCGGAATCAGTTGCATCAGTCCCATCGCGCCTTTGTTCGAGATGGCGTTGGGGTCGTATTCCGATTCCACTTTGATAATGGCATGCACCAGTTGAGGGTCGACTTGCAAGCGGCTGGCCGTCTGCTCGACTAAGTTGTTGATCTCAGCCGACGAAGCGGCCGTGCTGCCGGCCTTTGCGGGCGCGGTCAGCCTTGGAATCCAGTCGCCTTTGGAACGAGTTTCTCCGGTGTTAATAAAGATCCTGCGCCCACTCTCGTCGGTAACCGCCACGATCTCGTCCGCGGTGAGGGGCTGAGCGAGCCACAGACAGGACACGAAGAGTCCCGCCAAAACCCTCCAACGCCATTTGACCCGACTCTGCATGGAACTGTCCAGCCGCCGCGGCGACTCGTCTGAGCTATCCCTCTTACGGTTCCTCTCTTGCCTTGGCGCACTCCAACTGCCGAACACTAAAACAATTATAACACTTTCGTCAAGGGGGCAAGTGCAGGATTCAGGAGTCAGGAGTCAGGAGTCAGGGATTCCCCTCCATGCCAGGGTGGGGCCAAGGGCGGTCGGGCGCGTGGCGCAGTCTCCTATCCCGCACGGCCCTCGATAGTGTCCCTCGCCCCCTTGGGGGAGAGGGTGGACCGCAGCCGGCGTTTTCTTCAGCCGGGGCGGGCCGGGTGAGGGGGTTTGTGCCAATCGGCCCAACGTCGCGATGGAGCCGGACGCGAAACCAGCGCCGCGATCCCACTGGCCTCTCCTCGCCCCGAGGAGGGGAATTATCAGTCCCTGAATCCTGAATCCCGAATCCTGCTTCACTTCCGCTTCGCCTGATCCGCCACCGCCTGGGCGGCTCTAGCCACAGCTTCCGGATCCCCGAGATAATAGTGGCGGAGTGGCTGGAGTTGGTTGTCCAGCTCATAGACCAAGGGAATGCCGGTGGGAATATTGAGGCCCACGATATCCTGGTCAGAGACGTTGTCGAGGTACTTTACGAGTCCGCGCAAGCTGTTGCCGTGCGCCGCCACAATCACTCGCTTCCCGGACTTGACCGCCGGGGCGATGGTGTCGTGCCAGTAAGGCAGGGTGCGCGCCACCGTGTCTTTCAGGCACTCGGCCAAGGGCAGTTCTTCCGGCTCGAGGTCCGCGTACCGTGGGTCCTTGCCGGGAAAGCGAGCATCGTCCGGTGTCAGCGCGGGCGGCCGGATGTCGTAACTCCGCCGCCAGATTTTTACCTGTGGCTCGCCATACTTTTCCGCGGTCTGGGCTTTGTTCAGACCCTGCAAGGCGCCGTAATGGCGCTCGTTGAGCCGCCAGGAATTGTAGACTGGAATCCACATCTGGTCCAATTCCTCCAGCGCCAGCCAGAGCGTCTTGATGGCTCGCTTCAGCACCGAGGTGTAGGCAACATCGAAGACGTAGCCCTCCTTTTGCAACTCCCGGCCGCCGTCGATCGCCTCTTGCGTCCCCTTCTCGCTTAGGCCTACGTCCGTCCAACCGGTAAACAGGTTTTCCTTGTTCCAGATGCTTTCTCCGTGCCTTAACAATACTAGCCTGTACATGAATGCGTCTCCTCCCTTATGGGCCGTCACTAGAACTTGCCATTATAGCCAGGTTGGACGCTCTTGCTATCGCCTAGCCGGGGCGCCGCTCCTCACGGTCCCAAAGAGCCTTGAGATCGCGCGCGCCGTGAACGATGCCAAGGATGTGGACAACGTCTGCGGCCAGGGCGTAAATCAAGCGGTAACTGCGCACGAAGATCTCGGGCACGTTGGGGTCGCAGAACTCGGGAACTTCCCGTCCTCGATTTGAGAAACTTGCGAGGGAGCGCGAAGCTTTTAATGCCTCACGCGCGAATGCGGCAGCGTAATTCGAGGAGTCCTTAGCGATGTAAATGACAATCTGCTCAAGATCAGCCCACGCGGTTTCAGTCCAAACTACTTTGCGGTCCATTTCCGCATCCTGCGTTCCACCTCTTCTTGGTCAATAACCCGTCCTTGCTTCACATCCTCGAGTCCGCGTTCAATCTTCTCCCTAACGTAGATGTGATATTGGATGTCCTCGAAGGATGCAGTGTCAGGAATCTGCTCGAGTATCCTGCGGACCTCTTCCTTTGCTGAACCCATAGGCGTCTCCCGGCGATGGCTCCTTTTTGAGGCCAGCCTTGCCGACGTGAAGGAGAATTTTAACTCGCCCCTGCAAGGTGGCCGTCGCCCTTTTGCAAGCCCTGGATAAACGCGTCCATGCGTTGCAGGAGACTATTGAGCGTGCTGATCATGAGTGCGATCTGGTCCTCCGTTCCCACCAGTCGCCGCTCGTGGTTCTCCGCCGTTCTGGCGAGCTGTACGATTCTTTCGCCCTGTTCGGCTGAGTCAGCCGCCAGTTGTTCAAACTTGCGGTCGAGGCGGTTCAGAAGTTCGCCTTGCACAATCAGATTGTCGGACACTTGTTGGAGTTTGCGATCAATCGCCGCCATGTGCTCGACGTGCTGAGCGTGGCTATCGCCAAGCTTCTGGAGGGTGTGATCAATGGCAGCCATTCTCGCTTTGTGTTCATCCATTCCCTCGGCATGCCGCGCGTGGCTCTCGGCAACCCGCTGGAGGGTGCGGTCAATGGCAGCCATTCTCGCTTCGTGTTCAGCCATGGTCGCTGCGTGTTCATCCATTCGCTGCGCGTGCGCAACCTGGCTCTCCGCAAGCTTCTCGAGTTTTTCTTCGAACGTCATGGCGACTTCCCCCACACGCGCTAAGCATACCACGCCGCGCCCTTTTGGAGTGCGGCGGCTTGCCGCTGCTCTTTCTCGAGCGAGCTTGCTCGCTCGCGCTGTCGCCTAAACAACGGGGGCCGTTGGCCCGCGACCGCGGCAAACCTGCCCCTGCACAGACCCAACGCAGATTCGCGCTGCCATTCGGGGAACTGTCATTCTGAGCGCAGCGAAGAATCGCCGCGGTTGCTTCGTTCCGGAAATGCGAAGATTCTTCGCTGCGCTCAGAATGACACTGGTCGTTACTGGCCGAGCATGCCTTCGACGATTGACGGAACAGCCCGAATCGATTCATCCAGCCTCGCTGCGTTCTTTCCGCCGGCTTCGGCGAGGTCCTTGCGGCCGCCGCCGCTACCCTCAACCAAGGCAGCAGCTTGCTTCACGATCTTGCCCGCGTCGAGCTTGTGCGTCAGGTCCTTGGTGACGGCGGCGATAAGACTCACTTTGCCGTCCGAAACACTGCCCAGCACGATCACGCCGGATTCGAGCCTGGCGCGAAGATCGTCCACCATCTGGCGCATGGCGGAACGGTCCGTCACTTCGACGCGCGCCGCGACCACTCGCACGCCCTTCACCTCGCGCGCTTCTTTGGCCAGGTCGCCGGCCTGCGAAGCCGCGCGCTTCATCTGCTGCGCTTCGAGTTCCTTGCGCAGCTTCTTTTCGGATTCCGTGAGTTTCTCGACGGCGGGGACTAAGTCCTCCGGTTTAGCATGCAGCGTGCCTGCCAGCAACGCCAGAGTCTCGTGCGTTTGCCGAAGTTGCTTCAGCACGCCTTCGCCCGTTACCGCCTCGATTCGCCGCGTGCCCGCCGCTACGCTGCCTTCTGAGATGATCTTGAAAAGGCCGATGTCGCCCGTGCGCCGCACGTGCGTGCCGCCGCAAAGCTCCTTCGAGAAGTCGTCGATGGTCAGCACGCGCACCTGGTCGGCGTACTTCTCACCAAAAAGCGCCATGGCGCCGGTGTTCACCGCCTCGTCAAGGTCCATGACCGTCGTAGCCACCTCTTCGTTCTTGAGAATCTCCTCGTTCACCAGGTCTTCAATGTCAAGCAGGTCCTGCTCCTCCAGCCCCGCATAGTGCGTGAAGTCGAATCGCAGCCGGTCCGGCGCCACCAGAGAGCCGGCCTGCTTCACGTGCGTGCCGAGCGTCTTCCGCAACGACGCGTGCAGCAGGTGCGTCGCCGTGTGATTGCGTCGCGTCGCATCCCGCCGCGCCGCGTCCACCACTGCGGTCACTACGTCACCAACGCGCAGCGGCCCGCGCGCCTCGGCTCTGTGGACAATCAACCCGGTCACTGGGTAGTAGGTGTCCAAAACGTGCGCTAGTTCCCGGCCGCTGTCCGGCGCGAGCAGTTGACCAACGTCACCCACCTGTCCGCCCGCCCCGGCATAGAACGGCGTGTGGTCAAGAACGATTTCAACCTGCTCGCCGGGCCCAACTTCTTGGACGGTGAGGCCATTCTTAACTAGTGCCACGACCCGGCAGTCAGGGGATGTCGTCTGTACATAGCCGTCGAAAACCGTCTTCCCGCCCTCGGCCAGCTTCAGAAACACCGGCGCGGCTGTCTTCTTCTCAACCCCTTTCCAACTGGCCCGCGCCCGCTCGCGCTGCTTCTGCATCTCGGCTTCGTAGCCGGCGCGGTCCACCGACCCGCCCCTGACGCGAAGGATGTCCTCAACGAAATCCGGCCGCAGGCCAAAAGTGTCGTGCAGCTTGAATAGGTCCTGTCCGGAGAGGACGAATCCGCCGAGGCCCGAGCCGTCTAATCTGCCGACCCCGTACCCTCCATCGCCGACTCCGGTTCCTGAACCGTCGGCGAGATTCCCGTAACCGTCGATAATCTCATTAAGCCTTTCAAGCCCCAGTCGCGTCGTGTGTGCATATCGCTCTTCTTCAATTCTTATAGCCTTCGCGACATGGTGTTCAGTCGAGAGCAGTTCCGGGTAAGCATCTTTCATCATCTGCACGACGTGGCCGGACATTTTATAGAGGAACGGCTCATTCAGGCCGAGCGTTTGGCCGTGGTACAAGGCGCGGCGCATGATGAGGCGAAGGACATAGCCGCGGCCTTCGTTCGAGGGCAGCACGCCGTCGGAAATCAGGAACGTGGTGGCGCGTGCGTGGTCGGCGATGATGCGCAGGGAGACGTCCGAATCGTGATTCGCGCCATACTCGACGTTGGCGAGGGCGGCGGCTTCGTCGATGAGCGGGCGGAACAGATCGGTGTCGAAGTTCGAGAGCTTGCCTTGCAGCACCGAAGCCAGGCGTTCAAGTCCCATGCCGGTGTCGATGCTGGGGCGGGGCAGGGGAGTCAACTGGCCCCGCTCGTCGCGGTTGAACTGCATAAAGACGAGGTTCCAGAGTTCGACGTAGCGGCCGCAATCCTGGGGGCAGGGAAACGCGCAATCCGTGTGGCCTAGGGTGCTGGCGGCGGGACCCACATCGTAGTGAATCTCGGAGCATGGCCCGCAGGGGCCGGTATCGCCCATGGCCCAGAAATTGTCATGCTCGTCCATGCGGAAGATGCGATGGCGCGGCACGCCAACGTCGCTCGCCCAGATCTCCTCCGCTTCGTCGTCTTCGCGAAAGACGGTGACGTAGAGTTTCTCCCGAGGGATGGCGTAGTCTTCGGTGACCAGTTCCCAGGCCCAGGGGATGGCTTGCTTCTTGAAGTAATCGCCGAAGGAGAAATTCCCCAGCATCTCGAAAAACGTGTTGTGGCGCGCGGTGCGGCCCACTTGTTCGAGGTCGTTATGTTTGCCGCCCGCGCGCACGCACTTTTGCGAAGTGGTGGCGCGGGAATAATCGCGCCGCTCGCGGCCCAGGAACACATCCTTGAACTGGTTCATGCCCGCGTTCGAAAAGAGCAGCGTGGGATCGTTGGCCGGTACGAGCGACGACGAAGACAGCACGCGATGGCCGCGGGCCTCAAAAAACTTCAAAAACCTGGTCCTGATCTCATTGGATGTCATATTCGTGTTCATTATGAATTATCAGCCGTTGAGAAGTCGAGAAGTTGAGCAGTCGAGGAGTCGAAAAGTTGACTCGTGGGTGGGAGGGGCCAATTTGCCCAACTTGGGGATCGGAGGTCCGGCTTTTCGACTTTTCCAATTCCCGACCCTTTGACTTTTTGTCATTGTGCTTTGTTTTCATAGACATTCGCGGATTGTTCCTAGCAATCCGCGTAGCGCAGACCTGCTTTCTAGGTCTGCGGCCCTTGGCGATTTCCCCGCACGAACCGCGGACCTTGAGAAGCAGGTCCGCGCTACCTCACTGCGTGACGTTTTGTCGTTATGCTTTCTTTTCATCGACATTCCCGGATTGTTCCCTCAGTTTTATAGTCCCACCCCTGGCGGCTGCCCAAGGGGGCCCGATAGCCGTAGCCATACTACCATAGCTCAGACTGCTTGTCAAGCAAAAAGAGCGGTAGCTGGCCAGCGCGGACCGCAAAACCGGCGGTCCGCGCTACCGGGAGCCGCACAGAAGGCGGCAGAGCCACGACTTTGAAGGGACCCTGGCCATCAAGTTCGTCTAGTTGCGTTTCGACACGGTCCAGTGTATCTTTTCGGTGGGTCGAATTAATCTTCGAAATTCCGGTTTGCCATTTCCAGTCTTACGACACGTTCGGAATAGAAGCGCGGGCTCAAGAGTAGGATCATAAGAGCCTGCCGGGGGCCGACGATGAAAAAACTCAAAATCTGCGGGTTGTTGCCTTGGCTCCTCTGCCTGGTGGCAGGAGGGCTCAGGGCGGATCAACCCAAGCTACCCAAGGTGGAATTCACGGACCAGAAACTCGCGAACGGCCTGCGCGTGATCATCGCGGTGGACCGCACTGCGCCGGTTTTTGGAATCGATATCACCTACAACGTTGGGTCGCGCAACGAGCGGCCCGGCCGCACGGGTTTCGCTCACCTGTTCGAGCACATGATGTTCGAAGGCTCGGAAAACGTGGGCAAGGGCGAGCACTTCATTCTGGTGCTCAACAACGGCGGCAACATGAACGGCACCACCAACGAGGATCGAACTACTTATTTCGAGTCGCTGCCCAAGAATCAGTTGGATTTGGCGCTGTATCTCGAGGCCGATCGCATGCGCGCGCTGGCCGTGAACCAATCCAATCTCGACAACCAGCGCAACGCGGTGCAGGAGGAGCGGCGGGTAGGCGAAGACAACCAGCCGTACGGGCACGCCTTCGAGGAAGTGGACAACCTCGCCTACGACAACTTCGGCTACAAGCACTCGACGATCGGTTCGATGCGGGACCTGGATGCGGCATCGCTCGAGGATGTGAAGGACTTCTTCCGCATGTACTACGCCCCCAACAACGCCGTGCTGGCGCTGGTGGGCGATCTGGACCCGGCGGAAGCTCTGGAGAAGGTCAAGAAGTATTTTGGCGACATTCCCTCCCAGCCGACGCCGCCCCTGGTGGATATGACCGAGCCGGAACATTACGGCGAGCGCTCGGAAACTATCATGGACCGTCTCGCCCGCGCGCCCCTGGTGATCATGGCCTACCACATTCCGGCCGGAAACACTCCGGACAATTACGCCCTGCGCATGCTCGCCAACGTGCTCGGCCAGGGCGACAGCTCGAGGCTCTACCAGGACCTGGTGAAGAATAGGCAACTGGCGACTCGACTATTCGTGCAAGCGGACGCGCGGCGCGGCCCGAGCTTGCTTCGCTTCTATGTATTCCTGCGCCCGGGCGTGAAGCCGGAAGACTTGAAAAACGCGATTGTGGACGACGTCGCAGCGGTGCAAAAGGACGGCATCACTGCCCAGGAACTCGAAAAGGCCCGCACCCAGATATTGCGCGGTCAGATCCAATCGCGGGCGACCGACCTCGGCGAGGCGATGCGCCTTTCCACTGACACTGTCTACTTTGACGACCCGAACCTGATCAATACGACGCTCGAAAAGTTCGATGCTGTGACCGCGGACCAGATCAAGGCGGCGGCTGAGAAATACCTGGTGGCCGACGAACGTCTGGTGGTTACAGACCTGCCGGCGGGGAAGCAAACAAAACCAGCGCAGGCGACTCAAGGAGGGAAATAATATGGCAACGAAACGTGAGTTTTCAACCTTCCTCGCACTCCCATTCCTCGCCCTCTCGTTAACGGCGGTCGTGGCCCTCGGCCAGCAGCCGAGGCAGGAGCAACACACGGCTCAGCTCTCGAAGGTGGTGCGGCTGAATCGCGCTCCGGTGAGTAATGAAATCCTCAAAGTCCATCTGCCTCGGCCGGTGGTGACGAAGCTTCCTAATGGGATGACCGTTTTGGTTCTGGAGCGCCACAAGCTGCCGGTGGTGAACTTCATTCTCTGGATCGGGACCAGTGACATGTCAGACCCGAAAGACATGCCGGGCCTTGCCAGCTTCACCGCTGACATGCTGCGCGAGGGAACCGCGCACCGTACGAGCGCGCAATTGGCATCGGATGTGGACAACATCGGCGCCACTCTGAACGCATTTGCCGGGTTCGGCTCAACCAGTTCGAGCGTGATGGCGTCGGGTCTGGCGCCCAGCGCGGACCGGATTCTCGAACTGATGAGCGACGTGGTGCTGAATCCGACCTTTCCCAGCGACGAACTGGAGAAGTACAAGAAGCGGCAGCTTTCCGACCTCGAGCAGGAACGCTCCGAGCCATCCGTGCTGGGTGAGGAGAGATTCCGCAAGGCCGTCTACCAAAGTTTTCCGGCCTCGGTGACACTCCCTACAGAGGAGTCCATCAACGCTGCCACGCCCGAGCGTCTGAAGGCATTTCATGACCGCTACTATGTGCCGAGCAATGCCGTCCTGGGCGTAGCAGGCGACGTGACGCAGAACGAAATTTTGGAGCTGATCCGCAAGTATTTCGGCGATTGGAAAGGCCAACCCGTGCCCGCGGACGATTGGAGCCATCTTCCGCCGCCGGCTCCCACGAAGATCTATCTCGTCGACCGGCCTGATTCGGTGCAGACCGACATCCTGGCCGGCAACTATGGTCAGCGGCGCAGAGACAAGGACTACTCCACGCTGGTGGTGATGAACCAGGTGCTGGGCGGCGGGCCTCAGGCGCGCCTGTTCCTTAACCTGCGCGAGGAACACGGCTACACTTATGGAGCTTACAGCCGGGTGGGTGACGACAAATACCGCGAAGCCTGGACCGCCAACACCGAGGTGCGCAACGCCGTCACCGACGGCTCGATGGAGCAGTTGATGGCGGAATTCAAACGCATCCGGGAACAGAAAGTGCCCGAGACCGAACTCAACGAGGCGCGTCACGCGCTGGTCGCGCGGTTCGCGCTCTCACTCGAACAAACGCAGACAGTCTTGTTCGACTGGATGATTGTGCAGGACGAAGGCCTGACCATGGACTATTGGGACCGTTATCCTGTGGAGATCGCCGCGGCGACGCCGGAGGCCGTTCAGGCGGTAGCGCAAAAGTACGTGGACCTGCCGCATCTCCAAATCGTGTGCGTCGGCGACCCGAAACAGCCAGGCAACGACCAGAAGGAGACCATCCGCCAGGTCCTGGAAAAGTACGGCTCGGTGGAAGTCTACGATACCAACGGGAAGCGGGAGGATTAGCCACCTTCCTCCTCCATCAGTTCCTGTTCATCTGCGACCGGTTTGAGCTCCGGACGCTGGCGCACTGCCTTCAGGATGTCGGCGCTGCGAAAGCCGCGGCGCAGCAAGCTGTGGCAAAGCGTGGCCAGTTTGGCGCGTGTCAAGGGTAGGCGCAAGGTGCGGAGTTTCTTTGCGAGGGTTTTTTCCAGCAGGGCCTGCTCGCTGGTTTCCTCGAAGGCCTGGGTGAGGGCGGGTTCGATCTGGCGGTAGTCCACGAGTTTGGCTTTCAGCTCGCGGCGGATTCGCTGGCGGCCAAAGGCCCGGTTGCGTGCCAGCGAGGAAGCATAGTGCTCGGCAAATTTCTTATCGTCCAGGTAATGAAGCTCGCGAAGGCGGGCGAGGGCGTTGCCCACCTGATTGGCGTCGGCAAATTTCTTCTCCAGGGCGCGGCGCATTTCGGCCAGCGAATAGGGCCGTCGAGCCAGCATGCGCAGGGCGGTGTTGAGCGGGTCTGGGGGCGCTTCATTATCTCTGCGCAAACCGTTCCACCTGAATGGAGGTTTCCATGGCGTCGCGCGTCGCGTCGGCGGTGCTGCGCACGCCGGCCACGCGCAGCTTGAGCTCATCGGGGTTGGAGGAAGTGGCCAGCGCCTCATCCAGCGCGATCAGGTTCCGGGAGTAGAGTTCATAGAGCGACTGGTCAAAGGTCTGCATGCCGTACTGGGAGGCGCCGGCGGCGAGAGCTTCCTTAATCAGGCGAGTTTTTTCCGGGGTGCAGATGCAATCCCGGATGTATTCGGTGCTGCGCAGGACTTCCACTGCCGGCACTCGCCCCTGGCCATCGCTTTTCCTGACCAGCCGTTGGCAGATTACCGCCTTGAGGACAGCCGCCAGTTGCAGGCGCACGCGCTTCTGCTCGGCGGGCTGGAACACCGAAATCGTGCGCAGCACCGTCTCGGTGGCGTCGGTGGTGTGCAGGGTGGAAAGAACCAGGTGGCCGGTTTCCGCCGCCAGCAGGGCGGTCTGAATGGTCTCGAGGTCGCGCATCTCGCCCACCAGGATCACGTCGGGATCCTGGCGAAGCGCGGCGCGCAGGGCGGTGGCAAAGCTCGCCGTATCCACTTCCACCTCGCGCTGGCTTACAAATCCTTTTTTGTCGCGGTGCAAATACTCGATGGGATCCTCGATCGTGATGATGTGGTCGGTGCGAGTGGCATTGATGTAATCGACCATCGCTGCCAACGTGGTGGACTTGCCGCTGCTGGTCGTGCCCGCCACCAGCACGAGACCCCGCGTTTCGTCGCAAATCTCTGCTAAGACCTTGGGAAGGGAAAGCTGTTCGAAGTTGAGGATTCTAGTCGGAATCACGCGGAAGACCATGCCCACGTTGCCGCGCTGCTGGAAAATGTTAACACGAAAGCGCGACAGCCCGGGGATGCCGTAAGGCATGTCGATTTCGGTGTTTTCCTTGAATTTGGCTTTCTGCCGGGCGTCCATGATGGCGAAGGCGTAACCCAGCATCTCTTCCGCCGAGATGCGGGGATACTGGGTAAGCGGCCGAAGCTCGCCATTCACGCGGATGTAAGGGTAATTCCCGACCTTCAGGTGCAAGTCGGAAGCCATCTCTTCGCAGGCCGTCCGAAGCAAGGCGTCGATGCTCAAATTCTCACTGCTCATAGCGAGATTTCGCGGCCAGAAGGCGCGGCGTAGCCCCCCCTGGCAGCCTCCTATTGCTGAAATGGACCAATTAGCGGGTTTATTGACGGTCCTGGGAAGGGCGGGGCTTCAGCCCTGCCGCCTATGAAGGCAAATTGAGAGGACCTTTAGGCCCTGAAAGCTTGGTCGCTTCAGGGGCTAAAGCCCCCAGATTCTGGCCGTAATCAGCGGCGGGGCTGAAACCCCGCCCTTCCAGTCCCGACCCAAAATATCGCGGTCAGTGCGACGAAGGTCCTGGACGGCCCCGAACGCCGCCCCGAGAAACGGACGCTACCGCGCCGCGGCGACCGGCTGGTGACAGAGCGTCAGCCAGCCATACTTATCCTCCGCCTGCCCTTGCACGATGGAGAGGAAGCGCGCCTGGAGGCTCCGGGTGAGCGGACCGGGCTGGCCGGCGCCTACCACGATTCGATCCACGGAGCGGATGGGTGTGATCTCCGCCGCCGTGCCCGTGAAAAAGACTTCGTCGGCGATGTAGAGCATCTCGCGTGAAATGGGCTGCTCGGTCACCGAATAGCCAAGCTCTTGGGCGAGGGTGATGACGGAATCGCGCGTAATCCCGGGAAGGATGGAGGAAGACAACGGCGGCGTGAAGATCTTCCCGCCGCGGACTACAAACAGATTCTCGCCGCTCCCTTCGCTGACGAGACCGGAAGCGTCGAGTGAGACACCTTCCACATAACCGTTGGTGAGCGCTTCCATTTTGATCAGTTGGGAGTTCATATAATTGGCGGCTGACTTGGCGATGGCCGGCAAAGTGTTGGGCGCAATGCGCTGCCAAGAGGAAATGCACACGTCCACGCCCTGCCGCAGAGCTTCGTCTCCCAGGTATTTGCCCCACTCCCAAGCCAGGAGGTAGATCTCGATCGGGTTCTTCAGCGGGCTTACACCCATTTCCCCGAAGCCGCGGAAGATCACCGGGCGTATGTAGCAGTGCTGCACGGCGTTCACCAGCACCAACTCCACCATGGCCTGGGCCAGTTGCTCGCGCGTAAAGCCGAGGTCCATGCGATAAATCTTGCAGGAATTCACCAACCGGTCGGTATGTTCTCTGAGGCGGAAGATGCCGGGGCCCGCCGGCGTGTCGTAGCAACGGATGCCCTCGAAAAGGCAGGAACCATAACTCACCACATGCGAGGCGACGTGTATTGTGGCATCGCTCCAGGGAATGAATTCCCCGTTGTGCCACACTTTCTCGAAATTTTTGATTGCCATGCCTTCCTCCCCGGAAGCTATCGGCCGTCAGCTCTCAGCCATCAACGCGACGGCCAGCGCGGACGCCGGCGAACGGCTGAATTATAGCACGGAGCGGATGTAGGGGGACGGCTTGCCGTCCCCTTTTTGCGGCCCGCTGCACCGCGGGCAGGGCAAGCCCTGCCCCTGCATCACGCGACACCTGGCCCCTGACACCTGGGACCTACTTTAGCTGCGACGTGCACTGCGGGCAGCGCGTTGCCTGTTGTGAAATCGTTGAATAGCAGAACTGGCACTGCTTCGTGGCAGGCGCCGGCGCGGGCTTGGGCTTGGGGAACAGCCTGTTGACCTGGCGCACCAGTATGAAAATGGCGAACGCCACAATCAAAAAGTTGATCACCGTGTTCATGAAGATGCCGACGTTGAGGGTCGGGGCCCCCGCCGCCTTGGCCGCCGCCACGCTGGGGTAACTTCCCTTGAGGTTAATGAACAGGTTCGAGAAATCCACCCTTCCCAGCAACAATCCGATGGGCGGCATCAGGATATCGTTCACGAACGAGGTTACGATCCCGCCGAAGGCCGCGCCGATCACGATGCCCACGGCCATATCGAGCACATTTCCCCGCATGGCAAACTCTTTGAACTCTTTCAGCATGTAACTCCTCCTGGTTTGGTCTCGTCTCTAGGTTAAGAGGCGGGCATAATGTCCAGCGTCTATCACTGGCCTTTGAATGTCCGGGCAATACGAACTTGGTCCTGGTTTCGATCTGGTGTTTACATCTTAGCAATATACAGCTAATTTCCGACCGATATACAGCTTTTATTCCAGCAACAAAAATTTCGATCTTGCCATCCAACCAATCGTAGTGGAGAATTCTCCACTACGGAGGCTGAAGAGGTCGACTTTCGCAGGCCTGTTGTGGGGCGGACATCTTCGGCCGGCAAAGGCAGCGGCCCCCCGCAGAGGCGGGCATTCGTTGATATCGGGCCCGAGGCTGCCGATACGAAGGATAGGTGGTGGCGCCAGATGGCTTTTGTACGCAAACGCGGCCGAACCTATTACCTGGTACATAGTGTCCGCAAAGGCGACCAGGTGGAGCAGCTTTATCTCGCCAGCCTGGGACGCCGGCCGCGGATCAGCGACGCCGTCATTAAGGGAGTCGCCGCCAAGCACCCCTTCTTGCAAGTGGATTGGAAACGCCTGGCGGCGAAATCCTGGGGTGACCTGGCGCGCCCGCTCGAAAACAATTCCCGCTATCTGCGCGATTTGACCGCTGCGGTGCGGAACCTTCACCTTGACTTGGCGGATTTGCCGTTGCCGGTTCTGGATTTTGCTAAAGAGCCGGAACTTTCGTCGGAATTCGTTGCGGGCCTGAAACTGCTGCGGGGAACACTGGATGTGAAGTTGAATCAACTGCGCCGCATTAAGGGGGTGGCCTACCGACGGTAGGGCGCCCGGAGGACGAACATGGGTGGACGTCAATTATTACTCGATCCGACAGTCAATAGCCCGGAGGTGCGCGAATTTGAGAGGGCCCTCCGCGAACGGGTGGTCGGCCAGGACCGCGCCGTGCGCCGCTTGGCGCGAGTCTACCAGGTCTATCTGGCCGGCTTATCCACGCCCGGCCGGCCGCTGGTGAATTTGCTGTTCCTGGGCCCCACGGGGTCGGGCAAGACGCGCCTGGTGGAGGCGGCGGCCGAGGTGTTGATCGGCGACGCCAAGGCGGTGGTCAAGGTGGACTGCGCGGAATTTCAACACAGCCATGAGATCGCCAAGCTGATCGGTTCACCGCCAGGCTACGTCGGGCACCGGGAAACGCAGCCCATGATCACCCAAGAAACGCTTGAGCGCCACTTTACCGACAAGCTCAAGATCTCCCTGGTGCTATTCGACGAAATCGAGAAGGCTTCCGACGCGCTTTGGCAACTGTTGCTGGGCATCCTCGATAAAGCCACGCTCACTCTGGGCGATAACCGCCGCGTGGATTTTTCCCGCTCCATGGTGTTTCTCACTTCCAACCTCGGCTCTCAAGAGCTGATGAGACTGATGCGGGGCGGCTTGGGCTTCTCTCCCACGCCGGATGAGCACGAAGAGGAGCTTGACAAGAAGATCTACCAGACCGCCATGGAAGCCTCGCGCCGCAAATTCTCCCCGGAGTTCATGAACCGCATCGACAAGGTCATCGTGTTCCGCGTTCTGACCCGCGAAAGTCTGGAAAAAATCCTGGACATTGAATTGGGACGAGTGCAGGACCGCATCATGACGGCAACGGAAGGCAACCCCTTCGTGCTGGTTTGCACGCCCGCAGCGCGTGATTTTCTCTTGCAGGAGGGTACCGACCAGAAATTCGGCGCCCGCCACCTGAAACGCGCCATCGAGCGCCACCTGGTGTTTCCGATCTCCAATCTGCTGGCGACACACCAGATTCAGCTCGGCGACCTGATCACTGTCGACTACACCCCGGACAGCGACAAACTGGCTTTCATCAAAGAGGAGCAGGGCGCGTTGGTCAAAGCGCCGGAAGAGCCGGCGGCCGAACCTGTCGCCGCAACCGTTTCCGCCAGCGCCTCACGGGCCTCACTTTCTCCGCGGCGCGGGAAGACCGAGACGGTGACGGTGGGGAAGAGGGAGTAGCCGATCCCTACTCTTCCCACTCGTCCGTCCGGAACGGTGACGCCGGCAGGCCGGCGCGGTTGTACAAGTTGCAGGAGGGATTCATTCCCCAGGCGTAGCGCACCGCGACGGGGTGAGGTGTCCTATCGCTTCGCACCACGACGGTGTCGCCGTCGATACTGGCTTGCGCCCCGACAAATTTCCTATCGTCACCGGCAATCTCGAAGCCGCTGAGCCCTGCCGCCGAATTCTTCGCCACCAGCCCGCCATAAACGTATTTGAACCGCAGGCGGATCTTGTCACCCTCGACCGCCATCGAGTCATAGATGGGCCCCGAGTAGATCACGTCTCGCCCGTAGGCGATGGCCTGCGCCGCGAGCGCCAGCCGATACCCCACGTCCTGTTTGTCCTTAGGGTGAATGTCGCTTCCGTCTCCAATGTCGATGGTGACGGCCATCCCGGTCTTGGGCAGCGAAAGCGTCTTGAGTTGCGCTTCGCGCAATTCCGGCCAGTTCGAGTGGGGGCTATATATGCCCCAGTTGGCGAGTTGCACGAAGAGGAAGGGAAAATCGCCCTCCTGCCAGGCGTGTCGCCAGTCGGTAATCATGGCGGGGAAGAGCTTGCAATACTGCGCGGGACGGTCGGCATTGGCTTCTCCCTGATACCAGATGGCGCCCCGAATCGCGTAGCTGGTCAACGGCATCAGCATGGCATTAAACAAGCCCGCGGGACGCCAGGGATGCCGCCTGGGGTCCTCTGGGACGGTGGGCGCGGCAGGCACCGGCGCGCCCTCGGATTCGGCTTGGTCCGAGTCTTTGCGCCACTGCGCCAGTTGTTGATTGAATTCCTCGAAGTCCTTGGGGTAAGGCGAGAGCAAGTTCCTTCCCGCCTCCAAAATCGACTGGAATTCGGGTTCCGACTCGAGCGTGCCGCGGCTCGTCCAAGCCTCTGCCGGCGTGCCGCCCCAGGAACTGTGAATCAGGCCAACCGGTACATTCAACACTTGGAGCAGCTCCCGCCCAAAGAAATACCCCACGGCTGAAAAATCCGCTACCGTCTGCGGACGCGCCGTGACCCAGAAGCCCTGCACGTCGCGCTGCGGTTTTGCGGCGACGCCCTTCTGCACCGTAAATAGATGCAGCATCGGATGGTCGCCGTGGGCGACCTCGTCCTGGTAGTTGTTGACGCCGCTGCCCCAGCCCTGCACGGGCATTTCCATGTTCGACTGGCCGGAGCAGACCCAAACCTCGCCCACCAGCACGTCGTGCAAGGTAATGGTGTTCTTGCCGGCAATCGTCATGGTAAGTGGCCCGCCGGCCTGGAGCGGCCCTAACTGCGCCTTCCACTGGCCCGCGCTGTCGGCCGTGCCGGTCACGCGCTGATCGCCCATAGTGACGGTAACCTGCTCACCGGGGTCGGCGGTCCCCCAAATGTTCACCTTCATGCCCTGCTGAAGTACCAAGCCGTCGGAGAGCAAGCTTGGCAGTTTGACTTCGGCTTTCAGATTGAGCGCGCCTAAGAAGCACCCCGCCAGACAGAACCAACAAGCGACCCTCATCATGAATCCCATCCGCACTTTTCCTCCTCGCTGACCGCGAACTCATTTTGTCGGCGGCGCCTCCGCCGTGACGCCTTAAGAATCGAGGCAGAGATTCTACGCCATCTCGACGCCGGGCGCGAATTCGATTTTTCGTCAACACAGGGCTGACAGGCTCAGAGGGTCATCGGGGCTGGAACGTCGTCACCCGGAAGCTATCGCCCATTTGCACGGTGGTGGCGCCGTCCACATCCGGCCGGAAGACCTGAACTCCCCGCTCCCGCAGGCGCTCGAGAGTCTCCCGGCCGGGCAGGTTTCGAGAATCGTTCGAGGCGCCGGTGATCAAGGCGACGCGAGGGTTCACCCGCGCGAGGAATTGCGCAGAGCTCGAGGAGTTCGAGCCACGGTGCGCCACCTTGAGAACCTGGCTGCCCAACTCCTGCCCGGAAGCCAAGAGCCGCCGCTCGGCTTGGGCGCTGATATCGCCTGTCAGGAGCACGCTGGCGTCACGATAGGTGAGGCGAAGGACCAGCGAATCGTCGTTGGAAGGCAGAGCAGCCGGCGGGCGGGAGCGGGCGGGCCACAAAGCTTGCACGGTGGCTTCCCCGCGCTCGAATTGCTCACCCTCCGCCAGAGTCCGCTCCGGCACGCCCTTTTCGCGCAACCGCTCGAGCAAGCTCAGGTAGTCGGGAGTGGCGGCGTTGCCGGCGTGCCAGAACTCGCCGACGCGAAAGTTACGAACCACGGCAAACAGCCCGCCCAGGTGGTCTTCGTGCGGGTGCGAAAGCACCACGATATCGACTTTCTTGATCCCGCGCGACCACAAGTAAGGCGAGACGATATCTTCGCCAGGGTCCCACAATCGCCCCTGCAATGCGCCTTCGCCGGTGCTGCGCCGGCGGGTCCCCGAGGCGTCCACCAGCACGGTGGTTTTGTCAGGAAGCACCAGGAAGAGCGAATCGCCTTGGCCGCAATCGAGCGCTGTGATCTCGAGCGCTCCGGAAGGCAGGCGGGGCGCAAAAGGATAAATGGCGACCAGGGCCGCCATCGCGGCGACAGCGGCCGAGGAGAGCGCAAAGGCCCAGGCGCGCCTGCCGAGCGTGATGGCTGCGCAGAGGACGAACAACACAAATCCGCCGCCGACCCAAAGCGGCGGCGTGGGCACTCTAAACGAAAGCCAGCCAGGCAAATGCGCAAGGCCGGTTAGAGCAAACAGCCCGGCCATGACGAGCGCCAGCAGTTTCGCGGGCCAGACCGCGAGCGCGGGAATAACAGCCCCGAGCAACACGGTCGGAACGGCGATAGCCAAGAGCAAGGTCATTAACGGGACAGCCAGCGCGTTGAGGCCGATCCCCGCCAGCGCGACGCGGTGAAAAATCGTTGCCATGGGCAGCAAGAGACCGGCCTGGAGGATCAGGGAGAAGAGCAGCATGTTGGCTGTCCAGAGCAGCAGCCAAGCCGGCCCGATAACAAGACCGTTGGCCCAGACGTCGTGCTCGTGGAGAAAATGCGAACGCTTTTTCAGCGCCGCGATCAAAGCGCGCAAGTCCAAGCGGTATTGCGCGATACGCGGCGCGAGGTGAGCATCGACCTCGGCCTCGTTCAGCGCACGTAAGGCTTGCCGGTACGGCTCGGTCGTCCGTTCCAAGATCGGCAGCGCGAGCCCGGCGATGAGCAGCGCGGCAGAAAAGGAAAGTTGAAAACCGGACTCGAACAGCCATGCCGGGCGCGAGAGCAGCAGAATGAGAGCCGCCAGCCCGATGGTGTTCAAAATGGCGTGATCGCGGTAAATCAGGCCGGCCAGCAGGTAAAGCGAAATCATAAGCGTGGCCCGCAAAGTGGGTGCGCGCTGCTCGACCAAGAAGGAATAAAAAATCAGAAGCGCCAAAACAATCAAGCGCCTGCTGGTTTCGCCTAGCGGGAACCGGCGCAGCAGCCCGCTGGCCAGCCACACCAGCAGGCCGACGTGCAGGCCCGCGATAACCAGCAAATGGTAGAGTCCTGACTTGCGGAAGTCCTCGATGGTTTCTGAGTCCAGCGCCGAGCGGTCGCCCAGCAAGACCGCCTTGAGCACCGTGCCGCAGCGCCCCTGCCGGGACCAGCGCGGGTAAAGATCGTCGATCGACTGCAACAGTGCGTTCCGAGTCCGTTCGACCAGTATGCCCAGGCCTGCGAACGATGGAAGTACAAATGCGCGAAGCGCCTTGGAGTGCGGCGGCTTGACGCCGCCTTGGGATCGCCACAGCCCGCCGAGCCCGTCCAAGTGGGAGAAAGGCGGCGTCAAGCCGCCGCACTCCAAGGCGCCTTCGGCGCTCTGCGCGAAGTCGGGTAACTTTTCCACCAGGACGGGATTCCTAATGGTCCCGACCCAACAAATGTCCTCGATGGATTCCATCCAGCGGCGAAAATCGAAGCTGCCGGGATTCTGATAAATGCGCGGCTTGCGCAAGCGGACGGCCACGCCAATGCGGTCTCCATACTGGAGACGTAAGGCGTCCAGCAGAACCCAGACATCCGCGGATTCGGAGGCCTGAAGGCGCAGGCGCACCTTGCCCGTCAACGGGCAAACGCGCCCATGGCTTTCGGCGCGTTGTGTTTTGAGGTCGAATTGCAGTCCGTAGGCGGTGCGGAGGGGTGTGGAGATGATTCGCCCTTCGAGCCGAATCGGTTCTCGAAGGTCAACGCCCAGAGCGGCCAACCGGCTGACGTGGTTGGGCGGGAACCGGTACTGGAACAAACCGCCGGCGGAAGCGCCGGCGAAGAGAAAACCGGCGAGGGCCACCAGAAGCGAAAACCGTTCCCAACCGGCGCGCAGCAGCAGCAGACCGGCCAGCAGGCATACGCAGGCGGGAAGCGCGCTGAGCACGAGCCAGTTGGCGTGCCACGATCCAGCCAGATAGACGCCCAGGCCGAAACTGGCCGCCGCGAGCAGCAAGGGACTCCTGAGGCGCGCGGTCTTGCGGGGCGCGGCTTCCCTCGCGGACACGTCTGCAGGGTCGATTGGCTCGACGGAGTTGCCAGGTGTTGCCTCGAAGTTCAAGGTGATCGCCTGCTACTCCACGTACCTTGACTTGACGTAATCCCTGGCCTTCCCGTCCTTGTGGCAGTTCCAGCACTCGCTCATGCTCTGCAAGCTGGGTTTTTCATCGCTGCCTGGGAAAACTTCGAAGCCCCAGCCGCCGGTGTCCGCATAGAGCTTGGCACTCTTCTTCATCACGTAAACGGCCTTGTGTCCAGGCCGAGGCTCGATGGCTCCCATCGAGTTGCTGACATCGAAGAGTTCGAGGACGAGCATGGAACCATCCGGGTAGAGTTTGTTCTTTTCGAGCGCAACCCAGCCCGTGTCGTTGACGTAAACGTTGTGCAGGCCGCTGAATTTGCCAAACAGAGGATTCTGATTGCTGTAAACCACCATCGACTTGACCTGCCGCCAATGGCGGAAATCGCCAGGATAAGCAATGGCGGGTTTCTTCTGAGCCTGAGCCATCAAAGCCCCCAAGCTCGCCACTGCCACGATCGCTAGCAACCATAACCTGGAGCGGGTTTTCATGGGGAGATACCTCCTGATGCTGTGCTCACATGAAATGTCGACCTCAGACTACGGGATTCTGGCCCACATTCTAGCGCAAGCGTTTTCGATGTCCAGCGGAAAATGCACGGCCGGACCCCGCCCAACGACTGCCCAACCCTCTCCCCAACGACTGCCCAACCTTCTCCCTTGGGGAGAGGGTGTCGCCCGGCGGCGTTTTCATCAGCCGCCGGGGGACGGGTGAGGGGTCTTGTCCGAAAAGATGCAGAGCGGGTTGACCGTTCTGGCAAAAACCAAAAGCAGGTCAAATGGCAAAGCTCAGGCCGCGAATGGTTTTATATGTCCAGAATTGCAAAGCATTTGAACTTTGCCTTTTGCCATTTGCCGTTTGAATTCGCTCGTGTTGAACGAACCCCTCACCCGTCCCGCTCCGGCTGATGAAAGCGCCGGCTGCGGGACACCCTCTCCCCAAGGGAGAGGGCTGGGTATCCAGAGAAAGGAGAGGGCCGGGAATCCAGAGAAGGGAGAAAGCTGAGGATCGGAAGAAGGGAGAGGGCTGGTCACTCGTGGGCAAGTTTGGCGAGCGCCTCGATGTGGTAGGTCTGCGGGAACAAATCGAACAGCTCAAGAGACTGCAAACGATAGCTGTCGCCTGCGAGAACCTTCAGGTCGCGCGCCAGGGTGGGCGGGCTGCAGGAGAGGTAGTGAATCCGCCTCGGGCGCAGGGCAGACAGCCGTTTTAAGGAGCCGCCATCGACCCCGGCGCGCGGCGGGTCCATTACCGCCAGGTCAGGCCCCGTTTGTGCGAAGCGGCGAAGAAAATCGTAGGTGGATTCCCCGGCGGCGCGGAGGTTCGAAATGCCGTTCGCCTCTGCATTGGCCCGCAGATCGGAAACGGAGATAGGATTCGCTTCCACGGCCGCCACACGCCGGAATCGCCGCGCCAAAGCGAGCGAGAACAGGCCTACGCCCGCGAAGAGGTCCAGGGCCAGTTCACCTCGCTCTTCGCCGGCGACCGCGCTCACGAGTTCGGGGATAAGAAAGCGCGAGACCTGAAAAAACGAGCCGGGGCTGACTCGATAGCGGACTCCCTCAACGGAATATTGTAGCGCCGGTTCGCCGAACACGCGGGTTCGGCCCTTGCCGGCCAGCGCTACGCAGACGGCCCCGGGAATCTCGGCGAGCAGGTCGTTTGCCAACGCCTGGCCTTCCGACCCGAAGCCCTCGCCTTGCAGCGTGAGCATAAGATTCTCATCGCGCTCGTCAACCACCACGTCAATTTCCCGCAGGTCCGCAAGCGCTTCCGCCCACTCCGGCCGGCGCAAGGCTTCAAGCGCCGCGTTGAGTCGCGGAGAAATAATCAGGCAGGCATCAACCGGAACGACGCGATGCGACTGGGCCTTGAAAAAGCCCAGTTCGAGTGGGCCGCTGGCCTGCCGCGCGACCTTGAATTGAGCCTGGTTGCGATAGTTCCAGGCGGGGCCGGCGCGCAACGGAATCTCGCCCGTCCAATCGATGTTTCCGACTCTACGGAGCGTTTCGCGGAGAATTTCCCGCTTGCTTGCAGCTTGTAATTCCGGGCTGAAATGTTGGTAATGGCAGCCGCCGCAGCGGCCAAAGTAAGGACAGGGCGGCGCGATGCGCTGCGGGGCCGCTTGCAAAACGCGCAGCGGCCGGGCGTGGATTACCCCTTTGGAGTTGCGGACCTCCTCGACCTCGACGCGCTCACCGGGAAGAACGCGCGGCAGCAACACCGCGCGGCCGGCGTGGTGGCCGAGGGCGTCGCCACCGTAAACGAGCTTGGTGGGGGTGAGTTCGAAGGACATGGCTGGTGGTCCGTTGTCCGTGGTCAGTTGTCGGTGGGCCTCCGCCAATGCCATTACCCGTGTGCCGCCCGCCCTCCGATGTCATTCTGAGCCCCGCTTGCCGGGGCGAAGAATCTTGGCTGTGGTTGTCGCGAGCGGCTGAATAACTGCCGGGATGCTTCGCTTCGCTCAGCATGACAGAGCATCCTGACCGCGCGCAACGACGGAGCACAACTCACGAACAATTGGCAACGGACCACGGACAACGGACGTTCTACATATAAAACAGACTCAACCGCGGCAGTTCGTAAGCCTCGAGCAAGCATCGTTTGCGGAATTGCCGCTCGAGGGACTCGATTTGAGGCGTGGTCATTTTCCGGCGGTAGGGCCCCAGACCGCGTTCGACTTGGGCCTGGATTTCCGTCAAACGCTCGACGGAGGCCGCGCGAGTGAGGGAGGCGGTCAGCTTCTCTTCGAGAGCGGTCAGGCGAATTTCCAATTCTTCGAGGTCAGCAACCAGCTTGGCAGGATCTTCCTGCGCTATGGCGCGGAGGGCGGGCGCCATCGCCGCCAGGTCGTCCGCGAGAATTTGCTGTCCTCGCTCGCGGGCTTCGCGAGCGCAGCTTTCAAGGGCTTCCGCGTTGACCGTCAGGAAGCGCACGATCTCCTCCGGCGCGAAAGGAGGAGGAGAGTCCTTGCGAGCGCCGCCCTGAATCTCGCCCAGGCGCGCCTCCTCGGCGGCGCGCAGCACTTCCTGAGTGCAATACGCCAGGGAATTCACCGTCTTATACTTTCTCCGACGGGCGTGGTATACCTCGAAGGCGCGCTCGACGCCCATGAGCACGGCCTCGAGGGGAAGGCCGGCGTCCTTCCAGGATTCGATCAAGGCCCAGTCGAGCGGCGAGAGGAGCGTCCGGGTGCCGCGACAGCGCTGATAGCATTCTTCGATTTCGGTGAAATAGTTGAAATAGTTTTCCACGAATAGTGGTCAGTTTTCAGTCGTCAGTTCTCAGTCAAAAACCTCGAATACCGGCTACCAGGAATCAGACAGGGCGAGATTCCTCGCTGCGCTCGGAATGACGCGAGGTCTTTCACTGAGAACTGAGAACTGAGAACTGACAACTGACGACTGATTTCTGACTACTTTTTGCGATTTCGCTCGTAGATAATCCGCAAGCCCTCGAGGGTGAGCGCGGGCTCAACGGGAGGGTTATACTTGGAAGCGCCGGCCACCAGGGAAGCCTGCCCACCGGTGGCGATGACGGTGGTCTTCTTGCCCAGCACCTGGCAGAGGCGGTCGAGGATGCCGTCCACCAGGCCCACGGCGCCGTAGAAGAGTCCGGATTGCATGCTCGCCACCGTATTGCTCCCGATGACGCGCTGCGGTTCGCGAATCTCCACCCGCGGCAACTTGGCCGCGTGTTCGAAAAGCGCTTCGGCGGAAATGCCCAGGCCGGGTGCGATGGCGCCGCCCAAATACTCGCCTTTCTCCGAAACCACGTCGAAGGTGATCGCCGTGCCAAAATCCACCACGATGCAGGGGCCGCCATACTTCTCGAAGGCAGCCACGGCATCGGCGATGCGGTCGGCGCCCACTTCTTGCGGGTTATCATAGTGGATGGCCATGCCGGTGCGAGTCCCCGGGGTGAGGAACAGCGGCTTGAGGTGAAAATACTTTCGCGCCATTTCCTCGAGCACGGGATTCAGCGTGGGAACGACACTGGCCGCCATGATGCCGGTGATCTGGTCGGCGCGCACCCCATCCAGCGTGAAAAGGTTGCGCGTGAGGATCCCATACTCATCCGCGGTTTGGGACTTGTCAGTGCGCAACCGCCATTGAACGCGCAAGGTCGACCCTTCGAAAACGCCCAGCACGGTGTTGGTATTTCCAACGTCGATAACCAGTAAGTTGTCAGTCATCAGTTGTCAATCATCAGTGAGCAGTTGTCAGTAGTCAGTTCTCAGTGAGCTCCTACCAGGTCTGTCATTCCGAGCGAGGCGAGGAACCTCGCTCGGGTCATGCGCACAGAAACAGAGCGAGATTCCTGGCTCCGCTCGCAATGGCGCATGGCTCTTACTGAGAACTGACAACTGAAAACTGATTACTTCACTTCTGTCACCTCTCCCGCCACCAGCGTCTCCTCGCGCGAGTCGTCGTAGCGCACGCGAAGCCCGCCGTTTGGCTCGAGGCCGACGGTGGTGGCAAGGCACTCGGCTGCAGAGGTCACGACTCGGACACGCTTCCCGTTGGCATAAGACGATGCGGCTGCCCAGCGATCGGCGATGGCCGCGCTGCCGTTCTCCAGAAGCAAGTGGTAATACCTCGTGAACTCTTTCAGCAAGGCGACGCAAATCTGAACGCGCGACCAGGACTTGCGGCTCTCGATTCGCAAGGAAGTGGCAAGGGGCTTCAGTTCCGCCGGCATCTCGCGGTGATTAACGTTGATGCCAATGCCCAGCACCACCGCGTGCAAGCGCCCCAATTCCGCACTCATCTCGGTGAGGATGCCGGCGACTTTTTTCCCCTTCACCAGCAAATCGTTGGGCCAGCGGATATCCACGTCGAGTCCCGTGACGGCGCTCAGGGCCTCGCGGGCGGCCACGCCGGCCATGAGGGTGAGAATGGGAGCAGCGCTGGGCGGGAACGGAGGCCGCAGAATCACCGACAGATAAATGCCGCTGGATTTTTCCGAATACCAGATGCGGCCGTGGCGGCCACGGCCCTGCGTCTGCTCCTCGGCCACGACCACCGTGCCGTGCTTGGCGCCCTGCTGGGCGAGGTACAAAGCTTCGGTGTTTGTGGAATTTATCCGGAAGTAGTGGACGATGACGCGCCCAATCTCGGTCTCCCCCAATTCGTCCTGGAGCAGGCTCGGCACCAGGATATCCGGAATCTTCATCAACTGATAGCCGCTTCCCACATGGCCTTTGATTTCCACACCCAACTCGCGCAACATCTTGACCCAGAAACCCACGGCGGCGCGGGTGACTCCGATCTGCGCGGCAATCTTCGGACCGGGAACCAGCACCGTCGGGTTCTTCACCAACAGGCGGATCATCTTATCGATTCTGCGTTCCGTGCTGACGACGGCCATGTCCACCACCTCAACGGACGGGGTCAATGCGAAAATTAATGTCCACGGCGGGAGCGGAGTGCGTGAGCGCTCCCACGGAAATATAATCCACGCCGGTCTCGGCATAGGCGCGGATGTTCGAGGCGTCGATGCCGCCGGAGACTTCCAAGCGCAAGCGTCCCGCCGCGCGCTCGACACACTTCCGAACTTCTGCGGGAGTCATGTTGTCCAGCAGCACGCCGTCGGCGCCGCACTCGAGCGCCTCTTCGAGTTCCGCGAGGCTGGAGACTTCCACCTCAATGTGATATCCGGGCGGGCGTTGGCGCTGGGCATTCTCGACCGCGGCGCGAATTCCACCCGTCAGTTGCAGATGATTATTCTTGATCAGGATGCCGTCGTCCAGCCGCAGCCGGTGGTTCTGGCCGCCGCCCAGCCGGACTGCGTATTTTTGCAGATTGCGCAGTCCCGGCGTCGTCTTGCGCGTATCGAGAAATTCCGCCTGGGTTCCCGCCAGTTCCTCTTTAAGGCGCCGCGCATAGGTGGCGACGCCGCTCAATTGCTGGAGGAAATTGAGCGCCACGCGCTCGCCGGCGAGCAAAGTGGCGGCCGGACCGCAGGCCGTAGCAAGCACGGTCCCCGGGCTGACCTCTGCGCCATCGTCGACCGCGGGGTTCCACTCGACGGTCGGCTTGAGAATTTGGAAGACCGTGGCGGCAACCGGCAACCCCGCGACGACAAGCTTCTGCTTGCCGCGGAAGGCACCGCAGGCTCTCATTTCCGTGGGCAGGGTCACGGAAGTTGTCAAGTCGCCTTGGCCGAGGTCCTCCGTCAGCGCCCTTTCAACCAGGTCCCGCAACTCACCCGACGACAGGTCCAGTGGCCCGGAGAGCTCGTTAATGGACAAAGGGCTGAGGTATCCCATCGTTATGATAGATCGGTTCACTTCTCGCGATGCGGCTTTCCACGTGCAGCCGGATTGCGTCTTCAAATTCTCTCGAGTGACTCCAGAATCTTCCGCAGATGTTCTTCCAATTCGGCGCGACGGTGTTCCGCGCCCCGGACCACTTCGCGGGGCGCGCGTTCCAGAAACTCGCGATTCTCGAGTTGCGTCTTCACCTGGGTCAAGGCGTGCTCGACTTTCTCCTTTTCTTTACGCAGGCGCGAGCGCTCGGCATCGTGGTCCACGGGCTTTTCCTGGAAGACTCGTAGATCGAAAACCTGGCCCACGCGCACGCCCGGAGCCGCCGCCTCGAGGCGCTCGCGAGTGAAGGTCAGAGCCTGGAACGCCGAAAGGCGAAGGATGGTCTCGAGATGCGCGCGGAAGAGTTCCAGCCAGCGCAAGTCTTCGCACGCCACCTGCGCGCTCGGCTTCTTTTTTTGCAAGCCCATTTCCGCCTTGGCGTTGCGCAGGGTGACGATCAACTCCTGCATCAAGCCGAATTGCTTTTCTGAGACCGGGTCTGCGGCGCGCTGATTGACCAAAGTGAAAGGCAATAAAGAGATTGAGTTCCCTCGAACCCACCCCTTAGTCCTGCCCTCACGGAGGAGGGGAACCCGCGAACTCCCCTCCTCGCTGACGACGGGATGGAGGGGTGGTGCCGACGCGGGGTGAGGCAGCCGTTGCCACAGTTCTTCGGTAATGAAAGGCATGAAGGGATGCAACAGGTGGAGCGCGGCTTCAAAAACGCGAGCCAGGTTGATCCACGCCGGCGGAACCTTCGGGCCCTCGCCGCCGCGAGTAATCTCCGGCTTGACCCACTCCAGATACCAGTCGCAGATCTCGTGCCAGAAAAAGTGATAGACTTCGTAAGCCGCCTCATGGAATCGGAAATCGGCAAGGGCTTCCTCCACTTTGCGCCCCACCCCCTGCAGCCGCGAAAAAACCCAGCGGTCAGCAATCGTCAAAGACTCGAGCGAATTCACGGCGGCGAAGCCCAATTCCGGAACCGGCTCGAGGGCTTCGGCGAGCTGGTTGCGCCACGTTTCCGGCAGCTTCTCAAGGTTCATCAGGATGAAGCGGCCGGCGTTCCAAATCTTGTTGGCGAAAGCGCGATACGACTGAATTTTCTCGACGCTGAAGGCGATGTCAGTACCGGGCGCGGCGCTGATGGCCAAGGCAAAGCGCACCGCATCGGTGCCGTATTCTTCGGTGACCGCGAGCGGGTCAATGACGTTTCCCTTGGTCTTCGACATCTTCTGTTTTTCCGCGTCGCGCACCAGCGCGTGAATGTGCAGCTCGCGGAACGGCACGTCGTTCGTGAACTTCATGCCCATCATGATCATGCGCGCGCCCCAGAAAAACAGAATGTCGAAGCCCATGATCATCAGATCGTTGGGGTAGAAGCGGCGCAGGTCCGCGCTGTCATCGGGCCATCCCAGCGTGGCGAACGGCCAAAGCGCGGAGCTGAACCAGGTGTCCAGGACATCCATTTCGGGCCGCAGACTCGCGAGCTCGCACTTTGGGCACGCGAGTGGCGCCTCGTGCCCCACGATCACTTCGCCGCAGGCGTCGCAGTACCACACGGGAATGCGATGCCCCCACCAGAGCTGGCGCGAGATGCACCAGTCATGGATATTACCCATCCAGTCGAGGTAAATCTTCTTGTAATTATCTGGTGTAATACGGATGCGGCCATCCTCGACCACCCGGATGGCGGGCTCGGCGAGCTCCCGCATCTTCATGAACCACTGCGCAGAGAGCAACGGCTCGAGCACGGTTTTGCAGCGCTGGCAGGTTCCCACGCTCAGGGGATAGTCTACGACCTTCTCGAGCAGGCCCTGCGCGCGGAGATCGTGGACCACTTTTTCGCGCGCCTCGAAGCGGTCCAAATCGTGGTAAGGGCCGGCTTCCTCCGTCATGGCGCCTGAGGTATCGATCACCACCGGCCGAGGCAGATTGTGGCGCACCGACAGGTCATAGTCATTCGGATCGTGTGCCGGAGTCACCTTGACGGCGCCCGTGCCGAACTGCGGATCGACGAACTCATCCGCAATCACCGGGATCACCCGCTTGAGCAGCGGCAGGACCAGCCTGCGGCCCACCGCGGCGCGGTAGCGCGGGTCGGCGGGGTTCACGGCCACCGCGGTATCGCCTAACATGGTCTCAGGCCGTGTGGTGGCCACGCTGATCGAGCCTGAGCCGTCCTCGAATGGGTACCGGATATACCACAAATGCCCCGGTCGATCTTCGTGTACAACTTCGAGGTCGGAGACGGCGGTGCCGCAGCGCGGGCACCAGTTCACAATGTATTTGCCGCGATAAATCAGGCCTTCGCGGTAAAGCCGTACGAACACCTCGATTACCGCGCGGGAATAGGCCGGGTCCATCGTGAAGCGGTCGCGCGTCCAGTCACACGACGCGCCCAGGCGCTCCATCTGGCGGCGGATGGTGCCGCCGTTCTGCTCTTTCCATTGCCAACAGAGCTCGAGGAATTTCTCGCGGCCCATCTCGAGGCGGCGCCGCTGGCCTTCGCGCCGCCAGGCCGCGCGCGCCGAGGAACCCGGCTCGAGGTCAGGCAAGGCCTGGCGGCCGATCTCCTGCTCGACGATCAGTTGCGTGGCGATGGAAGCGTGATCGGTGCCCGGCAGCCAGAGCACGTCCAGGCCCCCCATGCGATGCCAGCGCATCAGGGTGTCGATCTCGGTGTGCTCGAGCATGTGGCCCATGTGCAGCGAACCGGTGATGTTGGGCGGTGGGATCACCAGGCAGAAACGAGGACGGGCCGGGTCGTCGGACGGACGATACAGGTTCTGCGCCACCCAGGACTTCGCCCAGTGCGGCTCGATGGTTTCCGGTGAATAGACCTTGGGGATTTCGTTCTCCAACGACGCTCTCTCCTCCTCGAGTCTCGAACTGTCAGGTTGCTAGATTACTATAATCGGCTCAGCAGAAGTGAGTCAAACGCGCGGGAGGTGCTCCCAGGTTGTCAGGAGCGACAGAAAAGAGTCCGCGGGAATCGATCTTGGGAATTAATCGAGCAGGCTGCGGAAAAAGGCTGTAGCGGCGGATTTAGCCTGCCATCGACCGTTGAAAACCACACGCATATGGCGGGGTAAACCCGCCGCTCCATGCCCCTAACCGAGTTTTTCGCAGCACTGCGCCACACCTTGAGGGCAACGTCCCGCTCGAGGACCTCATCGTGGGCGCGATAGACAACGCCCATGCCGCCCTGGCCGATCGTCGAGACGATGCGGTGGTGGCCCAGCAATTCGCCGATCAACATCCCCCCTGGGGATTCACGCGGCGGCGCCCTCGGGTCCGATGATGGCGTACACAGCGCCCTGAGGGTCGGCGAGGACGGCCATCCGTCCTACCTTCTCGATGGCCATCGGCGCCACGATCGTCTTGCCGCCCAGTTCGCTGCTCTTGGCGGCGGTCTCATCGCAGTTGTTCACGTAAAGGTATCCCTCCCAGTGAGGGGGCACGCCGGGCGGGAGAAACTTCGTGGGCGGAATTCCCCCAATGAACTCCTCGCCGTTCTTGATGTGCAAGTAGCCGGAGGGATCGTTCTCGCCGGCGGAAATCACCCAGCCGAAGAGGCCGCTGTAGAAAGCCTTCGCCCGTTCGATGTCGGGTGTGCAGAGATCGGCCCAGCAGAGGCTGCCGTGTACACCGGCGATACCAAGGCCGGTGTGCGTCTTGCTCTGCCAGATGTTGAAGAAAGCGCCCGTGGGATCCTGCACCACGGCCATGCGTCCCGCATCGTAAACGTCAAACGGCGGCGCTACAACCTTGCCTCCCAGACCCGCCACGCGGCCGGCGGATTCGTCGGCGTTTGCCGCGGCAATGTAGACCATCCAGTGCGGCGGTACGCCCTGGGCCTTCTGCTCAGGGCGAAGGGTGCAGGCGGCGCCGGTGGCGCGTCCCTCGAGTTCAAACATCGTGTAGAAATCGCCTGGACCCATCGGCATGTCATTGGCGGTCCAGCCGAACAGTGAATTGTAATAGCTCTTGGCGGCGTTCTGATCGCTGGTGTAAAGCTCGAACCAGCAGAACGATCCGGGCGGATGGCTGTCGATGATGCGTCGCATGTGCGGCAGTACCTCCTAGTTGTGTTTTGAAGTTCGATTGCCCAATGTCTATATTCTACTCTTTTTCTTCGCTTGCCGTCACTCGAAATTCGCCCGTTCGCCACTACACACCCCTCACCCTACGCGCGCGAAGCGCTCCGTGACGTCGAGAATGTGCGCATTCACGCCAAAGGCCTCCTGGTAGAGCAGCAGGCCGGTGTGCGGGTTCGTGTCCTGGGGGCGGGCCACGTAAGCGCGCATAACCGTGCCATCTGAAACACTCAGCGTGATCCACTCAGCCTTGATGTCCGGCATAAAACCTTTCCCTCTCGCGTTCCGCAGACCTGCTTTTCCAGGTCTGCGGATTCTCGTTGCCCGACCCACTTACCGCAGACCTTGAAACGCAGGTCTGCGCTACCCACTCCAGGATGACGGGCCCATTTGACGTTCGCAGTCTATTGACTGTTTGACTCATCGGGATTGACGGCAACCGTTTGACCGCTCATCTCCTCCGGCGGATCGCCTCCAGCCATGGACTGCGCCAGGATGAGCCGGCGGGCTTCGCCACGCATACCCGGCCACGCCCAGGCGAAGGCCAAGCCTCCGGCCAGGCTCACCATCCCGCCCAGCCTGACGGTGAGCGGCGCGCCCACATGCTGGGCGATTGCACCCGAAAGCAGCGCTCCAAACGGCGCCATGCCCATAAACATCATGGAGTAGACCGCCATAACCCGTCCGCGCAATTCGTCGGGGACCATGGTCTGGATCAGGGTGTTCGAAGAGGCCATCTGCAGAATCATGCAGAAGCCGGCCGGCATCACCAGCAGCACGGAAAGCCAGAACCGATGGGAGAATGAAAACAGGACGAGCGAGGCACCGAATCCCATCGCCGCGTACATCACCCATCTCCCCAGCCCCCGCACGCCCTGGCGCGCGGCCAGCGCCAAGGTTCCCGTCAGCGCCCCCACCCCGGCGGCGCCCATCAGCAAGCCGAGTCCGCGCGCGCCGCTGTGCAAGATACGGTCCGCGAAAATCGGCATCAGCACCATGTACGGCATGCCGGTCAGGCTAACCAGGCCCAGCAGAAGCAGCAGGGCGCGGATGGGGGCCGCGTGAGCCACCCAGCGGAAGCCCTCGATGACACTGCGCAGGCCGGAGGCGCGGTTGTCGCGCGGACGCGCAGCCACCACCATCAACAAGAGCCCGATGAGCACGGCGATATAGCTCACGCCATTGGCGAAAAAACACCAGCCCTCGCCAATCGCCGCCACCGTTATGCCCGCGATGGCGGGCCCCGTGATGCGCGCGCCGTTCACCATGGCGGAGTTCAGCGCGATGGCGTTGACCAGGTCCCGCGGGTTCACCATCTCCACCACAAAGGCCTGGCGGGCGGGGATGTCGAAGGAGTTGACCAAACCCAGCATCGAGGCCAGCAGCATGATTTCCCACACCTTGATGTGGCCCAGCAGAGTCAGCGCGGAGAGGACAAAGGCCAGCAGCATGGCCGAGGTCTGCGTGGTGATGACGATCCGGTAACGACTTCTGCGGTCCGCCACCATGCCGCCTACCGACGCCAGCAGAAAAACCGGAATTTGCCCGGCAAATCCCACCAAACCCAGCAGCAAGGAGGAACCCGTAAGCCGGTAAACCAGCCAGGACTGCGCCACGGACTGCATCCAGGTACCGATCAACGAGATGATCTGGCCGCAGAAAAAGAGCCGGTAATTCCGGTAGCGCAAGGCGCGGAACATCGCCGGGACGCGGCTCGGCCCGTCGCCGGGCGCGGCTTCGCCCGACTGCGGGGAGCGTGCACTTCGGTCCTCGGTCGGCTCGGTTGCGCTTGCCATCGCTTCATGATACTGGAGGGGCGGAAGATTGGGCAAAAAGAATTGAAGACAAAAGTCCTGCGGAAGGGCGGGGCGTCAGCCCCGCCGCCTTGGGGCTGGCTGGAGGTAGGGCCT
>Ga0187781_10000290_pt1 | contig 35872 bp, 42 predicted proteins | sample 0715_SJ02_MP02_2_FD_132447 | JGI IMG/M metagenome (GOLD analysis project Ga0187781, IMG submission 132447) | Tropical peat soil microbial communities from peatlands in Department of Meta, Colombia - 0715_SJ02_MP02_20_MG | ecosystem: Environmental > Terrestrial > Soil > Wetlands > Peat | place... | reverse complement strand
CCTTCGAGCTCGACCCGGTGCAGGCGGCCTTCAACATCGGCGCCATGGTCCGCTGGCTCGACTTCAACGACACCTGGCTCGCCGCCGAGTGGGGACACCCGTCGGACAACCTCGGCGGGATCCTCGCGGTCGCCGACTACCGCGCGCGGCTCGCGGTCATGTCAGGTGTTGCCCCGCCCACGGTGCGCGACGTGCTCACTGCCATGATCAAGGCGCACGAGATCCAGGGGGTGCTGGCGCTCGAGAACAGCTTCAATCGCGTCGGCTTGGATCACGTGCTGCTGGTGCGGGTGGCCTCCACCGCTGTGGTGACGGCGATGCTCGGCGGGAGCCTCGAGCAGGTGGTGAATGCGGTCTCGAACGCCTGGATCGACGGCGGGGCGCTGCGTACCTACCGCCATGCGCCCAACACCGGCTCGAGGAAGAGCTGGGCGGCCGGCGATGCGACGAGCCGCGCGGTGCGCCTCGCGCTCATCGCGCTCACCGGCGAGATGGGCTACCCGTCGGCGCTCTCGGCCAAGACCTGGGGCTTCAGCGACGTGCTCTTCAAGGGCAAGCCCTTGTCGCTGCCGCGGCCCTTCGGCAGCTACGTGATGGAGAACGTGCTCTTCAAGATCTCCTACCCGGCCGAGTTTCATGCGCAGACCGCGGTCGAGGCGGCGATGACGCTGCACCCGGCGGTACGTGATCGCATCGCCGACATCGAGCGCATCGTCATCGAGACTCAGGAGCCGGGCGTGCGCATCATCGACAAGACCGGTCCGCTCGCCAACCCCGCCGACCGCGACCACTGCATCCAGTACATGGTGGCGATCCCCTTGATCTTCGGCCGCCTCACCGCCGCCGACTACGAGGATGCGGTCGCGAGCGACCCGCGGATCGATGCGCTGCGCGCGAAGATGCAGGTGCGCGAGAACCCGAAGTTCACCGAGGAATACTACGCCGCCGACAAGCGCTACATCGGCAACGCCGTACAGGTGTTCTTCCGCGACGGCAGCTCGAGCGGGCGCGTCGAGGTCGATTTTCCGATCGGCCACCGCCAGCGCCGCGGCGAGGGGATGCCGGTGCTGGTGCGCAAGTTCGAGGCTGCCGTCGGCGCCCGCTTCCCCGCCAAACAGGCCGAGCGGGTCAAGGCGATGTTCGCGAAACCGGCAGGGCTCGATGCCCTGCCGGTCAATGAGTTCGTCGCCGCGATGGTGACGAACGGGGCTTGAGTCCTACCCCACCCGCACCGGCACGAAAATGCGCGCCTCACCGCGCTGGATCAGCAGCGCGACGTGGCCCTTGGAGCCCTCGACGGCGCTCTTCAGCGCCTGGGCGCTCGATACCGGGGAGCCGTTGGCCGAGAGCACGATGTCGCCCGGCTGAATCCCGGCATCGGCCGCGGGGCCCGAGGCCTGCTCGACCAGCAGTCCCCCCTGCACGTTCCCCTGGCGCTGCTCCTCGCCGGTCAGCGGCCGCACGGCGAGCCCGAGCTTGCCGCCCTCGTGCTGCGGCTCCTCGCTCCTCGCGGTGTGCTGGTCCTCGAGAGTGCCGAGCTTGACGCTCAGGTTTCGGGAGGCGCGGTTGTGCCAGACCTCGAGATCGGCCGCGGCGCCGGGGCCGAGCTCGGCGATCTTCTCCGAGAGCTCGGTGGTGCTCCCGATCGGCTCGCCGTTGAGCTTGAGGATCACGTCGCCCGGCTCGATGCCGGCGCGGGCGGCGGGGCCGCCTTTCTCGACGCTCGACACCAGCGCACCCTCGGGCTGCGGCAGGCCGAAGGAGTCGGACAGGTCCTGGGTGACGTTCTGGATCACGACGCCGAGCTTGCCGCGGGTGACGTGGCCCGTGGTCTCGAGCTGGGTGCCGACCTTCATGGCGACATCGATCGGGATCGAGAACGACACGCCCTGATAGCCGCCGCTGCGGCTGTAGATCTGCGAGTTCACCCCGACCACTTCGCCGCGCATGTTGAAGAGCGGCCCGCCGGAATTGCCGGGATTGATCGGCACGTCGGTCTGGATGAAGGGCACGACGTCGCCGGGGAGCGGACGGTTCTTGGCGCTCACGATGCCGGCGGTGGCGCTGTTATCGAAGCCGAAGGGCGCGCCGATCGCGAGCACCCACTCGCCCACCTTGAGCGAGCGCGAGTCGCCGAGTTTCACCGTGGGAAGATTGGCCGCCTTGATCCTGATGAGCGCGATGTCGGAGCGCTCATCGATCCCGATCACCTTCGCCGGGTACTCGCGGCGGTCGGTGAGGCGCACTGTCACCTCGCTCGCGCCCTTGACCACGTGCGCGTTGGTCATGATCAGGCCGTCGGAGCGGATGATGAAGCCCGAGCCCTCGCCGTGCATCGGCTCGGGGTGCGGGTTCTGGAACTTGAAGTTGTGGAAGAAGGGCGCGAACGGGCTGTTGGGACCGAAGGGATTGTCGTTGCCGCCGCCGTTATCGCCGTTGTCCCCGTTCTCATCACCCTGCCAGGCCGTGGACACCTTGCTGGTCACCGTGATGTTGACGACGGCGGGGCCGTACTTCTGCACCATACCGCTGAAATCCGGCAACGCCGCGACGGGGTTGACCGCGGCGGGGGTCGCGCCGGGTGCCGCGGGGGCGGGGGCAACCTGCGCCGCCGTGCTCGCAGCGGCGTGCGCGGCCCCTGAGAAATACAGCGCCCCGACCGGCAGCGCGACGGTTGCCGCGCCGAGCGTGGCGATGACGAGCGGCTTACGGATGAAGGAAACGAAACGCATGGACGGCTCCTCGAAAAGGGGAAACTGCTCCTCGGGCCAACGTTGGCCGGCCCTCATACCGCGCACCATGCGCAGGCAGCAGCGACAGATTTTGAAGGTGGGAAAGGGCGAAAAGTTCCTGGGCGGGGGGCAGGGTGCGCCCGCCTCAGGCACCGTCCGGCGCGGGAATCACTCGCCCAGGCGCGTGTAGGGCCGTGGCTCGGTGCCGAGGGAGGGGGTGAGTCTGGAGAAATAAGCCGCGATCTGCGCAATGTCGTCGTCCTTGAGATTGGCTGCGAATCCCTTCATGACCGGGTTCTTGCGGCCGCCGTGCCGGTACTCTTCGAGCGCCCGCACGATGTAGTCCTCGTGCTGTCCGGCCAGCGAGGGGTAAATGGGGGCGACCGCGACGCCGTCCTGCCCGTGGCAGGAGACGCACAGCTGTGCCGCCTGCGGCACCGTGCCCTCCGGCTTGCCGCTCGAGACCAGGGGCTTGCCCGCGAGATAGGCGGCGACGTCCGTCATGTCCTGCTCGGAAAGCGACTCGGTCTGCGAGTGCATGGTGATGTGCGCGCGGTCGCCGTCGCGGTAGCCGTGCAGCGCGATCACGAGGTAGTCGGGGGTCTGACCGCGCAGCTCCGGCACGCTGTACATGGGGTAGGCGTTCTTGTAGCCCTCGATCCCGTGGCAGCCGAGGCAGGTGTAGGAGACCGCCTTGCCGTGCTGGGGATCGGCCGCCTGCGGCGCCGCGGCAGCCTGGGCGGCGGCGGGTTGCGCTGCGGGCGCTGCGGTCTCGGGCTGGGCCTGCGTCCCGCCCACGGTGAAGCCGGTGAGCGCGCCGGCGGCGATCACCGCGATCGAAACCGCACGCACGTGAGTGGCTCGCCCGCGCCCCATTTCGGTTGCTCCCCGCCCGGTGAAACGGCTCAAAAACGGCCCCGAATCTTACGGACTCGCGGTGCCAAATGCCACTACGAGGCCGCCGGCGCCAGGTCGTGGAAATGGCGCTTGCCGGCCTGTGCCTGGCGGTATTCGTCCTTGCTGAGAATGTTCTCGTCCAGGTGCACTCGGCGGTCGCGAGCACGTAGTCGTTGATGTAATTGACGTCGATGTTGATGCAGATGGCGCCGACCACGCCGTATTCCTTGCGCAGGATCGGGATGGTGGTGCACTTGAAGCGGCGGGCGACGTTGCGGTAGTTGTCGAGGAACTCGCGCGTGTCGTCGCTCACCGATCTGCCGTGACACTTCGCGTACAGCCGCTCGTAGGCGCGCAGGTCCTCGGGCGCGAGTTGCGCACGCACGCCGTTCTGCTCGCCGATGAAGATCAGCTGCCGCGAGGCGCGGACGTCGCGGTTGCCGAGCAGATAGTGAATGCCATGGCGGAAGTCCTTCAGGCTGAACTCGGCGAAATGCTCGGCGGTCGTTTTTTCGGCGATGATAGGCCCATGCGGTCTTCGCCCGCGAGCCTCCGGTGATCGGCCTCATCCAGCGCGTCGCAAGCGCCGAGGTGCGCGTCGATGGCCAGGTCGTCGGCGCCATCTCCCGCGGCGTGCTCGCCTTCATCGCGGTGCGCCGCGATGACACGCGATCTTCCGCCGAGCGCCTCCTCGAGCGGGTGCTCTCCTACCGGATCTTCCCGGACGCGGACGGGCGCATGAATCTCTCGCTCCGTGAGGTGGACGGGGGTTTGCTGCTCGTCCCGCAGTTCACCCTCGCTGCGGACACGAAAAAGGGAACGCGCGCGGGGTTCTCGAGCGCCGCGGAACCGGAGGACGCCCGGCGTCTTTTCGGGTACCTGCTCGAGAAGGCCCGGGGCTCATATCCCCATGTTTCCGCTGGCGTATTTGGCGCCCACATGCAGGTGTCGCTCATCAATGACGGGCCGGTCACGTTCTGGCTCGAGGCGCCGGCAAGCGGAGCGTGAAGGGGTTGGCGGATTTGAGCGAACTTCCGGGCCCGGGCGCTCTCATTTGACCTATGATTCCCTTCTTTTCGGCCGCGGTTGCAGGCCTCAAGTGGAGTGTTGATTTATGGGTATAGGAATGCGCGAGCTGCTGATCATCCTGCTCGTGGTGCTCGTCGTATTCGGCGCCAAGAAGCTGCGGACCGTTGGCTCCGACCTCGGAGCGGCGGTGCGCGGGTTCAAGAAAGCGATGAACGAGGGCGAGGACGAGCAGAGCGCGCAGCAGAAGCAGATCCGCTCCGAGAAGCCGGACGCGGAGTTCGACGAAGTCCGCAAGAGCGACGCCGCCGCCCCCGCCCAACCCACTCAGACCAAGAGCGACCGGAGCGTGTGACCTGTTCGAGGGGCGCTTCTTTGAAGTCCTGATCATCTTCGTCCTGGCACTCGTGGTGCTGGGACCCGAGAAACTGCCGCGCGTCGTCTCCGAGCTCGGCCGCTGGGTAGGACGTGCACGCGCCATGGCGCGGCAGTTCCGCGAGCAGCTCGAGGAGGAAGTACAGCTCGAGCAGGCGCGCCGCGCGGAGAAGCAGACCCAGACTCAGGCGCAGCCCACGACGGTCGAGCCCTCCACCTACCACGGGCCGACGCCGCCGGCACCGCCGCCGCCACCACCGCCCCCAACGCCAACGCCAACGCCTCCGGCCGCCGCCGCGAGCCCGAGCGAGCCTGGCCCGACGCCGCGCGCCGATGAGCGAGGAACCTGAGAAGCTCGCCGAGGGGAGCCTGATCTCGCACCTGCTCGAGCTGCGGGACCGGCTGCTGCGCGCGATGATGGCCGTCGGGATCGCGTTTATTCCCAGCGTCTACTACTCGAACGACATCTTCACCTTCGTCGCCCAGCCGCTGCTCGCCAAGCTCCCGCCGGGGAGCAACCTGATCGCGACCGGCGTGATGTCGCCGTTCACCACGCCCTTCAAGCTGTCGTTCTTCGTGGCGCTGCTCGCGGCGATGCCCTACGTGATCTACCAGCTGTGGGCGTTCGTCGCGCCGGGCCTGTACCGCAACGAGCGGCGCTTCGCGGTGCCGCTGCTGCTGTCCTCGATCCTGCTCTTCTATGTCGGCATCGGCTTCGCCTACTACTTCGTCTTTCCGGTGATGTTCCAGTTCTTCGCCGCCACCACGCCGAAGGGCGTGGCGATGATGACCGACATCAACCAGTACCTCGACTTCGTGCTGACCATGTTCTTCTGCTTCGGGGTCGCATTCGAGGTGCCGGTCGCCGTGGTGCTGCTGGTGGTGATGGGCATCGTGCGCATCGAGAGCCTGAAGAAGCATCGCGGCTACGTGCTGATCGGCATCTTCATCGTGGCCGCGCTCCTCACCCCGCCCGATGCGATCTCGCAGTGCTCGCTCGCGATCCCGATGTACCTGCTCTACGAGGGCGGCATCCTCATGGCGCGCCTGCTCTCGCGCGCGCGGAGTGCCGAGGCGGGCGAGAAGGTCGGCGAGGGCTGAGGATCGACACGCTCCTTGAGCCCTCGTGCAGAGGCTCCCGCAGGGCAAAGTTCAATGGGCATTGAACTTTGATCAGTAGAGGCCCTGAATCGAGCCTCAAGGGGCGCAAGTTCAATGGCTATTGAACTTGTCTCCTGAGAGACCTCGCACGCGGGCGCCATTTGCGCACTTAGCCGCGGCTGCGTCAGACTGAAAAACGAAGGGGGCTGCCCGATGGCGCGAGGCCACGCTTGAATCATTCCGCCGCCGCGGGCGTACCGCCGCCCGCACCAGCGCCCGCCCGCACCCTCCTCGGCCAGCCGATGGGGCTCGCGACCCTCTTCCTCACCGAGCTCTGGGAGCGCTTCACCTACTACGGTATCCAGTCGCTCCTCATCCTCTTCATGGTCGCGCCGGCGGCCAAGGGGGGACTCGGGCTCGATGACAAGGCCTCGAGCTCCATCTACGGCCTGTACGTCGGCAGCACCTATCTCCTGGGGCTCCTCGGTGGCTGGATCGCCGACCGCCTGGCCGGCGCGCAGCGCGCGGTGATCGCCGGCGGGATCCTGATCGCCATCGGCAACACCCTGCTCGCTCTCGGCACGACGTCGATTTTCTTCCTGGGTCTGCTGGTCATCGCCATGGGGGTGGGGCTCTTGAAGCCCAACGTGAGCGCCCTGGTGGCGACGCTCTACCCGGAAGGCGGCGCGCGGCGCGACGCCGGCTTCTCGATCTTCTACATGGGCATCAATACCGGCGCGTTCATCGGGCCGATGGTGGTCCCGGTCATCGCCACGGCCTTCGGCTGGCGCTCCGGCTTCGCGCTGTCGGCGCTCGGCATGGTGCTCGGCGTCGGCCAGTTCCTCTGGACGCGGCGCTTCCTCGGCGGCGCGGGGCTTACGGTCTCGCCCGGGCAGCGCGCCTCGTGGACGCCGATCGTGGTGGTCTGCGTGCTGCTGGCCGCCGCCGTGGTGCTCGCCTTGAGCGGCCAGGTGCACGTCGACCCGGCGATGCTCGGCTCGTTCGCCTCCTGGGCGTTCTCGGCGCTCGCGGTGGCGTACTTCGCCTACCTGCTGTTCTTCGCCGGGCTCACTGGCGCGGAGCGCAGGCGTGTGCTCGTCATGGTGGCGCTGTTCGCCGGCTCGGTCACTTTCTGGGCCGGCTACTTTCAGCAGGGCGGGTCCTTCAACCTGTTCGCGGCGCGCTACACCGACATGCACATCCTCGGCTGGAACGCGCCGCCGGGTGTGCTGCAGGGGGCGGACGCGCTGTTCGTCATCATCCTCGCCGGCGTCTTCGCCGCGCTCTGGCTCGCCCTCGGCCGCCGCGACCGCGATCCGCCGGCGGCGGCCAAGTTCGGCGTGGCGCTGCTGCTGCTCGGAGGCGGGTTCCTCGTCATGTACTTCGCCGGCGAGCGCGTGCTCGCCGGGCACCGCGTGCTCTCGACCTGGCTCATCTGCGCCTATTTCCTGCACGTGTGCGGCGAGATGTGCATCTCCCCGGTGGGGCTTTCCAACATGAGCAAGCTGGTCCCGCCGCGCTTCTGCGGCCAGGCGATGGGCATGTGGTTCCTGTCGCTCGCGCTCGGCGGCGTGCTCGCCGGTCAGCTGAGCGGCCAGTACGACGCCAGCCACCTCGAGTCGCTCCCGGCGCTGTTCCTCAAGATCTTCTGGTACGGCGTCATCGCCGGGTTGGTGATGCTCGCGCTGACGCCCCTCACCAGGCGGCTGATGGCGGGAGTGAAATAGCCCGCTGCCGCGCCGTGCGCTCACTCCATGACGCGCACGTCGGTCACGAAGTACTCGGTCTCGCCGAAGCACGAGGTCGGGATCCACTTGTGCTGCTGGTAGTGCAGCGCCATGCGCTTGCCGACGTTGGCGTTGAGCTTCACAGCGACCGCGTCGGTCGGCACGGTGAAGTAAAATTTCTCCGCCACCGTTCCCGGCATGGTCACCATCGCCATCTCGCCTTCCCAGGTCTTGCAGACGAAGCCCTTCTTCGAGAGCTTCTGCACGAAGCCGGCGCGCTCGCCCTCGGCGTAGGACCAGTGGAGCGTGATCCAGGTGAAGCCCGCGACGCCCAGCAGGACGATGACGACCAACCCGACCAGCACCTTGACCATGGCCTTCGACCCCCTGCAGCACGCGCTCGCAGGCCAAGCATAGCGCGCGGCTGCAGGGCGAGGCTAAGATGGCCGCTCGAGGCCGCGCAGAACAGCAACAACTTTTCGAGGGGTTCCTGGCATGAAGACCGAATCGCGCGCCGAGCTGACGCTGCGCGGACTGGCGCTCGGCCTGGTGCTCACCGTGGTGTTTACCGCGGCCAACGTCTACTTCGGCTTGAAGGCCGGACTCACCTTCTCCACCTCGATCCCGGCGGTGGTGCTCTCGATGGCGATGCTGCGCTGGCTCGGCAACACCACCGCGCAGGAAAACAACATCGTGCAGACGGTCGCCTCCACCGCCGGCACGCTCTCCTCGATCATCTTCGTGCTGCCGGGCTTCATCATGATCGGCTGGTGGAGCGGCTTCCCCTACTGGCAGTCGGTGGCGATCTGCGCCATGGGCGGCATCCTCGGCGTCATGTATTCGATCCCGCTGCGCCGCGCGCTGGTGACGGACTCCGATCTCCCCTATCCCGAGGGCACCGCCTGCGCCGAGGTGATCAAGGTCGGGACCGGCGATGTGGCGAGCGATGACTCGGTCGAATCCGGCGGCAAGGGCCTCAAGGCGGTGCTGGTGGGCTCGCTGGTCTCGGCGTTGTTTCTCGTCATGGTGCAGACGCGGCTGTTCCTCGGCGACATCGCCCACAGCTTCCGCTTAGGAAGCGACCGCCAGGCGCCGGTGACCGGCTTCGATTTCCAGCTGTCGCTCGCGCTGTTCGGCATCGGCCACCTGGTGGGCGCGAGCGTCGGCATCGCGATGTGTGTGGGCGCCATCATCGGCTGGGGCTGGGGCGTGCCGCACTTCAGCGCCCTGCACCCGGCCGCGGGGGATGCCGGCGAGTTCGCGCATGCGACCTGGAGCCACTACGTGCGCTACGTGGGCGCGGGCGCGATCGCCGTCTCCGCCATCTGGACGCTCATCAAGCTGGTGAAGCCCGTGATCGGCGGCCTCGAGGGCGCGATCGCTTCCTCGCGGGCGCGCAAGCAAGGCAAAGGCGACACGCTGGCGCGCACCGAGCACGACATCCCCGTGGACCAGGTCGGTCTCGTGTCATTGCTCTGCATCGTGCCGATCTGCTGGCTGCTGTGGAACTTCGCCACCAGCGCAGGTCTTGGCGAGCACGCGCTGCTCCTCACGGTCGGCGGCATCGTCATCGTGGTGGTCCTCGGGTTCCTCGTCTCCACGGTCTGCGGCTACATGGCGGGACTGATCGGCGCCTCGAACAGCCCGCTCTCAGGGATAGGGATCCTGGTGGTGGCGACGACGGCGCTGTTCCTCGTGCTGACCGTCAAGTCCTCGCTACCCCCGGAGATGGGCAAGGCGCTGGTCGCCTACGCGCTGTTCGTGACCGCCGTGGTGTTCAACGTGGCAGCCATCGCCAACAACAACCTCCAGGACCTGAAGACCGGCCAGCTGGTTGAATCGACGCCCTCCAAGCAGCAGTGGGCGCTGGTAATCGGCGTAGTCGCGAGCGCGCTCGTCATCCCGCCGGTGCTGGATCTCGTCAATAAAGCTTACGGTTTTGCGGGCGCCCCGGGCGCCGGAGCCCACGCATTGCCGGCGCCGCAGGCGGGCCTCATCTCCGCCCTCGGCCAGGCGGTGATCCAGAGCGACCCGGAAAAATGGCAACTGATGGGTTGGGGCGCTCTGATCGGCGCCGGCATCATCGCGGTCGACTTCCTGCTCTCGAAGACCACCCGTTCGATGCGCCTGCCGCCTCTCGCCGTAGGCCTCGGTATCTACCTGCCGACGGCGTCGACCCTGATGGTCACCGTCGGGGCGCTCGTCGGCTGGTGGTATGACCGGCGCGCCGACCGGACCGCGAAACCCAATGCGATGAAGCAGCTCGGCGTGCTGCTCGCCTCGGGCCTCATCGTCGGCGAGAGCGTGCTGGCGGTGGTCTTCACGGCCCTGGTTGCTTTCAGCGGCAACCCGTTTCCCATCGGCGTGGTGGGAGACTCGTTCGAGACCGCCTCGGAGATTCTCGCGGGAGTCGCCTTCGTGCTGCTGATCTACTGGGTGTACCGCTGGGCGGAGAATTTGGTTCAGGCGCGGAATACGTCGGTGCTCAGGTAGCGCAACCCCGAATCCACCGCGATCGTCGCGACGGTCGCCTTGGGACCTAGGCGCTGCGCGACGGCGAGCGCCGCCACGAGATTTGCCCCGGTCGAAGTGCCGGCGAACAGGCCCTCCTCGCGCGCGAGTCGCCGTGCCATCGCCTTGGCCTCCGCGGTCGGCACGGTGAGGATCTCGTCGACCTCCGCGCGCCGCCACAAGGGCGGCACGAAGCCGATCCCGATGCCGTCGATGTTGTGTGCGCCCGGAGGGCGTCCCGAGAGTACCGCCGACTCGGCCGGCTCGACCGCGATCACCTGGAGGCGCGGGTTGTGGAGCTTGAGCGAGTGGGCGCTGCCGTGAATCGAGTGCGCGGTGCCGACCGCCTGCACGAAGGCATCGACGCGGCCGCCGGACTGCTGCCAGAGCTCCTCGCCGAGGGAGTGATAGCCGGCCTCGCCGTCCTTGTTGTTGAGCTGGTCGCAGTACCAGTGGTGAGGCAGGCGGCTGATCTCGTCGGCCTTGGCGATCAGCGACTTGATGAGCTTCTCCGTGATCTGCCCGCCCTCGGCCTCAACGTCGGTGATCTCGGCGCCGTAGGCGCGCATGGTGGTGCGCTTGTCGGGACTGAAGGCGTTGGAGAACACAAAGTGCGCCTTGAAGCCGAGAGCCGCGCACACCAGCGCGAGCGAGATTCCGGTGGTGCCGGCGGTGTACTCGACCACCGTGTCGCGCGGCCGCAGCCGCCCGTCGGCGGCGGCGCGCTCGATCATGGCGCGCGCCACGCGGTCCTTCATGCTGCCGGTGGGGTTGGCGGACTCGAGCTTCACCACGACGCGCGCTGAGCCGGACGGCGGCAGACGCGTGAGCTCGACGAGCGGCGTGTTGCCGATCGCCGCGAGTACCCCGGTGGATGCCATGGTGCCCACCTCCTCACACCTTCACAGCGGGCTGCGGCGGCGGTCGTAACGCTCGAAGCCGTGATGACCGATGAGGGCCGAGCCGAGCCACCCCGTGAGCCAGACGATGATCCAGGTGAGCAGCGCCGCCTTGAAGCCCCCGTAGAGATGAAAACCCGGCAGGATCCAGGCGACCAGCGCCACCATGGCGGCGTTCAGCACCAGGAGAAAGAGCCCGAGCGTCACGATGGTGATCGGCAGAGTCAGCACGAAGGCGATCGGCCGCACGACCGCGTTCACCACGCCGAGGAGAAGCCCTGCGAGCAGCAGCGTCTCCAGGTTGTCGATGCGCACGCCGGGCACCCAGCGGGTCGCGAGGTAGAGCCCGCAGGCGGCGAGCAGCGCCCGCAGCAGGAACCCGGTCACCGCGTGGCTCCCGTTGCGGGCTGCGCCTCGGCCAGCACCTTGAGGCGGTTGAGTGCCTGCAGCCACGCGGTCCGCAGCCGCCAGTACTGGGTATCCCATTCGGGCCCGCCCGGCACCCCGGAGCCTAGCAGCCGCACCACCGTGCCGCCCGGCACGGCCTCGACGATGAGATCGTCCGTGAGCACTGAATCGGCGCGGGGGAGGGACGGGTTCGGCAGGTAGATGAGCCGCACGCGCCGGCCCGCCTCGAACACATCGATGTGCGCCTCGAGCTCGGTCACCCGGTCCACCCGGGCGCGGAACAGCCCCCCCTGGCGCGGCTGCAGCTCCGCCTCGGGCGAGCACCAGCGCGCGAGGCTTTGCGGCTCGGTGATCACGCGCCAGACCTTGCCGGCGTCGGCGGCGATGTCGACCCGGTGGGCGTAGCCACGAACTCTCTCGGCCATGGAGCGCATTCTGCCACCGCTCGCTATGCTAGGCAGAGGGGGATCCATGCCATACGTCCACATCGTGCTTGCGCTGGCGCTGGTCGAGTTCTTCGTCTTCGGCCTCGCGGTCGCCCGCGCGCGGGAGACCTATAACGTGCCGGCGCCGGCCACCACCGGTCACGAGGTGTTCGAGCGCTACTTCCGCGTGCAGATGAATACGCTCGAGCAGCTGGTGATCTTCGTGCCCTCGCTGCTGCTGTTCGCGCGCTATGTGAGCCCCTGGCTCGCGGCGCTCCTGGGGCTCGCCTTCATCATCGGGCGCGCGCTCTATTTCAGGGGCTACGTGCGCGCCGCGAAGGAGCGCCATCTCGGCTTCATGGTGAGCGTCATCCCGAACCTGACGCTGCTCGTGGGAGGCCTGCTCGGCGCAGTCTGGGCGCTGGTGCGCTACACGCCCGGCTGAGCGCGCCTGAGGAAGCCGAGCGCGAGCGGCACGAGCGAGGCGATGATGATCGCGATCGTCACCAGGCCGAAGTGCTGCTTCACCAGCGGGATGTTGCCGAAGAGATATCCGCCCCAGATAAAGAGCAGCACCCACGCGCAGCCGCCGGCGAGGTTCCAGGCGAGGAATCTCGCGTAGGGCATGCGGCCGATGCCGGCGACGAACGGCGCGCAAGTGCGGATGATGGGCATGAAGCGCGAGAGGAAGATCGCGAGCCCCCCGTGGCGCAGGAAGAACTCCTCGGTGCGCCTCAGGTACTCCACCTTGAGCAGGCGGTAGCGGCCCGAGAAGGCGGGCGGCCCGATGGCGCGCCCGATGCTGTAATTCACGGTGTTGCCGAGCACCGCCGCCACCGCGAGCGTGGCGCTCGCGAGAGGGGCCGTGAGCGTGCCGCCCGTATCGACGGCGGCGAGTGCGCCGACTGCGAACAGCAGCGAGTCGCCCGGCAGGAATGGGGTCACGACCAGGCCGGTCTCGGCGAAGATCACGGCGAACAGGATCGGGTAGATCCAGAGGTGATATGCCGCGAGCAGCTCGACCAGGTGGCGGTCGAGATGCAGCACCAGATCGAAGGCCCAGGCCAGCATGGCCCCGAGAATAACAGCGCCCGCTCGGGCGACGCCGGTGTCAGCGCTTCAAGGTACCAAATCGTGAGCCGGGGGCCCGGCCGCGGCGCGTGCCGCGAGCGTACCGCGGGTCTTGAGCGTCGCGAGTCCGGTGTGCACATCGGGATCGCGCACGGCGAGCGGCCGGCCACTCGCTGAGTCCACCTCGTCCGGGTCCTTGGGTCCGGCCTCGACGATGTCAGGAACGATGCCCTTGCCCTGGATCGAGGCGCCCGAGGGTGTGAAGTAGCGCGACGTGGTGAGCTTCAGCGCCCCGCCGTGAGACAGCGGCATGACGGTCTGCACCGAGCCCTTGCCGTAGGTCTTGCGCCCGATGAGCAGCGCCCGTCCGTGATCCTTGAGCGCGCCCGCGACGATCTCGGAGGCGGACGCGGTGCCGCCGTTGACGAGCACCACCAGCGGAGCCCCGTTCAGGAGGTCCCCGCGATGGCTGGCGTCCATGCGGAAGCGCGCCTCGGGGGTGCGCCCGTCGGCGCTGACGATCACGCCCTGGTCGAGGAAGACATCCGCGACGCCGACCCCCGCTTCGAGCACTCCGCCTGGATTGTCTCTCAAATCGAGCACCAAGCCCTTAAGACCCTGCCTATTGTCTCTTTTGAGACGCAATATGGCGTGGCTCACGTCCTGAACGGTGGTCTCCGTGAAGCTCGTGATGCGGATGTAGCCGTAGCCGGGCTCGAGAGTCTGCTCGGCGACGCTCGACACCTCGACCTGCGCGCGGCGGAGTGTGAACTCGAGGAGCGCTGCGCTCCCCTTGCGGCGGATGATGAGGCGGACGGTGCTCCCCGGGGCGCCGCGCATGTGCTCGGTGGCCGCGGCGAGATCGCCGCCAATCTCGACACCGTCGATGCTCACGATCGCATCGCCGGGCTTCAAGCCCGCGCGCTGGGCGGGTGAGCCCTCGATCGGGTGCAGCACCTTGACCGCGCCCTCATCGGGGACCACCTCGATGCCGACCCCCGGATAGGAGCCCGTGGTGCTGAGGCGGATCTCCTCGAACTCCTGGCTGTCGAGGTAGGCGGAGTGCGGATCGAGCGCGGTCACCATGCCGCGCACCGCGCGCTCCATCAATACATGGTCGTCGACGTCCTCGACGTAGTCGCGCTTGATGCGCTCGTAGACTTCCGCGAACAGGCTCGCCTCCTCCCAGGGGAGAGTGGCGCGCGGGGCGGCAGCGGGCCGCTCGCTCGGGCGCTCGGCGAGCACGCCGCTGGTGAGCGCGCCACCGAAGCCGAAGGCGGCTCCGGCGACGAGCGCGATCAGTGTCCGTGATCGGCTGGACATGTGCTGGTAACTCCCTTACTCACGGCGTCGCTCCTGCGTACCACATGATGTCGTTCGGTCCCCGTTGCTCGCCGGTCGCGCCCGTCGGCAGCGGCAGCTCGTTCAGCAGCTCGGCGAGCGCGATCGGCTTGCCGATCGCAAAACCCTGGCCATAGTCGACCCCGAGCCCGGCCACGTGATTGCTGATGGCCTCGGTCTCGCAGTACTCGGCCACCGTGATGATCGACATGCTGCGGGCGAGCTCGGCGATGGCGCGCACCATGGACTCGGCGCGCTTGTCCCTGATGACGTCGCGCACGAAGCTGCCGTCGATCTTGAGCATGGTGATCGGCAGCTGCCGGATGCACGACAGCGACGAGAGGCCGGTGCCGAAGTCATCGAGCGCCACGCCGCAGCCGAGCTTGCGGAGCCGGCGCATCAGCTCCTCGGCGCGCGGCAGGTGCGCGACGGTGGCGTTCTCGGTGAGCTCGAAGCAGAACAGGTCCGGATCGAGTCCGCTCTCGCCGACCGACTTGATGAGGAAGTCGGCGAAGCCGTCGTCATCGAGAGATTGGCCGGAGAAATTGATGGTGAAGCCGAGCGCCTTGCCCTCGAGCACCCCGGCGCGGGGCTTCAGGGCCTCGATCACGTGGTTGACCACCCAGCGGTCGATCGTCGGCATCAGCTGGTAGCGCGCGGCAGCGGCGAGGAAGCTGTCGGGGCCCATGGTGAGGCCGTCGTCGTTGACCATGCGCAGCAGCAGCTCGTAGTGCGGGCGGGCGCTCTCGGCGGCGGAGAACGGCAGGATCAGCTGCGCATCGAGCCGCATGCGGTTGTTGTCGATGGCATCGCGCAGCTGCGCGGCGACCGAGATGTCGGCGAAACGGCGCACGATCGAGGTGTCGCTCGCCTGGTAGACCTCGACGCGGTTGCGGCCGCGGTCCTTGGCGGCCTTGCAGGCGCTCTCGGCGGCCGCGAGCACGTGGCCGAGCTCCCCGCCTTCCGGGTCGAGCAGCGCCACCCCGACGCTGATCGAGACCGGCGGGCGGGATTCGCCCGGACCGGGCACGAGTTGCTCGGCGCCGGCACGCAGCGCCTGGGCGAATTTCTCGGCATCCTCGACCGAGGCCGGCAGCAGCACCGTGAAGCGGTCGCCGGAGATGCGGGCACCGAAGGCCCCGGGCGGCAGGCGCTTGCGGAACAGCTCCCCGAGCTGCCCGAGCACCGAGTCGCCGACGTGCATGCCGGCCTTCTCGTTGATGGCGTGCAGCTGGTCGACGTCGATGTAGAGCGCGCTCCACTGCTGGCTGCTCTTGCCGTCGGTGACGACCGCGGCCAGGCGCCGCTCGAAGGCGGGACGCGTGTACAGGCCGCTCAGGGCGTCGTAGCTCGACTCGACGATGTCGAGGGCTTTCCTCGCGATGATGTGCGCGAGGTGCGCGTCGCGCGGGCTGAAGTGCTCCTGGCTCTCGTCGCGCAGCAGCGCCAGCATGCCGATGCAGCGCCCGGCGCGCGAGCGCAGCGCGCAGGCGAGCACGCGGTAGGGGTAGGTGTCGGGGCTCGCGGCGCCGATGTCGTTGACCAGCAGCGGCCCGCTCTGGGCCTGCGCGAGCGTCATGAGCTTCCTGTGCGCCTTCATCATGAAGCGCGCATCAGGCGTGCTGTCGCCGAGTGAGCGCAGCAGCGTCAGGTTCTTCTCCGGAACCAGCAGCGCCCCGGTGCTGGCACGCAGGTGCTCGATGGTCTGCTGCAGCAGCAGCTGCAGGTCATTGGCGCCGTCGGGCGCGGGTACATCCGCCGCGCCGTGCGACAGCACCAGCTCCAGATCGCGGTTGAGAGCGGCGAGCGTGCCGTTCAGCTCCTCGATGTTGGCCTGGGCGATGAACTCGCGCCGCAGACACTCGAGCGCCGGCGCGATCAGTGAGTTGGCGAACGAGAAATCCTGGTGCTTGCGGTCCCCCCCCTCGTTCGGCCGGCACACGACCGCGACGATCGCGAGCAGCCCTCCGGCCTCATCGCGCAGCGAGCAGAGGTAGACGGGGAGGTTGCCGGCGAGCGTACGCAGCTGCCCCGCGCCGCCCTCGCTCGAGCGAGCCGCGATGAGCGCGTCCTCCACCACATTCATGAGGTCGGGGCCGGTCATGGTCTCGGACGACCAGATGAGCTCCCCGGCGACGGAGAAAATCGCGAGGCTCGAGGCACGCGGCAGGAGCGACCGCACCAGGCGGAAATAAGGGTCGAACCGGGCAGCGGAGTGCTCGGCCGGCGTTTCGCTCACTGGGGGCGCGCTCATGGGTCGCGGTCGGGTACCACGGGGGTTGTGTCGGAGCCGGTCGACACGATCGCGCTTATGTCGTCCTTGTTTCCTTGCGCGAGTTGGCAAATGGCGCCCTGAGGCCTCTCGGCAGAGCGCAAAAGATTGACGGTGATCACAAAAGCGCCTCAGCCGGAGGGGGCGTGGCGGAAGACGGACTTAGCGCTTTTCTTACGGGTCCGCGGCCTTGAACCACGGGCGGGGATCGACGGGCTTGCCGCCCTTCCTGATCTCGAAGTAGAGCTCGGTGCGCCCGGTGCCGCCGCTGTCGCCGGCGGCGGCGATGGTCTCGCCGCCCGCAACGCTCTCGCCCGCCGCCTTGTAGAGCCGCTCGTTGTGTCCGTAGAGGCTCAGGTACCCGTCGCCATGGTCGACGATGGCCAGCAGCCCCAGGCCCGGGAGCCAGTCGGCATAGATCACCCGGCCCCCACACACCGCTTTCACCGGCGCGCCCCGCTCGGCCGCGACCAGCACTCCGTCCCAGCGCACCCCGCCCGCGCGCGCGTCGCCGAAGCGCGCGACCAGCTGTCCGCTCACCGGCCAGGCGAGCCTGCCGCGCAGCTTCGCGAACGCCTCGTTGGTCTCGAGCGGAAAGCGCTCCATCGCCGCGCGCAGCTCCTTCAAGAGCTGCTCGAGCCCGGCCTGCTGGGCGCGCAGCCGCTCGAGATTCTGCGCGCGCGTGCGCGACTCGGCTTCGAGCCCCGCGAGCACGCTCGAGCGCTGCTGACGCGCGTGCTCGAGCTGATTGAGCTCGGCGCGCTGCTCTCGCTCGAGGCGGGCGAGCTCGGCCTCCTCGGCGTCGAGCTCGGCGGCCAGCTCGGCGAGGCGCTGCACGTCGTCCTCGATCAGCTTGATCTGCCCGGCGCGCGCGCGGCCGAAGTAGCCGTAGTAGACGAACATGCGCCCGGCGAGCGCCGGATCCTGCTGGTTGAGCAGCAGCTTCAGGGGCTCCTGGCGGCCGATGGTGTAGGCGGCGCGCATCTGGCCGGCGAGATCGGCACGGTTCTTATCGAGCTGCGCCTCGCGCTCGCGCTGCTCGGTGGCGAGCTGGGCGCGGCGGGCGGCGTGCTGGGCGCGCTGGCGCTTCAGGTCGCTCAAGGTGGCGCGTGCCTGGCCCACCGAAAGCTCGGCGCTCTTTAAGTCCCGGGTGAGGCGGTCGCGCTCCACCTGGGCCTCGCTCACCTCGCGCGTGACGCGCTCGATCTCGGACTTGACGGCCGAGAGCTCGGCTTCCGTTTTCCTGGCGTCCGCCTCGGGTTTCTCGGGTCTCGGGCCGGCGGCCGCGGCCAGGGCCGCGGCGAGCGCGGCCGCGAGGGCGACGCTATAATGCGCGGCCTTTTTGGCCCCCGATCCGTATCTGCGCCCCATGAATCGCCTGCTCGAATTCCTCAGCCATCACCCCTGGTTAGGGACCGCCACCGCGGTCGCGGCGGCGCTGCTAGTTGTATACGAGATGCGGGCGCGCGCGGAAAGCCAATTTTCCGTCTCGCCCCAGGAGCTGATCCGCCTCATGAACCAGGGGGCGCTGCTGCTCGACCTGCGGCCCGCGGATGAATACCAGGCCGGGCACCTGGCCGGTGCGCGGCAGATGTCGGGCGAGGCACTGCTCGCCGCCGGCGACACGCTGAAGAAGCACAAGGAGAAGACCGTCGTGGTCTACGACGACAAGGGCACGCTGAGCGGCGCGGCGGTGCGCCAGCTCGCCGCCCAGGGCTTCACGCGCGCCTTCACGCTGCGCGGCGGACTCGCCGCCTGGCGCGCGGACAACCTGCCGCTGTCGCGGGCCTGAGGAGGCGCGCATGAGCGCACCGCAGGTCGAGATGTACGCCACCGACTGGTGCCCGTACTGCCAGCGGGCACGGGCACTGCTCGAGTCGAAGGGTGTCGTCTTCACCGAGATCGACGTGGAGGCGGTTCCCGGAGCGCGCGACCAGATGGCGGCGCGCGGCGGCGGCGACACCGTCCCACAGGTGTTCATCGGCGGCCAGGCGGTGGGTGGGTGCGATGAGCTGCACGCGCTCGATGCCGCCGGGCGCCTCGATCCTTTATTGAAAAACGGAGCCTGAAATGGTGGAAGAGACTGTCGGCGCCACGAGCGCCAATGATGTGCCCGCGGACGCCCCGGTGCTCGCGCTGCAGACCGTGTACCTGAAGGACTGCTCCTACGAGGCGCCCAATGGTCCGCGCGTCGACGGCGCCTGGAATCCGCAGGTGAGCCTCGACCTGCAGACCGGCACGGCGCTCTTGTCGCCGGACCTGCGCGAGGTGGTGCTCACGGTGACGGTGTCCGCCAAGCAGAACGACGTCACGGTGTTCCTGGTCGAGGTGAAGCAGGCGGGCCTGTTCCTGATCCGAAACTTCGGTGAGTCGGACGTGAAGCGCGCGGTCAGCACCGTCTGTCCCGGGGTGCTCTTCCCCTACGCGCGCAGCGTGGTCTCGCAGCTCGTGAGTCAGGGCGGCTTCCCGCAGTTCCTGCTGCCGCCGGTGAATTTCGACGCCCTGTATGCGGCGAACGTGGGGCAGCAGCAGCCGCCACCGCCGCAGACCAACTGAGGGCGGCTCAAGGATCCACCCATGAGCGCACGCGCACCGCAGGATTCGGTCGCGGTGCTGGGCGCGGGCTCGTGGGGCACGGCACTCGCGATCCAGTTCGCACGCGGCGGGCGCGCCGTGCGGCTCTGGGGGCGCGATGGCGCGCGCCTCGCGGCGATGGCGCGCGCGCGGCGCAATGAGCGCTATCTGCCGAGCGTGCCGTTTCCCGACTCCCTCGAGGTCGAGGCGGAGCTCGCCGGCGCGCTCGCCGGCGCCCGTGACCTGCTCATCGTGGTGCCGAGTCCCGCCTTTCGCAGCCTCCTCGGCACGCTCGCGCCGCTGCTCACGCCCGAGATGCACGTCGCCTGGGCCACCAAGGGATTCGAGCTCGCGAGCGGCCTGCTGCCGCACCAGGTGGCCCGCGAGGTCTTAGGCCCCGCGCGGCGCATCGCGGTGCTCTCCGGCCCCACCTTTGCGCGCGAGGTCGGCGCGGGACTGCCGACGGCGATGACCGTCGCCTCGCCCGATGGCGCTTATGCCGAGGCGCTCGCCACCGAGCTCTCCTCGGCCAACTTCCGCGCCTACACCTCGACCGACATCATGGGAGTCGAGATCGGCGGGGCGGTGAAGAACGCGCTCGCGGTCGGCGCCGGGCTCTCCGACGGGCTGGGCTTCGGCGCCAACACGCGCGTCGCGCTCATCACGCGGGGCCTGAAGGAGATGACGCGCTTAGGGGTCGCGCTCGGCGCCGACGCCCATACCTTCATGGGACTCGCGGGACTCGGGGACCTGGTGCTCACCTGCACCGACGATCAGTCGCGCAACCGGCGCTTTGGGTTAGCGCTCGCCGCCGGCGCGACTCCGGAAGGCGCGCTCGCTCAAATCGGCCAGTCGGTCGAAGGCTACACGGGGGCGCGCGCGATCCGCGCCGTCGCCGCGCGCGCCGGCGTCGAGATGCCGCTCTGCGACATGGTGTACCGGGTGCTCTACGAGCGGCTGCCGGCGAGAGACGCGGTGCGCGAGCTGATGAGCCGTCCGCTCAAGGCGGAAGTCGCTTAAGGCATCGGGCCGCCGCAGCCGCCGTGAAGCGCCCGCGCGGATCCTGCGTTCTTGCGTTCGCACCGCACTCCGGCTGGGCGGCGGCCGTCGCGATCGGCGGCTCGGAGCGCAAGCCCCTGCTGCTGGCGCGCGAGCGGCTCGAGCTCGCGGATGCGTTGCTCGCGGGCGCGCGGCAGCCGTATCACGCCATCGAGCCGCTGCCGCTCGCCGCCGCGAGCGCGCGGCTTGCCACCTTCAGGGAGTCGGCGGCTGCGCTGGCGATCTCCAGCATCCGCGTGCTGCTCCAGACCGCACGCGCCGCCGGCATCGAGCCCATCGCTGCCGGCATCCTCGATTCCTCCGCGCGCGATCCGGGCGCGCTCGAGACGATCCTCGCCTCGCATGCGCTGATCCACACCGCCGACGGCAATCACTTCCGCGAGGCGCTGGCGAGCGCGTGCGTGGCGCTCAAACTGCCGTGCGCGCGCATCGCTAAGCGCGATCTGCCCGCCGAGGCGGCGCGGGCGCTGAAGCGGACAGCACGGGAGCTCACGGCGACGGTGACGCGGCTCGGTCGCGACGCCGGATCGCCGTGGGGCGCCGATCAGAAAAGCGCCGCGCTGCTCGGCTGGCTGCTGCTCGCGCGCGCAGTCTGAGGCTCAGCCCGGGGTGCTGGGGCCGGCGCTGCCCGAGCGCGACAGCAGCCACTTCTCGGCGCCCTCGACGTTGCGGAACACCCGCACCGGGATCCCGCGGTTGACCGCGACGTCCTCGGCGAAGCGCATCACGCCAACCTCGGGATTGAGGTCGACGTAAGCGAGCGCTTCGAGCAGGCCGTGATAGCGCTTGGCTCCCGCGGTCACCATGTTGAAGACTTCCATGGTGCCGAGGCGCGGCCCTTCGAGATTCTCCTCGATCAACACCCGCGGGCAGCGCCGGGCGGCGACCTCGCGGATGACTTCCTGCATGTAGCCCGCCACGGTGTCGGGCGAGTTGCGCCCGGTGACGCTGAAATGCAGGTAGCCGGGCTTCTGCTCGACCTTCAGCTGGTATGACAGCCGCGAATCCTCCTTCGACATGGGAACGAACTCGATGCTGAGCCCGTTCGGCAGCGGCCAGTAAACCGGCTCGCCGGGGCGGTAACCGCGGGCGCCGTACAGACGCAGGCCCGGGAGCGTCGCCATCAGCTCGAAGCGGGTGAAGCCGCGCGCCCGCGCCTCCGCCTCGCAGCGCTCCAGCAGCGCCGCGCCGATTCCGCGGCGTGCGTGCGAGGGGTGCACGAAGAAGGCGCGGATCTTCGCTGCGTCGGTTCGCGGGTCGAGCGGCTGCGGGTCGCGATCGGGGCGCGTATCGCCGCCGAAGAGGGTGCGGCGAAAGCTCCAGCCGCCACAGCCGGCCAGCTGGCCGCCGACCTCCGCGACGAAGTAACTGCGGTCCTCGAGCAGCTGCGTGTCGACGCCGAAGGCACCGCGCAGCGCTCCCTCGATCTGCGCGCGGCTGTAGTCGCCCGCTCCGAGTCCGTGCGCCGAAACGGCGATCAGCGACTCGATCGCCGGCACGTCCGCGAGCGTCGCGCAGCGAATGCGAAAGGCTTCCTGGAGGGTCACGCGCTCAGCTCTCACGGCCTGCGAACAGTCGCGCCGTGACCGCGCCGAAGATGAAGCCGCCGACATGCGCGGCGTAGGCCACACCCGAGGTCGTGGGCTGCTGCACGACCGCGCCGAGACTCAGGAGCTGCAGCAGGCCCCACACGCCGATGAGGAGCGCCGCGGGAACGTAGGTAACGCGCACGAACACCAGGATCACGAGCAGTGAACGGATCTGGTCGTGCGGATAGGTGACCAGGAAGGCGCCCATGACGGCGGCGATCGCGCCGCTCGCGCCGAGATTCGGCACCGTCGAGGCCGGACTCGCGATCAGCTGCGCGAGCGCGGCCGCGAGACCCCCGAGCAGATAGAAGGCGAGATAGCGGCCCCGCCCCATCAGCTCCTCGACCTCGGGGCCGAACGCCCACAGAAACACCATGTTGCCGATGATGTGCGACCAGCCGGCGTGCATGAACATGGCGGTGAGGATCGTGATCCAGTGGTGGCCGGCGACGATGTCGGCCGGGATGACCGACCAGCGCTCGACGAACGCGTCCCCGCCGGCGATCTCCAGGATGAAGACCAGCGCGTTCACGCCGATGATGGCTGCGGTCACGACCGGGAATCCGGTCGGACGGCGGGAGGCGTCGGTGAGCGGGACGAGCATCATGTGGATTACCTCGGCGGCGGATGAGCTTCGGAGGCGCTGCCGCTCGATGCGACCTGTGCCGTCCAGCGCGCGATCTCCTCGATCGATGCGGCCGGCGCGCCGAAATGATTGGAATTGGGCTCGTAAAGCTTCGTGAGCGGCTGGGAGGGAAGCGCGCCGAACATCATCTGCTTCGAGGCGCGCAACGGCGGGTAGTCCCCAGTTGGCGCAATGAAGAGCACCGGTACCTTCGGATCCATGCTCTTCACGGCCTCGAGCTCGTTCATGGCCCCGCCGGGATCGAACCAGCTGAGGTAATTCGCCGGTGTGCACCAGATCGCGTACAGGCCCCTGGAATGTTCGAAGTCGAGCAGCCGGGCCTTCTCGTCCGCCTTGCCGGCGGCCGTGAGCTGACGTGCACGCGACAGCGCCTCGCCCACCTTCTCGCGGTAGGCGGGGCTCGCGACGTTGCCGCCCGGCGCGATCGCGATGATCCCGTCGACCGGGTGCCGGCCGCCGAAATAGAGCGCGAACAGCCCGCCCTGACTGTGGCCCGCGACGAAGACGTGCGCCGCGCCCCTGGCACGCAACTGCGCGAGCGCCGCCTCGACCTCGGATTCCGCAGCCGCCACCGGCGCATCGTAGCTGCGGGCTCCGGACCAGGGCATCTCGAGATTGGCGACGAGGTAGCCCTTCGCCTCGAGGCCGGAGGCGAGTTCCGCGACGTGCCCGGTGGGCGAGCCACCCTTGCCGTGCATGAGGACGATGCCGATCTGCGCCGGCGCGGGTTGGGCGGCGGCAGGGGCGCTGATCGCGACGCCTGAGAGCGAAATGCCGACCGCCCATCCGAGCGCGCGGCCCCCCTGCCAGATCCTCGGGGCATGGAAGAAGCCGAGCGAATCCGCAAAGCCCGACAGCGCGAGCAGCACGAGGATGAGGAGCGGCATGGCGAGGGTCATGTTGATCGGCGCAGCGGCCGACGAAAGTAAACCACGCGCCCGCTTTCCTCAAACCCCGGCGCACCAGGCCGCTCAGGCATGGCGGTCGTTGCCTGAGCGCTCGAGGAAGGCCGCGGTGAGACGCAGCACGTCCTCCCGCCGTTCGCGGTGCGGCACATGGCCGCAATCTTCGAGAATCGCGAGCTCCGACGGCCCGCCGACGCGGCCGGTGATGCGGCGCGGAAACTCCGCCGACCCATACTCATCGAGCTCGCCGTGAATCGCGAGCACCGGGCAGCGGACCCGCGGAAGCTCCCCGTCGAGGCTCCACCGGCGGAACTGCGGCGACAGCCAGACACCGGCCCAGGCGTCGAGAACCCAGCGCGCCTTCTCGCCGTGCCAGCGGCTCAGCCGGGCGAACTGCTCGGGACGCTCGAACTCGGCGCTGGCGGCGCGGATCCCGGCGAGGGTGCGTGGCTCGACGAACGCCTGCGCGGCCTCCGTAATCACCGCGGCGCACGCCTGGCGCTCGGCAGCGGCGATCGCAATTGCCATCGCACCGCCCACGCTGTGACCGAACAGAACGAAGCTCTCGAGGCCGAGAGCATCTCTCAAGGCCGGAAAGAAGCTCGTGGCCTCATCCGTCACGAAGTCCGCCGACGGCCGCCCGGTGCGCGCGCTCGACTTCCCGAAGCCGAGGCGATCATAGGCGATCACCTCGGTGCTCATGGCCTTTGCCAGCGCCTCCGGGAAATCCCGCCATTGCTCGACCGACCCGAGCGAGTCGTGCAGCAGGAGGATCGGCGGATGAGCGCCCGGGCCCGTGCTCCAGCGGCGGACAAAGAGGCTTCCGCCCGGAACCTCGACCGAGCTATCCGACGCCTTCGACGATCCGCAGGTCACGATCGACGGCGTTCCCGAGCGCTCGCAGCGCCTGCTGGTATCCCGGGCTGTCGTGCGCGGCGACCGCCTGCGCGACGCTCGCGAACTCGATGAGCACGGTGCGCTGCTCGAGCCCGCCCTCATAGACACGGGCGGGCATCCCGCGCGCCAGGAAGCGGCCGCCGGCGGCCTCGAGCGCAGGAAGCGCGAGCTTCGCGTAGGCGGCGAGGGCTTGCGGGTCGCGTACCGAGCGGTACGCGGTGATCCAGTAGGCTTTGGCCATGAGCTCTCCGTTACTCGTCGGGTTCCTCGGGCGGCTGAGCCGCGGCCGCCTCGAGCTGCTCGGTCGCGACGGTCGACAACACGGATACGAAGAACCCGACGCTGAGCCCGAGCATGATCACGATCACCTGGCGCATCTGGTAGTCCCAGTTCATCTTGTCCAGGTAGGCCGCGACCGCCGCCAGGAGATAAACGTAACCGACCACCGCGACCGGAATCAGCGCCAGCATGAAGACGGATCTGAAGTGGAACGGCGGGCGCGTCAGCACGAACCAGCCCACCTCGGCGATGAGCAGCGCGCCGAACCAGAGGCGCCACCTGCGAAGGGCCGGGGTCCTGGGAGCGAATAACACCATCGGTTGATCCAATCCTCAGCGTCGGTCTTCAGTCGAAGCTTACTGCGCGGGCGGTCCTGCCGCTCGCCAACCACGGGACCCCGCGATAGGTATCGGCCACCAGCCAGGCGCCGCTCGCGATTGCGGCGGAGATGAGGATCTCCGACCAGTTTCCCTGAACGTGGGGGTGCGATGCGACCCGCGGCACCCAGACGAGCAGGGTGAAGATCCAGAGCATCGCGGCCTCGAGGCTCGCCGCGAGACGCGCGAAGACGGCGAACAGCATGCCCGCCGCGGCGGCGATGCTCGCGGCACCCGTCAGGTACGTCCATCCGAGCGGGAAGCCCAGCCACTTCGGCACGAGGCTCGCGGTGAGGTCGTGATAGACGAAGTGACTCAAGCCGATCATCGGCAAGGCCGCGATCAGCAGGAACCGCCCGGCGCGCACGCCGCCGGCGCCCACGGCGAGACTCAGGTGCTTTTTCGCCCAGGCGCCCGAGTGCGCGGCGAACAGACACCAGGCTCCGGCCGAGAGCGTGGCGGTCTCGGCAAAGGACTCCCAGCCCACCATGACCTGAGGCGCCCGCAGGAGTGGCGGGAGCTTGAACAGCACGAGCCACAGGAGCATGAGCGCCAGCAGCACGCGGCAGGAGACGACCACGGCCGGGCGCAGCAGCAGCCCGAGGCCGCCCGCGAGCGCTGCGGCCGAGCAGAGATAGATCACGACGGGCCGGCCGGGCAGGCTCTTCGGGATCGCCTCCCAGATCTCGCAGGCATCCCCGTAGATCAACCCCAGGATGCCGATCCCGATGAGCGCGGCGGCGAAGGCGAAGCGGCTGGATCGAATGCCGGCGCCATCCGTCACGGCAATCTCTGACATCGGGTGACGTGCGTGAGGGTCCCGGTCCACAGAGTCATATGGCCGCCCCGGGAACCAGCGCGCACGCGAGCGCCAGCAACGCGAGTCTGATGATGTTCCTGTCTCATAAGAGCCACCGCGGCACCCGCGCCCGGTAGGCGTCCCACTCCCCCCCGAATCGTTGGCGCGCCCAGGGCTCCTCGACCAGCAGGACGCGCAGATGAAAGCCAATCATGAAGAGGAGCGTGTAGATGATCAACGTGCGTGAGCCCCACAGCGCGTACCGGCCGGCGAGTATCAGGCCGGCACCCAGGTACATGGGATTGCGCGAGACCCGGTAGGGACCGCGCAGCAACATCCGGCTTCTAGGACTGCGCAGGGCCGGCCGGGATCTGGACCCCGTCCTCCCCGAAGAAGATATAGCCGCGCGGCGTGCCGAGGAGGCGATGCCACCAGTTGAGGGAGCCGATGCGGTTGATGGTGAGGTAGGGAGCATCGCCGAGATTGCGGCCCGCGTGCGCGCTCGCGGCCCAGTCGGACCGAACCAGCTCGACGGCGCGGATCTCGGCGTCGACGGGGTCGCGAGCGCGAAGTTGCACCAGCCGCAGGAACCCGATGGCCACGGTACCGTCGACCGGCAGCGCAATGCCACGGCCCTGGACGGTTACCTCGTATCTCGGCACCGGCAGCCGCCCCGGACGTCCGTCACTCACCAGCGACTGCTGGACGTCAGCCGCATGAGCTTCCAGCGCAGCTCCCGCGGCGGTCCCTTGAGCTCCACCGCGACCACCCGCCCGAAGTTATCGAGCTGCAGCGATGCGTAGCGCGCGCCGCCGAAGGCGATCAGCTGGCCGAGCTTCTGCCCGACGACATTTCGCTCCACGGCGTTGAGCTCGCGCTGCGCCTCGAGAGCCAACAGGCCGGCATCGGTCTCCGGGTCGTAGCTCACGGACTTCACGCTGCTCCCTTCCAGCTCACGGGCGAGGTCGGTGCGGCCCGTGGCACGCAGCTCCGCGGCCAGGTCGAAAGAAAGCTCGGGAAAGGCGCCGGCGAAGGACGGCATGTTGACTTCCGTCCCGCACCCTCACTTGGAAACCCGGGCCAGGCACTGCCGGGCGCCATCGTTAACCTGCTCGAGGCTCAGCATGAGGCCCTGCTGCGGATCGAACACGACGCCCTCGAATCGCGAGACCAGCACCGATGCGGAGAGGAAGGCGGCGGCGCACTCCTCAGGGCGTGCGTAGCTCAGGGAATACACGATCGGTTTGCTCAACGGCACCACCGCCAGCGCCGGGTATTGCATGGCGAGATCCGAGGCGGATTCCTCCACGAAGTAAAAACCAGTGGCGCGCCCCTGCACCCGCACGGGCAGGAAGCCGTTATGGCGCTGCAGGTCGACCGAGCGCGCGAGGCTCGCGGGCACATGCGCTTCCCACAGGGCCTGGTTCCAGCTCGACCAGTCGGGGGCCTTGCTGGTCGCGAGGACTACGAGCAGCTCAACGGGCACGGATGTCTCCCTGCGCAATGCCCAGCAATGCAGTCAGCCAAAGCAGGAGGGGCACGCTCAACACCACACTCATCACGATGATAACGATCGGATCGGTGAAATGAAGCGCCCCCGAATAAGAATGTGGCTCGAGCGATGCGAGGTAGGTCCAGAAGACGTACCGCGTCAGGCGGGCGAGAAAGGCCTGCAGCCCGAAGCAGCCGAGAACACCCACGACCAGGAAGCCCGCCCTGGAGCGAAGCCGCTTCCAGCGCAGCAGCGCCAGGCCCGCGGTCAGCGCGAAGGGCCACAGGAGCCCGACCAGGGCGAGGACGTGCTCCGCCCGCACATGCGACATCAGCGATTCGGTGCCGGCCTCCGACCCTGGCATCTAGGCGCCCGCCATGCGCTGCATTGGATTCCTAAGGCGCGTCGACGGCGGGATCACGCACGAGGCCGCCGGGAAAGCGCAGCAACCTGTCAGCGGCGACGCTGGTGTTGCGCATCGCGGCGCTCCGGCGATCCTCAGGCGCCCCCCAGAACGTAGGTGTTCCACGGGGAGATCGTGGTTTCGGAGACCCATTGAACCGGCTCCGCGCCGGTCGCCAGGGGCCGGACCGCCTCCACGACACGCAGGCCGGCGGCCTCGAACAGCTCTCGGTAATGCGCATCGCCGCACAGGACATCGACCACCGGGCGACGGTCCGGGACGTCCAGCATCACGATCCGAACGCGGTCACCGTCCCGCGCACTGCGGTTGGCGGGGTAGTCCCGGGTACTGAAGGAGGCCCACTCGTGGAGGTAAATGTCCGCCGACGACACCACCACGACGAGCCGGCCGCCTGGAGCCAGGAGACGCCGAAGCTCCCGCAACGCGGCGGTTTTCTGTTCGTCGGTCGGTATGTTGTCGAAGGTAAAGGCCGCGAGGATCAGATCGACCGTGCCGGTGCCAAGGCCCGCGAGGCTGCCGTCGGCCACCTGGCGATAGTCGCCGTGAGGATCCCGGGCGCGGGCCTCAGCGAGCATGATCGGGGAGATGTCCACGCCGACCACTTCGAACGCGAGCTCGCGCAGGAACCGGGTCGATCGCCCCGTGCCGCAGCCAAAGTCGAGAGCCCGCGTGCCACGGACGTGCCTGCGCATGAGCGCGGGCAGGTCGCGAAAGCCGAGGTAATACGTACCCGGGAACTCGAGGTCCGCATAGGCCCGAGCGCGCTCGGCGTCGTCATAGACGTTGCTGAAAGTGTCTGTCATCGCCCGCGGTGCTCACCGCTCACGGTGAGTCTGACAGACCGCGCGGCGGCGGGCGATGGCAGCGCGTGCGCGCTGATCGTCCTTCGGCGGCAGCCCCGGAATCAGAGCTTGGCGCCGGTGCGATAGACGTAGTTCTGCATCTCCTGGAGCTCGCGACTCAGGTTGCGCTGGACGCGGTGCGCCACCCGCATGATGGACCGCATCACCTTGTAGACCACACGCGGCTCGGTTTCGACGAGCGTCTCGAAATCGGCGCGGCTCAGCGAAAGCACTTTGGTCGGTCCCGAGGCGATGAGCGCGCCGTACCGCGGCTCATCATCCATGAAGGACAGCTCGCCGATGAGATCCTCGGGCTTGAGGGTGTGCAACACCGTGCGGCCGTGCACGCTGTCCTTGACGACCTGGACGCGACCCTCGACCACCACGTGCACGAGCGGATCGCGTGCTCCCTCGGGCAGGAGCAGCTCGCCGTCGGCGAGCGTCCTGAAGTGAACGAGCCTGGCCAGCACGGCGCATTCCGAGGGCGCGAGCTCTGCGCCGAGCGGGCTCAATCGCAGGACTTCAAGATCTGTGGCCATGTGCTCTTCCCATCGGGCACCGCGGTGCGCGCGTTGCAGTGACGGTTGCCGATAAAGCTTGGACCACCGACACGGACTGCCAGATCAGTAGATTCCCTGACTATTCAGTGGGCGCGGGCACAGAGCAGGATACTCGGTCGATCGCGCAAGTGCGCACCCCAGCACGGGATCGAGACCTTTGGGCCGGACTGGATGGAGTTCATCCTGTCATCAGGGAAGGAGTCTGACACCGGTGGGCTGCGTGAGCTGAGATGCGAGCGCAGGGTGTTCGATCACCTGTGGGACAGCCGCGCGAAGAACAATGCCGCGACGCACAGCAGCAGCAGCAGCCACCCCAGCGCCGCAATGGCTCCGCCGGGAGTATGAGTGTCGATCTGGTACCCCCGGTACCAGGCACCGTAAGTCAGGTCATCGATCTGCTCGGGGAACCAGATCAACGCCAGCAGCGGGACGACGATGAGTGTGACGACCGCGATCCCCGAGGGAACCGACCACACGCGTACGTAGGCCGCGGCAACCACGCCCAGAGACAGGACGCGCGACACGCTCAGGTTCATCGAAGCCGCTTACTGAGCCACCGGCGCACAATTGCAGGCTTCCGCGAGCGGGAGAGCGGCCATCGCCACGAGGAGCAGTTTGGCTTTGCAGCAGGTCATAAGGAGGTATGGCCCTTCCAGAAATTCAGCTCTCGGGAGGCACTATATCAACGTTGGAACTGTTGAAGTCCGCTATGAGCGCCAGGGCTTCAGCGGCGCGCTCCTCCGGCACCATGATGGCGCGAGCGCTGAGCGATCCCGATTGCATCGGCCCGGGAAACAGTGAGCCGAGGCCAGCACTGCTGACGAAAAAGGGGACTCCCCGTGCCTCCAGCATCGAGCAGACGGTCAGAAGCTCCACGTCGGAATCAGGCGTCAGCACACTGACCAGGCTCATCGGCGGTATCTCCTGTCAGGCGAGGGAGCCGTCAGTCGGCGGGCCGTGCAAACAGGAACCGGGCCATCAATACGGTCGAAACCGCCAACAGAACGAGCAGACCGAGGAAAAACACGGCTGCTGCCGGGCGGACGATACCGAATGCTCCGAGCAGTTCGACTGCCGCCATCAAACACAGAACGGCGACAACTGTGGACACCACCAGGGCTTTCAAAACCGCGCGCTCGGAAGGCGACAGCCGCCAGACACCGCTCAGCACCAGCAGCACATCCGCCAGGGTCGCCGTCGCGAGTATCAGGAGCGAAGGCTTCCAGACGGCCGGCTCCGGCACCGAGAAGAACACCAGCACGAATGGCACAGCGACAGGAAGACCGATTGGAAGCTGAACGCGAGGATGTTGCGGATTCGGAACGCATCGACGGGCGTCCACTGATGGGGCTTGCCGCTCAAGGCAACCAGGATCGCTGAGAAGCCAGCGACGCCGACGGCGACCTGCGCAAGAGTCAACAGGGCATTTGCAATGTCGATGACGAACACTCCCGCCGGCTGACGGCGAACTATCCTACTGCTGCGTGGGGTTCCCCTGCGAATCACTGCCGGATGACAACCACCTGCGCCTCGCGGCCCTCTGCAGCGATTGTCGGAGCGCAGTGCACACGTTGTCACCGGTGTCTAAGAGCGTCGCCAGCGCGCGTTGCGATTTCCCTGCAGAGGTCCTCAGCGTCAGGAGGGCACTCAGTCTTGGCTTGGTGCCGGGTTTGCCTGAGTTCATGCCGATCAGCAGTGGCGTTGATGTGTCGCAGCACGAACGAGTGGAACCCAGGGTTCCGTGCCACGAGAGAAACCAGCTGCGGCAGATACGACCAGCCTTTCGCGAGCGTGTGGACGATGGCGTCGGAATAACCTTCCGCGTAGACGCCGTCGTCCGGGCAGCCGGGCAAGCGCCGCTTGACGAGGTCGTAGATGCCGTTCCAGTCCTGGACCTTGCGTAGTTCGGAAAAGAACTCCTGGTCACTGAGCGGGCACCCCGCAGCGGCGCCCAGAGGAACGGGAGCCGCGACGGCGACAATTGCGGCGGCCCCAATGGCGGCAAAGAGACGAGTCGGAGTGAGCATGGCACTGCGCTTTAACGGTGGAGTTGAGGCGCCGGCCGACCACGTGTCACGGCCGCCTGCAACGATTGTCAGGAGGCAGCCAGCAAGCCGAGATTGGTGTAAAGCACATAAAGCATGATAGCCACGACAACGAGGCCAAAAATCATCGCGGCGCGAACTAGCCTACCCAGAAACGGAAATCGTGAGTTATTAGCACATCGCCACAGAATTATGGTCTGCACAACTCCCAGGGCAAGACCGATGACCAAATACATGGCGGCGATGGGTACGTTTTGTATGTCAACCAACAGCCCGATAAGAGAGTAGACAACGGATAAGCCAAGCCCGTAGACCCAGAAGGCCCGTGCCAGCGAAACCTTCCCGCCCAGCGCGTCGGCTAACCACCGCGGGCGCATCACGGCCCCCTCCAACGATCATTAGGCGGCATCGAACCCGACGCGGCGCCGCCGAGCACAAGCACGTTCGCCAACAACAGAGTGCCCATCGCTGCTTCAGCCCATATCGTCACGTTCATCATCGCTGAGTGGTCGTGCATCGGGGCCCGAGTGTAGTGAAGGAGCCCGCCAAAACCGAGGATGGCGTACAAGCCGAGGATGGTGCGCCCGATTCTGCGATGTGCGAGCGCGTACAGCCGGTAACCGAGCAGGCCTAGCGCCATAACACAGCACCATGCGGCATAGACCTCGGCGCGCGACCAGGAGGTTGGGAGATTTGGGTATCTAGCGAGGTATTCTGCATTGTGTGCGAAGTGCAGGAGCGTCGCCGCGGCGTATAAACCGAAGAGCCAAGCCAGGAGGCCTCTGCTGAGGTTGGTGGTACCGCTGGCGCTCACTATCGATGCCGCCTAACGGTGAAGTTGAGCGGCCGGGCGCGGCGTCAGGCCGCACTTTGGTCGAACGAAGCTCATCACGCGCCTCCTAACCGGCCGAGATGGCGACGCGGGCGCAAACTATCTCCCGCGCCCCGCGGCGCCAATCAAGAAGCGCCTCATGGGCCCCTCCAACGATTGTTAGGCGCTCCCGCACCCACGTCCAGCGCCTATCGGCCGATCGGTCCCACGATTTCCCTCACCCGCACAAGTTGAGCCGTAGGGAATCGCTCATGGACGATCTGCATGACTTGTTGCACGAACTGTTGCGTGCTTACTGACGGCACTGTCGGGCTCCCGGAGCGCAATTCGTTAATCTCCACCAGGATGCGTTGCTGACGAAAGTACGCAAAAATAACCACATTTCGGGACGGGGTGTGTCCGTCATTTGCGAGCGTTACGGCGCATTGATAAATGCTCGGCTGCAGCTGCAGATGTAGCTCTGCCGTCAGCGCATCTGTCAGATTGACGCAATCGCTCTCCGACGGTCGCTCATCAAACAACACGTTGTAATAGACGCCCGGGAGCTCTACGCACCCAGCGATGAGGCCCGCGCTTAAACCAATGGCCACGCGCAAACAATATAGGCGCCGGAGAGTGCGGACCACGCGGGGGCGCCTAACGGCGAAGTCGAGGGACCGGCCGATCACGTGTCACGGGCGCCGCGGGCCCGCAATGTCCACTGGGTCGCGCCGCGCCCCCGTGCGGCCGATCAGGCGCCGAGGGCGCACACTGGCTTCGCGCGCCCGCGGCGCCAGGCCGCAGACGCTTCACGGCCGCCGCCAACGATTGTTAGACGGCTGGCATGCCAGTCCATAGGAGACAGTGACTAGCGCCGGACAGAGCAATCGATCGAATAAGAGAAGCGCAACCGCTGTCGGATAGGCGACGAGAGCAAGATATCCCAAACGAGCGGCCAATGTACAAACGAGCGCGGTGATTGAGTAACGAGCGGCACCGGCGAATGCCAGTCGCAACTGGATGACAAGCAAGATGCCGACAACCTCGAAGCCGAGTGCGTTCGTCAGAAGAAGCAATGCGCGAAGTTCGGGGTTAACGATCAGCGCGAGCGCTGCGATGACCAGAAGCGCCTGGAGAACGCGGCTGAAAGGGACCTTTGTCGGAGCGGTCATTCGTGCAACAGCCGTCTAACGATGAAGTTGACGGGCCGGACGACCACGCCAGCCAGCAGGCGCCTCACGGCCCCCTCCAACGATTGTTAGAGGTCAACCGTGATGCCGCGCACGTCGAAGCAACTAACGCGCCGAGTACCACAGTCACCTCCAAGACGAGAGTGCGAATGTATGCGGCGTGATCAACCTGACGCCATATATCTGGGACCGCCATGAGGTCTGCGGCAACTAGCCAAGCCGCAGCGAGTGCAGCAACTACTATCCATGTCCTTCGGAACGCCAGCGCAATGAGCACCGCGACCGGCGAAAACAACAGACCGGTCAACAGGAAGCTCACCACCGCGTGTAGGAAGAGAAGGCCCGCCAGACCGCCGAGGTGTTTAGCCGCATGCAACAAATCGGGTTGAAGTAGATAAACAGTGGCCAGCCCGAACAGCCAGCGGTGGAGCCACGGATACAGCAGAACAGCGGCGATAGCGGCGGCCAGAACGAAGGCACTGCGCCTCATAGATTGACCTCTAACGGTGAAGTTGAGCGGCCGGACGACCGCGTGTCCAGGGCGCCGCGGGCCCGGAATGTCGACTGGGTCCCGCGGCGCCCCAGTGCGGCGCATCACGGCCCCCTCCAATGATTGTTAGAGGTCAGCACCATGGTGTCTCGCATAGCTGTCAAGCAAGCTGCGGATCATCTTCTGGTACGGGACCTTCGAGCGGGCCGCGTGGCGCTTAAAGAAGTCCACGCTCCTCTTGCTTAGTGAAATAGTGATCTTTACGCCGTCGTCGCGCAGCACCAGCCGGTCGGGAGGAGGCAGGAAATCCTCAACCACCTCCACTCGTCCCAGCGGCTCATCTCGGTACTTTCGATTGCGCTTCATAAATCCGCTTTCCTCGGCGCCAATATCCCGCGCCTATGATTCGAATCACTTCACCGCGGTAGGTAAACCGTACTGTAAGGACGCCGTCAGCGGTTTGTCCGAAGCAATAGAACCGCGGCTCGCCTTTACTGTGGGAGAGATCCTTGGCGATGACGCGCGCCGGGTCCAGGAAGGCAAGCTGCGCTTCCACAAATGCGACGCCGTGCTTTCGCCGGTTTTGCGCGTCCTTGACCGGATCCCACTCGAAGCTTGGGCTCACCGTGGAAAGTATAGCCGAGGTATGGGTCTCTCGCCATACACCAATATGGGCGCAGGCGCAGGCTGACCTCTAACGGGTTAGAGGTCACCGCGAAACCTGGGCGTCGTAGCCGCATCTCGCGCATTTCGAGCAAGTTAACACCCAGGCCAGCCATCCCGACACGGCTTCGTTACTCCAGGCATAGAACAGAAGCCTCAAGCGACACTTCGGACAGTAGACAGCAAAGCAGCCCCATACAAGCGAGAAGGCCACAACCAGAAGCCCGAAGAGCCCCGGAACGAAGCGGACGAAATTGGGCACCACAAAGTATGCGAACCAAAGTGCGGCTCCGACCCAAGTGAGCGCGAAAAATGCCTGTAGCCACTGCCGCTGAGGCCAAACCAAGGTGCCGGGCCGAAAAAACAAAGGTGACCTCTAACGGTGAAGTTGAGGGGCCGGCCGACCACGTGTCCAGGGCGCCGCGGGCCCGCAATATCGACTGGGTCCCGCGGCCGCAAACCACAGGCGCCTCACGGTCCGCTCCAACGATTGCTAGACGACTGCCGTCGGCGGACCTCAAAGGCGCTCTGCCAGCGGTATCCGATCCAAAATGAGACGCCAAACAACACCACCGCCAATACGAGTGCCGGAACCGGGTCATGAATTCTGAAAAAGACGAAGAGAGCGCTGGCCGCGCCAATTCCGGTAACCAGGGTGAACCGCCACATGAGTACGGCGTTCAGAAGGCCAAGCAGAGCGTTTACGACGTCGAGCACCATTGAAGCAGGCGTCTAACGGTGAAGTTGAGGGGCCGGACGACCACGTGTCACAGGCGCGGCGGACCCACAATTTCGACTGGGTCCCGCGGCGCCCCAGTGCGGCCGATCAGGCGCCGAGGGCGCACAATTTCTCCTGCGCCCGAGGCGCCAGGCCGCAGGCGCATCACGGCCCCCTCCAACGATTGTTAGGCGGCGATTCATCCGCTCGGAGAAATAACAACCAAGCAACGAAAGGAGCCGAGTAAAACACCATGACTGCGACTAGAACGAGCTCCAGACCTGTGTTCAAAACGGCTGTAAAAACTTGGAGCGAACTCCAACCGACGTGATTCAAAATGTGAGCCGCAATGCTTAGGAAAACGGTATAGAACCAAAGTGCGAAGAAGGTCCCGACGAAGAAGAAGAGTTCTTCCTCCGAGTCAAACTCACGGCCGTACTTTCGGACAAAGAGCAATGCCGGAAGGTGTACGCAAAGCACGCCCGCGATCAAGCCGCCAGTTATCGGGGCGGAAAAACCCCATAAGGTCTTGATCGCCGCTGCGACGAGCACGACAGCGGTGGCCGTAACGAAGGACAGCGCGATGTAGCGCGAAACCTTTGCGGCGGCAGCAGGTAGCAAGACGAAGAGAGGCACTTGCCGTCGCCGCCTAACGGTGAAGTTGAGGGGCCGGCTGAGGCCGCAGGCCGCCCTTAGACCAAGTGAAAGTCATCGGACGGTCCCCAGG
>Ga0187781_10000289_pt1 | contig 36067 bp, 37 predicted proteins | sample 0715_SJ02_MP02_2_FD_132447 | JGI IMG/M metagenome (GOLD analysis project Ga0187781, IMG submission 132447) | Tropical peat soil microbial communities from peatlands in Department of Meta, Colombia - 0715_SJ02_MP02_20_MG | ecosystem: Environmental > Terrestrial > Soil > Wetlands > Peat | place... | reverse complement strand
TGTCAAAGCTACTTCGATAGTGATTTCCCCGACCGACCCTGGTTTTACCGAGATGGCTGAAACTGTCGTAGGCACCTCGGGTTGGTTGACGGGAGGGGGTTGGTTGACGCGAGAGGGTTGGTTGACGGGAGAGGGTGCCGTCGGCTTCGCAGGCGATGTGGCATTGCTGGGGGATGGCACGTCCGGGCTAAACAGATAGCGCAGAAAGTCGTCCAGGACGGGCACGGCTTGAGGATTCTCTGCCCCGGGCTTGTCCGTTTTTCCCGACCCGGGAGTGGCCCCGGGGTTCGAGCCACGGGAAAGGCGGTTTGTTGCCGGCTCCCTGGGCACTTTGACGCGGGCTGAGTCTGAGCGCTCTCCAGCCGGGACCGCCTGTTGAATCGGATGGGCTTCGTCCTGTCTTTTGCCGGTTTCCAGTTTTGGCGCTGGCGCTGTTGCAACTGCTCCTGAGCCTGCCGTTGAACGGGGCTTCACTTCAATGCGCAGTCCCCCCGTGAACGCTCGAGCCTCAACTAATGGATTGCCAGATAGATCCACCACCAGGCGCACCACCGCGGGATCCTTGCCTCGAAACTGCCGTACCCGCACGTCCTTCGCTACGGGGGAGGGGACAACAATCGAGTTCTGGTGGAGCGCATTTCTCGCGCCTTGCAAGTCCACAACGAAACGATCGGGGTGGTCAAATCGGAGGGATTGAAACGGCGCGGACTTCGTCGTGGCAACCTCAATCGTCACGCCCCCTTCAGATTCGGGTGTGACCGATACGTCCGAAACTAACAACGCCGCCTTTGTGTTCTCGCCGGGGACCATCGCACCTCGGGCACCCGGGGTAGGATTGCTGGGGGACGCTTGCCCATCCGGCGCGAACTGAAGACGCAGACCGGAGGCTTCCTGCTTGGCCATGAGCGGTTGCTGACTCAGGGTTGGAATTTCGATCCGCACGACGGGTTGGCCGCTTGCGTCCGTGTACTGGATCATGTGATAACCCGTTAGCTGTCTGGTGCCAAGCTTGGCGCCTTGCACATCAATGTAGACTTTGCCCTCCGGAGTCTGGATGGTTCTGAACGTGTAATGACCATCTATTCGCAGCAGGATTTCCTTGCCGACGGATGAGTCAGCGACTTCGATAGCTTTCACTGTGGCTTGCGCCGGAATTGCCGCCGGGTGGGCCGCACGTGACTGCGCTACGCCCACCACTGTCCACGTCATCGCTAGCCAAAAGCTGGATAAACGCCTCATCTCTCTTCACCAGAACCCGACTTTGTCATCACAGAGGTTCAGTTACTCGACCACTAAAGTCGACCCTGTTCTCCTTGCCAGTGTTCTGAATTCTAAATTTTCTCCTCCTGCTGGTTCCATAGACCAGCACCTCCAACGGGAGGGACCACCGACAGTCTATTGTTACGGATACGCTTGGGTTTGGGGGCCTGTCAAGGGGATTTTGTGATGTAGGGTTTGGTGGGAGATTCTCTGTGCCATTCAGAGGGGGTGGACGGGCTTGTAAATCATGTTGCGCGATTGTAGAAGAAGACCCAATGCGAACAACTAAGCGGCAATGCTCACAGCGCCAGAAGTCGTCGGCGAGGGCGTGCCCGCGCGCCAGCCAGACAGCTCGAGGTCTTGCTGGAGCGTCGAATAGGCAGCCTGGGCGGTGGCGAGATTCCCCGCTTGAAGAGCCGATCCTAAGCTACTGAACTGTTGCAACAATGTGCTCTCTGTGCTGGACGTTCTACCCTGCCAACTAACCCCCGCGTGGTGGTGATAGTAGGGCGCTGACGGCGGGGCGCTTAATGCCGGGGACAGAGAGTTGTTGCTTTTGAGAGAGCCCGAAATGGTCTGACTCAACGCGCTGAAATCCGATCGGGCTCGATTAAGGTTTCCCGACTGAAGATCTTGCCCCAATTGTTGAAACTCAGTCTGAGCTTCTTGAGCTTGAGTATGCCAGTTCTGCCAAATTTGGCTCAGGGTACCGCTTGACGAAATGCCAGATACGGACATCCTACACCTCTCGAGCCTACCTAGGTCCCGTGGATTTAAGTGCTCGGGTGGCGGCTCTTTCCCGCTTTCCCCTTAGTGCAAGAGCAGGCAGCGTTCCAATCGCGAGTTTTGCGCCATTGCTTGCAAGTTAATGCAATTAAGACGGTTGGCGGTCCCCCGTTGGGGGAGGGAATTTATCTCGGTGTAAGGTAGGAAATCTTTGCCCATCGTGCCGCCCGCAAGGCCGGAAAGTTTTGCCCGGTTCGGGGCCCTTTCCTATGAGCGGGTCATGCAAGCAGATACCATGCTTGAGGAAACTTAGTTAATTACAGGAGCATACAGTTCCGGTGGGCCCTCCGAAAGCTCCTGGATGAGATGTTTTTCCGGACTCCGAGGTGATGGTAACAACCTGAGATGCTCGGCTAATATGACTTGCGTATCGTGAGCCAATATGAATGCCCGCTCGATGGTATGCTGGAGTTCACGGACATTTCCGCGCCACTGGTTTCCCTCCAGGACTGTCAATGCCTCTTTGGAAAGAGCTTTCTTCGGTTCACCCGACTCCTCCGCCAGGGCGGCAAGGAAGAACTCGCAAAGCGGGCCAATGTCCTCAGGCCGGCGCCGTAAGGGATCGATTTCAATAGGGAAGACCGTCAACCGGTAGAAGAGGTCCTCCCTTAATTGTCGTCTGCTGACTAATGCGAGCAGATCCGAGTTCGTGGCGGCAATCACGCGCACATCCACCCGGAAGACATCGTGGCTGCCCAGGCGCTGGACCTCCCCTTCCTGAAGAAAACGCAGCAACTTGGCCTGCATCGAAAGTGGCAAGTCTCCGACTTCGTCCAGGAAGAGCGTGCCCTCATGCGCCGCATGGATTCTACCCAGCCGCGACTCCACAGCTCCGGTAAAGGCGCCACGATTGTATCCAAACAGCTCTGCCTCGAACAAAGCTTCGGGGATGGCAGCGCAATTCACAACTACGAAGGGGTGACTGGATCGTGGGCCCGTACTATGGATCGCTCTGGCCACGAGTTCCTTGCCTGTCCCCGATTCTCCGGTCAGGAGAATGGTATTCGACCGGGGGGCAACCAGTTTCACGAGCTCAGCCGTCTGTCTCATTGCAGAACTTCGGCCCACCATTCCCGGCAGCAATTCTTCCCCTTCGTCATGGGGAGCAGTTTCCAAGGCTGGCTTTTGCGAAGCATGGGTTGCTTGCATATACTTACTCAGGGTTTCGAGGAGGCGGGTCTGTGCTTCTGACAGGCGCTCACGCGGGGTTGCCCTCCTGAAATCAAGCCGTCCATTTTCTGAATCAAATACCGAAACCTGAATGGCCGGACATAGAGACGCGGCCACGCTTATCGTTTCATCAACGTCGAGATCCCGAAGCTGGCGATCAAGGAGGAGGCCGTGGTATCGCCTCTGTTGTAACATGAAGAGCGCCTCGGCCCCGCCCGTCGCAAATTCAAGTTCCCACTCTCGCCGGACAGCATTCTGCCGGATGTGCCTCTGCAAATCTTCACTCGGGCTCGCAATCAATAGGGCTTCTGCGCCATTTGTGCTGCCCTTTTCAAGAGTCTTCATGCCCGGATTCTTCTCCTTTTAGAACGTCGTGCTGTCTACGGAAGGAACTGTCACCGGAGATACAGAAAGGAATTGCTTGTCACGTTTTCGCGTCCCTCATCTTTCATGGTAGTTATAGCCCCAAATCAAAACATGTTGTAAGAGTACGGGAGTACTAGGGGTTAACGTCTTGATTTCCGGCTTGGGAGGACGGTCATGGCCGCGTGTGTGTAGATCAAGCTGATTTGGCGCCCCGGCAAATATCTAGGCGCGGGTAGGGCCGGCGAACCCCGAGGAGGAGGGTACTGAACGGGCATTACGGAAGTACTGGATAAATAGGTGGGAGCCTGGCGTGAGAAGAATCGCCAACGAGAGTTTAGGTCCGGTCGGTCAGGGATTTTGGGTCTTCAGGCACTTGCGTTTCGACATCCTGCCATGCTCGACGCAGGGTGGAAAAATGGGAGGCCAAATCCGTCAGCTTCTCTTGCGAGTTTGTCATGCTCACCTCTAGAATCCTCGCTCGCGCATAGGTATAGAACTGCGAGAGTGTTCTGGCCACTTCGCCGCCTTGTTCCAGGTCGAGGGTCCCCTGGAGATGCGCGACAATACGGAGGGCATGGTTTAGATGTTGGGTTCGCCGCTCGATATCATTTGCCTCTATGGCCCTTCTAGCCTGGTGTAAGGACTTCAGGGCGTTATCGTAGAGGAGCACAACTAAGCCAATGGGACCGGTGCCCTCGACAGAGAGCTGAGTGTAAGCTCTGGCGGCGTGGGTCATGACGACGATTTCAGGCCCGAAAGCTGCGAATTGATCGAGTCAAGCAGGCTCGGAAGTTCTTGCAAGGTGGCATTGATGTTGCTGTAATAGGTTGTCAGAGTTTGCTGCTCAGTCGCAAGGTTTGCCTGGAAATCGGAGATCTCCGACTGCAGCGAGCTGACGGACGAGTTGATACCGTTGAGGTCAACGGCGATCGCGCCCTTTGTCGGATCGGTGAGGTTGGTCAAGTCCGATGAGAACTGCTGGGCGAAACCTGTAGTGGCGGTTTGAAAAAAGTTCTGCACAGCCTGGGAATTGCTTGCCAGTGCGTTGGTTAATTGCGAGCTGTCCACCGTCAGGGTGCCATCATTATTCATGGTGATCCCCAGGGAGGCCAAGCTCGAGATAGCCCCATTCCCTGTAACGCTTGCCGCGACGTCGCTCAATAACGTGCTTAGAACAAGCTCCGCCGCCGAGTCACCCAAAAGCGCGCCCGCGGTTCCCGTGGTGGTGTTATACGTGAATTGCGAGTTGATGGAAGAGATTACCGTGTTGTAGTCCGAGACAAAGTTGTTGATCGCAGTGGCGGCCTGCGAAGTGTCTGGGCTCACCTCGAGAGTCACCGGTGAAGAGGCGAGGCCTAGCAGATTCAGGGTGACTCCAGGTATGGCGCTCGTTACAGTATTTGAGGAGCTGTCAATGGGAATGCCATCCACAGTGAGACTTGCGTCTACCCCTTTGGATCCGAGATTGAAACTTAGTCCTGTTGTGTTATTCGAGATGGCGATATTCCCCGCCGCACCCGAAGTGTTGCTCACCAAGGTAAGCCGGGCTCCCCCTGCGTCCGTGACCACATTCGCTGTTAGTCCCAGATTCTGGTTGTTGATGGCCGCCGCCAGGCCGCTGAGTGTGTCGTTCGTATCATCTACGGTAATCGTTGTGGCCGCGCCCGAGCCCACCCGAAGGGTGAACGAGCCGGTCCCGAACGTTGTCGAACTCGTTGCCAGCTCGTCCGAATAGTAGGAAGACGTGGTAGCCAGGGAACTCACGGTGATGCTGTGGCTTCCAATGGCAGCCCCACTCCCGGCCGTCGCCGAGAGGACATTGGGGTTAGAGACCGAGGTCGTCATGGCGGCGAGGCTGCCGAGGGGGTCGGTGAGGTCATTGGCATCAGTCAACAGGGTTTGCAGTTGGGTGCTGAGCTGCTGGAGCGCAGTTGCCTGGTTGTTAAAGGTTGTCTCCTGATTCTGCCACTGGGTTTCTTCCTGGCTCTGCGATGCGAGGACTTCGTCGACGATGGTCGGTACATCAAAACCCGCCGTCGTGCCCGAGGTTAAATTCGAGGCCAGTGTTGACCAATCGATTCCACTCGTTCCCATGTGTCTGTCGCCCCTGAATTAGAAGTTGAGATGCGTCCTCGTGGCAGCGCCTCCAAAAGCAACTTCTTGTCGAAGTGACCACCGGCGCCGGATAAACGTCCCATAGCCCAGGTACGTAGATTGATAAGCGACGCCTACGGCCCTCGAACTGAGGCGGGGGCACCAGGGCCCCCAGCCTCAATTCAATGTCTTGCGACCCGACTTGGAGTTACTGAAGCAGTTTCAACACGGCCTGTTGCGAGCTGTTCGCCTGGGCGAGCGCTGCCATGCCGGTTTGTTGCAAGATCTGGTACTGCGAGAGATTGGAGACCACGGTACCGACGTCCGCAGAGGTGATGGCGGATTCCGCGGAAGTATAGTTCGTCACTTCGTTCTGCATGACGTTGACCGCATCCGTCAACCGGTTCATGGTGGCTCCCAAGTTGCCTCGGGCCGCTGCGACGGTAGCAATGGCGGAATCGATGGCGCTGAGCGCAGTGGTTGCATTTGTGACCGAAGTGAGGGTAGTGCCGGCAAGGCCAACGGTGGTAGTCCCGATTTCGCTCGTCGATAGGTCCCCGATGGTGACCCCGATCGAGGAGTTCGTGACACCGTCACTCAGGAAAATTGACGTCGCGTTCGTACTGAACACGGTTGTTCCGTTAAAGGTTGTTGACGTGCCAATGGAGTTGATTTCTTGTAGAATTTGTTGGTATTCCGTGTCGATTGCGGCTTGCTGACTGCTCGACACGGTTCCGTTTGCCGCCTCGGTGGCGAGCGTGACGGCGCGATTCAGCATGGTCGTAACCTGGGACAAAGCGCCATCCGCCACCTGCAACGCTCCCACGCCATCGTTAGCATTGGCGGCGGATTGCTGCAAGGCTGCGATGTTGGCACTCAGGCCGTTTGCAATGGCCAAGCCGGCTGGATCGTCGGCGCCGGAGTTGATCCTGGACCCTGAGGATAACTCCTCCAGGGTGTTATTCAAGTTCGCCTGGGTAAGATCCAGGTTATTCTCGGCCAGTAGAGACGGGATATTATTCAAAAGGCTCAGTGTAGCTCCCATATTGGGTGTCTCCTATTTTAATGGATTGCCCGTACTCGGGCCGAGTGTCGAAGCAAAGGATCAAATCACGGGGACTTCGGTCCGACCCACGGGATAACTTACCTTCCATCAAAGAGAATCGGCATGCATTAGGGAACCTTTATATTTCTAATGAGATAATTTTCATAACTCTAATCGTTACTGGCGCCAAGGCTTCCGAGAGGTGCCGCTTTTGCTGCCCTCCCGGGCGAGTTTCTATTGAAATGAGGGAATTCTCACTCGTTTCGGACAGCAAGTCCCATGGTGCGAGGCTGGACCTCCGCCAGGACGCGCTCGAGGGCCGGGTGGTGAGGGAATTGCTCCAAGGCTCGGCAGAGTATTTCCAAGGACTGCTGCCAGTTCTGCTGCTGCGCCCGGATGACCGCAGCACGTAGATACGCCTGGGGATCCGGCGCCACGCTCGCGATTTTCTTTTCCGCCGCTTCCGCGGCCTCCCCGAGCTGGTTGAGCCAGACCAGCGCTGTGACAAGCCGATCATGCACCTGAGGCGCGCCAGCGTCGCGCTCCACAGCCTTGCGCAGCTTGGCCACTCCGCTCCTGACTCGACCGGAACGCACTTCCGCTAGGCCAATCTTGCTTTCCAGGTCCGGCGGCAGCTTGACCGTATCAAACGCCCGCAGATACGCTCGCCGGGCTTGGTCAAACTGGTCTAAGGCATAAAACGCGTCTCCCTGGGCCTCGAAAACCACGGGGCGGGCGCCGGCGTTTTTCAGGCAGCGGAGTGCTTCTTCCGGTTGTCCCGCTTTGAGGTTCGCCACACCGGCAAAAAACCAGCCCACCGAAAGCTTTGGGTTGAGTTCGCAGGCACGGCGGAAAAGCCCGAGAGCCTCTTGGTACTCGTGAAAGCCCTCGAATTCCAGGAGGCCCAATTCGAAGTGAGCCTGGGCGTTTTCTGGCATTTCCAGGAGCTTCTGGCGTCCCATCTCGCGATAGAGGCGGTTCTTCTGGGCCCTTGTGTCCGGGTCCTCAACGAGGCCAAAGTGGTGAATCAACACGGGACAAGGGCTGACCTTTCCTCCCGAGCTTTCTATCGTGGTGCCAACTGTCTCGTGAACCCGCCCGACAAAGAAAATCTCAGGCGCCCGCCGGAACAGGCGCACATTCTGGTGTTCAGCATAGGCGGGATATTGTCTGGCGCGTTCAAAGTTCGTGTTGTTGGGCACGGCTAGCTGGTCCCAGACGTGGTCCTGCGCGCTAAGAACGTAGTTTCTTATTGAGGTCAGGTACCCTCTGACGTTAGGCTTATCCATCAACCCTGGCAAGTAGCGGGACACGGAAGGATCCAGTTGTTCATCCGCGTCGAGGACCAGAACCCAATCCGTGTGGACTTCTTGGAGAGCTAGGTTGCGGGCTTTCGCAAAATCGTTTTCCCAGGGAATGGAGACAACTCGAGCGCCCATTTCGCTGGCGATGCGAACCGTTGAGTCGGTCGAGCCTGTGTCCGCTATTTGGACATCATCCACCATGCCACGCACGCTGTCGAGGCATCCGCGGATGTGCTTTTCGGCGTCACGCACAATCATCGACAGTCCTAGAGTTGGCATGGCGGCCGGTCCTCCTCAATTGAACTGCTTGTCGAAGGCTCCAAGTCGGTGCGGCTGGACTCATTCTCAGCCAGTTCTTTCATCATCGCCTGAAGAAGGTAAAACCAGTAAACCTGGGTAATGGCCTTTTCAAGGAGGACGACTATTTCGTCTGCCGATGACTTCCCGGCGGACGTTTTCCCGCGCAGTATAGCCGAGAAGTTAAAGTCATCAAGCCGTTTTGCTGCGGCGAGAGCGTCTTCGACGGGCTTGCGGCTATCCCTCAGGAACTTGAGGGTTCTCGCTTTCCATGCGGCGTCGAGGCAGCCGAAGGGGCTTTTCCCATCACCCAGTAGCCATGAGTGCTTTTGAAGCAACAGCAAAGTTGCCGGCCCGTAAGAACGAGCTCGGCGCACGATATCATCGGTTCGGAAATTGAGGTGGTCGTGCATCGCACTTGCGGCCGGCCAGTAAAGAACCTCGTAGCCCCGGGATGTGAGTCGAGCGCCGAGTTCAGTGTCTTCGGCTACGCGAAACCGGCAGTCGAACGAACCAGCTTCCAGGACCGCTTGGCGAGCGACGCTCAGATTGCACGTGATAAAGTAGGCACTGCCTTGGTAGAAGCCCTTAGTCATCCCGACTTGAGGAAATAAGAACGGGCGTTTGCTGAGGAAATAGGTCAGAGCCCTTCTGCTCGCAAACGGCGGATAAATGAAGTCTCCTAAAACGGCGAATTTCTTCGCGGGAAAACTGCTGTGTGCTCGCAAGTGTTCCTCTAAAAGGGTCGCAGACGCCATTGTGTCGTCGTTGATGAACAGGACGTATCTGCCACGGGCCTTGTTCAAACCAAGGTTGCGAGCCGCGCCGGCGCCACTGCTCTTTTGCCGGCAATAACAGAACTGAAAGCCAGGCGAAAGTCCCCGGCAGAGGTGTTCGGTAGCGTCTTCAGAGCTGTCGTCAACCACGATAACCTCGTACTTGCCCTTCGCGAGCGACTGATTCTCCAAGGCGGCAAGGCAGGAAGCCAGTACTGCACTGCGGTTGAAGGTGGGTACGATTACGGAGATCACTGGATGTTGCGTTGGGCCTGCAGACGCTTTGAGTCCGGCTTTTTCGGACGGGTGCGGTGAGCTTAGGCAAGTTTGTGCCTCCGTCAGAAACCTATCCTTTCCTTTGCCCAGAAGTTCCTCACAGCGGCAGAGATTGATGAGCAAACGTGCGAAGAGTTGTCCCACCGGAATTCCCCCGCACACATAAGAAAAAACGTGGAGAAACTGCTCTCGTGCCTCGAACGGTTTCCCCAGGGCAAGGAGTTCCTCTCCCAGACGCAAATACCCCATGTTTCTGAAGATGAAACGATCCTTTGGGTGAGGAGCATCAATAGCTTGAGAAAACTCCCTTTCGACGCAGAGAACGGAGAAGGTGTGTCTTGGGTCGAACGGGCTTGGCTCAATTTGCGGGATGGTAGCAGCGAGATCGCGGAGTTGCACGCGAAGTTTTTGAGGTGAAAACTCCCGACGGACGTGACTCTGCCCGAGTGCTGAGGTAGTGTTCCAGAGAGCCGGATCATGGTGAAGACGAGCGATTTCGTTGGCAAATTCACAGGGTTGCTCCGCCAGCAGAGCGCCATTCCCGTGTAGCAGGCCAAGGCCCTCTGCGCCAGCAGGGGTTGTCACGGTGGGAAGACCATGGCTGAGCGCCCGAAGTATTTTGGTCTGTATTCCCGTGCAACTCCGAGTCGGAGCCGCAAAGACCCGGCACTGTTGGTACAACTCTGCGAGCTTCTCGACGTGCCCTAACACTCGGACTCCGGGCGGAGTTTCGAGGCCGAACGAATCCGACAGATTCCCGGCGATGTAAAGTCGCGCGTCCGGGATCTTTCTCCGGACTTCTGGCCAGATGGCCTTGAGAAGCCAGGTGGCGCTATCGCTGGTAGTCCGGTTGGCGAAGTCGCCAACAAACAGGACGCCCTCCCGTTGCTCAAAGGGCCTAACCGGGACAACGTCCGCAATCATCGTCAAAAGTCTGGTCCTCACACCCGGAACCAAGCCTGTGATCCCCTGGATGTCAGCGTTTGAGATCCCCAGGACTATGTCAGCCGAACGATAGACCTCTCGCTCCCGTTGCTTGAGATCCGCAGCCCTGAGATGATCGGATAGCAGACCGCTGATTTGTGCAAGACGTTCCTCCCGCAAGGCGTGTTGGTCCTCAGTCAGAATCGCAACGCGGGTGTGGGGAGAGAATTCCCGAACCAGGTCGAGGTAGTGCTCCGGGACCGAGATTCCAGTCCAAAACCAGAGATATAAGATGGCGAGGTCGAAAGATCCTTCGGTCAGAACTGCCTGGAAGCTCCACTGGACAGGGGCATTGATGCCGGCGAAACGCAGGCGCTCGGCGTCGTGGGCGTAAACTCGGATCCCTAGTCTTTCAAGATCTTGAGAATATCGCTCGCGGTCCGTTCCGAACCTGCCCAGATAAGTGATAGCGTGCCCTTGTTCTCTCAGTTCCCGGAGCACCTGCATGACCCTCACATCACAACCACAACGATCCGGGCGAGGCAAGGTCTCATGAATAAAAAGGATGTTGAGCCGTCGGTTTGAATCACCGAGTGTGGACCCGCAGTCTGTGTTGGTGCCGTTCATTAGACCTCTTTAATAATTTCGATTCGCCGTTTTGTGAGGGCCTTGCAAGGCGTGCTTTCAAACTTGTCTCTCATTGTCGACGGCGGCGAATCTCTCCTCATGGGCGGCAAAATTTGCCTACTTTTTTCTACAACTAAGTCTTCTCTAACGTCTGTTTTCTTGCCACGAGCACATCAATGCCCAACCTGACGCGCAATTGCGGCGGGAGCAAAGCAAACGCCCATGCCGACGATACGGAAGTGGGAAGGCAACCGCGAGGTTCCCGATGAAACCAACAGCGGTTTCCCGTCCATTAAGATTCCGTGGTTTGATGACGATTTAAAGATTAGAGGAGTCTTACGCGGAAGTATTCCCACGTTGGGCACCCTCTAATCGTGAGGAACAGCATTCATGATCTATTTGACTCGTCTAAACAAGGTTCGAGTGGTCGTCAATTCGGACCTGATAAAGTTCGTGGAGGAAACTCCGGACACAGTCGTTACATTGGTTTCGGGTGAAAAGATAGTCGTAACGGAAGGCGTTGAGGAAGTCGTAGAAAAGATAATCGGATTCCGCCGCCGTTTAATGTGCTGTCCCGAGGATCCTCGACCTCCGGATGCGATAACCGCTGCCCCCGCTGAGGACAACGAAAGTACGGAGGGATAGGTGGACAAAGCTACGTTTGCCGGATTGCTTTTGGCTATTGGTGGTATTCTCGCCGGCCTGATGCTCGAAGGGGGCAGTGTTGCACAGATCCTTCAACCCACAGCAGCCATGATCGTTTTCGGGGGAACGATTGGCGCGATCATGGTGCAATTCCCCCTGCCTGTTGTTCTCAAGAGCTTTCGTGCCCTTGCAAACGTTTTCTTTGAGAGTGAAAGGGATCCTCAAGCCCTGATCCGTGAAATTGTCGGATATGCAAACCAAGCCAGAAAAAAGGGCATTATATCGCTGGACACTGAGCTCCCCAACATTCAAGACCCATTCTTGAAGAAATTTCTGATGTTGGCCGTAGACGGATCCGAGCCGGAAGAACTCCGCAACATGATGGAACTCGAGCTGGAGAATCAGGAGGCGCACGAGGAGCGTCTTCCACAAGTTTTTGAATCCGCAGGTGGGTTTTCCCCAACCATCGGGATCATTGGAGCAGTGCTGGGGCTGATCCAAGTCATGCAACATCTGGACAACATCACGGAAGTTGGAAGAGGCATAGCCGTAGCTTTTGTGGCCACCATTTACGGTGTGGGCGCTGCCAATATCCTGTTCTTACCCTCCGCTGGAAAGCTGAAGATCCGTATGCAAACGGCCCAGCTCAAGCGGGCAATGATGCTGGAAGGGGTAATTTCGATCTTGGAGGGTTTGAACCCCAGAATAATCGAGACGAAGCTGCAGGGTTTCCTTGCGGATAGGGGTGGCGACAAGACAAAGGAAAAGGGGTCGCAAGCGTGAGGCGTAGAAAACAAGCTGGTCATGCGAATCACGAACGCTGGCTGGTCTCCTACGCCGATTTTATTACTCTGTTGTTTGCTTTCTTTGTGGTGCTTTTTTCATCTTCACAGGTTGACAAGCGGAAAGTGGGACGCCTCGCCCTGGCGATTCAGGTGGCGTTTGAACATCTCGGGATTTTTGAAAGCTCGAACGCGAAAATGCCCCTCGCCAAGTCCGAACCCATGCCCTTCGACAACGTCCAGATTATTGAGAAGGCGCTGAAAACAACTGACATCGCGCAACCAGTCCCTTCTGTCAGAGGTTCTCGGTCCGAGCCCGGGCAGAGGGGAGACATGATGCGGTTGATGTCCGAACTCCAGCAAGCTTTCGCGGAGGAAATCAAGCGGAACGACATCTCGATAAGACAGGGACGCGAAGGGCTTGTTATTACGCTGCGCGAAATCGGCTTTTTTGACAGCGGCTCCGCTGATGTAAAACTCAAGTCCGCGCCAACCATTAGCCGTATCGCGAACCGGCTTCGCGACGAGCCCTTCAATATTCGCATCGAAGGCCACACGGACAATGTTCCGATCCACAACAGCCAATTTGCGTCGAACTGGCAGCTCTCCACCGCCCGTGCAGTCACCATGACATCTCTCTTTATATCCACCTATAACTTTCCGCCCGAGCGGATTTCGGCTGCCGGTTTTGCGGAGTTCCACCCTATTGCATCGAACCAGACAGCGGAAGGACGGTTCCAGAATCGCCGCGTGGACATTGTCATTCTCGCCGGCGACACGTTGCAACCCTTGCAAACCGGGGGCGCGCGTGAGCGCACCGACTTGCCCCGTACTGGACCCCAGGCAGGCGCAGCACTTGGGCGTTGACTGTTTGGGCTACGCCTCTCCCCATTTGTGGCCCACAAGTTGCTCCAAAGAAAAATGCCGGGTTCGAGTGCCGGCCGATGTGTGAGGTTTTGATGGTAGCTCTATCTTTGTTGTCCAGGATGGCAGCCGCTGTGCATTGGCAGGCCCGGCAAAGCATCGACAGAGGACATCTGGTATTCTGATGTGGCGGCGGAGATCCGAAGGAGTGTCTTGGAAGGGTCCTTTAAGTATTGCAGTAAGGTCCACTGCCCTCATATCGCGGCCCGCAATCTCCCCCGCCGGTCCTCGGCTCGCGAACAATTTCCCGAGTTGGAAGCCGTTCTTGCCACTGGGGAATGCAGCACAAATACGCCAACTGCGACCACCCTGCCAAAGCCGTACATGCTTGTGCTTTCTTATGACCGCACCTGCAATCTGGCATGCCCGCAATGCCGGTCCTCTTTCTATTCCGCGACCACCGCTGAGCAAGAGCAAATGGACCACGACTACGAAGAATTAATTCTCACCGTAGCCAAAGACGTTACCGTTCTGAGCCTGGAGCATCGAGCCTTACAGGAAGAAAAGCGCGTAATCCCTCGAAGCGCAACTTGCCTGAGGGCCCTCCGGGAGCAGGTAGCTCAACGTTCCCGCCAACAAATAAGCCTGCACTGCAATCTGCGGCAGACACAGTCTCCCCTTGCTAAGAAGTGCGGCTCCCGAGGCCGTCTCCACGACAGAGGTGACTATGGTGCGGACAATCTGTCAGGTTGACCGCACCTCCACTTTGTGCCAGGATGACCCCACGACGGTCGGGGAATGCGGCGGTTTTCTGTCCATCGCCGTAACCCGTTTTGTGTTGCTCGTTCCTGCCGTGCTGCAACTCGAGCAACACTGACAAACGACGCGGAGGAGAGTCAAGCTGCTTCACCCATGCGAATATTAGTAGCCGAAGACGATATGCACGTCGCGAGGTATATTCAGACTCGGTTAAAGGCGGAACATTTTACGGTCGATTTGGCTTCAGACGGGCTGGAGGCTCAGAGGCTTGCGGTCGAAAATGATTATGACCTGCTGATTATTGACATCGGACTCCCCGGGGCCGATGGTCTTCAGGTCTTGCGATTCGTTCGCGTCAACAAACCGCTCATCCCTATTGTGATGCTCTCAGGATATAATACGGTCGAAGACCGTATCCGCGGGCTGGACGGCGGTGCCGATGATTATGTTACAAAACCCTTTTCGTTTGCAGAACTATCGGCCCGCATTCGCGCCCTGTTGCGCCGCGTGGAGAGCCCCAGCAGCTCAGTTCTGCGTGCTCAAGATTTGGAGGTGGATCTTGGAACTCGCGTAGTTACAAGGGCAGGCAGGCGAATCGACCTGTCGTCACGCGAGTACATGCTGCTGACCTACTTGATGAAAAATGCGGGCCGAGTGGTTACCCGATCAATGATTATAGAACATGTGTGGAGTCTAGCTTACGACACGTCAACCAACGTTGTGGACGTTTACATAAACTATCTTCGCTCGAAAATCGACAAAGGATTTCAGCACAAGCTCATCCAGACGATTCGTGGCGTGGGCTATCAAATCGAACGTAGGGTGAGTGGTCCGGAAACAGAGGATCCCGGCTCTTCTGAGGGCTGAGTATTCGTGCCTGCATGCGCAAGGTGGCCTTTAGGCGGTTGTGTAGCGGGCACTGTATCCGCAGTCTCGAACGAGCATAGATCGCGACACTTGCGCATGACATTCTAAATATCCCTCCTTGACAGTAATCATTCCCATGCCATTGTCGGTAAAGGGCGGCAATGTGGAAGCCGCAGCAGCCTCGACCTCCCGAATTACTCTGTGTCTTCTTATTTTTTGGTCCAAACTTTAGCTTCCTCAGAGGAATTTAATGAAGAAACCTTTATGGTGGCACCTCCTTTGCTGCCTCTCCCTGTGCAACCATGGACGACCTTTTGACACGGTCGAACAACGAAACCGGAAACTCGACGTCCCCTCAGTCGTCCCAGACGCTGCAGAGGCCTCGGACTCCACTCAAGTCCCGCTTCTTAGAGGAATCCCCCAGCATCTCACTTGCACACGCCTTTGAAACCTTTAGCGCCGCCGCCGGATCCTTAGAGAATTCTTATCTGCAACTCCAGGCAGAAGTAGGACGACTCAGGCAAGAGTTATCCGAGGCAAACTCGGACTTGGCGAAAAGCTTGGAAGAGAATCGCAAGATGCGCGCCTATCTGACTCAATTATTGGACGTGCTTCCCTGCGGAGTGCTGGTACTCGATGCGGCTAGGGACGTCCGCATGGTGAATCCCGCGGCGCGCTACATGCTGACGCTCGACTCGGTTGGCCCGGGATTTGACCCCTCGTGTCGCGATGAGTCCTTCGTAGAGTTTACAAAATCCCTTCCCCGGAACACGGAAGGCCAAGAATCTGACCTGGAAGTTTCTGGGCCGGGGGGCCATTCGCGCTTTATGTCCGTATCCTTGGCGCGCCTTTCGGGAGATGAGGGCGGCTCCTGTGACTATGTATACATCCTTCGGGACACAACTGAACACAAGCGCCTGGAACGTGAAAGGGAGACGAACCGCAATCTCAAAGCGCTGGCGGAAATGGCCATGGTTCTGGCGCACGAAATCCGCAACCCGCTTGCTAGTTTGGAGCTTTTTGCCGGCCTCCTCTCCGATGCAACAAGCACTCAACCCGTCATGCACCAGTGGGTTGATCACCTCCAGGCAGGTCTGCGCACGCTCTCAGCTACCGTAAACAATATTCTTCAGTTTCACAACTCGCCCCCAACTGAATTTGCGTCGGTGAACATCGTGCGTCTTCTCAAAGAGACTCTTGAGTTTCTCCGACCGCTGGCCCGGCAGAAGGGAATTGAGCTGCGTTTATCGTGTTGCCATCCTGACATTTTTATACCGGCCGATGCCCACCGGCTTCAGCAGGTGTTCTTGAATCTTGCACTCAACGCGTTTAGGGCAATGGCGCGGGGTGGCGCCCTAAGCACAAAAATTAGATGGTCCGACGAAGCTCCAGATAAAGTCCTGGTGATCGAGTTCCAGGACCAGGGGCCGGGGATCCCGCAGCAAGATCTGGACAGGATCTTTCAAGTGGGGTTCACAACGCACGCCGGCAGCCCTGGATTGGGTCTCGCAGTGTGCAAGAAGGTTGTCGAGCAGCACCGCGGCACTGTACGGGTCGAGAGCAAGCCAGGAGAAGGGGCCAGGTTTCTCGTGTCCCTGCCGGCATTCGGAGAAGCTTGATGAATCGAGTCCTGGTCGTCGATGACGAACCTGCCATGCGCACAGCACTGGAAGCAAGTTTCTCTCACAGGGGCTGGAAGGTTGAGACTGCCTCGGGAACCCACGAGGCCTTGGAACGTTTTCGGTCGTGGCCGTGCCCACTGGTGATTACAGACATGCGGATGCCCGACGGTGACGGGCTGAAAGTTATGTCGGGCATCCGCAGCCTCGCGCCGGAGACCGCGGTCATATTTTTGACCGCGTATGGAAGTGTGCCGGAAGCTGTCAAGGCCATGAAAGGCGGGGCCTGTGACTATCTCGTGAAGCCGATTTCATTTGAGCAGTTGCATGAGGCGGCTCAGCGGGTCCTCACAGTGGACCCGAGCCGTGGAGCCGGTCGGGAGACCGAGGGTGGAATCATTGGGGACTCCGTTCTGATGCGGAGACTGATGGATCGGGCGAGACAGATCGCCAGAACTGATGTTGACCTGCTGCTCGAGGCCGAGAGCGGAACAGGCAAAGAACTCCTGGCCCGCATGATCCACGAATCCAGCCGCCGCCGTAACGGCCCGTTTGTGGCGGTCAACTGCGCAGCGTTCCCCGATACGTTGCTGGAAAGCGAGCTGTTCGGATACATGAAAGGGGCGTTTACGGGCGCCGCGAGTTCGCATGTGGGGAAGTTTGAGCTGGCCCACAAGGGGACACTACTTCTCGATGAAATCTCTGAGATGCCGTTGCCGCTTCAGCCCAAACTGCTCCGGGTCCTTCAGCAACGGGAGGTGGACCGTTTGGGCGACCGCAACCCCATAAGCATTGATGTTCGTGTAATCGCCACGACCAACCGGGACCTTGCGCTGGCAGTCAAAGAAGGGACATTCCGGGCAGACCTCTATTATCGGCTGAATGTCGTCGCCTTGAGTATTCCGCCGCTGCGCGAGAGGAGAGACGACATTCCGGCATTGATCGAGTATTTCATACGGAAGTATTCCCGCGGGGGCACCCCTGTCGAATTTTCACCCGAGATAATGGAGTGTATCCTTGCGCACGACTGGCCGGGCAATGTCCGCGAGCTCGAGAACATTGTGCGGCGCATTCTTGCCCTAGCTATCGGCCCAATGGCAGAAGTAGACCTTCTGGAAGGGACAAATCTACTGAAACAGGAAGCCGTGACGGCCCCCCTGGAGCTGAGTACTTCCCTGCAAGAGATGGAAAAACAGATGTACCTGCGCGCTCTGGAAGAGACGCGCGGAAACAGGACGCATGCGGCAGAACTGCTGGGAGTGAGTGTCCGAACGGTACGGAACAAAATTCGCGAGTTTGGAATTCCCGCGCGGAGGTATGTATGAGCTGGATGGAAACCCCGCTACTTCAACGCATGGAACGCTTTCTCGACTTGGCGGCGCTCCGACAATCGTTGGTCTCGAGTAATATCGCCAACGTGGACACGCCGGGCTACCGGACGCGCGACATCGATTTTGAAAAGGAGATGCAGAAAGCCGCGGCCGCGCCGGACGCCACCCCTCACCCGGTCGTGCGTGAAATCAGCGGGCTGGTAGAGCGGCCCGATCAGAACAACGTCAGCATTGACCGGGAATCAATGCTTCTTGCTCAAACCCAGCTACAGTTTCAGGTGGGCGTTGCCCTCCTGAAGCAGGAATTCAAGCGGCTGGTCACAGCTATTACAGAAGGGAAATCCTAATGAACCTATTCGGAATTCTTGACGTGAGTGGGTCCGCGCTCAACGCGGAAAGGCAGCGTGCGGAGATTGTGACAAGCAATATGGCCAATGCGGAAACCACGCACTCTGCGGATGGCCGACCTTACCAACGGCAAATGGTGGTGTTTGAAACCAGCAAGCCGTCATCTTCGTCCTTTGCGCGGACTCTCAACGGGTTTCACAAGGAGTACGCCCGCGGCGTTACCGTGCAGAGCATTGTCGCCGACAACACGCCACCTTTGCAAAGGTTCGAGCCATCTCATCCCGATGCGGATAAGCAAGGTTATGTCTCGTACCCCAACATCAATCCCGTCCAGGAGATGGCCGAGCTGATGGAGGCCGCAAGGGCCTACGAGTTGAATGTGGCGGCCGTGCAGGCGACGAAGGGGATGATCTCCGCATCGCTGGATATTCTTCGTTAATCAGCAACTGAGGTAGCAGGAAAATGATGAACACTATCCCGGGTGTCAACGGTTTAGGCCAGAACATCGGAGTGGGCGGCAGCAATTCGCCTGCTGCAGGGGAAGGGACAGATTTTGTCCACACGTTGGAAGAGACGATGCAGAAGGTCGAGTCTCTTCAAACAGAGGCTGAAAAGCAAGTTGAGGGCATGGTGAGCGGCAAAGGAGTTGACATTCATTCCGCTATGATCGCCGTCGAAAAGGCGGACCTGTCTTTTCAGTTGATGATGCAAGTCCGCAACAAGATTGTGGACGCGTACCAGCAGATCTCCCAGATGCCCTTTTAGCAGGTAGAGAAAATGAGTCCCCAACTCACAAAGGCGATTGACCAAAGCCGATCTTTTATTTCCACTCTGAACTCCAGGCAGAAGACCGCATTGGGCGCAATTCTCCTGGCGACATTTGGCTTCTTTGGGGTCTTGGTCCATTTTCTTGGATACAGCGACCTCAAGACGCTTTATTCAGGCCTCCAGCCCGCGGACGCCCAGGAAGTCTCCCGTCGGCTGGGAGCAAGAAACATTCGTTATGAAATCTCCAAGGATGGAACTTCCGTAAGTGTTCCGGCGGGACGAATCGACGAGGTGAGGATGCAACTGGCATCCGAAGGGCTTCCCCGAAGCGGGCGCCAGGGGTACGAGATGTTTGACAAGCCCAATTGGGCGGGCAGTGACTTCGCCGAAAAGGTAAATTACCAACGGGCCCTTGAGGGGGAACTGGAAAGGACGATCCAAACCCTCAATGAAGTGGAGGCTGCTCGGGTCCACCTGGTGATGCCACACGATTCACTATTTACAGACCAGGAGCGCAATGCCAAAGCGTCTGTCGTTCTTAAACTCCGCGCGGGGCGAATCTCTGACGACAAAATCGATGCCATCACCTACTTGGTATCAAGCGCAGTCGACAACTTACAACCCAAGGACGTAACCGTGGTCGATGCCGATGGGCAGGTGCCTCTGCTTTCCGGACGAAACCGGCCCGGAGCTCCCCAGGCTCTCACCGGATTCGAAGGCTCGCTAAACGAAAAACTACTGGCGACGCTGAGTCCCGTGGTAGGAACAGGGAAAGTGAAAGCCACAGTAAGTGTGGATTATGACCCTGGCACTTTGGAAACCACGCAGGAACTCTATGATCCGAATGCCGTCGCCGTATTAAACTCTCAGATTTCCGAGGAGCACCAGGGTCCGGGCGATGACGAATCTGGCCAGCGTGGTATCCCCGGGACCACGAGCAATGTTCCCGGATCAACCGCGCAGGCCGGCGAAAACCTTTCCACGACGACGCAAACAGACTCTTCAGAGGATACTGTCCAGAGGACCGAAAACAAAACGTATGCGGTCAGCAAAACTATGCGGCACTCGACCGAGCCTCCGGGGATCTTGAAGAAGATCTCTGCGGCAGTGCTAGTCGACGACGCTGTGGAAGTGAGTAATGTCGGCGGCAAGAAAGTCGAAACGCGGCGCAAACGCACTCCTGAGGAGATGAAACAGATTCTGGATATCGCCACAGCGGCCATCGGCATAGATGCCACCAGAGGGGATCGTATCACAGTTCAAAACCTCTCCTTCGTGGCACTCCCCAATGAGGTGGAGAGCCAACCTACATGGGGTGGACGGGTTGAGAATATCGTCCAGGACTGGTCACCGCTGCTGAAATATGTCCTCCTTGTTGCTCTCGCTCTCTTCTTATACCTCTCCTTCCTGAAGCCGCTCACGAACCGGATCCTTACCACGATCCTGGAGCCCAAACGATCACTTACGGCGGACCGGGCGACGGCTGCGCTGGCGGGGACACAGACGAAGCCCGAGGAAGAGACTCCGATGCTCAACGAGCCGATTGCAGACTTCGGGCGGGAACTGGCTGATGCTGGGTCGGAAGTGAAGAGAGTCGTTGCCCTGAAGCGGCAGTTGGTTGACAAGATCAAGACAGAACCCGCGACGGCCAGCCGTCTTGTTCAGAAATGGGTTCGACAGAGTGAGGCATAGACATGGCAACTGCGACTCCGGCCGCTACTCCTCCAGCACTGCCACTAACCCCGCCATTGCCCCGCAAGAAGGGAGCCGCGATCAGCGGCCCGCGAAAAGCCGCAATCCTAATGGTGCTTCTGGGCGATGATGCGGCCGTTCAGATATACAGAAACCTCAACCCCGAAGACGTTCGCAAGCTCACCCAGGAGATCGCGGAAGTCGATACGATCTCTCCCGAGGAAGCTCTTCACGTGTTGGAAGAATACCGTGGCTTAACGCAAACCCAAGAGTACGCGTCACAGGGCGGACCTGACTATGCGAACCACCTCGTTTTGAGGGCCTTCGGTGATGAGCGTGGAAAGGGTTTGCTCGAGCAGGTGATCCAAGCCCGGCAAACAAGCGGGGCGGACCTGAATTCCCTTCAGAAAGCCGACCCCGAACAGGTCGTCAAATTCCTTCAGGCTGAGCACCCTCAAACAGTTGCTTTGATTCTGGCGCACGCTGGGGTGGAATCCGCTTCCTCGGTCCTGCCCCTTCTTCCCGAAAGTCTGCAAGCTGAAACGATCAAGCGACTTGCCCAGATGCAGCCGTTCTCCGGTGAAATGCTCAAAAAGGTCTCTGTGGTACTACAAAAGAAATTTGCCACATCAGCAAAAGAGAACCGGCGTTCATGTGAAGGGGTTACCGTCGCGGCACGCACATTGAATCGAATCGACCCCAAATCCTGCAAGGCCATCCTTGAAACTCTTCAAAACAGCGATCCGGACTTGGCAGAGGCGATCCGGAACCAGATGTTTACATTTGACGATTTCGCTTTGCTCCTGCCGACAGGCTTGCGCGCAATCCTCACGGAAATTGACAAGAAGACCCTGGCCATGGCCCTCAAGGGAGCACGCGAAGAGACTCGCGCCGTCTTTTACAACTGCATGTCATCGCGTGCCGTCGAAATGCTCAAGGAAGATATGGAAGCACTGGGCTCCGTCCGCCTGCAACAGGTGCAGCAGGGTCAAAAGGACGTCATCGAGGTGGCACGCAAGCTGGAAGCTGAGGGGAAAATCTCGCTGCAGATGGGTGGAGATGGTGGTTATGTCGAGTAGCGAATCCGAAGAACTCACAGGCCTCGACTCGCAAGCGCGACCGTTCCATTATCGCAATGTGAGCCGGCCGGAAGCGGAGAACCAGGACCAGAGCCATGGCCTCTATTTCTCATTGGGAGGTGAGCGGCGGAAGGAAAATATCGAGGCGATTCGCCGTGCGCTCGAGCCGGAGATTCAAGCTCGCGAAAAGCAGGCTCGCGATCAGGGAATCAGAGAAGGCGAGTCCGGCCTGAGGGCGGAGGTTGATCAAAAGATCAGGGAGTTCCGAGAGGCGTTAGCGCTCTCCTTGAAACAATTCGCTGCCGAGCGGGAAGACTACTTCCACCGCGTGGAAGGTCACGTTGTCAAATTATCTCTAGCGATCGCGCGGAAAATCCTTCACCGCGAAGCACAGATCGATCCCCTCGTGCTCTCTGGCGCCGTTCGAGTCGCTTTGGAAAAAGTCTCGTCGGCCACGATGGTTCGGCTGTTTGTGCATCCAGATCAGATTCAAACCTGGAGAGAGTTTCTGGACCAGCAAAACGACATGCGGCAAAAGCCCGAGATCGTGGGCGACCCGTCGGTGGTGGAGGGAGAATGTCGGATCGAATCCAGCATCGGCAGTGCTGACCTGAGCCTGGAAAACCAGATAACGGAGATCGAGCGGGGCTTCTTTGATCTTCTCGCTCAACGGCCCGAAATCCCATGACGGACACTAGTGTGCAGCTTGATCCCTATTTTCGGTCCGTGGCCGTGCGCAGCACGACCCGCTGGACGGGCCGTGTTGTAAAGGCCATTGGCCACGTTGTGGAATCCGAAGGCCCCTTTTCCGCCCTGGGCGAGTGTTGCGAGATTGTAGGTTCGGATGGCGTCGCGCAGGAAGGAGAGATTGTAGGCTTTCGCGGTCCGACCGTATTGTCCATGCCCCTGAGTCCTCCCAACAACATTCGCTACGGCGACGCCATAATCAGTTGGGGTGAAAAGCCGAGCTTCCGGGTGGGTGCGGGACTGTTGGGTCGGGTGATTGATGGCGCGGGACGTCCGATAGATTCCGGACCTGAGTATTCGGCCCACGGCCGCTGGCCTTTGCGCCACACCGGTCCTCTTCCTCTCGAGCGGCAGCCCATTACAGAACCACTCGGTTGTGGAGTTCGCGCCATTGATGGGTTTTTGACATGCGGACGCGGTCAGCGCCTGGGCATTTTCGGGGGCAGCGGAGTCGGCAAGAGCACCCTTATCGGCATGATGGCTCGGGGGAGTGCTGCTGACCTAACGGTGTTGGCGCTGGTGGGCGAACGCGGAAGAGAAGTCAGAGACTTTCTTGAGAATGCGATCGGCGAGGAGGGCCGGCGAAAATCCGTGGTCGTTGTTTCCACCTCCGAACAGTCCCCTCTGCTGCGGATTCGCGCCGCGCTGGGGGCAACCTCGATTGCCGAGTATTTCTGCTCATACGGGAAGAACGTCCTGCTGGTGGTCGATTCATTGACGCGGCTGGCAATGGCGCAAAGAGAACTCGGGCTGGCGGCTGGTGAACCTCCCACCTCCAAAGGGTATACACCTTCCGTGTTTACGCTTCTTGCCCAGTTGATCGAACGGGCCGGCAGATTTAACGGCGGCAGCATCACCGCATTTTACAGCGTTCTGATGGAGGGTGACGACCAACAGGATCCTATCGTGGATGCAGTTCGTTCCTTGTTAGATGGGCATATCGTCTTGGACCGCCGCCTCGCGTCCCAGAACCACTACCCGCCAATTTCTATCCTGGACAGCCTGAGCCGCCTTATGCCTTCTGTATGTTCCAAAGAACACATTTCCAAAGTCAACCGTCTGCGTGCATTGCTGGCATCCTACGCGGCTTCTGAGGACTTGGTGCGCGTTGGTGCTTATCAGAAAGGGCTCGATCCTCTCCTGGACAGGGCTATCGCCACCCTCCCAGCGATTAAGAATTTCCTGCAACAAAAGCCGGACGAGAAGGCGGATTTGAAATCTGGTATCGCTTCCCTGTTCGCTCTTCCTGAGTGAGGAGTGGTAGTATGGGGTTTCAATTCAGCCTCCAAGGGCTGCTTCGGGTACGGGAAAGCTTCGAAAGAAAAGAAGAACAAAAACTCGCCGGTGCCATCGGAGAACTCAAGCGTTTGAAGATGATGCTGGCCAGCGTCCGTGAACAACTGACGGCCACAGATGACCGGCTCAGCGGAATTCTGGCCGGCGGCACTACCGGAGCGTACCTTCATTTGCTGTGGTATGAAAGGATGCTGCTGGAGTACCGCGAGCGAGCGTTGGCTGAACAAGTGTCGACAGCTTTGAAACTGGTGCAAGAGCAGCGGGCCTGCTTGCAAGAGGCTAGACAAAAACGGAAGGTAGTCGAAGATCTGCGTCAAAAAGAACTCACTCTTTTTCTCCTCGCCGAAGGCCGCAGAGATCAGCAAAGACTTGATGACACATTCCTGCGGAAACGATTTCAGGAAGACGCTGGGAAAAGCGTTGCCTAGCGGACGGCAAGGTTTGCCCATCGCGCCATGGAAAACCCCCTCTTGCGCCCCACCCCTGCCCGATCATTGAGAAGGTCTCATGTCTTTTCTTTAACTTACAAAGGCCTGAGCCAATTTTTTAGAGCCCCTTAATCTTTGGCCCGCACTGTGCTGTTCTCAGTGCGGTTCAAAGATGAACACGCCACCCGTCAACTTCGGAATTGTTATCGCGTCCGCAACTAGCCTTGCTTCCTCCAACCTTAGAACCTCGGGGGATACATTCGGATCCTTTGCCCTGGAACTCAACACTCTATGGCATTGCACCCCAGAAGTGGGCACGAATTCCAAGTGTAGTCCCTCGATTAAGGTTGAAAAGGCGCAAGGGCGCATAGGAGAAGAAGACAGCTCTAACGCTGGGGGCGGCATCCCTTCACCGCTCGTAACGCACCGGCCAGAAGGTCAAACGGACAAGAGCGGGAATGTTCCAACCTGCGCGACAAGCGACGCCTCCAAGGCTGGAGATTTAGAGCACTCCGTTGCCGGCGAAGCCCTTCACTTAGCCTCTCAGAACAAAGGCACACCCGACGGCCCATCGAGCGTCAGCACCGCTGAAGGTGCTCCATTTGCTTTCGCGGAAGTGACTGAGGAGGCGGATCTTTCGCAAAGCCAAGGTGATTCCGCAGAACAGAAGGCGGAAGCGCAGGTCATTGCGAACCCGGCCGAGGACTTATTCAACAAACTGGGCGCAGAACTCAGCGCTGACCCTAAACTCTCGCAGGTTTCGACGGTGCAACCCCAGGTTTCTGTAGACGGGAATGCTGATTTAAGCCCCGGGAATCCGGACGCCACTAGTTCCTCCTCTCCGGGAATGTCGCTGAACTCGCTGGTTGCTGGCGCGCCTGGCGTGTTCCGTGCTGTTGTTGCGCACATTGAAAACTCTCTTGACCAGGCTCAAGACGGGGGCCAGGGCCAAGATAACGATGGAAACATCGACTTGACGCCGCGTGCCCTCACCGGCGATGCCGCCGCTGCAAGGGAGGCTACCGTCCCCCAGGCCCACCCATCGAGTAGCGCGCCGTTCCACAGTCCGACGAGCGACAAGAGCGAGAACTCCGCCTCTGCGGGAAGCAGTCCGGACAACAGCGAAGCTCCTTCTGCACAGGGTAGCATCCAACCCGCGAGATTCGTTTGGACACAAGCCGGCGGCGATTCCGGTTCCACTTCGGATGAAACTTCGCAGAACTCACAGCAGGGCTACTCGACGGACCAGTCCCTCGATTCTTCGAATAACGCCGCTTTTCCAAGCGCCGTCCAGAAGGCCGGCCCGCCGAGTTCCGATACAGGCTCGGAAATGACGGCTGGTCTCGCGCAGGTCGTTGGGCCGGATTCTGATGCACAAGGGGTACCGGTCGCCTCTTCAGCCGACTCGACGAGCCATGCTGCCCCCGCCCTTCAGAATTGGGACAGCGTCATGGAACGCTTAGCTCAAAACGTGAGTTCTGCCCACTTGACCGACGCGATGGGCCAATCAGAAATACAAGTCGACATGAAGTCGGAATCCTGGGGGCCTGTCTCGGTGCGCGCCACCCTTAGTAATGGCCAGGTGGGAGCTGAGATTCAAGTCAGCGATCGCGACGCGCACGCCGTCTTGACTGAGGGAATTCACACCCTGGAAAAAAGTCTTGGAGAAAACGGAATCCAGCTCTCGAACCTCGATATTTCGCACGGGCTGGGTTACGGCCACTCCCAATCTCACAGCCAGCAGCAAAAGCACGCAGGGCAACCTACCGGCGCCGCGCGGACTTATGCGTACCGCTCGGCTTTCAGCGCCGAACCCGCGGCGGTGTCCAAAACTGCGAACACGACAGATGATTTTGTCTTAGGCCGAGTTAGCGTGCGCGTTTGAAGCGCACTTGATGAACTCTTTGAAAAAACATAGGAGGTGCAAGGAAATGCATATCAGTCCGCTTTTACACCAATTCGATTCGAGCGCAAGCACAGGTTCGACGGGATCTTCGAGCAGTACCAGTAATTCGGGAAGTGCCACCGGGAGCAATTCTCTCAACGGCTTGAACGGCAATTCCTTTATCACCCTGTTGACGGCAGAGCTCCAGGCTCAAGACCCAACGAACCCTATGGACCCGACCACGATGTTGACGCAACTGGTCCAATTTAACGAGCTTCAGCAAACCATGGAAATCAATCAAACGCTCCAGACGGCCCTCGGCTCCAGCACGTCGACGGCGACTCCATCAACGCAGCAAACTCATACTTTAGGAGGAAGATAATGGGTTCATTCTCAACGTCTGTTTCAGGTCTTACGGCAGCGGAAGGTGCGCTAAATACGATCTCCAACAATCTCGCCAATCTCAATACCACAGGTTACAAGGAAATGACCGCGAATTTCGGGGCTCTCTTCTATCAATTCCTGGGCGATTCCGGCTCAGGCGATCCGATTCAGGTCGGAGACGGGGCCACCATTGACTCGATATCCACCGATTTCAATGAGGGAACGACCGAATCTACGGGTGTGAATACTGATATGGCAATACAGGGAAATGGGTTCTTTGTGGTCCAGAACAATGGTGCGCAGGAGTACACGCGCGCAGGCGATTTCACGATCAACGCCTTGGGTAATCTTGTGGATGCGAATGGCGATAACGTTATGGGATATGCGGCCACAAACGGAATAATCAACCCTTCGGCGACACTGGCGCCACTACAAATTCCGAGCGGGATATCGTCTCCGGCCCAAGCAACCACCCAAGTCGGGTTCGGCCTGAATCTCGAAGCCTCCGCGTACAATTCAGCCAGCCCGGAGTCGTTTAGCGAACCTATTGTTGTCTATGATTCCCTGGGAGTCAGCCACACACTGACTTTTAGTTTCACGCAGACAGCGACCAATCAATGGGCATACCAGATTACGATTCCGGCGGCGGACGTGGGCTCAACTGGAAACCCTGTGTCTGTTGGCACCGGGACCCTTCAGTTCGATGGGAATGGAAACCTGAAATCTCCCACCAGCAATGTGGCTGTCAGCATCACGACCTTGGCCGATGGCGCATCGGGCTTGAATTTCACCTGGCAGCTATTCAACTCCCAAGGTACATCCAACATAACGGAGTCCGGCGCGGCCTCTGCAGCTTCGAATATCTCTCAGAACGGCTTTGCGGGTGGAACCTTGACATCCTTTAACGTCACCTCGGACGGCGTCATTCAGGGGCTCTTCTCGAATGGACAGACGGTTACCCTTGGGCAAGTCGCCTTGGCTAACTTTGCGAACCTGCAAGGGCTGAACAACGTGGGCGACAACAACTACGCTGCGACAATCTCCTCAGGGGCTGCGACCATTGGGGCTGCGGGAGCGGGGGGGCTCGGAACCATCCAGGACGGCGCCCTGGAACAATCCAATGTGGATATGGCGAGCGAATTCACAAACCTCATCATGGCAGAGCGCGATTATCAGGCTAACGCCAAGGCAATTATGACCGCTGACGACGTTACCCAGACTGCAATTAGTCTAATTCAATCCTAGAGCAGTCGCTGGCGTGAACTGCGGGCTTGGATTCTGCTCCCATGGTCCCCCTCCCATGGGGGCAGACCAAGACCGGTATTCTTAGGCCGATTTAATGTTCAGCAGGCCTGCAATCCTCAGGGTCGGACCCTGGGGGTGGAACCACTGCCGATTATCTTCAATTATTAGAGATTCCTCATTGATTTGAAAGGTCTTAGCAACTCTAGGCAAAAATTAGCCCATTCTTACCAGTTGGTGGCCCACTTGCACTGATGCCGTGTGAGTATGGCCGAACCAACACCAACTATTAAAAACAACTCAGACAAGCGTCGCGGCCGGATGGCAAAGAGCCTTGCGGTCGGAATTGTGGCATTCGCATTACTCGCGGGCGTCGCCTGGATCCTGACCTCGAAAAGGCAAGCCCACGGGGGACAAGCGTCAGCAGCACCTGCGGTTCAAGCCGTAATGCACCTCGAGGGCTTCGTGGTGAACCTCACAGATCCCCCCGGCGATTGTTTTCTGCGGATCGGGATTGACCTCGGTCTGGGGCATTCGATCGCTGCACACGGTGGCAAGGAGACCGACGCAGCGCCCATCGCGCGTGTTCGCGACGTCATTCTGCGAGTGCTTACGACCTATCAATCGAATGAGCTTTTGGCTCCGGCAGGAAAGGTCCGCTTAAAGCAGCAGCTTCTTGAGGCCCTGCAAGCAGCAGCTCCTGAACTTGAAGTTCGAGAAGTCTATTTCACTGATTTCCTCGTCCAACGCTGAGATGACGGAAAAGAAAGCTACAACACCGGAAGCTATCGTTGACCAATCTTCAGAAGACTCCTGGAAACGGGTCATGGCCCTGCCCTGCCGCTTCCGAGTGGAGGCTCCCGTAGGGGTTTTCACTCTTGCGGATTTGCTCAGCCTCTGCCCGGGTTCTCTAGTGCGATCAAGCCAGAAGGAAGGCAGTCCCGCTTTCGTCAAGGTGAACGGCGAGGTGATTGGGCGGGGAGACTTCGATGCGGTTGAGGACGCTCTTGCAATCCGGCTGACCGAGTTCGTGTGAAAGTAACCCGCCGCGGGGCTGGATTCCCGCGCGTATGGAGGATAGGTAAAGTGCCAGGAGTTGCGACCAAGATACTGAACTTTCTTAAAGCGCATCTGGGGGGTTTGGGGGCGCGCTATGCACAGCACCAGGCGAGAAAAAAACTGCGATTGCGCGAAACCCTTTCCCTTGGGGATAAGCGCTTCCTGGCGATTGTGGAATACCGGCACCAAGAGCTTTTGGTCGGGGGCACGGCCAGTTCAATTACTGTTTTGGCCACATCCTCTCCGCTGGATGGTTTCCTGTTGGAGGAAGGATGCCTGGGCAAGGAAAGCTTGCAGTGACGAAACGCATGATTCGGCGGGTGAGATTCTCTCGAGTGCTCCTTGTAGTGCTCATGCTGGGTGCCCTCACTACTCCGGCCCTTGGGGCGGACGTTGGCTCGTCAGGTTTACCGTTGCCACAAGCCGCTGGAGGTCTGAGGTCTCTTCCGTGGACAATAGTTATTTTGCTCACGGTCCTCGTTTTCCTACCGGCGATAACGCTGTGTATGACTCCCTTTGTACGGCTGCTGGTGGTATTTCATTTTCTCAGGCAGGCACTTGGAACTCAAACCGTGCCCACCAATCAAACCCTTACCGGACTGGCTCTGTTTATCAGTTACTTCATCATGCAACCGGTGGGGGCCGAAATTTACCGCACGGCAGTTTTACCCTTGGAGACCAACTCCGTCACCACTTTTCAGGCGCTGGACCTGAGCGCCAAGCCTCTGCGTACGTTTATGCTGAAATTCGCGCGGGAGCGCGACCTCGCTCTATTTGTGGACCTCGCCAAGGCGGCTCGGCCCCGCAATCCCGAAGACCTTTCAATGCGAATCGTGATCCCAGCTTATATCTTATCGGAGCTGCGCGCCGGGTTCGAAGTAGGGCTGGTGTTGTTTCTCCCGTTTCTGGTGATCGACCTTGTTGTGGCTTCCATAACGATCTCTATGGGCATGTTCCAACTTCCCCCGGTCATGATTTCCACGCCGTTTAAGATTCTTTTGTTCATCATGGTGGATGGATGGAATCTAGTGGTTGGCTCGTTAATCAAAAGTTTCTACTGAGGTGTTTGAGTGTCAACAGAAGGGATTATCGGAATAGTTCGGTTAACGCTTGAGACTGCCTTGTGGCTCGCGGCGCCCATCTTGATCATCGGCTCAATCGTAAGTCTGCTGGTTAGCATTGGCCAAGTGCTCACCTCTATCCAGGATATGACGATGTCAACGGTTCCCAAATTGGCCGCGGTCGGTATCGCAAGCTTTGTCCTGCTTCCATGGACACTCCGGAAGCTTGTCGGATTCACCGTGTTTCTCTTCCAGGATTTTCACAAGTACGTTGGCTAAGAGGATCGTGTGGACACTGCGCTGGAGCAATTGATTACCCCGCTTGTTACCGTGGGAATACGCCTCGGCACGTTAATGTCATTTGCTCCTTTCTTTGGGAGTACGGCAATTTCGCCCCGTGTGAAGGCCGGCTTGACGATTGTCTTGACTGTCCTGGTTTACCCTCTTTGCGCTCCGCGACTGGTTGCGGACAGTCCCCTCAGTTTTGTGCGCATCGTCTTCGGTGAAGCCGTTATCGGGCTGGCCTTGGCCATTTGCGTTCAGTTCGTCATTGAGGGTGTTCGCCTTGCCGGCCAGCTCTTGGGATTTCAAATCGGTTTTTCGCTAGTCAATATTATCGACCCGCAGACGAACGTCGACACTCCGGTTCTTTCGACGCTTCACGAGGCGGTGATTCTCCTCGTGTTCTTCCGTTTGAGCGTCGACCATTGGATGCTGCGCGCTTTAGTGAAGAGTTTCGAGTATGCGCCACCGGGAAGCATCACAGTCTCCTCCGTCGCTACGCGGCATCTGGCAAATATGGCCGGAACGATGTTTGGGATCGGAGTAGAGATCGCCGCCCCGGTTCTCGCAGCAACTTTCCTCATCGATTTGACGCTCGGCTTGGTTGGCAAGATGGCCCCGCAGGTGCCGGTGCTCTTTCTCGGGATGTCGGTCAAGAGTTTGGTCGGTGTGGGTGTGCTGCTAGGGGCCGTGGGGTATTGGCCCAGATTGTTTGAACGATACTTCGAGACAGCCTTCCGGGCTACGGAACGGCTGGTCGTATTGTTGCATTAGGCAGGTAAATCGCGTTGGCCGAATCAGATCGTACAGAAAAAGCCACGCCGCGAAAGCGGCAGAAGGCGCGAGAGGAAGGCCAAGTGGCGCGCACTCGCGAACTGGCGCCCGCCCTGGCGCTTGTCTCCACGGTGCTGTGCTTATCCTGGATGGTCGTCCGCTGGCCTCACGAGTGGCACAACCTATTCGCATGGGTTCTGACTGCGCACTTTGCGGATAGTGAAAGCCTATGTGTTGCGGCGATGCGGAAAATTGCGTTGCTGACTTTGCGCTGGGCGGGGCCACCGATTGCTCTCGGATTCTTAGTGGCTTTGGCTGCAAGTCTTGCTCAGGGAGGCCTCGTGCTCGCTCCCAAGGCTCTGTCGTTCAAACCCCAGAAACTCAGTCCCGCTTCCAATATGCAACGCCTCTTTTCGTTGCAAGCTATTCAAAGGGTTCTGAAATCGTGTATCCCCACCGCGATACTTATTTACTTGACCGCGACCACTCTGGCTGGCCGCTGGGACCAAATCCGGAGCCTCTCCTTCGCTCCGGCAAAGGCGTCGTTTTTGTGGGTGTTGGCGTTGATGTTCGAAATAATGTGGAAGGGAGGACTGATTTTTGCCCTGTGGTCAGCCGCGGATTTCTTCATCCAGAGGTTCGACTTCGAACGCCAGTTGCGAATGAGCAAGCAGGAAGTCAAGGACGAAAGTAAAGAGACGGACGGCAACCCGGTAATCCGTGGCCGGATCCGCCGCTTGCAACGGCAGATGCGGAAACGCCGCATGATCCGGGAAACGGCGCAAGCCACTGTCGTGGTGACCAACCCGACGCATTTCGCGGTGGCTTTACGATACGTGCCCGAAGAAATGGCAGCTCCGAAGGTGGTTGCAAAAGGCATGAACCTGCTTGCACAGATGATTCGGCAGCAGGCGATCTGGCACAGCGTCCCTATTGTCGAGAATCCGCCGCTCGCCCAGACGCTGTACCGCGTTGTGGAAGTGGGAGAAACGATACCGGCGAAGCTGTATACCGCGGTGGCCGAAATCCTCGCCTTTATTTATCGGATGCAGGCTAATGAGCGCCGGAGACAGGTGCCGGCAGCTATCTCAACATACGCACAGGTCTAACGGATGGCGAAGGAAATCACTGTCGTACCGACTTCGACCAGGCAGAGAGGGGGCAATGACTGGATTGTCCCCGCGGCTGTGGTCAGCATGATCATGGTGATGCTCATTCCTATCCCCAGCATCATCCTGGATCTGCTCCTCTCTGCCAGTTTAACGGCATCCGTGCTCGTGCTCATTGTCTCGATGTATATCGAGAGACCCGTGCAGTTCTCTGTTTTCCCTTCTTTGCTTTTGATGCTCACACTGTTTCGTCTCTCGCTGAATATCGCAAGCTCCCGACGGATTCTGCTCCACGGCGGAGAAGGATCGGCAGCCGCCGGACGTGTTATTGAGGCTTTCGGGCTGTTTGTGGTGGGCGGAAATTACGTTGTGGGTTTCGTCATATTCCTGGCTCTTATCGCCATTCAATATCTGGTGGTCAACCATGGCGCCGTGCGTATTGCGGAAGTCACGGCGCGGTTCACCCTGGACGCGTTGCCAGGCAAGCAGATGGCCATTGACGCGGACCTGGGCGCGGGCCTCATTGACGAGCAAGAAGCGAGGGCCAGGCGCGAGAGAATTGCGCACGAGGCGGAATTCTACGGGGCCATGGACGGCGCCGCGCGCTTCAGCCAGCGAGACGCTCTGGCCACTATCCTGATCACCATCATAAACATCGTGGCGGGATTTCTGATCGGGGTTTTTCAGCTGGGCATTCCGTTTTCGGAGGCGCTGCAAACCTATACGACTCTTACTGTGGGCGATGGGCTTGTCACTATGGTGCCCTCACTTCTCGTTTCGGTCGCCGGGGGTATGGTCGCGACTCGGGCTTCGTCAGAGGCAACCCTCGGCTTGGATTTGGGTAACCAACTGTTAGCGCGCAGCAGGCCCCTTTGGGTGGTGACGGGTGTCATGCTGCTTCTTGGCCTTGTTCCTGGCCTGCCTAAATTCTCGTTTTTTGCTGTTGCTGCAGTCCTGGTATGGCTAGCCATACGCGCCAAAAGCCTCGGACCGGTGCGGAAGGCCGAACAGCCCACTCCCAAATCCAAGAAGGACTTTCAGGACTCCGTGCCCCCGTTAGACGAGTTGGCGCTGGAGGTGGGTTATGGGCTCGTGGAATTTGTGGATGAGTCCCGCGGAGGTCAGTTGTTAAAGAGAATCCGCGCCCTGCGTCGGCACCTGGCTACTCAACTGGGTTTCATTATTCCGGCTGTTCACATCACGGATAACCCTCAACTAAAAGCGCGTGAATATGTGTTGAAGTTGCGTGGGGTAGAGCTCGCGCGTTGGGTACTGTATCAAGAGCACCTGTTGGCCGTAAGTTCGGACGCAAATCCGGAGCCGATCGAAGGAAAGGACACAAGGGAGCCGGCATTCAACGTGCCGGCGAAGTGGATACCGCCTCAGCTTCGGGAGCACGCTCTGGCCGCAGGCTATGCTGTTGTGGACCAGCCGTCGGTGGTGGCCACCCACGTCGCGGAAGTGGTGAAACAGCACGCTTTCGAGCTGCTCACGCGTCAAGAGACCAAACGTCTGCTGGATGGACTAGCTGAAACCCAACCCAAGTTGGTTGAGGAGCTGGTTCCGAAACTGCTCTCCCTGGGAGAAGTCCAACGGGTGTTGCAGCAGATCTTGCGTGAGAATGTGCCAGTGCGTGATTTGGCGACCATTCTCGAGACCCTGGTCGATGTTGCGCCTACCTCCAAAAACCCCGTGGTTCTGGTTGAGGCAGTCCGGCAAGCCCTGGGACGCTCATTCGTTCGTCCCCTTCTTGCCGATGACGGGAAGCTCAAAGTTATCCAGGTGGACTCCAGCATCCAGGAGCGGCTTAACCAGGCTTTCGACCCTCAGTCCGCCGCTGCGCGGCAGACGGGATCCGAGCCTTCGATATTGCGCAAAGTCTTGGACGGACTCAAGAGCCTGGCGGGGGAACATCTGGAATTCACTGCTCCAGTTCTTCTGTGCGCAAGCCCTGCCCGGTTTCACCTGCGGCGCATTCTCGAGCCATTTCTTCCCAAGCTGGTGGTGTTGTCACCAGCCGAGGTTCCCGCCATGGTTGCAATTGAGTCCATAGGAGTTCTGAAATGAGCAGCGCGGCTCTCGAGCCAACGGAAACTGGGATCGCCAATAAGCACCTGGAGGAGGCTAAGAAGGCTTATGCGAGCCAGATGCCGATGGATGCCGTTGAGCGAGAGCGGCTGATTCTGGAGCACCTGCCCTTGGTGCGCTACATTGCCAAACGGGTCCACAGGCGTATTCCTTCCACTATCATGCTTGACGACTTGATCCACTCTGGCATCCTCGGACTGATCGACGCCGTGAATAAATTCGATCCCAGCAGGCTTGTGGACCTCAGGGTATACGCGCAGTACCGGATTCGTGGTGCCATTCTCGACAGCTTGCGCGGTCTGGATTGGAGTCCTCGCTTGCTTCGCAAAAAGGGGAGACGCCTGGATGAGCTGCGCGAGCGTTTGACGTCCACCCTCCACCGCGAGCCGACTGAACTCGAGCTCACGGAAGCAGCCGGTTGCACTGTCGAAGAACTTCGCCAGCTAGAGGAAGACCTGCTGCGGGCGGACTTAGCAACACTACAGGAGCAATCAATCGATGAAGAAAAGGGGGACGGGGGTGTCGACCAGCCTACCGACGACGAACTGAGTCCCTACTCCCTTTGTTACAAGAAAGAGGTGCGAGAACTGCTGCGCAGTTCCATTGACCGGCTTTCCGAGCGGGAGCGTGAGGTCTTGGCTCTGTACTACTACGACGAGCTCACCATGAAGGAAATCGGGATTGTCCTCGGCGTGGGCGAAGCTCGGGTCTCACAGATGCACTCTGCGGCCGTGCGGAAAGTGCGGGGTTATATGGAGGAGAGAGAAACTCCTCTAAGCAAGGGCCGCTCGTACCTGTCGAAGAAGTGAGCCACGCGAGGAGATCATGGACAAGACTCCAAACCAAGAAGAATTCAACGCGCTCCTCCAGATGGTCGAGGAACGGAGAAAAGCCCATCTTGCCGAAGAACTGGCCCATGCCGTGCCATGGGACATTCGGCGTGCGGGTACGCTCAGCACAGAGGAAGTACAGGTGGTTCGATCATTGCACGACACGTTTGCTCGAATCCTTACTGCCTCGCTCGGCTCCCACCTTCACGGGTCCTTTGAAATTGTTGTGGCGGTTGTTGAGCAGATCACGTATTCCGAATTTGTCCAGCGAGTGCCAGAACCAAGATACGTTGCCTCGATCGCCCTCCACCCCTTGCAGGCAACCGCCGCGATCGGACTCGACATGCAACTAGCGTTGCCGGTCATCGACATGCTCCTTGGAGGATCGGGAAGTGCAGCGGGTGAGGTTCGGGAGGTGACGGAGATCGAAGAGGAAATCCTACGCAGCGTGGTCGAGCTCATCTGCAGGGATCTTGAGGCTGCCTGGCTGCCGGTGCTGAAGCTGGACTTTCGCTTCGGACGAAGACAGGACCAGACCCAGCTTCTTCGCCTGATGTCACCAAACGAAAAGGTCCTTTCGCTCTCTCTCGAAGTTCGCACTGCGGGAAGCCAGGGAATGCTGAAGTTAGCTTTCCCAACAGTGGTCATTAATGCATTGCTTAAAGAAGTCGATGAGCAAGGTTCGCTCCGCCCTCAAGAGAGCGGATCCTCGCGCGCTCTCCAGCTTCGAAAGCTCCTGGAAAACTGTCCCTTCCATGTGGAGCTTCTTTCCCCAGCCGCTCCAATTTCCGCCCGAAAGTTGATGCAGCTTAAAGTCGGGGAAATACTGGAATTTACGTCTACAGTGGCCGAGCCGACCTTGTTCAAAGTAGAAAATCAAACCCTTTTCCTGGCTAGTCCTGTGGCTATGGGCGACCGGCGTGCCGCAGAGATGCTCTCCATAGGGTCTGCGCCCAAACTCATCAAGGAGGAACTCAATTGATCCGTGTGGCTTCTGAACCCAATGAAAGCGTACTCAAGATGTTTCAGGAGGTATGGTCGTCTAGTATTTGTCAGGTCTTGAAGCAATTGACCGACACTGAGTTCGAGGCCCGTGTGTTGGATTCGAGTCCAGATTCGGTCAGTAAGGACTCGACTGGCGTCTGGGTCCGTTTTTCGGCATCAGCCCGGCTCACGGGTGAAATCGCCTTCTTTGTTTCCGAC
>Ga0187781_10000288_pt1 | contig 36132 bp, 32 predicted proteins | sample 0715_SJ02_MP02_2_FD_132447 | JGI IMG/M metagenome (GOLD analysis project Ga0187781, IMG submission 132447) | Tropical peat soil microbial communities from peatlands in Department of Meta, Colombia - 0715_SJ02_MP02_20_MG | ecosystem: Environmental > Terrestrial > Soil > Wetlands > Peat | place... | reverse complement strand
GCTCCCCTCAGATCAGCCGCCCCCGCGCCGTCCCCGGCCGCGGATGACCACACGTCGTGGATCGCGCAGTTGCACCGTCTCGCGGAGCTGCACAACCAGGGCGTGCTGTCTGACGCTGCCTATGCGGCCGCCAAGCGGCGCATCCTGGGACCGGACGAGCAACCTCAGCCGCCCGGGCCGACATCACCACCAACCCAGCCGCCGGCCAGCTGACGCTCCACCGACGAACGAGGCACGGCACCCTCCGTACCCCTCTGGTGCCGTACACGCAATTACGTCATCCACGGACAACACCGACTCGGCAGGGAGGATGCGGGTCACAGGCGGGCACCGGGCTTGGTATGACCCTGGCACCCCGTCAGCCGCCGAACGGGATCATGTCGCAGCGATCCCGGTCCAGTCCCTGGCAGCAGGACAGGCATACGCGCCGGGGATGGATCGCCAGCCATCGCGCCCGTACGTGGTCGTGACCCGGGCAATTCACCCGTGCCGGGGGAGTTCGCATTACGGGGGACGCGAGATGCTTAGATGAGTCCACATCCTTCAATGCCGTAGACGTTAGGGCATGGCATGACGACAAAGGCCGCCTTCACACCCGAAGAATGGAAGCTCGTGCTAGAGGGGCCGTCCACCGCCGGCATGATCGTGATCACAGCGGCGCACGGGGGCATGTTCCGTGAGACGGTCGCGATGGCGAAGGCTTACACCGACGCGCGCGCCGAGCACGGCGACAGCGAGCTCCTCGACGAGATCGTGGCGGCCAAACCGCAGATGGAGCACGCCAGGTACGGCTCTGCCGAAGAACTGCGTGAGAACGGGCTCGGGCACCTTCGCAATGCGGTGGCGCTGCTCGAGGGTAAGGCAACCGCCGAGGAACTCGACGACTACCGGCGCTTCGTCCTTACCTTGGCCGACAAGGTGGCCGCCGCCCACAAGGAAGGAGGGCAAAGCGTGAGTCCCGCTGAGGCAGAAGCCATCCAGGAGATTACAGTGGCGCTCGGCGCGACCAATTCCTAACGCAGACCCAAGGCATAAACGCTGACCGGCCCCGCGAACCTTATATTCGGGCCCGCCGAAGGTGGCAAGGAACCCATCGCCGGCAGTGTCCAGGTTGGCCAGCGGAACAGCTATCGGAACCGCGAGTGAGAGGTGATCGCCGTGGAGATCGGAGCCGGGCGGGAAATGTTCCTGCCGGCGGAACACGTCATGCGCGCCAGGCTGTGGGGAGGGGGTGGTTGCGGTGTCTGAGGATCAGCAGCCAGAGGCCAGCCCTAGTCCGCCGACCAGCTCGGACGCCGACCAGGACGTCACGCTGGTCAAGGCAACGCGGCTGAGCGACATTGTCGTCGGCCACCTCACTGACCAGGCACGCCTCACTGCCCAGGGCGCCAAGGCCAGACGCGTGGCGAGCACCGACGACCAGCCAGGAATGGCTGACCTGACGCCGTTGCGCGAGCTGCTCTCCGATCTGGTGGAGGAGATGCGGAGGGTGAGGCTGCGGGAGCGGATAGCCCGCACGTTGCGGCAGGCAGCCGACGCCATCGACCCGCCGGTCCCCTGAGATCAGGTTGGTCAGGGCCGGCCGAGACGGCGCCGCGGGAACCGGCCCGGCGCACCGCCCGGTATCAGCGGGAGCCCGCACCGCACCTGGCCGGTGGCCGTCCAAGAGCTGAGCGTTGTGGCTTGCTCGTCACCGATCCGTCCCCAGAGCCGGACCGATCCGGCCGGTTCAGCGTTGGGCAGCTGGGCCACGACCTACCTTGACGTGCTCGGTGAACTCGATCCATGCTCGCGGGCTCACATCGATCGCCGGCCCGTCAGGGTCCCTGGAGTCCCGGATGGCGACCTTTCCCTGGCCGCTCCCAACTTCAACGCAGTTGCCGTTCGACAAGCTGTAGGTGGACTTCCGCCAGTTCGCGTACATCATGTCACTTATTGTGTCAGATTAGTCACGTTCCGGGAACAGCAGAACGGCGCGTCTCACTGATATGTAATCAACTCGTTACAGTAAGCACATGCGCGCGACTGAGCTAGCCGGCCCCCAGGGCGACGGCGGCGTTGAGCCCGTCCAGGGCCGAGCTTTGCCGGGCGGCGTCGGCCTGATCGAAGGGGCCGGTCCAGCGCAGCCCGAACTGATGATTGGCATTCCTGTTGTTGTCCCACACCGAGCGGGCGTTGGCCAGGATGAACGTCCGGTAGGCGGGCAGGCGGCTCTGCCGCCAGAAGTCGGACAGGTGGCGGACGAAGATCCCCTTGAACTGCGCCTGATCCCCGTTGCAGCCGCCAGGGTCCCGCTCGCACGGCTCGACGAGGATGCCGGAAGGCTGGGCCGAGGCCGGGGTGACCAGCTTGCTCAGCGCCGCGTTGGCGATGGCCTCTCCCTCCTGCTGGTAGGCGCGGTCGCCGGTGATCTCGGACAGGGCGGCCAGCCCGCCCAGGATCACGCCCTGGTTGTAGGTCCACGTGGTGCCGCCGTTGTTGGCGCACGCCGGAGTGAGCCCGTCGTTGACCAGGCCGCTGGGACCGATGAGGCCACTGGATCTGAACCAGTCCCATTCCCGCTCAGCCCAGCTCAGGTAGCCCTGATCGCCTGGCGTGCGCTGGTGGAGCTGGGCCGCGAGGGTCAGGAACAACTCGTTGGTGACGGCGTTCTTGTAGTTCCTGGCCGTGTTCCACCAGAGGCCGCCGCGGCAGGTGTCGTCCCAGCCGCCCGTGTTGTGGGCGAAGATGGTCCGGGCCGCGTTCAGGTACCGGCTGTCCCGGGTCAGGTCGAAGGCGGCGACCCAGGCCAGCGCCCACCAGCCGTTGTCGTCGTAGTAGTCGTTGATGAACTTGGCGTGCTGGCGCTGGGCAGCGGCGAACGTCGCGGCGATGCACCCGTCATAGGAGCTGTCGCCGGTCAGCATGCTGTACCGCATCACCGCCGTCAGCGCGTTGGCCGCGTTCCACCAGCCGGTGCTCGTCCACAGGCCGGTCGACGGGTCATACCATCGCTGCAGGACACCGACTCCGGCCGCCGCGCAGGCGCGGAAATCGGGATCCGTCATGGCCTGTCCTCCTAGCCGGAACGCTATCTCGGGGGGTCGCCACCTCCGCCTGACGGTCAGCCGGCGACCTCGGCCGCCAGCAGGGCCCCGAGTTCCCGGCAGGCCTCGAGATCCGGCCTGCCGGGAACTCCGGTGACGCAGACCGGCGGGCGGACCCGACGCCAGCGCAAGCCGGTGGCGATCGACTCCACCGCGCGCACCGCGCCGCCGGTATCGGAGGCACCGTGCACGTACAGGCCGTACGGCCGCCGCCGGGTCGCCTCCAGGCACGGGTAATAGATGCCATCGAAGAAGTGCTTGAGGGCACCGGACATGTAGCCGATGTTGGCCGGGGTGCCGAGCAGGTAACCGTCGGCCTCCAGCACGTCGACCGCAGCCGCGGTCAGGGCCGGGCGGACCACTACCTCGACGCCCTCGATCTCGTCGGTCCGTGAGCCGCTGACCGCGGCCTCGAACATCGCCTGCAGGGCAGGCGATGGAGTGTGATGAACGACCAGCAGCCTAGGCATGTGCGGAGCCTAGATGACCTCAGGCGGCCAGTTCGCGGCCAGGGTCAGACCGTGATGGCGACGTCCTGTCCGTCGGGCGCGACGAGGGTCTCGTCGTCGAACCATCGTCCGCCCTCGGCGAGGTAACGGAAGTGCAGCGTGCTGCCGACCGGGACCGTCACCGCGGCGCTCCGGGTGCGGTTCGCGCGCCGCCGCAGCGGGTGGGCGAAGGGATCCCAGTCATTGAAGTTACCGACCACCGACACCGCGCCGTCAGGCTCGTCGGCGGGCAGCGCGAACGTGACACGGACGGTGCCGTCCCGTCCGGGCCTGGTTGTCTTGATCAACTGCTCTCTCCACTCAGGCGCTCAACTACGGTACACGCGTTCGATTGTCCCCGAACCGCGAGCGGGATTACGGGATTTTGACGAAATGGCAGCCCGGCGTGTTGCATTTGCCGGCCGTAGGCCGCCCGCAGCCGGGCCAGGGTTGGACATGCGCTCGTCCGGCACGGCTCCCGGCCGGGTCCCGGCCCGCCAGGCGGGAGCGCGGCCCGGCGACCGTGCTCACCAGCCTGCAGGCCGGTTCCGCGGGACCCGGGCGGCCGGTCCGGCGCCCACGGCGGGATCATCAGCCGAACGGAGCGTGGCGCGTGGCCGCGGGCACGCGCCACGCTCCGTTCGGTCAAATAAATCCGGTGAGGGCGGACAGCTGGCCGTGGTCCGTAACCTCTTCGCAAGAACCTGGGATTACGGACAGAATTGTTATAACTACTTTCCGTCCAAAGCGGGCGACATCCGAGCGCAGTCAGCGCAGGCCGGCCCCATCACGAGGTGATCCCGGTCAGATTGCGGGCCCGTAGCCTGCGACGTAAGAACTTCGCAATGAATTGCCGCGAATTTGACGTCGCTCCGCACCTGAAAACGGACAAGATGTGAATCTTCTAAAGTTCCTCATCTCGGCATCGTCCCTGGTCTACGGTGTTCCACCGAGAGCATTCCAGGGGTGACCAATGGAGGTGGGCTGAATGCTCAGCGGCCATGGATCCGCACGGCGTCGGCGTGGCAGAAACAATCGTGCGGCACGTATCGCAGTCCCCGCCGCCGCGGTGGTGGCGCTGGGCTTGACCGTCGGCATCGTGGTCAGCGCCTCGGGACACGGCGCCCCGAAGCTCCGCTCGACGGCGGCCAATTCGGGCAACGCGGCCGTGTCCTCCACGGCCGTCGAGGACACCTGCGACATCATCGTCCCGGCTCATCCCCTGACCGCGAAGGGGCTGGCCACGCCCTACCAGCTCACGGGGCCGGACGGCGGGTCACCCGCTGCCAGCGGCTGCCAGATGATCAACGCGGTCAACCTGGGAGCGTACGTCCAGGCCACCATCCTGAACCCGCGGACCGGGGCGCTGTACGTATACAACCCCCTGGTCATCACCGCGGGGACCACGCCGGCCGTCGCGCCGGTGGTGCCGAAGCTGCCGCGCGGCGCGATCGTGACCATCGAATTCGGGTTCAACGGAACGAACCTGATCCAGGTCGGCGCGACGCCCGACGCGCTCAGCGAGGGTAACTGCGTCAACGGGACGCCGGGATCGATCTTCGGGCAGGTGTCGTTCTGCAACGGCATCAACTTCTTCAACGCGGCGTTCAGGCTGGAGCGGGCCGGGCGGCTGGTCGTGCCGTCGCCCGGCTACTCGAGCAACATGGTGCCCAGCTCCGGCGCGCTGGGGACGGGCCGCGAGTGCCCCACGACGCGCAACTTCGAGCTGGTCGACCAAGACCCGAGCGACAACGTGACCGCCAGGTACCTCCTTGACCCGGCGACCGGCCAGACCGCGCAGGACACTGCGGCCAACGAGGCTCGGATACCGGGCGCCATCTCGCTGGTCAACGGCAGCGACAACTTCCTCCTCGATGACCACCTGGACCCGGCGCTGGGCTGCACTCCCTTCGAGGCGCCTGACCTGGCCAACAACGGCACCCCGACCACGTCCCAGGCACTGGACGAACTGCAGGCCGCCTCGCACCAGCCGGCGATCGCGGCCCTGGTGCCGGAGAACGACGAGATGGTGCTGGACAACGGCGGCCAGTACGACCAGGCCAAGACCGACCTCTACCGGGCTGAGATCGGGGAGGCGCCGGTCGATAGCCAGACCAACGCGACCAGCAGCCCGCAGATGTACTGCCAGAACATCGTCAACATCCAGGCGGCGTTCCTCGCGGCCAACGAGAGGCTGCTCGCCGCCGCACCCTCGCCGATACCCACTGCGGGTGACAGCCTGTATACCTTCATGGCGCAGCGGCTGAGCGCGTCCTTCCAGGTCCTCGGCTGCCGGAACTTCGGCCTGCACAATCCCGTCACCATGGTCTTCAACGGGGCTGGCGTGACCATCCAGGCCACCATGAACAGCGATCCACAGGTGTCCGGGTTCTGAGCCTCAGGGTCGCGACTACTGACCGCGCCGCCGGCCGCCCCTCGCGGGGTTGGCCGGCGGCGCGGTTCACGTTGGCGGCCGCGCGGTTCACGTTGCCGGCGGCGCGGTTCACGTTGGGGTAACGGTGACAGCGCCGCCTGCAACCGGGCGAAACTGATTTTATGGGGCACTCATGCCCGTATCAGGTCACGCTGGCCCGCATGCGCGGCCCGGCGGCCGCCACGACCCCGATCTCCGTTCTCCCATGGTCACTGAGTTCATCAGCCTTGTCACTTGGCTCACAGATGCGATAGATAACAACATTAGCGTGGAAGATTCGGCCTTAATGGAGAAAAAGGGCAGCTATCATTGCCCGGATCCTCCGCGTAAGCCGGAATCTCCGTACTATTCGACGCTCCCGCATCACAGCACTCACTGGCACCAGGAAGGCGCGCCACCACACACCATCGCGAGCGGCGACGGGCAAACCAGCGTAAGCAGTCATCACCGCACTGGCGTGCCTGGCGCGATCCCACCGGTTGAGCTGGCTCGCGAAGTCAGAGGATCTCTTTCGGGGGTCATCGCTGTGGCACGGGTCGTTACCCGACCTGACGGCGATCTGGTTCAAAATCCGTCAGCTGACCGATGTCTCTCACTGCAACTTGCAGCAATATTTTTCGCGCAACCGGCGCCCGAGCGCTTCAGCATTGCTCGGACATTCCCCGGGAGCAGCACGGAGTGGCCAGCACGATCCGGATCAGCTCGAACGCGGCCCGCCGAACCTGATGAACGCGGTGGCGCCGACCTGCCTGGCTAAGACCCCAGCCGGTGCGGCCGGCCGTCTGTGCGCGGGATGTCCCTGTCGACCCTGAGAAAGGGGGACCGGCAATGCCACGTAGGTTCACCCAGGCCATCCGGGCCGCCGAGGCCCTGGGTGCCGTGGTGGCCGTCGCAGTCCTGGCCATCCTGTTCCTGCCCCGGCTCACCGGCGGCGGGAACGCCGCTCCGCCCGCCGTCGAGCAGCAGGACCTGAACGTCGCGGTGGTACCCGCTGTCGACTCGGCCGGCTTCTTCGTGGCCCTCCACGAGGGCCTGTTCGCGGCGCACGGCCTGCAGGTCACCTTCATCCCGGCGGTCAGTTCCGAGACGGTCATCAACGCTCAGGCGCTCGACGAACCGCTGGACCGGGTCGACATCTCCTGCGGTAACTACGTCAGCTACATCCAGGCCCAGGAGAACTACGACCAGGGCAAGCGGTCTTCCTCGGCCAGCGACGCCACGGTCGCGGCCGACCTGGACATCTTCGCCGAGGGCTCGGTGATGGAAGCGGGAGCCCAGGGCCTGTACGTGCTGCCCGGTTCGCGCATCCGGACGCTGGCCGGCCTGGAAGGCAAGACCATCGGCGTGAACGCGCCGGGGAACATCCTGTACCTGCTGGCCGCCTCCGTGCTGGCCGATAACGGGCTGAGCGTGTCCGGAGTGCATTTCGCGTACTACCCGCTGCCGCAGATGGCCGCCATGCTCAAGGCCGGGAAGATCACGGCGGCCGTGCTGCCCGAGCCGTTCGCCAGCCAGGCCGAACAATCGATGGGCGTCACACTGCTCGCCGACCTGGACAAGGGCGCCACCACGGCCTTCCCGGTTCAGGGCTGCGCCGTCACCCGGCAGTGGGCGGCGCTGCACCCGGCGACCCTGGCCGCGTTCCGTGCCGCGTTCGAGCAGGGCCAGGAGATCGCGGACACCAACCGGTCCGCGGTGGAACAGGCGATGGAGTCGCTGCCCGCCCCGCTCGGAGTCTCCAGGGTGACCGCGGCCGTGATGGCGGTGGACGACTACCCGGTCGGGCCGGTCGACACGGTGCGCATTCAGCGGGTCGCCGACGTGATGCGGCAGTTCCTCGGCTTCCCCGCCTTCAACGTGGCGTCGATGATCAGCGGCTGACCTACTGCCCGGGCCGTCCCGGATGAGCCGACGGCCCGCTGCCGTGGTATGACGCAAACGCCACCGCCCTCCCGATACGGCGGGTGCCCCGACTTCCTCCGGTTGGGGACGCCCGGGTACACAACGTGGCCGATGATGTTCCTGAGCGCAGTTAAGGAGCAAGCACGTGGCCGCGATGTTCGAGCGCCTGGTCCCGGTCCGGTGGCGTGACACGGACGCCCAGGGACACGTCAATCACGCCGTCTTCCTCACCTACCTCGAGGAGGGCAGGGATGCGTTCTACGCGCAGGCCATCGGGGCCGATCCCAGCTATGTGGTGGTCAGGATCGAGGTGGACCTGCGCGCCGAGGTCCGCCACCCTGACCGGCACGTGACGGTGCGGATACAGGCCGAGCGGCTGGGCACGACGAGCCTGACCACCCGCGAGACGATCCTGACCCCGGCCGGAGAAGTGGTGGCCGAGGCACGCGTGGTCACGGTCCGCTGGGACCCCGGCCAGCGCATGCCGATCCCGTTCAGCGAAACCGAGCGCCTGCGCCTGTCGGCCGCGATGACCGGATCGCCCGACCATGCCGGACAGGTACGAGGCCCCGCCGGCGGCGGCCCGGAGCCGCCCGCGGTCGCTGCGACGCAGCCGCGCTGAGCCGCGGCTCAGTACACCCTAAGACGGGTGGAGGGACCCCTCTGGGCCCCTCCACCGTCTGTGCTACCGCCTTACGCAGGCAGGTTGTTGAACGGCGTCCAGTTGTAGAAGGAGCCGCCCCACGGCGTGGGAGCGTTGGCGCCGCGCAGCTGGGCGCCGGTGCCGTTCGGGTTGACGACCAGGCCGGTGGCGACGTTCACCAGCGACCCGTCCGACTGCGGAATGAACTGCTGCCACGGACCCGAGTTGCACGACGTGAGGATGAGGCCGTCACGCAGCGGGTCAGACAGCCAGCCGCCGCCGGGATCTGACACGCAAAGCCCGGATCCCGAGCCGTTGGGCGCGTACTCGTACTGGTAGGCACCCTGGTGCGTGCCGTTGTTGCGCAGGAAGTGCGTCGCCGGGTCGGCCTGGGTCGCGGTCCAGCCGGCGATGATCGCGCCTGGGTACTCGCGCTGCTGGTAGACGTCGAACCCGTTGCCGAACTTGTTGACCTCGTCACCGTAGTTGCTCACGTTTACCTGCTGCGCAAAGACCGTGAGGGTGAACACGCCGCGCAGCGCGGCGCCGTCACTGTCGGTCGCGGTCACGACGACCCCGCCGTACGTGCCGGGAGCAGCCGTACCCCCGGCGTAGGTCAGCACGGGATTGCCCGAGGTCAGCCCGTTCGGCAGGTTCGACTGGGCGAAGTTGATGGCGTTGCCTTCCGAGCTGGTGGCACTGAAGACCACAGTGCCGGCGGTGTTCGAACGGGCGAGGTCGGTCACCGTCACCAGCACCAGCGCGCCGTCCACCCTGATGGCGTTCTGCGCGAACGCCAAGACGGGGATCTCGAGCGCCTCGGCGTTCCCCGCCGCGTCCGTCGCATCGGCGATGACCTCGGTCGTGCTACTCTGCGCGGGGCCAGAAAAGCTGATCGTCGTCCCGGCCAGGGATACGCCGGACGGCACCGGGGCGTGTAGCGACCAGCTCACGGCCCCGCCAGACTGCAGGACAATCGTCCCTTGCTGGCTGTTGCTCACGGCGTTGAGGTTGCCGCCGCCGAACGTGCTATCTGTCACCGGGCCGGCCGACAGCGCCGTGTCCTGGAATGTCTGGGCGTTCGCTGGTGTCACTGCAGCGCCCAGCGCGACCGCCCCCCCGAGCAGAACGGGTACTCCTATCCCGAGCGCTCCCCTGAGATTGAAGTGCATGGCTTTACGCCCCTCCGTATCGTTCTCTCCGGGCGGTGCCAGACCATCTGGCAGGGAGCGCCACCGACACGAACGAGCATGACGGTGCGGCGGCCGGCAGCCCTGCCAACCAGATGGTCAACCGTTACCACAGCGTTCCACCTCCTCTCCCGGTCCGTAGACGGTAAGAAGCTCCCGAAGTGTTAGCGGAATCGGGCCGCCGTGCGTTACTGCGGGACCCCCGCCGCGTGGCCGGCCGACGTCCCGTTACTGTAACGACGCGGCTCGCTGCCGGTGAGTTGTCATGCCGCCGGGATTTAGGGCCAGCCCTATCCGACCTGGGCGGTCCGGCCGGCCCAGTAGGGCGCCCGGAGCTGGCGCTTGAGCAGCTTGCCCGATCCGGTGCGCGGCAGCTCGGCCATGAAGTCCACCGAACGCGGCACCTTGTAACCGGCCAGGTGCTCGCGCGCGAACGCCGTGACCTGGTCGCCGGTCAGCGACGATCCCGGCGATCGGACCACCGTCGCGTGCACGACCTCACCCCACTCATCCGACGGGATCCCGAACACCGCGACGTCGTAGATCTCGGGATGCTGCTCCAGCGCCGCCTCGATCTCGGCGGGGTAGATGTTCATGCCGCCGGAGATGATCATGTCGGTCTTGCGGTCGCAGATGTACAGGTAGCCCTCGTCGTCCCAGTACGCGATGTCGCCGACGGTATGGAAGTCGCCGCGGCTGTTCGCCGCAAAGCTGGCGTCGTTCTTGTGGTAGGCGTCGAACACGGCCTTGGACCGGACGAATACCTCACCGGGATAATCGGGCCCGGTACCGGTGACCTCGCTGCCGTCCGCGTCGACCAGCATGATCTCGATGCCGGGCGCCGGCCGGCCGCAGGATCCCGGCTTGCGCATCTGGTCCTCGGGCAGCAGCACGGTGTCCACGCCGAGCTCGGTCGACCCGTAGACCTCGAACAGCGACCCGGGCGGGAAGTCCGCCACGTACTGCTGCTTGAGCGCGTAGCTCCACGGGGCTGCGTTGGCCACCATAACCCGCATGGAGGAGCGGTCGTAGCGGTCCTTGACCTCCGCGGGCAGCGCGCAGATCATCCGGACCAGCGCGGGCGCGGAGAACGTCGAGCTCACCTTGTACCTGTCCACCAGGCGCAGCCAGTCCTCGGCGTCGAACTTGCGCTGCACGATGACCGTCTGGCCGAAGAGCAGGCCGATGGCCATGAACGCGCCGGGGCCGCTGTGGTACAGCGGCCCGGAGGTGAGGTAGATGTCGTCGGGCCGGTAGCCGAACAGGTTCACTAGGGCGCCGAGGACCTCCGGATTCGGGGGGCCGGAGCGGACCGCTCCCTTCGGCTTGCCGGTCGTGCCGGAGGTGTAGATCATCGTCCCGCCCGACCCGGCCACCTCGCCGACGTCGGGAGCATTGGCCGGCGCGGCGGCGATGTCGGCGTCGGTCAGCATCCCGTCCGGGGTCTGCGGGTCCGAGCCGCCGACCGCGATGATGTGCCGCACCTTCTCCAGCCGGTCGCGCAAGCTCGCGAACATCGGCGCGTACTCGTGGTCCACGTAGGCGATCTCGGCGTCGCTGTGGTTGATGACGTAGAGCGCCTCCTCCGGCGTCAGCCGGTAGTTCAGCGGCACGGCGACCGCGCCGGCCTTCCTGGTAGCGTTCATGACCGCCACGACCTCGGGCGAGTTGGGCCCGCACCACAGGACCTTGCGGCCCGGCCCGGCGCCCAGGGCGAGCAGCAGGTTCGCCACCCGGTTCGACTGCGCCTCGAGCTCGGCGTAGTTCCAGGTGACGACGGTCCCGTCCGGCTTGTCGTCGATGACGCCCGGTTTGTCGGGCTGGAGCTGGGCATACATGGAAAGAATGTCGTCCGGCATCGCACCTGTCCCTCATGAACGCAGTCAGCGGGCACCGGCGGTTGAGCACATCTGCCGCCTAGGGCCAATGTACGGAACCGGTTCCGATCGGTAAATCACGGAAACGCGGCGGGCAGATTCACGGCGGAACCGGCGGGACCGCTGCGCTGGGTACCCGCAGTCGACACGACCCTCCTCGTCCTGGCCGCCCTGAGCGCGGTAAAGGTGCTCACCGGCGCACGGAACCGCCGTCGCGGAATCCGCAGCCAGCCATGACACCTGCCTGACCTCGCCGCAAGCCTACGGGTGGGCGGTGGTCACGAGCATCGGGCAGGATGGGCTCATGCCGGGTTCGGGTGGTTCAGCCGCACTGCCGCTCATCGATGTGGGCCCGCTGGTCGGTCACGCGCCGGCCGCGGCGCGGGCGGGCGTAGCCCGGCAGATCCAGGCCGCCTGCCGTGAGCGCGGCTTTTTCTACGTCACCGGCCATGGCGTGCCGGCCGGGCTGATGGACCAGCTGGCCGGGGCGAGTGCTGAGTTCTTCGCCCTGCCGTTGGCGGACAAGCTGGAGATTGCCATGGAGCGCGGCGGCCGGGCCTGGCGAGGATTCTTCCCGGTTGGCGCTGAGCTCACCTCCGGGCGGCCGGACCTCAAGGAGGGACTGTACTTCGGTGCCGAGTTGCCCGACGATGATCCGCGGGTGCTGGCCGGGATCCCGCTGCACGGCGGCAACCTGTTCCCGCGGCAGGTCCCGCGGCTGCGCCCGCTGGTGCTGGCCTACCTGGACGCGCTGACCAGCCTGGGCCAGGCGGTACTGGCCGGGGTGGCGCTGAGCCTGGGCCTGGACGCCGGGTACTTTGCCACCGGGTACACCGCGGACCCGACGATCTTGTTCCGGATCTTCCACTACCCACCGTCGCCGCCGCAGACCCAGGACTGGGGAGTGGGTGAGCACACCGACTACGGCCTGGTGACCCTGCTCGCCCAAGATGACAGCGGCGGGCTGCAGATCGCCGCGCCCGAGGGCTGGATCGACGCCCCGCCCCTGCCCGGCACGCTGGTCTGCAACATCGGCGACATGCTCGACCGCCTGACGGGCGGCTGGTACCGGTCGACGCCGCATCGGGTCCGTAACCTCAGCGGCCACGGGAGGCTTTCGTTCCCGTTCTTCCTGGATCCGGGATTCGCCGCCGAGGTGCCGCCGCTGCCTGACCGAGCCGCCGCCGGAGATGACGGTCGGCGGCGTTGGGACGGCCAGGACCTGCGAGCCTTCACCGGTACCTACGGCGACTACCTCCTCGGCAAGGTGTCCAAGGTCTTTCCCCAACTCCGCCGCGACGTCCTGGAATAGACGCCAGCCGAGGCCGGGCCTGCCCGCTCGGCCGTACCGGGGCGCCGCCCTGGCCGGGGCGCTCGCCTACTTCGCGCCCGGCAGCGTCGACCACCTCGTCGTCCTGTCGGCCGACCACCCGGCCACCTTCCGCCGCAACGCTGGAGCAGTGCCAGGAGTCGTGGTACACGCTGCCAGCTAGCAGCTCCGGCCCGTGACCACGCCGGCCGACGGCGAGCTAGCGGGGCGCAAGCCGCCTGGCCACCTGGCGCATGAGCGGCGAGCAGATCGACTCCTGCACGGCCCTGGCGAAGAGCCACCGCCGCACCCTGGCGGCGTCGACCCCGGCCAGGCTGGCCATCCTGGCCGCCAGGGCGGCCGGGTCCGCGGCCAGCCTGTCCTCGCAGTTCAGCATGTGCTGCAGCAGGTCGTAGGCCGGGTCGCCCAGATACGGCTTGGGGTCGATGACCAGCCACGGCTCCCGCCGGGCGGCGAGAACGTTGTCGCCGTGCAGATCAGTACACAGCAGCACGTGCCTATCGGCCGTCGCGGGCAGCTCTCGGAACAACGCGATCCCGGCCCGGGCGAGCCCGGGATCGACTCGGCCGACGTCATCGGCAGTCTCGTACTCTGCCTCGAACGCATCCGCCCACGCCTGGCACATCTGCGCCAGCGGCCGGAACGCATAGCCGGCGTGCGGTTGCGCCCACAGCCGGCGCAGCAGGCCGGTCACGACCAGGTCCTGCTCGGGCTCGGGCAGCACCTGGCCCAGGGGCGTGCCCGGCACGCATCGCTCCAGAAGCAGCGCATACCCGGACTCGCTCTCGCATCCGGCCTGCAGCCGGACGGCTCCGGCCCCGTTCCAGGCCCGCAGTCCAGCCGCCTCGTCCCGCTCCTCATCGCCTGGGAAGCGGAAACCGACCTTCAAGACCAGTTCCGCGCCGTCCGGCCCGGTCGCGGGCGCCGTCCACGAACACTGCCCGCCCGGCTGGAACGGCTCGCCCACCGACAGCGACCACCGGCGGGCCAGGCCGGCAACGATCCCCGGCAGTCCGGCGATCCACTCACGCAGCCCATCCTCACGAGACGCGGTCTCGGCCAGGTACCGGGGCACCGGGAACGCGGCCATGACCGAACCCTGCCGGGAGCCAGGCACGGACGTCAAACCCAAAACCGGCCCCGAACTGGCAGGCAGCCATCCCGGACGGTCCTGGCGGGCCGGCCGAGGCGTCGACGCGAGCGACGTCTTCACGCATCGTGACGTGGCGTGGCTGCCGGGCTGCTGCACGCGCGGTGGGTCGGCGCCTGGCCCGTGGCGGGCGGGGCCGCGCTTATCCTTCTTCGGTGGGGACGGTTCGTCCTGGTTATCTGGAGTCCCGCCTGGAGCTGGCTGACGTCCGCAGGCTGGCCAGGCGGTTGCTGCGTCGTGCGGTAGCGGCCGCCCGTACTGAGGACGCGCCGGTTCAGCGGGCACTGTGGGAGCATCTGGGTCCGCAGGCAGCCGACGTGCCGGTGGTCAGGGCCACGTGGCCTGGCTATGACCGGGTGAACGTCCAGCTCGGCCTGGACGCCTGGCTGGCGGGGCCGGGCCGCCGTTACGAGCTGGCGGGCATCACAGGGTTCCACCCTGGGCCGGGCCTGGCCGACCTGGTTCAGAACGAGCAGTGGCGCGGCGTGCGCATGGGCAGCCCGGCCACCGATCTGCTGCCTGCCGGGCCGGGCGGGGTCACCCTGGCGTGCCTGCAGTGTGGTCTGTGCCTGGTTGCGGACGGGCCGCATCGGCTGGCTCTGCTGATCCAGGCCGCCGGCCCGGAGGTCAGCGTGGACGCGGCGTGCGCGGACGCCGGGCGGGCGCGGCAGGTCATCAGCGAGATCCGGCGGCTCAGCATCGAGCGGAATGTGTTCCGCGGGCACGTGGTCAGCTTCGGTGCGGAGGTCTTCGGCCCGCGCCGCCAGGAGCTGCTGAGTTTCCTTGAGCGTCCCGAGGTCGGCCGCGAGCAGGTCATCCTGCCGCCGGATCTGCTCGAGCGGATCGAGCGGCAGGTCGTCGGGGTGGGCAGGCACGTGTCGTGGCTGCGGGCCAGCGGCCAGCACCTCAAGCGCGGCGTCTTGCTGCACGGCCCGCCAGGCACTGGCAAGACCCACACCGTCCGCTACCTGCTGGGCCAGATGCCGGGCGTCACCGTGGTGGTGCTGACCGGCGCGGCGCTTGGTCACATCGCCGCGGCCTGCTCGGTCGCACGGGCGTTGCAGCCCTCGATGGTGGTGGTCGAGGACGTGGACCTGATCGCCGAGCAGCGGGACAGCCGCGCCGGCCAGCACCCCCTGCTGTTCCAGCTGCTGAACGAGATGGACGGACTCGGCGAGGACGCCGATGTCACGTTCTTGCTCACCACCAACCGTGCCGACCTGCTCGAGCCAGCCCTGGCCCAGCGCCCTGGCCGGGTCGATCACGCGGCCGAGCTTCCCCTCCCGGACGCGGACGCGCGGCGCAGGCTGATGCGGCTCTACCAGCACGACCTCGTGCTCGACCTGGCCAGCCCTGCGGCCGTGATCGCCGAGACCGAAGGCGTCACCGCGTCCTTCCTGAAGGAACTCCTGCGCCGGGCCGCCCTGTATGCCGCCGAAGATGCCGCAAACTCCGGTGCAGCGGGAGGTCGCGGCGACGCCGAGCGCGGGCCGCTGACAGTAAGGGACGCGCACATGGACGCCGCCCTCGCTGAGCTCCTCGATTCCCGCAACCAGCTCACCCGGGCCCTGCTCGGCGGGCACGCGGTCCAGGGCACCACAGGATCCGGTCACCGCTAGCACGCAAGCCAGCGACCTTACCGGTCACGTCGCTGTACGCGTCGCTGATATGACCGGTGCGCACACTGGTCGCAGACCAAGGTAAGGAGGAACCGACCATGCTCATCACTACCACCCCCGGGATCGAGGGCCGTCCCGTGACCGAGTACCTCGGCGTCGTCACCGCCCAAGGCGTGCTCGGCGTGAACGCATTCAAGGACGTGAGTGCCGGCGTGCGCAATATTTTCGGCGGCCGGGCCAAGTCCTATGAGAACGAACTCGCTTCCGGGGTCAGCGATGCGCTGGCCGAGATGGAGAAGCAGGCGGCCCAGCTGGGCGCCGACGCGGTGGTCGGGGTCGATATCGACTACGAGACCGTGGGAAGCAACATGCTCATGGTGAGCGTCTCCGGGACGGCGGTGAAGCTCAGCTGATCCCGTGAGGTCGGCGCGGCCGAGGTTGAGTTTGATCAGGTTGGCGTCGGTCAGGTCCGTATCCTGGGCAGGCTGCTCGGCCGTCAGAGGTTGTCCTTCTCCCGCATCCAGATCAGGACGGCCCAGCCCCAGATGGGCAGCAGGCGGGGGTGGTCCGCAAGCGTTCGGCCTCCGTCGAGTCGTCCTCCGGGGCCCCGATCACCTGGGCAGAGGCTGGTAGCTAGCCGTGACCAGGCTGACTTGGACATCGACGCCGGCCAGGCCGGCGGCGTCGAGGTCCCGGCGGAGAACAGCAAGGTCGGGAGCGGGCTTCGGCCCTGTCGCGTCGACCAGCACCCGGTCGCCCGTGGCGTTGACGCCGAGCACTGACCAGCCGGCGTCGCTGGCCCACTGCTCGGCCACCGCCTGCACGTCGGCTTGCCGGATTGTGCTCTTGTCAATCCGGTCCGAATTGATCCACAACGGGATGAGCACAGCCGCCAGCAGCAAGACGATGATGACGACGCCGACGGGACGGCGGAAAGCCGAACCGGTCGCCTGGCCGGGCACCCGTCCGGCCCGGTACAGCGCCATCACCACGATGCCGCTGGCCAGGATGGCCACGACGTTCGTGGCGAACAGCAACAGCGCCCCCAGGCATTGACCAGGCGACCCGGACTGCAGGGTCAGGCCGGCCACGGCCAGGGGCGGCACCAGCGAGATGGCGATGGCCACACCGGGCAGGGTGTCGGAGACATCCGTCCGGGCCAGCGCGACCGAGCCCACCGCCCCGGTGGCCAAGGCGGCCACCAGGTCCACGAGCCGGGGCGTGACCCGGGCGGCCACCTGGCTGTTCGTCGCGGCCACGACCGAGTAGGGGACGAAATGACCCAGCAGCCAGCTCAGCGCGACCACGGCGGCCGCGCCAGCGGCCACCAGCAGCAGGCACCGGCGCAGGTTGACCCCGTCGGCCGTCACGACACCCAGCACCACCCCCAGGATCGGGGTCATCAGCGGGGCGATGATCATGGCCCCGATCACGGTGGCCGTGGAGTCGCTCACCACGCCCGCCGTTGCGATCACCGCGGATAGCAGCAGCAAGAGCCAGAAGCGGCTCAGGCGGCGCTTGCGTTCCGGGCCCTCGAAGAAGACCTGGTCGCGCATCTTGTCGATGTCCACTTCGGTAAGGCTGGTTACCACTGTCTTCCTCCTGGCCGCACTCACTTGGGCCAACCGCCCGGAATGATGAATACCTGGCCGTCAGCCAGAAGACCAGGTGCTCGGGTGGCGAGGTCGACTTCGATTACGATGCGGTCATGCTGGAGACGAGGAAGACGTTCGGTGACGTGAGCGTCTGGGCGAGCGGCGACCTCGTGGCGAGTGTGGAGATCGGGCGCCCGCCGGACAACTTTTTCGATGCCGAGCTCATCACTTCGCTCGCGGACGCCTACGCGTGGCTGGACGGACAGCCGGAGTTCCGCGCGGCGGTGCTGTGCTCGGACGGCAAGCATTTCTGCGCGGGCGCGGACTTCACCGGCCGCTCCGGGCGGCCCGGGATGGTCGGAGCGAAGGAACTCTACGCCGCGGCGGCCCGGCTGTTCGAGGCGCGGACGCCGGTGGTCGCAGCCGTGCAGGGCGCGGCGGTGGGCGGCGGGCTCGGGCTGGCGTGCACCGCCGACTTCCGGGTCGCCAGCCCACAGGCCAGGTTCTGCGCGAACTTCGCCCGGCTCGGCCTGCACCATGGCTTCGCGCTGACGGTCACGCTGCCCGCGATCGTCGGCGAGCAGCGCGCGCTGGACCTGCTGTGCACCGGCCGCCGGGTGGGCGGTGAGGAGGCCGCCCGGATCGGGCTGGCCGACCGGCTGGCCGACCCCGAAGGCCTGCGGGCGGCCGCGCAGGAGCTGGCCGCCGAGATCGCCGCCGGCGCCCCGCTTGCGGTGCGGTCGATCCGGGCGACGATGCGCGGGATGATGGCGGACCGGGCTCGGGCGGCGATGGACCGGGAACTGACGGAGCAGGACCGGCTGCGGCAGACGGCGGACTTCGCCGAGGGCATCCGCGCGTCCGCGCAGCGGCGGCCACCCCGATTCGAGGCCCGGTGACCGCGGCCGTTCCGGATGCGGCCGGCGTGCTCGCCGAGCTGCGGCGGTGGATCGAGGCCAGCTGGGATCCGGAGCTGAGCCTGATGCGCTGGCGGGAGCTGCTGGCCGACGCCGGGTGGGCGTGCCCGACCTGGCCGCACGGCTGGTGCGGGCGGTCGCTGCCGGCCGGCCTGGCCGCGCTGGTGACCGAGCAACTGGCCGGCGCGGGAGTGCCCGGTCCGGCCGAAGGGGTCGGGGTAGGGCTGGCCGGGCCGGTGCTCATCGAGCACGGCACCGATACGCTCCGGGAACGGTTCGTCAGGCGTACCGTCACCGGCGAGATCATCTGGTGCCAGCTGTTCAGCGAACCAGGCGCGGGCTCGGACCTGGCCGGGCTGAGCACCCGGGCCGACCCGGTCGCAGACGGGTGGCTGGTGACCGGGCAGAAGGTCTGGTCGACGGGAGCGGCGACCGCGGACTTCGGGCTGCTGCTGGCCCGCACCGATACCAGCGTGCCCAAGCACCTCGGCATCACCTGCTTCGTGCTGCCGATGCGCCAGCCGGGCGTCGAGGTGCGCCCGCTCCGGCAGATGAACGGGCACGCCTCGTTCAACGAGGTGTTCCTGGATCAGGCTCAGGTCCCGGCCGGTTACCTGATCGGGGAGCAGGGCGGCGGCTGGACGGTCGCGCTGTCGATCCTCGCGCACGAGCGCCGTCTGGCCGCATCGCGGCCCGGCCCGGTGCCGGCCAGTGCGACCGGGCGGGCCTGGCGGGAGGCGATCGCGGAGCGGACCGCGGCCAGTGAGCCGCACAAGTGGTACCCGCAGCGAGCCGGCCGGCCGGATCTGGTCACCAGCCGGGCGATCGCGCACGGCCTGGCCGGCGACCCGCTGGTGCGCCAGGAGATCGCCCGGCTGGTGGAGCTGGCCTGGTCGGCGCGGTGGACGGCCGAACGTGCGGCCGCCGCGCGGGCGGCAGGCCGACCGCCCGGGCCCGAAGGCTCGCTGGGCAAGCTGGCCAGCAGCGTCATCGCCCGGCAGGCGGCGCGGGTACACGCACTGATTGCCGGCCCGCACGGCATGCTGGCCGGGCCCGGATCGCCGCTGGACGGGACGATCGCCGAGATCTTCCTCTCCGTCCCTGGCATCTCCATCGCCGGCGGCACCGACCAGATCCAGCGGACGATCATCGGCGAGCGGATCCTCGGCCTGCCCAGGGAGCCCGACCCCAGCCGGAATCTGCCCTTCCGCGAGGTGCCCGGTGACTTATCTAGACCACGACGGCGTCCGCATCAATTACCAGGTCTTCGGGCCGCCGCACGGTGCCACGCCGCTCCTGCTCACGCATGGCTTCTCAGCGTCGTCGGCGATGTGGCAGCCGAACATCGCGGCGCTCGCCGCCGCGCGGCCGGTCATCACCTGGGACCTGCGCGGCCACGGCCGCAGCGACGCACCGGACGACCTGGCGCGCTACCGCGCCTCGGCCTGCGTGGCGGACATGGCCGCGCTGCTCGACGCGTGCGGGATCGCGCGCGTGGTGGCCGGCGGGCTGTCCCTGGGCGGGTTCCTGTCGCTGGAGTTCTGCCTGGCGCACCCGGACCGGGTCGCCGGGCTGGTGTTGTGTGACACCGGCCCGGGCTACCGTCGCGACGAAGCGCGGCAGCAGTGGAACGACCGGGCCATCGCGCTCGCCGGGCGCCTGGAGCGTGACTCGGCACGCGGGCTGGCGCTCGCCGCCCGCGGCATTCTCACCCAGCGCGACGCGCGCGTGATCGACGCGCTGCCAGCGATTACGGTACCGGCGCTGGTGCTGGTGGGCGCGCGGGACTCCGATTACCTCGGCGCAGCCGAGTACATGGCGGCGAGACTTCCCCGGGCCGTGCACGCGGTGATCCCGGAGGCCGGCCACCTGTGCAACGTCGACCAGCCGGACCTGTTCAGCCAGCAGGTGCTCGCCTTCCTGGACCAGCCCGACCTACGGTAAGCACGCCGATGAATGACCTGGATCTTCTCCGTGAGCACGTACTCGCCTGGGTCGATGCCCACCTTGATCCCGGCATGTCCCCGTTCCGCGGGCTGACAACGGGGACCCGAGGGCAGGAGGCCGGGTCGTTATGACAACGTTTGTCTTTACCGATGAGCAGCTGGACCTGCGTGACATGGTACGGCGGTTCCTGGCGGAGAAATCGCCGGTCAGCGAGGTACGGCGGCTGATGGCGACCGAGGCCGGGTACGACCCGGCGGTCTGGGCGCAGGTCGGGCGGCTCGGGCTGGCCGGGCTCACCATCCCGGAGAAATACGGCGGCGCGGGCTGCGGGCCGGTGGAGCAGCTGATCGCGTGCGAGGAGATGGGCGCGGCGCTGTTGTGCGCGCCGTATCTGGCCAGTTCCGTGCTCGCCACCTGGGCGCTGCTGACCAGCGGTGACGCGGCCGCGCAGGCGGATCTGCTGCCGGGGATAGCGTCTGGCGAGACGATCGCTACGCTCGCCGTGCCGGAAGAGGACGGCTCGTGGGCGCCGGGCCAGTTCAGGGTCACCGCACGCCGGCCCGGTGACCGGTATCTGCTGGACGGCCGCAAGTCGTTCGTGCTCGACGGGATGATCGCGGACCTGATCCTCGTCACGGCTTCGTCCGAGGACGGGCCCGCGCTGTTCGCGGTCGGCGGTGATGCGCCGGGCCTGTCCCGTCAGGCGATGCAGACGCTCGACATGACCCGCAAGCAAGCCGCGCTGACGCTCAGCGGAACCCCGGGCCGGCTAGTGGGCCGGCCCGGGGCGGCCGCGGAGATCGTGGCGCAGGCGATTCGCGGCGGCGTGCTCGCGCTCGCCGCGGAGCAGGTCGGCGGGGCGCAGCGCTGCCTGGACATGGCGGTGGGGTACGCAAAGGTCCGGCATCAATTCGGCCGGGCGATCGGCAGCTTCCAGGCGATCAAGCACATGTGTGCGGACATGCTGCTCGAGGTCGAGTCCGCCAGGTCCGCCGCCTACCGCGCGGCCTGGTCGGCGGCGGACGGCGCCGCCGATCTGCCACTGGTCGCCAGCCTCGCCAAGGCCTACTGCTCGGAGGCCTACTTCCACGTCGCCGCGTCGAACATCCAGGTTCACGGGGGCATCGGCTTCACCTGGGAACATGATGCGCACCTGTATTACCGGCGGGCCAGGTCCGCTGAGGTCATGCTGGGCACACCGGCATCGCACCGTGAAGTGGTCGCCGGCTTGCTGCTCAAGGACGCCGCGGGTTAAGCCGGGCAGCTCGAGTCGATCCGGGCGCCGCCGGAGCGTTGGCGCGCGCCCGGCACGGTCAGCTGAGGTCGCTGAAGGTGAGGATCTGGGCGGCCTCACCTACCCGTGGCCGCCCCAGCCGCCCCGGCTGCCCGTCCTGCCCCATTATCGCGGAGGATCTGGCTTCCGCGGAGGAAAAGGGCAACGATAGGGGCCCAGATCCTCCATTAAAGACGAATACTCCGCGATAATTTCCGTATCGTGAAATGTATGAGCGAATCGCACGGCGGATGAGGGGCTCGTACCGGATGAGCCGCCACCGGATCGGGAACCAACCCGCGCCGCGCGGCCGAGCGCGCCGACTCGGGGACTACCTCCAGGCCAGCAAAAGCACCATCCCGATGAAGGTAACAATGGCCAGCCTCATGAAGCACCATGCGATTCGAATCCGCTACCTGCACATCTGACCAGTCACTTCGGAGCGATAGGCGGAGAAGATCACCCATATTGGCCGAGATGAGCGTGTTATGCATTCAGATGTTTATTGCGTTGGCCGGGTGCAAGAATTCATGATGCGGTTTTGTCATGACCATGCCGGGGCCAGCGGGCCGGCACGAATCGGGCTGGCTCCCCAGGTGGCTGCCGACGTGGAGATATCGCCCCCGTTACGCCTGCACTATCGAGGTGCCCTGAATCGTGATGCTCACCGCGGCCAGCGGAAGGGGGGCCGGGCCGTTCACGACCGATCCATTGACGATGCTGTACTTGCTGCCGTGACACGGGCAGTTGATGGTACCGCCGGAAACCGTGTTGACGATGCAGCCCAGATGGGTGCAGATAGCGGTGAACGCGTGGAAGGTACCGGCCTGCGGCTGCGTGATCACGATCTTCTTGTCGGTGAGGATTAGGCCGCCGCCGACGGGGATGTCGGTCGTCTTGGCCAGGAAGCCGGGCCCGTTCGCGCCCGCCGACGACCCGGTTCCGGCCGCCGACGACCCGGTTCCGGCCGCTGACGACCCGGTTCCGGCCGCTGACGATCCGGTTCCGGCCGCTGGCGGATACGCACCGCCCTGGGCGGGCGAGCCCGCGAGTCCGCTGCTTGTGCCGTAACGAGCGCATCCGGCCAGTGCGGCGGCACACGCGACGCAGGCGCTGGCTAGCACAGCACGGCGGCTTGACGACCGCCTGTCGGGCCCGGTCATGGCTTGCTCCTCAGCGGTGGACTCCGAAGGTGGAGAAGAACCAGAAGGCGGACGTGAACCACACTCCGACCAGGAGGGTGAACACCACGGCACCCGCCAGGGGAAGCGTCCAGTTGGGCAGTCCGCGCTTGGGCAGGATCAGCATCTTGACGGTGAACGCGCCGAAGAACGCGCAGCCAAGCAACGAGTGGATCAGGACCCGGGTGCTGTAGGTCTGGAAGCCGAGCCCGTAGAGGCAGTCTATGGCGACCGGTACCGCCACCAGGAACGCGATCCGGCCGGACCACTGGTGCAATGTCCCGATCCACGACGGGGCGCTGACCCGCGGGATCTTGCCGTACATCACCAGGGCCGAGACCACCTGGACGATCGCGAAGACGGTAGCGATCGTGGCGAGCCACGACTTCGCGTAGCCCGCGCTCGTGAACCCCGCGACGTTGACCACGACGCCGGTCGGGTGATGGAGGCGTCCGTAGATGCCCAGGGTCAGGGCCACCAGCCCGCCGATGAGGCTGGGCACGATCAGCTTGCCTATGCCCAGGGAAACCTGGTCGGGCGCGGGCGCGGACGCGTCGGGTTGTGCGGTCATGTCCCCCCAAGTCATTTGGGACCAGTGTGGCTGATCAGAATCCGCTGCCGGTAGTGCCGCTGATGAGGCTGGCTACGAGGGTGATGCCGGCGTACGAGGCCGTGCCGGTCGCCAGGTCAAGCACCGGAGCCTCGGCCGTCGGCGGTATCGCGCTGTCCGCGAAGTACTCGACCGAGCCCACCTGGCGGCCGTTCGGCAGCACGATCCACCCGGCCTTGATCTTGACGCCGTGCACGGTCGCGGTGGCTTCGTACAGTCCCGGCGGCCTGCGCTCCGAGGGCTCCCTGTGCACCACGGGCGCCGAGAACGTGTACTTCGTGCCGTCGGCCATGATGTAACCCGCCGCGTCGGCTTTGCGGTAATCCACCATGAGCCGGGCGCCGTTCTTGCCGGTCAGGTCCAGCTTCCCATTCTTCGCAGAGCCTCTGAGCCACGCTGCGACCGCGTGGCCATTGCAGATATAAGCGACCGCCTGGTCTCCGTGAACCGAGACCGCGACCGCTGCGCCGCCGCCCTGCACCTGGGCCACATAGTCGGCCTGGGACGGTACGTCGGCTTGATTCACGGACGCAGTGGCACCCGGTGCGGCGGTCGGCGCTGCTGCGGTCGCTTGTGACGTGACCGGTGCGCTGGCCGACGAGGACGATGGCGCCGACGTGGCTGTCGTGGCGGGCCCTGCGGGCGCCGCGGGCGCCGCGGGCGATGTGCGCGACGTCGCCCCCGCGGCGGACGACGCACTGGCGGAGGACGTACTGGCGGACCACACCGCGCTGGTCACCAGGACGCCGACGGCGAGCGCTGCGCCGACCAGCAGCGTGACGAGGGGCGTGTTCAGTTTCATGCCGAGTAGTACGCGATCCAGGTAGGTCCGGGTTCACCTGCGGAGCTCGCGGTCGTGCGGGATGCGGCGGGACCCAGTACTGAGACAGGGCGGATGAGCTGGCCGACCTCATCATGGCCATGAGCATTCATGGCGCGGATAGTAGCGCAAATGCCTAAGCAACGACAGATGCATCACCCGCTACGGTGGCGAGGTAATGGCCGGGGCATGGCGGTGCTCCGGCCCCCGTGCTGCTTTCGGTGGAGCAAACGTAGGGCACGGTCCCGGCCGGGATGCCCGCCCGGACCCGGGCGGTCAGCACGGCCGCGGTCCGCGGGTATTCCAGCGGCCACTCCGCCAGCACGTCCGCGACCGCCTCCCAAGCGGCCAGGCTGGTGCCGGTGCCAGGCTCGCCCCGGACCACGACCAACCGGCCGTCGGCCACCGGAGGGGCCAGAATCACCCGGAGCCGCTCGTCATGGGGCCTGCGGACGTACGCAGGCAGCGGCCCGCCGCCGGCCGCCGGGTGCACGCCCAGCTCGGCCGGTCTCCACCGCCCGGCCAGGCGGGCTTCCAGTCTCATGACCCACTTTCACGCCGCCGTCAATATCTGGCTCCGGCCGCGTTGACGTGCGATGCGGACCGGCAGCCGGCTGGCCTTGGCGGCTGTTACCGCAGTTGGCGCAGGTAGGCGTCGGCGAGTTGCGCGGGCTGGATGCGGACCCGGGCGTCGACGGCCACGGCACCCGCACGGCGGGCGATGACGGGACTCAGGTCCAGTTCGGTGATCTGCGGGAAATCATCGGCCATCTGGGAGACTCGCAACAGCATGTCTTTCAATGAACCAGGGCCGGCGGCGGATGCGCCCGGCGGACCGAACAGCAGTGGAGCGGCACGTACCGAGCGGATCAGGTGGTCTGCGTCGGAGTCGGTCAGGGGCACGAACCGGGCCGCGCGGTCGGCCAGTACGTCGGCCGTGGCGCCGGCGAGCCCGAACAGGACCAAGGGGCCGAACACCCGTTCTTCCAGCACATTGATCATCACCTCGACGCCGCCGGTGACCATCGGCTGGACGATGACGCCAGCCAGCCGTTCGCCGAAGCTCTCCTGCAGCGAGCGGAACCCGCGCCGGACCTCATCCTCGCCGTGCAGGTCAAGCAGGACAGCTCCGGCGCCGGTCCGGCGGACGACCAGGTCGGTCACATCCGCCTTGAGCGCAACCGGGCGGCCGAATCGTGCTGCCGCCGCGGCCGCGTCGTTCTCGGTGGTGACGACGATGCTGTCGGCCAGGGCCAGGCCGTAGCAGCCGAGCAGCTCCACGGTCTCCTCCCGGGAGAGCCAGCCGCCCACCGGAGTGGCGGTGAGGAAGCTGGCGACCAGTTCCCTGGCCCGGTCCTGACGCACGCCTTCGATTTCGGGGAGGACTCCGGGCGGCCTGGCCCGCCAGGTGCCGTAGCGCGCGGCGTAGCCGAGGGCGCGGGCGGCGGACTCGGGATAGGCATAGGCGGGGACGGCGAGAGAGTCGCCGTCCGGGCCGGGCAGCAACCGTACCGCCTCGAGCTGGTCCATGACGGCCGCGGCGATCGGCACCGGCAGCCGCGCGGCGGCCGCCTCGGGCACCAGGTCGCCGGCCGCGGTGGTGGCGGTTACGGCCAGGACCGCGTCCACGCCCGGGTCGGCGCCGACCAGTTCCAGGCACCTGCGGAACAGGCCTGGCGATACTACCGCGGTGGTATCGACCGGCCCGGCCACCGCGGCACCGGGGGGAAGCAGGTCCTGCAGCGCTTGCCGGGTCTGGATAGTGAGGCTGGCGACCTGCAGGCTCGCGTCGCCGCACGCGTCGGCGGCCAGCACAGCGCCACCGCGGGTATTGGACACCACGCCGACCCTGGGGCCAGTGGGCGCCGGCTGTGCGGCCAGCAGTGCCGTGGCGTCCAGGAGCTCGCCGAGGTTGGCGGTGGCGATCACGCCGGCCTGCTCGAACAGGGCCTGCCGGGTGAGCTGCGGGGTGACCTCGGCCGCAGCGCGGACCGCGGCCAGGCGCAGGCGCGGCGCATCCCGGCCCGCGTTCACGATCAGGACCGGCATGGTACGGCCGACGGCCCGGGCGGTGCGGGCGAACTTGCGCGGGTTGCCGAACGACTCCAGGTACAGCACGGCCAGCTTGGTGGCCGGGTCGGACTCCCACCACAGCAACATGTCGGTGCCGGACACGTCGTCCTTGTCGCCGAGGGAGACCAGGGTGGAGATCCCGATGCCCAGCCGGGACAGGTGCTCGAGCATGACGAAACCGGTGCCGCCGGTGGACTGCAGGGCCAGTCCGGCCGTCCCCGGCCGGGGATGGCGGGCCGCGTACGTGGCGTCCAGGCAGATGGCGGTGTTGGCCACGCCGAAGCTGGTCGGCCCGACCAGCCGCATGCCGTCGCGGCGGCAGATGCCCAGCAGCTCGGCCCGGGCCGCGGCGTCCATTCCCGACGTGGTTACCACCAGGGCCTTGACGCCCCGCCGCCCGCACTCTTCGGCGACCGTGCGCACGTCGGGCGGCGGCACGGCGATGATCGCCAGGTCGACCTGGTCGGGCAGTTCGGCCGCCGACGGCACACAGGACGCACCGTGCAGCCCAGCCGTACCGGGGCCGACCACATACACAGGACCGGGGAAGGCGCTGGTCATGACGTTGTCCAGGATGGCGCGGCCGACCGGCCCAAGGCTCTGGCCCGCGCCGATGACGGCAACCGAGCCCGGGGTCAGCACGCGCCGCAGGCTGGCCACGTCGGCCGAACGCTCCCGTTCAGCGACCGCATCGCGGTAGGTATCAAGGTCGGCGTCGCCTTCGCCGGCCGGCAGCGGGAACCTCAGGTCGTACACGCCGTCTTCCAGGGTGCGCTGCGCGCGCAGTCCGGCGTTCGCGAAGACCTGAAGCATCAGCGCGTTCTCGGTCAGGGTCTCCGCGACAAAGGTGCGGACCCCCTGGCTGCGGGCCAGGAAGACCAGGTGCTCGAGCAGCAGCGTGCCGATGCCGCGGCCGTGCATGTCATCGGCGACCGTCAAAGCGACCTCCGCCGACTCGGACCCGTCACCGGATAGCTCGTAGGCGCCGCAGCCGACCACCCCGCCGTCCAGCACCGCCAGCAGAGCCGCGTGATCCGGCCCGGGCTCGCGGCATATCCGGCGCGCCTCCCGCTCGGCCGCGGCCCGGCTCATGCTGAAAAAACGCAGATAAAGATTGTCCGGGGACATCTTGGCATGCAGCTCACGCACCATGGCCAAGTCCTGCGGCCGCGCGGCCCGGATCTGGACCGTGGTGCCGTCAGTCAGCAGGGCATAGACACCACGCTCGGCCTGCGTACTCACATCGCCCCCGATTCTGCGAACGGCTCACCTCACCTAACCCGCATTATCCGATACGACACCAAGAGCAGGCTTCGCCTAGTCGACGGCCGTGCAGATCGAGTACTCGGCGCGACGCGGACCGGCCGCGTGCGTGATGGTCGCTTAGCGTTCGAGCCGGGCGAGCGCGATCACCGCCGCAGTCACGGGATGATTCTGATCGAGAGGTGCGTTGATGTAGGGGACACGACATATCGTGATATCTGGGTAGGCCAGGGTCCTTGACGGGCCTCGGGCCTTGAGAGGTGAGCGTGATGACCGTTTGGTACGCAGAGCGGACGCCGGACAGGTCGGCCAAGGCCGTGATCGCCGTGACGCTGCTCGCGCTGCTGCTGGTGGCCGCCGTGCCGGTCGCCCTGCTAGCCGGAGTGGTCATGATGCTGCTGGGATACGTCGTCGGCGGGCTCGCGCTGTTCGGCGGCTCGGTGCTTGCCGCCGCCATAGCTGTCACGCTGGCGGGCATGAGCGGGATGCGGCACCTGCGCAGGCTGGTCGCCGGGCGCAGCTTCCGTGTCGTGCAGCTGGATGGCAGCCAGTACACCGACGTCGCAGAGCCGGACAGCAGTGACTACACCAACGTCGTGCAGCTGGACCGCAGCCAGTACACCGAGGTTCGCTGACCTGGCCCTCCAGTTATTGCGCCGCAGAATGCCGGGGCGGTACCGGGATCCGGTCCAGATCCTGAGCAAGTACGACCGGGCCGCCGAACGCCGTCGCCGCTTGCCCGGCCAGCCGCTGACCGTCACCGTGCTCGTAACGCTGCGAGAAATGGGTCAGGACGAGCAGCCGCGCTCTGGCCTCGGCCGCGATGCGGCCGGCCTGCGCGGCGGTCAGGTGCCCGTACTCGCGCGCCAGCGCGGCTTCGGCGTCGGCGAAGGTGGACTCGCACACCACCATGTCCGCGCCGTCGGCGAGCGCGAACGCGGCGTCGCACAGCCGGGTATCCATGATGAACGCGAAACGCTGCCCGCGCCTGGGCTCGCTCACCTGCTCAACCGTCACCAGGCGGTCACCGGTGAGCAGGCGGCCCTCGCGCTGCAGCCGCCCGATGTTCGGTCCGGTGATGCCCAAGGCGGCGAGCTTGTCCGGCAGCATCCGCCGCCCGTCCGGCTCCACCAGCCGGTAGCCGATGGCCGGAACTGTGTGCGACAGCGGCTGGGCCTCGACGCCGAACGCGGCTGCCTGCAGCACCATGCCGCCGGTCCCGGTTGGCCGTTCCCGCAGGTCTACCACGTCGCGGTACAGCGCCGCATGCCGCAGCCGCGTGAATATCTCCTGGTTCTGCACCGGGTAACAGGCATCCACGGCGTGCGGAACCCGGTCCAGGGACATCCGCTGCAGCACGCCCGGCAGGCCCAGGCAGTGATCCCCGTGGAAATGCGTGATGCAGATGCGGGTGATCCGGCTCGCCGCAACCCCGGCGAACAACATCTGCCGCTGGGTTCCCTCGCCCGGGTCGAACAGTAGCCCGTCGTCATCCCACAGCAGCAGGTAGCCGTTGTGGTTGCGGCTGCGGGTAGGCGCCTGGCTCGCCGTCCCGAGCACCACCAGCTCCCTGTCGGACACAGCACCCGACCCTATCCGCGCTCGGTCAGCCTGCCGACCGGTACCTCCTTCCCGCCCGGACGATCATGATAGGAGTAGGAAATGACTGTTGGCAGTTCGAAAACGATGCGGGCGTGGGTGGTGACCCGGCCAGGACCGATCGAGACCAGCCCGCTGAGGTACGTGGAGAAATCCGTGCCGGCCCCAGCCCCGGGCGAACTGCTGGTCCAGGTCCTAGTGTGCGCCGTCTGCCGCACTGACCTGCATGTCAGCGAGGGTGACCTGCCGGTGCACCGTGAGCACGTCACGCCTGGTCACATGGTAGTGGGCCTGGTCGCGGCACTGGGCGAGGGTGTTACCGGCTACGCCGCAGGGGATCGGGTCGGTGTGGCGTGGCTGCGGCACACGGACGGGACGTGCGCCTACTGCCGCCGTGGCAACGAGAATCTCTGCCCTAACTCGCTCTATACCGGCTGGGATGCCGACGGCGGCTATGCCGAGTACACCACCGTGCCGGCGGCGTTCGCCTACCGGCTGCCGGCCGACCTCGCCGACGTCGAGCTGGCGCCGCTGCTGTGCGCCGGGATCATCGGCTACCGGGCGCTGCTGCGTGCTTCGCTGCCCGAGCACGGCAGGCTCGGATTGTACGGATTCGGTGACAGCGCCCACCTGATCGCCCAGGTAGCGCTGGCGCAAGGTGCGACTGTCCATGCCCTGACCCGAGGCGAGGCGTCCCAGCGGCTCGCGCTCGAGTTGGGCGCCTCGTCGGCCGGAGGCGCCTACGACTCTCCGCCGGAGCCCCTGGACAGCGCGATCCTGTTCGCGCCGGTCGGGGACCTCGTGCCGGTCGCGATGCGGGCACTTGACCGGGGCGGAGTCCTCGCCGTGGCCGGGATCCACCTGACCGACACACCGCCGCTGAACTATGAGCACGAGCTGTTCTATGAGAAGGAACTACGCAGCGTCACCTCCAACACCCGGGACGACGGCCGGGAGTTCCTCGCGCTCGCCGTCCGGTACGGCGTCCGGGCCACCACCCACGTGTACCCGATGTCACAAGCACAACAGGCGCTGCAGGACCTCAAGGCTGGCGTCTTCGACGGAGCGGCCGTTCTCGTCAACGACCGGGACGCCGCGCGCTGACCCGCTGGCAGGTGTAGGGGTCTCCGGCACGTGCCACCACCGGCCGTTCGGACAAAAGATCTTGATTTGCCGAACGACGGCGGCTGTGAGCGGCGGGACCAGGCGCCGAGCTGTCGTGGGGCCAGTCCGGCGCGGCCAGGAACGCTTCGACGTCGGCGGAGAACTCGGCGTGGTGCTGGAAAAGAACCCGTGCGCCGCGTCGGGGTTACTGGTAACCCGACGTATGTGAGGCTGGCCGAGGTGGGCTGCGCGTCCCCAGGCTGGCGGCGACGCTTAGTAATCTACGCTTGGCCGTTTGTTAGCGACCCTCGTAGGATGAAAGATCCAGCGGCCGGGCTCGATGAAGGCGTCTCGGCAAGGCCTCGCGAGCATCGCGCGCAGCTCGGCTGCTCTATCTCGCGGCGGTGGCGCCGGCACCCGTCCGGCGTAGGTGGCCCCGGGATCTGCCCGCTGGGCGGGCTAGGGAGGGGATGTGACGCCTGCTGTCCGGCGTGTGATCGGCCCCCGGGTGCGGGATCGGCTCAGTGCCGCGGCCGGCGCGTTCGTCAGCAATGCGCGCAACACGGATTTGCGGCGGGCCCAGCTCAGCTTTGGCGCCGCGTGGACCTGCGAGTGGGCCTTCACGGTGGCGCTGGGTGTCTACGCCTTCGGCCACGGCGGGGCCGCCGCGGTCGGGCTGGTCGTGTTCTTGCGGATGGCCCCCGCGGCCGTGGTGGCCCCGTTGGTCGGGCCGCTGGCCGACCGGCGGCGGCGCGAGCGGGTCTTGTGCTGGATTTCGGCGCTGCGCGGGGCGGCGATCGCTGTGGCTGCGCTTCTGGTTGCGGCGGGGTCGCCGTCTTCGTGGGTCTATGTCCTGGCGGTGCTGTCCACGGTCGCCGGCACGCTGTATCGTCCGGTCCATTCGGCTTTGCTGCCGTCGCTGTGCCAGACGCCGTACGAGCTGACCAGCGCCAACGTTGTTCGGGCCATGGTTGATTCGCTCGCCGCGGTGGTTGGTCCGCTGCTGGCCGCGGTGCTGCTGGCCGGGAGCGGGGTCACGGCCGTGTTCGCTGCGGCTGCCGCGGCGTCGTGGTGGTCGGCCGTCCTGATCGTGCGGGTGCGGCGCGAGCCGCTGGTCCGGCCCGGCTCCCGGGTGCGGGCCGGTGTGCGGGCGCAGCTCGCCGGCGGGATACGCGCCGTCGCCGAGAGCCGTGACCTGGCTGTCCTGCTGTGCCTGGCGGCAGTGCAGACCTTCACCCGGGGGGCGCTGCTGGTGTTCAGCGTCGTCGTCGCGATCGACTTGCTGCGGATGGGCGGGCCGGGAGCGGGCTACCTGACCGCCGCCTTCGGCGCGGGAGCCGTGCTCGGCTCGCTGGTGGGCGCGGCGCTGGTCGGGACCCGGCGCCTGGCCGGGTGGTTCGGCACGGGCATCGCGCTGTGGGGTCTGCCGATCGCGCTCATCGGGGTGTTTCCCTCTGAGGCGGCGGCGCTGGTCTTGCTGGCGGTCGTCGGCGTGGGCAACACGATGGTCGACTTCGCGCAGTTCACTCTCATGGCCCGCCTGGCGACGGACGAGGTAATGGCGCGTGTGTTTATCTTGGACGAGAGCTTCACCACGCTCTCCCTGGCGGCCGGCTCGCTGGTGGCCCCGCTGGTCATCGCCGCTGTCGGCCTGCGGCCTGCCCTCATCGTGATCGGCATGCTGTGCCCGCTGGCCGTGCTGGCGGCCGGGCGGCGGCTGCGCGGGCTCGACGCGTCGATGGTGATCCGGGACCGCCAGGTCAGCCTGCTGCGCGCCGTTGGCATGCTGCGGCCGCTGGCCCTGCCCGCGCTCGAACGGCTTGCCCGGGGCCTTGACCCGGAGCAGGTAGCCGCAGGCGCCGTGGTGTTCCATCAAGGCGATGTCGGGGACCGCTTCTACGTGGTCGAAGACGGCGTGGCCGAGGTGATCGGGGACGGAGCCATCATCGCGACCCTGGGACCCGGCGATGGGTTCGGGGAGATCGCCCTGCTGCATCGCGTGCCGCGCACCGCCACGATCCGGGCCCGGACCCCGCTGCGGCTCCAGACACTGACCGCGGCGCATTTCCTGACCGTCGTCACCGGCTCCCCGGCCAGCATGCAACACGCCACTGCCGAGGCCGACGCCAAGCTGAGGCGATTCAGCCCCGCGCCCCGCCCCGGGCCGGCCCGTCCCGACAGGAACGCTCCCCCGGCGCCCGACGCAGCGCAGCACCACACGTCCAGCGAACCCGGCGAAGTTCCAGAGCCATGAGGCGTCAAAGCCGCGAGTTCCCGCCCGGCACCTTCAGTCAAACTGAACTCACGCTTATGCCGAGATGATCACTTTGATGTAGAGGTTCCACGGCCGGACTGTACCGTCGGCGCTGCCGGCGGCCAGGGTACGCCCAGCGCCCCACCGGGCCACCGACGCCGGCTTAATCCGAACGGTCCGCCGTGACGGAGCGGCAGCTGGTCACAGCGCCGGTGAACGATGGTGAGGCGGGGAACGGGGAATCCTGCCGACGGGCCCCGGAATTCGCTAGAACAGAACGCAGCCGCCTGGCTGCCCGGTAGCTGAGTCCAGAGCCGATGTTGGCCTATCGCCACAGGGGACATCTCGTCCGCCCAGCTTGTCGGCAGGACGGGCGCTGGTTGGTGCGAGCGGGTGGATGCAGCCGGTATGCTGTTCCGGTCTACCGAGACCACGAGACCAGATGATCCGGTTCACGGGGCTGTAGCGCAGCTGGTAGCGCACCTCCATGGCATGGAGGGGGTCAGGGGTTCGAATCCCCTCAGCTCCACGGAGAAAATAGCAGGTCAGAGGCCCACCTACAGCTCTCATCCTACCCGGAGGATGGGAGCTGTCGCTGTATTGGGAGGAATCTGGGAGATCGTGTCGAGATCGTGTCGTCCCGGGCTGGTCCGATGCGGAAGGGCGCGAGCAGGGTGTCGAGCAGCGGGACGGTGGAGTGCGGGTCGATGGCGGCGCGCTCCCGCAGGGATTCCTCCCACCGGGCCTGAAGGTCGGCGATCAGCTCGTCGCGCATCCGCTGCGAGGCGTGGGCGTACAGGCCTCGCATCCCGGGCACTTGGTGGCCCAGCCGCTGCTCGGCCAGGATCTCGGGAATGCCGTCCTCAGAACTGGTAGGGAGCGGATTACCAACCCTGCCGAATACCTGAGCCTGACGAGCGGGCGGTAGTGGCATCCCTCCTCGTCGCTGCGCTTTTTGTTGCATCTGCCGCATCATGCGGGTCGTTGGATGCAACAGAAGTGGCTGCAACATCGTCTGGTTTGATGCAACCGGGTGATGGCAGCGCAGGTCATCGCCGCTTTGCTCTCGGACCCTGCCGGCTCGCTGTGAAGGTCGCTGCTGCTGCAGCCCAGGTCTGGGGTGCTCACGCTTTTCCCGGAATGTTGCATCTGATGCAACTCCGCGCCCTTCCATCCACGTCTTGTGGCTGTGCCTGAGGCCGTGCGGCGTCAGCCCGTCCTTGACCGGCAGCCGGCAGGCCAGCGGCACGTCGCTGGCGGGCTGCTCGCCGCTGCCGGGGCAGTCACCGGCAGCGTTCTTGTGGGCGATGATCCTTCCGTCGAGGCGCAACCTGACCGCGTACCCGCAGGCTTGGCAGCGCCCCGAGTTCTCCGTACTGATCAGGCGGGGTGAGCCCCGGCCGGATGGGGAACGAACGGCATCCCGGGCACCGCTGGCGGCCACGACGCGACCGGGATGCCCGGCCATCCCGCGGCGTCCACGACGACCAGCCTGCCTGGCGTGCCCTTCGCTGGCCGGTGTCGCCCGTGACACGCCGGGCGGAAGACGCGCCGCGCGAAGTTGCTGCGCCGGTGGTGGCCCCCGTCGGGGCTGGGGAACACGTACCGGCCACTGCCGCCGTGCGCTGCGGCGCAGGCGCACCGCCGCTGCGAGCGCGTTTGTGCCTGGGCGGTCAGCAGTTCGGCGAGGAAGGCCGGGATGTCGACTGGGACGAACGGCTCCACGTTCGTGCTGCGGTAGGAGTCGTCCTTCGGTGGGATCCGGTGGAAGCGGCCGTTGATCTCCCTGAGCTGCCACTCGAGGTTGATCAGAGACGGGAGCAGCAGATCGCGCTCCAGGCCGATCATCTCGCCCCACCGCATCCCGGTGTAGCCGATCGTGACCAGCATGGTGAACTCATCGTCCGGGCCGGCCAGCAGCGCCGCCCGTTCGGCCACGAGCAGAACCTCCAGCGGCGTGGCCCATGGGCGCTGCGCGCTGCGGTCGAGCAGCCTTCGGCCCGTCCTTCTCCCTCGGTTGCGCGGGCGGACGGCGGGATTGAAGGGGATCAGCGGGGGTTTCGCCGCCGCCGCGTCGCCCAGGATCGTGTGCAGCAGGGCGCGCGCGTCCTTCGCCGTGCTGCGGGACATGCCCTTGACGTCGTGCAGCTTGCGCTCCCAGACGGTGATGTCCTCACCGGTCAGCAAGTTGAGCTTCTTCCGCTTGCCCCAGTACGGCAGGATGAACCGGCGGATCCGGTACTCGCGATTGGCCACGGTGCTGAGGCCGACATCCTGCATGGCCTGCCAGCGGTCGATCCACTCGCTGACCGTGATCTCGCCTGCTCCCGGATCCGTCCACGTGCCCGCGCGGACCTTCGCCTCCTGGTCGCGGCCCCAGGCAAGCGCGGCTTGCTTGGTCTCGAAACCCAACTGGCTGGCTTCGCCGGCGGGGACCTTGTACGTGACGCGCCACGGTCTTGGCCCCTTGCCACCTCTTTCCGCGTACGCCATCTCTCCTTCTCACCCTCCTGATGGACCGGCCCTTCGGCTGAGGCCGGCGCCAGGGTCGCCGGGCCTGGACGGCTGCTACCGCCGGATGCCGCGGGCACGGGTCACCGGCTGCCGGGCGCCCTCAGCCATGATCTGCGCGATGTCGTCATCGCTGAATCGGAGATGCTTGCCAATGAACGTGCCAGGGATCGCGCGCGCCGGGACCTTGCCGCGCAGCCAGGACTCGCGGATTTTCAGGATCTCCGCAGCCTCAGCTGGTGTGTGAAGCTGAGTCATTCCTGCCGCCTAATAATTATCGATTTTCCTTTTCTAGTCAAGCCGAATTCCGGAGAAATCCGAATCAGCACGGCCTCGCTCGATAGGCCGGGGTTCCTTCGCCCGTGACCAGGCCAGACCCCTGCGGCTGCAGCATATTCCCTTGATCTCACGTGGTCTCCCATTCCCGGATGGTACGTGACCGATCCGAATTGGATCGCCCCATTTCCCTGATCCGGAATGGCGCGGACCAAGGGAAGCGAGCCGATCTGGCACGCGAATCGGGCGGACCATAGTGGCGCGCGAGCGCGAGTTATAAACGGCTTCCCGGCGGGAGCAAACTCGCTGCCGCCGGACCGCGGATACCTTTCGTTTACGGCCCAGTCGCCGTGCTGCTGACGCCGTGCAGCCGCGCTGTCCGCGATGGTCCGGTACGGATTGGCTGGGCGCTTACTCAAGCTCCATCTCCCTGTCGGCCTGACGCTCTGGAGAACGGAATGTCCGGGTCGGCTCGAGCGGCCTGGACGCGGTGTCGTGCTCGATGGCCGTGCGGTAGGCGTGCTCGACGGCGCGGAGCCGGGCGGCTACTCGGGTCTCCCTGGTGGCGATGGCCTGACGATTGCGGCGGCCGTAGGAGCCTTCGGGCAGGCTGTGGCCGGAGCGTTCGACCTTACGACTGTGGGCCTCGTCGGCGTGGGCGGCGATGGCGAACAGGGCGATGTTGGCGGTGGTTCTTATCTTGAGCTTGGACGTTGGCCAGGGCTGTGACCTGCGTGTTCGTGTTGGGGACGGTGTTGCTGACGGTTGCGGTGCCTGGCTGGCTGGCATGGTCAGTGGGGCTGGATCGTTACCGGAGAGCGGCCTGCCGGGTCGTCGGCGTCGGCCTGCCGGGCGGGCCGCGGGCTGGCGCGCTGGTCACCGAGGGCGTGGGCGAGATGGCGGCGGAGCCTGCTGTTTTCCTCGGCGAGCTGGCGGTTGCGCTGGCTGGCTTCGGCGAGCCGCCGGAGCAGGGAGGCGTCGGAGGCGCGC
>Ga0187781_10000287_pt1 | contig 36173 bp, 32 predicted proteins | sample 0715_SJ02_MP02_2_FD_132447 | JGI IMG/M metagenome (GOLD analysis project Ga0187781, IMG submission 132447) | Tropical peat soil microbial communities from peatlands in Department of Meta, Colombia - 0715_SJ02_MP02_20_MG | ecosystem: Environmental > Terrestrial > Soil > Wetlands > Peat | place... | reverse complement strand
GCAGCGCATCCTCGTAGGAGATGAAGCCGGTCTCGTACAGCTCGAACAGCGCCTGGTCGAAGGTCTTCATGCCGAGCCTCGTCGAGCGCGCCATCACGTCTTTGATCTTGGCTACTTCGCCCTTGAAGATCAGGTCCTGGATCAGCGGCGAATTCAGCATGATCTCCATCGCCGCGATGCGCCCGGCGCCCGACTCACGCGGCACCAGCCGCTGCGAGATCAGCGCGCGGATGTTGAGCGACAGGTCCATGAGCAGCTGTACCCGCCGCTCGTCGGGGAAGAAGTTGATGATGCGATCGAGCGCCTGGTTGGCGCTGTTGGCGTGCAGCGTGGCGAGCACCAGGTGGCCGGTCTCGGAGAACTGGATGCCGTATTCCATGGTGTCGCGGTCGCGGATCTCGCCGATCAGGATCACGTCCGGCGCCTGGCGCAGGGTGTTCTTGAGCGCGTTGTGCCAGGACTCGGTGTCGACGCCCACCTCGCGGTGCGTGATGACGCAGCCCTTGTGGGTATGCACGTACTCGACCGGGTCCTCGATGGTGACGATGTGGCCGCGGGTCTTCTCGTTGCGGTAGCCCACCATGGCGGCGAGCGTGGTCGACTTACCCGAGCCGGTGCCGCCCACGATGATGACCAGCCCGCGCTTCGACAGCACCACCTCCTTCAGGATCGGCGCCAGGTCGAGCTCCTCGAAGGTGGGAATCTTGGCGTTGATCAGGCGGATGACGCAGCCGATGGCGCCCTGCTGCACGAAGGCGCTGACGCGAAAGCGTCCGATGCCGGGCGGCGCGAACGCGAAGTTGCACTCCTTGGTGGCGTCGAATTCCTTGGTCTGGCGGTCGTTCATGATGGCGCGCACCAGCGTGGCCGACTGCTCGGCGGTGAGCGCGCGCTCGGACTGCGGGCGGATCTCGCCGTCCACCTTGATGGCCGGGGGGAAGCCGGCGGTGATGAACAGGTCGGACGCCTTCTTCTCGGTGACCCGCCGCAGCAGGTCCTGCATCAGTTTGATGGCCTGATCACGATCCATAGCTCAGCCTCTCCTTCAGCCCGCCCCTACACCGCGTCCTTGTTCTGCGCCTTATAGCGCGCCTCTTCCTTGCTGACCTGGCCCTTGGCCACGAGGTCGGTGAGGCACTGATCGAGCGTCTGCATGCCGGCTGCGCCGCCGGTCTGGATGGACGAGTACATCTGCGCGATCTTGCCTTCCCGGATCAGGTTACGGATCGCCGGGGTGCCGATCATGATCTCGTGCGCCGCGATGCGCCCGCCGCCGTTCTTCTTCAGCAGCGTCTGCGAGATGACCGCGCGCAGCGATTCCGACAGCATCGAGCGCACCATGTCCTTCTCCTCGCCCGGAAAGACGTCGACGATGCGGTCGATGGTCTTGGCGGCGGAGCTGGTATGCAGCGTGCCGAACACCAGGTGGCCGGTCTCGGCGGCGGTGAGCGCCAGGCGGATGGTCTCGAGGTCGCGCATTTCGCCCACCAGGATGACGTCCGGGTCCTCGCGCAGCGCCGAGCGCAGCGCCTCGCTGAAGCCGAGCGTGTCGCGGTGTACCTCGCGCTGGTTGACCAGGCAGCGCTTGGACTCGTGCACGAACTCGATCGGGTCCTCGATGGTGATGATGTGGTCGGGGCGGTTGTCGTTGCAGTGGTTGACCATGCCGGCGAGCGTGGTCGACTTGCCCGAGCCGGTGGGGCCGGTGACCAGCACCAGCCCGCGCGGCAGCATGCACAGGTCGCGGAAGATCTTGGGCGCGTTCAGGTCATCGAGCGACAGGATCACCGAGGGAATGTTGCGGAACACCGCGCCGGCGCCGCGGTTCTGGTTGAAGGCGTTGACGCGGAAACGCGCCAGCTTTGGAATCTCGAAGGAGAAATCGGTCTCGAAGAATTCTTCGTAGGCCTTGCGCTGCTTGTCGTTCATGATGTCGTACACCATGGAGTGCACTTCCTTGTGCGACAGCGGCGGCATATTGATGCGCTTCATGTCGCCGTCGACACGGATCATCGGCGGCACACCCGAGGACAGGTGCAGGTCCGAGGCATTGTTCTTGACGGCAAATGCCAGGAGTTGCGCGATGTCGACGGCCATTGAAGCTCCCTGGGACCGGGTCTCGGGCGCGGTGTTGAAAAGCGACCTGCACTCAAGCGCCTGAGCGGCGGCAGTATAGCGGAGGGCTCACACGTCCAATATGTTACGGGGTCCGCAGAATTTACCGGAACGTCTGCTCGAGGTACGCCAGCGCATGGCGCAGGCGGCTGCCCGGGCCGGCCGGAGTGCGCAGTCGGTCACACTCTTAGGCATAACCAAGGGTCAGCCGGCCGCCGTGGTGCGCGCCGCCGCGGATCTGGGCCTTGACGACTTTGGCGAGAGTTATCTGCAGGAAGCCCTCGAAAAGCTTGATGCGCTGCAGGATCGCGCGCTCACCTGGCACTTCGTCGGGCGGATCCAGTCCAACAAGACCCGCCCGATCGCGGAACGCTTCGCCTGGGTGCATGCGGTGGATCGCCTCAAGATCGCCGCGCGGCTCGCCGAGCACCGCCCTCACTACGCCCCACCGCTCAATGTCTGTCTGCAGGTCCGTCTCGGGGACGAGGCCGGCAAGGGCGGCGTCGCCGCGGACGAGCTCCCGGCGCTTGCGCACGCGGTGGCGCAGCTGCCGCGCCTGAAGCTCCGCGGCCTGATGTGCATCCCGCCGGAGGAGACCGAAGCCGCGCGCCAGCACGCCTGGTTCGGCGAGCTGCGGCGGCTGTATGAAACGCTCAACACCGGCGGCGCGGCGCTCGACACGCTCTCGATGGGGATGAGCGGGGATTTCGAGGCGGCCATCGAGGAAGGGGCCACCCTGGTCCGCATCGGCACGGCGCTCTTCGGACCGAGAGCATGAGGCTACGCCCGCTGTGCGCCGGCAAAATGTCCCTGCGCCAACCTCGCTACGGAGTGCTCGGCTTCTGAGGTGATCAGGGCAGATGCGCATCGCGCCCCGCCTTTTGCCGGCGAGACTGAGTCTGCTGCTCGGCTGGCCTGGCGAAAGCGCCGCAGGCGATTTCGCCCAATTCAACTAGAATCCCGTCATGTCAGACCTGCAGCTCGCGATTCTCGGCGGCGGCCACATGGGGCGCGCGCTCGTCGCCGGCCTGCTGCGCTCGGGTACCCGGCCGGAGCGCATCGGTATCGGCGAATCCTCGGAGGAGGCCCGCCGCGTGCTCGCGAGCGAGCTCGGCGTCACCGCGACGCCCGACAACGCCCGCGCGGTCGATGGCGCCGCCGTGGTCGTGGTGGCGGTCAGGCCCCAGGATACCGGGCCGGCGCTCGAGGGCCTGAGGCCGCTGCTTCAGGCGCAGCACCCGCTGGTGCTGTCGATCGCCGCCGGCGTGCGTGTCGCCACGCTCGAGGCGTGGTGCGGCGAGGGTGTCGCGGTGATGCGCGCCATGCCCAACCGGGCGGCGCTGGTCGGCGCCGGGGCCACGGCTCTGTACGCTCCGCCCACGGTGAGCGCGGCGCAGCGGGCGGCTGCCGAGCACATCGCGCGCGGTGTCGGCGGGCTCGTGTGGGTGAACGAGGAGGATCACCTCGACGTCGTGACCGCGCTCTCCGGCAGCGGGCCGGCCTACTTCTTCCTGCTGGCCGAATGCATGGCCGAGGCCGCCGAGGGACTCGGGCTCGCGCCCCCGGTCGCGCGCATCCTCGCCGCGGCCACGCTGCACGGCGCCGGGGTGCTGGCGCATTCGGGCGTGACCGATCTGGCACGGCTGCGGGCGGAGATCGCCTCGCCCGGCGGCACCACCGAGGCGGCGCTCGAAGTCCTGACCTCCGGGAGGCTCAGGGAAGTGGTCGAGCGCGCGATGGCCGCCGCCGCGCGCCGCAGCCACGAGCTCGGCACCCAGGCGGCGCGGCGGCCCGCAAGCGGCTCTCCATGAGCGCCATCATCTACATCGTCGAGACGCTCTTGTCGCTCGCCCTGTTCGTGGTGCTGGCACGGCTGCTGCTGCAGCTGACGCGCGCCGATTTCCGCAACCCGATAGCCCAGGCGATCGTGCAGCTCACCAATCCCCTCATCGTGCCGCTGCGGCGGGTGCTGCCACCGATCGGCAAGGTGGACACCGCCTCGGTAGTGGCCGTGCTGCTGGTCGCGGCCGTCGAAGTGGCGGTGCTGTCGGCGCTGCGCGGCGCGGGACTGCCCGACTGGCTCACCTGGCTCGACGCGCTCGCGCTCGAGATTGCCCACACGCTGCTGTGGACCTACTGCTACGCGATCCTGATCTACTGGCTGCTGAGCTTCATTGCGCCCGGCGGCTACTCGCCGCTGCAGTCGGTGCTCACCTCGCTGTGCGAGCCGGTGCTCAGGCCCTTCCGGCGCATCATTCCGCCGGTCGCGGGCCTCGATCTGTCGCCGCTCTGGGCGACCATCGCCATCCAGGCGATCCTGATTCTCATTCGCTGAAGCGCCGCGTCCCCCACTGACGGAACACGCGCTTAGCGCGCACTTCGCACCGGAAATCGCAGCATCGCGAATGCCTGTCAAGACGTCGTGCGAGCCGCCCACTCGGACCGGCGACGCACCGTCGCGGTGCGCCCCGCCGCGCAAACCCTACGAAAAAAGGCATTTCCGCAACAGACGGAGAAAAAAAATTCCTTGCCAAAGCGCGCGCATGTGCTATTTTCCGCGCCGATTCTCTTCGCGCGGCGTGCAAACGGCGCGCGACGCAACCAACCAAAATTCTCGAGGAGTACCGCAAAATGGCGAAAAAGGGTGGCGCACCGACGAAATCAGAAGTCCTGACACAGATCTCCAAGGACACGGGGCTGTCCCGCAAGCAGGTCGGAAGCGTCTTCGATTCGCTCAGCGGCGTGATCAAGAAGAGCCTGCGTGGCGGCGGACTGTTCACGCTGCCGGGGCTCCTGAAGATGAAAGTCGTGAAGAAGCCGGCCACCAAGGCCCGCGAGGGTGTCAACCCCTTCACCGGCGAGAAGATGATGTTCAAGGCCAAGCCGGCGAGCAAGAAGGTGCGCTGCCTGCCGCTCAAGAGCCTGAAGGCGATGGTCAACTCGTAATTTACGGGTAACGCCTGCGCGTAACGCGAGGCTCGGCCCGGGCGGAAGCGCAGCTCCGCCCGGGCCTTTGCTTTTTTCGGGGGCCGCTTTCAGCGCATGAAGGCGAGGACTGCGTCGCGCAGCTCGTTGATCCGCCCGTGGAAAAAGTGGCCGGCTTCCGGCAGCAGGCTCACCTTAGGTGCCGCCACGCCCGGCAGCGGCTGCCGCTCCGCCGCCCACTCGAGCACCGCCGGCGCGGGCACGACGTCGTCCGCCCCGCCCTGCACGATGAGCCAGGGACAGGCGGGCTCGGCGGCCCGTGCCGCGGCGAAGTCGGCGCCCTCGAGCCGCGTGATCCCGGGCGCCACCAGCACCATGCGCTGAGGCTCCGCCTCGCTTGCGATGCGCAACGCCACCGCGCCGCCGAAGGAAAACCCGGCGAGCCACAGCGGCACGCCGGGGAAGTGCTGCCGGCCCCAGGCGATGATGGCGAGCGCATCGTCGCCCTCGCCGCGCCCTTCGTCGTAGGTCCCGGTGCTCGCCGCCACGCCACGGAAGTTGAAGCGGATGGCCGGCGCGCCGAGCTGCTCGAAGGCGCGCGCGACCGTGTAGACCACCTTGTTGTCCATGGTTCCACCGAAGAGCGGATGCGGATGGCACACGACAGCGAAGGCCGGCACGGTGAGTGCCTCGCCGTGCTCGGTCAGGGGCGTCTCGAGCAGCGCCTGCAGCAGCCCGCCGGGGCCCTCGATCAGGAGACGCTCGGCGCGCGGCGGTTTCAGCACCATGCGCGCATTCTAAGCGTCAACTACCCTGGCTACGGTCCTGCGAAGCGGCGAGGCGTACCAGCAGCCGGTTGAGGCGCAGGACGAAGTCGGGCGGATTGGCGAGCGCCGCCCCTTCGGCGAGCTGTGCCTGCTCGAACAGCAGCTGCGAGAGCTCGCTGAAGTCGCCCTGATCCGTGAGACGATCGAGGTACTTCAACAGCGGATGGGTCACGTTGACCTCGAGGACCGGCTTCGCCTCCGGGACCTTCTGGCCGGCGGCGGAGAGGATCCGCCGCAGGCGATCGCCCAGATCGTGCTCGCCCAGCACCAGCAGCGCCGGCGAATCCTTGAGCCGATCGCTCACGCGCACCTCGGTCACGCGCTCGCCGAGGGAGTCCTTGATGCGCTTGAGCAATCCCTTGCTCTCCTTGAGCTCGGCGTCGTGGCGTGCCTTGTCCGCCTCGCTCGCCAGCGGCCCGAGGTCCAGGCCGCCGCGCGTGGCGTCCTTGAAGCGCTTGCCTTCGTAAGCTTCGAGCTGGCCCATCACCCACTCATCGATGCGCTCGCAGAGCAGCAGCACCTCGAGCCCACGCTCCTTGAGCCGCTCGATGGCGGGGTGGGCGCGGGCTGCATCGAGCGACTCGGCGACCACGTAGTAAATACGGTCCTGGCCGGCCTGCATGCGGGCGAGGTAGTCCGCGAGGCTCACCGAGGCGGCGTTGTCGGCCTGGTGAGTGCTCGCGAACCGCAGGAGCGGCAGCAGCGCGGCCTCGTTGGCCTGGTCCTGGGCGATGCCTTCCTTCAGCACCGCGCCGAATTCCTTCCAGAAGGTGGCGTACTTCTCCGGCTCGTCCTTGGCGAGGCGGGCAAGGAGATCCAGCACCCGCTTGGTGAGCCCCGAGCGGATCGCCTCGACTTCCGGCTCCTGCTGCAGGAGCTCACGCGAGACGTTGAGCGGCAGGTCGCTCGAGTCCACCACGCCCTTGACGAAGCGCAGGTAGAGCGGCAGGAACTGCTCGGCGTCGTCCATGATGAACACGCGCCGCACGTAGAGCTTCAGGCCCCGCACCGCCTCGCGCTGATACAGATCGAACGGCGCGCGCGCCGGGAGGTAGAGGAGGCTCGTGTACTCACGCTTGCCCTCGACCTTGTTGTGGCTCCAGGCGAGCGGATCGGTGAAATCGTGGGCGAGGTACTGGTAGAACTGCCGGTATTCCTCGTCGGTGATCTGGGTGCGCGGCAGCGTCCACAGCGCCCGCGCCTGGTTCACCACCTCGTAGTCGAGCGTCGCCTCGCCTTCTTTGGGCATGCGTACCGGGAAGCCGATGTGATCGGAGTAGCGGCGGATCAGCCCCCGCAGGCGCAGGGGGTCGGCGAACTCCCGCGCGTCCTCCTTCAGGTACAGCGTCACGGCCGTGCCGCGTTTCGGCAGCGTCAGGTTCTCGACCGTGAACTCCCCGTCGGCGCGCGACTCCCAGCGCACGCCCGCCTCGGGCGGCGCGCCGGCGCGCCGGGTGCGCACCTCGACGCGGTCGGACACGATGAACGCCGAGTAGAAGCCGACGCCGAACTGGCCGATGAGTTGCGAGGCCTTCTGCTCGTCCCCGGGAAGCGAGCGGAAAAACTCGGCGGTGCCCGAGCGGGCGATGGTGCCGAGGTTTGCGACCGCTTCTTCTCGCGCCATGCCGATGCCGTTGTCGGTGATCGTGACCGTGCCGGCCTTCGGGTCGGCGTCGATGCGGATGCCGAGCTCCGGATCATCGGCAAGCAGCGAGCTGTCGGCGATGGCGAGGAAGCGCAGCCGGTCGCAGGCATCCGAGGCGTTGGAGATGAGCTCGCGAAGGAAGATCTCGCGGTGGCTGTAGAGCGAGTGGATCATGAGCTTCAGAAGCTCGCGAACCTCCGCCTGGAAGCCGTGGGTCTGCCGGGTCGTGCCGGTGTCCGGTGTCTCGGTGCCTTGCATGCTCGCCATCCGCCGCGTGACGCGCGACTTGTCCGTGGCAGGCGATGTTGGGAGTCGGCGCGGATTTTTCAAGCGCCGCCTGCCAGCGGCAGGGGCGCACGGCCCCGACGGGGGGCGGGGCATGCGGTCAGGGGGGCGGTGCTTAAGAGAGCGTCAGGCCGAGAGGCGGCTCAGGCGATAGAGGCCATCGAGTACCCACACGCCGAGGGCCGCGGCGCCGGCGAGCAGTGGTGCCGCACCGTCGGCGAACTCGGAGGTTGCGGAGGTCGCCACGTGGCGACTGGCGCTGACCAGGTCGTCGAGCTCGTCCCAGAGGTGCAGGAAGACTTCCATCGGAATCGGACTCTACGGACCTGCGGCACGCGCTGGCGTGCGCGCGCTCACAATCACGCAGCGGCTTGCGGCTGCCGGTGGGCGTGCGTAGGCTTGGATGAGACCCGCGTCATGCCCACATGACAGAACGCAGCCACCATGCAGCGCATCGTCGTCCTCAACCCTAAGGGCGGCTCCGGCAAGACGACCATCGCGATCAACCTGGCGAGCTATCTCGCCGCGCGCGGACACCGGCCGGTCCTCATGGACTTCGATCCCCAGGGCTCGTCGGTTCGCTGGGCAAGGAAGCGCATGCCCGGGCAGGCGCCGATCCAGGCGATCGCCGCGTTCGAGAAAGACAGCCGTACGACGCGCGCGTTCCAGCTGCGCGTTCCCGACGATGCCACTCACGTCATCGTCGACACGCCGGCCGCCGTCGAGCCGCGCCAGCTCCCCGACATGACCCGCGACGCGCACAAGATCCTGGTGCCGGTGCTGCCCTCGGACATCGACATCCACACCTGCTCGCGCTGCATCGGCGACCTGCTGCTGGTCGCCAAGATCCGCCGCGAAGAGAACCGCATCGGCGTGATCGCCAACCGCGTGCGGCGCAATACCCTCATGTACCAGGCCCTGATCCGCTTCCTGCACACGCTCGGGATTCCGATCGTCGCCATCATCCGCGACTCGCAGAACTACGTGCGCGCCGCCGAGCTCGGTATCGGCGTGCACGAGATGAAGAGCTACGTCGCCCAGCAGGACGTCGAGCAGTGGGGGCCGCTGGTCACCTGGCTCACCGGGGCCCCCGACAGCACCTTGAGCCCGCGTGGGGCGCCTCCGGGAGGCGGCCAGCAGCCGGAGGACGGCGAGATGCCCGCGGAAGCCGGCCCCGAGGCCGCCGCGCCCACTGCCGGGCCGGAGGCAACGCAGCCGGGCCCGGCGCTGCCAGGGGCGGCGGACGAAGCGGTGGCGGTGGAAATGCCGGCGCACGCGGTCGCGGCGCAGGCGGGCTGAAGACGAAGCGCGCCAGGCGCTCGAGCTACTTCTTCGAGGACTTCGGCGGGGCGGTCGAGGCCTTCAGGCCGGCCTCACTCCCCTGCCAGGAATCGCGGACCTGATCGGCCCAGCTCTTGTAGTTCGACCAGGTGTAGAGGTTGCGCGTGATCGCCGCCTGACGCGCGCGCGCGCGCTGCATGCGATCGAGCCACGTGGCGTAGGCGTCTGCGCCTGCCGGGGAATTGCTGCCGCCCTGGGCCGCCGGCTCGTTGCCTGCGGGGACGTCGTCCCGGCTGCTCCTGTTCGATGAGCTCATGGAAAGCTCCTGAATACTCTTGGGTTGCAGAGTACGGTCTTCGCTTCGCAGGCGCAGGACCTGGTTCACAGACAAACTCAAGCGTGTCGCCGCGCGCCTACGGCTATGACACAGCTCTCGCCTGGCGCCCGTGAAAACGTGCGCCACGCCGGGCGTTATGTAACGGGTGGCGCGCCTCAGGCTACCAGGCGGTAGACCGGGCGATAGGCGCTGCCGGGCAGGCGCATGCGCTTCTGCGCCACGAACGCGGCCAGCAGCTCATCCAGCAGCCGCATGATCGCGGGATCGCCGGCGAGCTCGTAGGGGCCGAAGCGCTCGATGGCCTGGATGCCGAAGTCCTTGACGTTGCCGGTCACGACGCCGGAGAAGGCGCGCCGCAGGTTGGCGGCGAGCTCGTGCACCGGCTGATCGCGCTTGAGCTCGAGCGCGCGCATCGATTCGTGCGTGACCTCGAAGGGACGCTGGAAGTCGGCCGGCACCTGCAGCAGCCAGTTGAAGTTGTAGGAATCGTTGCGCTTGCGGCGGAACTCGCGCACGTCCTGCATGGCACGCACCATGCGGCGCGCCACTTCCGGCGGGTCATCGACGATCACCGTGAGCCGCTCGAGCGCCTGCGCGCCCAGCGTGCCGCCGATGAAGTGGCAGATCTGCTCGAAGTAGGCGGCGCTGTCCTTCGGTCCCGTCAGCACCACCGGGAACGGCTGCTCGCGGTTGGCCGGCTCGAGCAGGATCCCGGAAAGATAGAGGATCTCTTCGGCGGTGCCGGCGCCGCCCGGGAAGACGACGATCCCGTGGGCGAGCCGCACGAACGCCTCCAGGCGCTTTTCGATGTCCGGCAGGATCGCGAGCTGGGTCACGATCGCATTCGGTGGCTCGGCGGCGATGATGCCGGGCTCGGTGATGCCGACGTAGCGGCTGCCCTCGATGCGCTGCTTGGCGTGGCCGATGGTCGCGCCCTTCATCGGGCCCTTCATGGCCCCGGGGCCGCAGCCGGTGCAGACGTCGAGGCCGCGCAACCCGAGCTCGTAGCCGACGTCCTTGGTGTACTGGTACTCCTCGCGGGTGATCGAGTGCCCGCCCCAGCACACCACCAGGTTGGGGCGCGCCTTGTGCTCGAGAATGCGCGCGTTGCGCAGCACGTGGAACACCGCGTTGGTGATCGAGGCCGAATCGCTCAGGTCGAAGCGGCCGCTCTGGATGATCTCGTTGGCGGTGAACACCACGTCGCGCAGCACCGCGAACAGGTGCTCCTTGATGCCGCGGATCATCTGCCCGTCGACGAAGGCCGAGGCCGGCGCATTCGTGAGCTCGAGCTTCACGCCCCAGGCGTGGCGCACGATGCGGATGTCGAACTCGCGGTAGCGGTCGAAGATCTCCTTGGCATTGTCGGTGCGCGCCCCGGAGTTGAGCACGGCGAGCGCGCAGCGCCGGAACAGCGGATAGAGCCCCGCCTGCCCGGCATCGAGCAGCTTGTCGATCTCCGCCTGGGAGAGGTTCTCGAGACTGCCGCGCGGTCCGACGCGCGCATCGACGAATGCTGAGAGGTCGCTGGCCACGGCTTGGGTCGACGTTATGTCAGGCTGCACGCCGGCCGCGAGGCCCGGGAGTGCGGCGTTTCAGGGGTCGATGTCGATCGCGACCGAGTCAGGCAGCAGCATCCAGATCTCCACCATGTCCGCATTGGAGACGGCGATGCAGCCATCGGTCCAGTCGTGGTTCTGGTAGTAGTCCGGGTCGTGCCGCATGAGGTTCGGCAGTCCGTGGATCATGATCGAGCCGCCGGTATCCCAGTGGCGCGCGCGGGCCCGCTTCACGTCCGTCTCGTTGGGATACGACACCTTGATCGAGAGGAAGTAGTCGCTGCGCGGATTGCGCATGTCGAGATGATAGCTGCCTTCGGGAGTGCGGAAGTCGCCCGAGCGCTCCTTCTGTCCGACCGGGGCGAGGCCGAGCGCCACGTGGTATTCGCGCACGACGTTGCCGCCGTGCATGAGGTACATCCGCCGCTCGGATTTCTTCACCACTACGCGGTCGACTGCGGGCAGCGTGTCGCTGGTGAGCACCACCGGCTCGGTGACCGGCAGCGAGTCTCCGTGGGCGGCCACCGCGGCGCAGGCGAGGCTCAAGCTCGCAGCCAAGTTCCTGAAAATCATGACGTTCCGTAGTCCGACAACAAGCTTCAATTAATTATAGCCAGCGTCGAGCAGTGCGCCATGTGCCTGGATCACAGCCTTTCAACCGGTCCCTCCCACATCCTCAACGCGCGGGATGACGATCTGCATACCGGCCCGCAGCTCGCTGAAATCGACGTCCGGGTTGTACTGCACCAGCAGCCACTCGGGCAGCTGCCTGGCATGCTTGGTGACCGTCCACAACGAGTCGCCGGGTCGCGCGATATAGATCTCGGTGCCAGAAATGCGGTGCGCGGCGAAATACGCCGCCTGCAGCTGCTGGTGATACTCGCGCCGGTGCTGCTCGAAGACATCGTGCGACACTTTCTGAAAATCGAGCGTGAGGCGATGCCCGACCAGCACCGGTTTCTTCATGCTCATGTGGTTGAGGTCGCGCAGGCGCTGCGCGCTCACGCCGAGCCAGTCGGCGTAATGCCCGAGCGTCTCTTCGGCGGCAACGCCGATCGAATCATCGGCGCGCACGCTGTAATCGGTCGGGTCGGCGCTCTGCTGGATGTCGGCGCCGGGACCGAGCGCCGGACTGAGTGCCTCGGCCTGTGCCGCTGACACCGGCTGGTCGCGGTTCGCGACCACGGTGATGGTGGCGACCGCCGCGGCATCCTCGGCGCTCTCGCGCTCTGCGACCGCGGCCGGCACTGCGCCGAGATCGGCGCTGGCGGCGGCGCCCGGAGCCGCGGGCGCGGCGGAGGCCACCTGCACCGTCGCACCCTCCGGCAGCTCGATGGTGCGGCCTACCTTGAGAGGCGCGCTCAGGCGCAGCCGGTTCATGCGCGCGAGCGCATCGATAGGCACGCCATAGCGGTCGGCGAGCCTGGCGAGCGTATCGCCCTGCTGCACCTTGTAGCGCTTCGGCTGCGGTTGTCCGGCGTACAGCTCGTGCGGGTTGAGCTGGTGAGCGAGCAGCTCGGTGGTCCACTGATCGGCGTCCATCGGCAGCCGCAAGCGGTAGTCGCGCGGCACGCGCAGCTGCCCGTCCCAGACCGGGCGCAGCAGCGCCGGGTTCAGGGCCCGCAGCGCCTCGGGCTGCACGTGCAGCACATGCTCGAGCGTCGCCATCGATACGTAGCCCGGCACCTGCACCACCTGGAATTTCGCCTCGCTCTGCTTCTGCACGGCGCCGAAGTACTTTTCGGGGTTGTGATCGATGTCGAGCGCGGCGAGGAACGACACGTAGAAATTGCGCGAGGCGAAGCCGAAGGTGCGGCTGTTGTAGCGGCGCACGATGGTGACGATGTCCTCGGTGCCGAGTGACTCCTTGGCGCGCAGCATGCCGGCGCTGCCGTGGTTGTAGGCCGTGATCGCGAGCGGCCAGGTGCCGAGCACCCGGTAGTTGTAGCTGAGGAGCTGGGCGGCGGCCTCGGTCGAGCGGAAGGGATCGAGCCGGTCATCGACCGAGCGGTCGATGCGCATGTAGCGCCGGCCGGTCGAGCGCATGAACTGCCACAGGCCTGCCGCCCCGACCTTGGAGTAAGCGGCCGGGTTGAACGAGGACTCGACGTGCGGCAGCACCGCGAGCTCGGCGGGCAGCCCGCGGTTGGCGAGCGCCTCGGCGATGTGCGTCTCCCAGGCGCCGGCGCGGATCAGCCCCGCGCGAAAGCGGTCCGACTGCCCGAGCTGGAAGCGGATGTCGTCCACCGCCTCGCGCAGCCTCGACGGGCTCGCCGAGCCCCACAGGTCCTTGATGCGCTGATCCTCCTCGGAGAGCGGCGCGTCACCCGCAGCGGCGATCCGGCGCAGCGCGGCGGCGAGCGACGCGCGGTGCGCGTCCACCATGTGCTCGCGCGCGCTCTGCGACTCATCGGCGGAGAAGTGCAGCGCCTCGTAGACCACTCCGAGGTTGTATTGGTCGTGGAGGAAGCCGGCGTTGGTATCGACCTGCGTGTAGACGCGGATCCAGAACTGCACGTCGGGCTCGAGCGCGGCTGGCCTTGGCATGGCGCCTTCGGAGCCCAGCGCCGGCACGAGCCAGAGAGCGCACACCGGCAACAAAAGCGCCGCGAGAATGCGTCTTTGACGGGGTGTCGGCTTCATTTACACCCCATGAAGGGTCATGTTCTCAATTAAATTCAATGAGTTGTTGTTCACGCGGCCTCCTTGCCGGGAAAGATGCACGGCGGAAAGCGTCGAGTATTTTGACACTTTGGCTGTTACGGAACCGATCCCAGGCCCTGGCATGGGCCGGTGGCTCCGGCCTGGTCGGTCCAAAACGGCCGCGGATCGTGCGCCGCGTCACATTTGTACAGGCGCAGCGCCACAACATGTCGCATCGCTTCAGTGTCCGGGCCCCCTGGCACGGGTGTTGCTCATATACAGCTATCAGCGGCACAGCCGCACCTTTGGGAAGCAAGCGAGCCAGGGCAACAGACTAAGAAATGCCGGGTCCGGAACAAAAGCAACTCGCCGGACACCGCGCGCACCGGATAACAACGAGAAGACGCTCCTCCACACAAGCAAGCGACCGACAACCCCGCACCCAGCGGGGTTTTTTTTCGCCGCCCGATCCTCGGTGAAATACCCGCGACTGACAAGGGGTGGTGCGGCTCGCGCGCTGAGCGCGCGCAGCGCCTGCCGGAAAAAAAAGAGGCAGCCATCCGGCTGCCTCGGGACTCAACACACTGTCAGTTTGGTCGGTCTGTCTTACGGAGCCGCTCAACCACACTTGGAATCGCCGCAATTGAGGCACGTCATGCAGCCGTCCATCATGACGACCGCGGCGGTGCTGCAGCGGGCGCACAGCTGTGCGCCCTCGGGGAAATGGGTCTTGGCGAAGGCATCGGTCTGCCTGGCGCGCGCCTCGTACTCGGCGCGCTTCTCCTCGACCAGCTTCTGCTGGTGCGTGTCGAGCTGCGTCTTGCGCATCAGCCCGATCGCCTGCAGGTGCTTCTCGATCACGTGGCCGAGCTCGGCGATGATCGAGGGCATGAACTTCCCGCCCGGCTGCCAGTAGCCGCCGCGCGGATCGAACACCGCCTTCAGCTCGTCCACCAGGAAGGTGACGTCACCGCCCTTCCTGAACACCGCCGAGATGATGCGGGTGAGCGCCACGATCCACTGATAGTGGTCGAGGTTCTTCGAGTTGATGAAGATCTCGAAGGGCCGGCGCTGCTCGTACTCGGTGCCCTCATTCAGCAGGATGTCGTTGATGGTCACGTACATCGCGTGGTCGGAGATCGGCGTCTTGATCTTGTAGGTCTGGCCGATCAGCATCTCCGGCCGCTCGACCTTCTCGTGCATGCGGATGACCTTGGCGGTGCGCCCGTTGCGGTCGCGCACCTCCTCGGACTCGGCCGGCGCTGGCACCAGCTTCATCTCCGGCGCCTTGTCCTTTTCGGCCGGCTTCTCGGCAGTCTTGTCCGCTTTCTCCTCAGGCTTCACAACCTGGTACTTGACGATTTTTCGCTCGATCTTGATGGCCATAAACAGCTTCCTGGTTTCGCGTAGAGCGCTTTTCAAGCCTCACATACGCCCGTAGTACCCGTCCTTCATCGCATCGTGAAGATTGGCGGCGGTATGGATCTCACCGTCGTAGTCGATCTCCTCGTCGCCGCGCGCCTCGATCACCGAGCCATCATCGAGCGTGAACCTGTAGATGGTGTTCTTGAGGTCCTGCTCCTTCACCAGCACGCCCTGGAACGCCTCGGGGTTGAAACGGAAGGTGGTGCAGCCCTTGAGTCCCTGCTCGTGTGCATACAGATAGATGTCCTTGAATCTCTCGTAGGGGAAATCCGTAGGCACGTTCGCCGTCTTAGAAATCGATGAATCAACCCACTTCTGGGACGCAGCCTGCACTTCGACATGTTCCTTGGGAGTGATGTCTTCGGAGGCGATGAAGTAGTCGGGTAGTCTCTCAGCATCGGTCGTGCCCCCCGGCGTGGCGTTGGGATTGACGAGCTCGCGGTAAGCGAGCAACTCGAACGAGTAGACGTCGATCTTCTCCTTGGACTTCTTTCCCTCACGGATGACGTTGCGGAAATAGTGGTGCGCGAACGACGGCTCGATGCCGTTCGAGGCATTGTTGGCGAGCGACAGCGAGATCGTGCCGGTGGGCGCGATCGAGCTGTGGTGGGTGAAGCGCGCGCCGGTCTCGGCCAGCTCGTGCACCAGGCGCGGCGCCACCTCGGCGACGCGCTGCATGTAGCGGCTGTATTTCGCGTGCAGCAGGCGCCCGGCGATCTTCGCGCCCGGCCGCCAGCCGTCGCGCATCATCTCCGGCCGCTTGCGCAGCATCTCCCTGGTGACCGTGAACTCCTCGTTCATGATCGGCGCCGGACCCTTCTCGCGAGCGAGCTCGAGCGCCGCTTCCCAGCCGGCAATCGCCATCTCGCGCGACACGTCCTCGGTAAACTCCACTGCCTCGGGCGAGCCGTACTTCAGGCGCAGCAGCGTCATGGCGCTGCCGAGCCCGAGGAAGCCCATGCCGTGGCGGCGCTTGCGCAGGATCTCCTCGCGCTGCTTCTCGAGCGGCAGTCCGTTGACCTCCACCACGTTGTCCAGCATGCGCGTGAAGACCTTCACGACCTCGCGGTACTCGTTCCAGTCGAACTCCGCGAAATCCGTGAACGGATGGCGCACGAAGCGCGTCAGGTTCACCGACCCGAGGAGGCAGGAGCCGTAGGGCGGAAGTGGCTGTTCGCCGCAGTTGTGCGCATGCAGTCCGTTCGCATCGAAAGCGTTGAGACCTGGAACCTGAACGTCGTAGACGTCCTCTGTTCCGTTCTCCACGACGCGATCGACATGCGCGACAAAGCGCTCGCGATTCAGGGCCCGACGATATTTCGTAAGGGCTCGCTCAAGGCGGGCTTGCTTGTCCGTGTCACCGAATCCAATCTTTGATGCAAATTGCTCCAGGCCCGCCGCGCTGATGACCAGTTCGTGTTGGGCCAGTGTGGGATAAGCGCGCACACCACCTCTGCCATCGGGCAGCATCGACTTACCCTCAGCGCGGCGATCGCGATAAATGCGCGAACTGATGCCGAGGCGCAGTAGCATGCGCTGGACGGCCTCCAGCCTCCCGATGTCAGACTGAGCGAGGCGTACGCTAACGCCCTTTTCCTGGTGTCCTTGCACGGAACCGTCAGTGTCGAAGAATCCGCGCAGGAAGCCCCGGCAGAAATCGCTGGAGGCCCGCTCCATGGAAGGCGTAACCCATTTCCGACCCGCGGTCATGCCCAGGGAATCGGCAAGCGTTTTAAGCGGCCGCAACGTCATTCGATGTTCAAAGCGACCACCGACCGAAGCCCAACCCTTGAAGTCCGCTCTGTATCGGTACCCCAGAGTCTGTGCAGCGGACAGAGCTTCGGACATGAGCGCGCAAACGCCCATGGAAACGCCTCCATCGGGACCGTTCGCTTCAGCCTCTGCCGCCCAAACTGATAGCACGGCGGTATCCGACTTCAATACCCCGTCGCCCATGAGCAACCCAATCAAATAGCCCTCCTCGCGGGTGTGCTCTCCTTCCCACGAGTCGCGGCCACGATGATCGTTTAGCACTAACTGGTCGCCTGAACGGAGCTCTCTGGCCGCGCACCATTCTGTCTCGCTTGTCCAGCGAGTCAGTTTCGAGTAGCGGCGCACTCGATGATCCGCCGTGAGCCGCAGCGAATAGCCTTCTGCAGTCTCGATGCGCACGACAGGCTTGTGCCCTGTCACGAAGAAACCCTCGGTACCACTCGCATGGTCTCCGCCATCCACGCGAGCCATAAACGGCCGACCGATCAGCTCCTTGACTTGTCGTGGTCCTTCACTCGTTTGTACCCACGTGTCCGCCGTCACACACGGGTTGGTGGCGCGGATGTTCTCGCACCACCAGTTGTTGTTCATTTCATTGACGCGGTCGATGAGGATGAAGCCGGGCTCGGCGAAGTCATAGGTGGACGTCATGATCACGTCCCACACCCGCCGCGCCGGCAGGGTCTTGTAGACCTTGCAGGCCACCAAGCCCTCGTCGTTCACGACGTAGCCCTCGTGGATCGACCACTCGCGCCATACGAATTTATGCGCGTCGGTGAGATCGGGGCGCTCGGACTCGAACTCGCGCAGCGTCAGCGGGAAGGCGAGCTTCCACTCGCGATCCTCGCGCACCGCCTGCATGAACTCGTCCGTGATCAGCAGCGACAGGTTGAACTGCCGCAGCCGCCCGGCATCGCGCTTGGCACGGATGAACTCCATAACGTCCGGGTGGCCGACGTCGAAGGTGCCCATCTGCGCGCCGCGGCGGCCGCCGGCGGAGGAGACCGTGAAGCACATCTTGTCGAAGATATCCATGAAGGACAGCGGCCCCGAGGTGTAGGCTCCCGCGCCCGAGACGTACGCGCCGCGCGGTCGCAGCGTCGAGTGCTCGTAGCCGATGCCGCAGCCCGCCTTCAGCGTCAGTCCCGCCTCGTGCACCTTCTTCAGGATGTCGTCCATCGAGTCGCGGATCGTCCCCGACACGGTGCAATTGATCGTCGAGGTCGAGGGCTTGTGCTCGAGCGCGCCGGCGTTCGAGGTCACACGCCCGGCGGGGATCGCTCCGCGGCGCAGTGCCCACAGGAAGCGCTCGTACCAGTGCTCGCGCACCTCGATGCTCTCGACATCGGCGAGCGCGCGCGCGACGCGCTTGTAGGTGTCGTCCATCGTCTTATCGATGGGCGTGCCGTTCTTGGCCGTCAGCCGATACTTCTTGTCCCAGATATCGAGCGATGCCTCCTGGAACGGAACGGCATCGAGATCCTTGGGGTCGATCTTCACTACAGTGTTCATGGAATCCGCGGCGCTCCGGAAATCTTATTGACGCCTAGTCCAACGGATTGCAGGGAAAAACCAGCCAAAGGCGGCGCTCCAAGAGCCCCGAGCCAGACCGGTACCCGATTGCTCGGGCCCTGAAACCTCCCCCCGACTGCGTGACCCTCGTCGCTCTCGCGAACACAAGATCTTGTGTCGGGGTCAAAAGCCTAATGAGCATGCGCGGGTGCGTCAAGATTCAAAACCGTATTTTGTCGCATCATTTTTAGCAAGGTATTTCATATGCTTACAGCATTCTCCGCAGTAAATTGCACGATAATTTTTGAGGATGCAGGCGCTTGGGAAGTCAACCCCCAACCCCAATATCTTGTGCTCAGGTCAAGCACAGGTTTTGCACAGACTTGCCCACAGAGCAGGCTACATGGGGCTGGTTTTCACGATAGTTAGGCAGTTGCCTAACCATCGCGAGACGACACCTCACACGCGCCGGCGTTCGCGCCCCGCCATCTCCGGCGGCATTGCGCTCGCTTCAGAGCGGCCGCTGCCGCCGCTCTTGAAACCTCTCCCACCCATCCGCACATCGAGACTCAAGCGCGTTTGCGCACACCGATTTTCTTCAACTTCAGTTCCGAGAGGAGACATTTCAATGACTATTCGTTACGAGCCGTGGGGGCTCTTCGGGCGGCTGCAGCGCCAGCTCGAGCAGGCCTACGGCGACACCGATGCTGCGAGCATCAGCTGGATCCCGCGCGTCGACGTGCGCGAAGAGAATGAGCGCTTCGTGGTCACCGCCGACCTGCCGGGTGTCGAGGGCAAGGACATCGAGATCACGGCCGACGAGGGCGTGCTCACGATCCGCGGCCAGCGCGGCTCCGAGAAGAAGGCTGCGGGCGAGGGCTACGAGCGCGTCGAGCGCGCGAGCGGCTCGTTCCTCCGCCGCTTCACGCTCCCCGAGAGCGCCGACGCCGAGGCTATCAAGGCGACGCACGTGAACGGCGTGCTCGAGCTCAGCATTCCGAAGCGCCCGCAGGCCCAGCCGCGGCGCATCGAAGTCCAGGCCGCCTGATCTAAGCCTCCACAGAGCTCCTCCGGCGGCGCCCGCGCGGCGCCGCCGGTTCGAGCTTTTCTCCGCGGCTCGACCCGCTCGCAACGCCGGCGCGGGCTAGAATTCCCGCTAAGCATGAGAGCCGCACTTCTCGCCCTGGGACTCTCCGCGCTCGCGCTGGTCCCGCCCGCTGCCGCCGGTATTCCGCCGGTGGCCGGCGATACGCCGCTGCCATCGCTTGCGCCGATGATCCGCAAGGCGTCGCCCGCCGTGGTGAACGTCGCCACCCGCGGCACCGTGCGCGACACGGGTGCGCAGAACCCGCTGCTCCAGGACCCCTTCTTCCGCCGCTTCTTCGACCTGCCGCAGGGCACCGCCCCGCGCGAGCACCCGTTCCGCAGCGCGGGCTCGGGCGTCATCTTCGATGCCCGCCAGGGCTACATCGTCACCAACGCGCACGTCATCGAGAACGCCAGCGAGATCACCGTGACGCTGCAGGACGGGCGCGACCTGAAGGCCGAGGTAGTCGGGAGCGATCAGCCCTCGGACGTCGCCGTGCTCAAGGTGAGTGCCGACGGGCTCGCGCAGATGCCGCTCGGCGATTCCGCGCGTCTCGAGGTCGGCGACTTCGTGGTCGCCATCGGCAATCCCTTCGGGCTGCAGCACACCGTCACCTCCGGAATCGTCAGCGGGCTGTCGCGCACCGGCATCAACCCCGACGGCTACGAGGACTTCATCCAGACCGACGCCTCCATCAATCCCGGCAATTCCGGGGGCGCGCTGGTCAACCTGCGCGGTGAGCTGATCGGCATCAACACCGAGATCATCTCCCGCAACGGCGGCAACCTCGGCATCGGCTTCGCCATCCCGGTCAACATGGCACGCAGCGTCGTGGACCAGCTCATAAAGTACGGCGCGGTCAGGCGCGGCCAGCTCGGGGTCTCGATGTACACGGTCACCCCCGACATCGCCCATTCGCTCGGGCTCGCGAGCGCGGCCGGTGCGCTGGTATCACGGGTAGTCGAGGGCTCGCCGGCCGACAAGGCCGGGTTGCGCGTCGGCGATGTGATCACCTCGGTCAACGGCCAGCCGGTAAAATCCAACAGCGAGCTGCGCAACGCGATCGGCCTGCTGCCTGTTGGCGCGGCGCTGGACATCGGCCTGATGCGCGACGGCAAGCCCATGCGGGCGACCGCGGTGGTCGCGGCCGCTCCGGGACACTGAGGGGAGGCACCGTGAATATCTGTGTGCTCGGCGGAACCGGCTTCGTGGGCACCGAGCTGGTCACGCGCCTGGCGCTCGACGGCCACTGGGTGCGGGTTCCGACCCGCAACCTGGCGCGGGCGCAGCGGCTGCGGGTGCTCGATACAGTCGAGCTGCGCCTCGCCGACGTGCACGCGCCAGCGGCGCTCGGCCAGCTGTTCGCCGACTGCGATGCCGTCATCAATCTGGTCGGCATTCTCAACCCGCAGCGCGGCGCCGGCTTTCACGCGGTGCACGCGGAGCTCCCGGGCAAGGTCATCGCGGCGGCGCGCGCCTCCGGGGTGCGCCAGGTACTGCACATGAGCGCCCTCGGCGCCGGGGAGCGTGCGCCGAGCCAGTACCTGCGCACCAAGGCCGCCGGCGAGGCACAGCTGCGCGCCCCGGCGCCCTCCTCCGCGCATGCCCAGCCGGCCGTCACCATCTTCCGGCCGTCGGTGATCTTCGGCGCCGGCGATTCGCTCACCAACCGCTTCGCGAGGCTGCTGCGCCTCACCGCGGGCCTGCTGCCGCTGGCGCGCGCGGCGGCGCGCTTCGCGCCCATTCACGTGCTCGACGTGGCGGAGGCCTTCCGGCGCTCGCTCGGGACGCGCGCCAGCCACGGCCAGACCTATCAACTGTGCGGACCCGATGTCCTGACGCTCGGCGAGATCGTGCGCCTCACGGCGCGCGCCGCCCGCCTCCCGTGCCACATCGTGCCGCTCCCCGATGTGGTGGCGCGCCTGCAGGGACTCGTCATGGGCCTGCTGCCGGGCAAACCCTTCTCACTCGACAACTTCCGCTCGCTCACCGTCGATTGCCTGTGCCAGGAGGACGGTTGCGCGCGGCTCGGCATCAAGCCACGGCACCTGCAGGCGGTGCTGCCGACCTACCTCGGCGACGAGGACACCGAGACGCAGCTCGCGCTGCTGCGCCGGACCGCGGACCGCTGAACCGGAGCGCAGCAATGAACAAAGCGTCGATGGTAAGCGGCCTGCTGCTCCTGCTCGGTGGCGCGGATGCGCTCTGCCAGCAGCCGCCGTGCACCGGCCCGCAGCTCGGCACCTGGAAGCTCGTGTCGGTCACCTTCCAGTACGAGGACACCGGGGAAAAGACCCAGCCCTACGGCGCGCACCCCAGCGGTTACCTGAGCTACGGCGCCGACTGCCGCATGTACGCCCTGATCGTGGGCGAAGGCCGCAAGCCGCCGGCCGGCGACGTCCCGACGGGCACCGAGAAAGCCGGGCTCTACGATGGACTGGTCGCCTACGCGGGCACCTGGTCGATCGCCGGCGACCAGGTCAGTCACCACGTCGACATCTCGTGGAACCAGGCCTGGACCGGCACGACCCAGGTCCGTCAGTTCCGCATCGACGGCGACCGGCTGTACATCCGTTCGATTCCGGCAAAGAGCTTCCAGGACGGACGGGTCATCACTGCAGCGCTCGTGTGGCTGAGGGTTCCGGCGCATTGAGGGCCGCGGCTTCCGGCGCGGGAGAGGCCGCCCCGCAGAGCGCGGCGTGGCGCGCGGCGCGCGGCTGCCCGGCGAGGGCGCGTACCGCGGCATAGAAGCGCGGCAGGTCGCTCTCCTCAGCGGCCAGCAGCCGTTTGAATCCCGGCACGCAGTCGTAGTAGGTCGCCACGGCGGCGAGCTGCGCATTGTTGAGCCCGGCGGCGATCCATTCGTCATACACGCCGTAGTGCACGCCCTGGCGGCGCTCGAGCCCGCGGATGTCCCCGGCCAGCTCGCCGAGGATGCGCTGCTTGCCGGCGCGCAGCTCAGCTCTGGGCGCCGCCGATTCGTAAAGCGCTGCGAGGCGGGCGCGCGCCGGCCGAAGCAACGCGAGCAGTGCCGCCTCGCGCTGCTGCTCGGTGTGGAAGCGCTCGATGCGCTCGGCGGCGCCCTGGTGCTCGAGCCAGCGCGTCAGCCCCACCTCCTCGACTGCGGTTGCGAACGCCTCGTTGAACTCCGAGTCGTTCTTGACGTAGAGGAGCTGGTGCGCCAGCTCGTGAAAGATGGTCGCGGCGAGCTCGTCGTCGTCGTAGCGCAGCATGCTGGAGATCACCGGATCGGCGAACTTGCCGAGCGTCGAGTAGGCCGGCACCCCTTCGACCACGACGTCGAAGCCGCGCGCCTCGAGCTCGAGCGCCAGGCTCCGTGCCCTCGGCTCGTGGAAATAGCCGCGATAGGCGACGCAGCCGGCGACCGGAAAGCACCAGCGCTTGGGTTGCAGCGAGAACTCGGGCGCCGCCACCACGTTCCAGACGACGAACGGGCGGCCGATGTCGGCGTAACTGCGGTAGCTGTCGTTATCGGGAAGGCCGAGCTCCCGCGAGGCGAACTCGCGCGCCGCCTGCACCTCCTCGAGGCGCGCGCGCAGGGTGGGCAGCGTCTTCGGATCGGCGAGCAGCGTCGCGATCGAGACGCGCGCTCGCAGCAGGCGGTACTCGCCGGTGCCCGCCTGCATGAGATAACAGCCGCCGAGCAGCGCGCACGGCACAGCGGCGAGCAGCGCGCGCGCTGCGCAGACTGCGGCGCGCGCGCCCGGCAGGCGGCGCCGCCGCACGCTGCCGCCCGGGCTCTCGGTTAACATGCGCACCATGCGAGTCTACTTGGTCGGTGGCGCAGTCCGGGACCGCCTGCTGGGCCTTCCGGTGCGCGAGCGCGACTGGGTAGTGGTGGGCGCGAGCCCCGAGGAGCTCGAGCGCCAGGGATACCTGCCGGTGGGCCGCGAATTCCCGGTGTTTCTCCATCCCACCACCCATGAGGAATATGCGCTGGCGCGTCTCGAGCGCAAGGTGGCGCCCGGCTACCGCGGCTTCACCACCCAGTTCTCGCCGGAGGTGACGCTGGAAGAGGACCTGAAGCGCCGCGACCTCACCATCAACGCCATGGCCGAGGACGAGGCGGGCGAGCTCATCGACCCCTACGGCGGCCGGGCCGATCTCGCGGCGCGCCTGCTGCGCCACGTCTCGGAGAGTTTCACCGAGGATCCGGTGCGCGTGCTGCGCGCGGCGCGCTTCGCCGCCCGTTTCGCCGGCCGTGGCTTTCGCATCGCGGACGAGACGATGGAGCTCATGCGACGCATGACCGCCTCCGGTGAGGTGAGTGCGCTGGTCCCCGAACGGGTGTGGCAGGAGACCGAGCGCGCGCTCGCCGAGGACCACCCGGAGGTGTTCTTTGCGACACTGCGCGAGTGCGGCGCGCTCAGGGTCATCTATCCGGAGATCGACGCGCTCTACGGCGTGCCGCAGCCGCCCAAGTGGCACCCGGAGATCGACACCGGCGTGCACGTCATGCTGGCGCTCGCCTGGGCAGCCCGCGCCGGCGCCTCCACCGCGGTGCGCTTTGCGGTGCTGATGCACGATCTCGGCAAGGCGCGCACGCCGCGTGAGCTCTGGCCCCGGCATCACGGCCACGAAGAGGCCGGCGTACCGCTGATCGAGGCGCTCGCCGATCGCCTCAAGGTGCCGGGCACGCACCGCGAGCTTGCGATCCTCGCCGCGCGCGAGCACACGCTGGTGCACCGCGCCCTCGAGCTGCGTCCCGAGACCGTGCTGAAGCTGCTCGAGGAGTGCGACGCGTTCCGCCGTCCCGAGCGCTTCGCGCAGCTGCTGCAGGCTTGCGAGGCCGACGCCCGCGGCCGCGCCGGGCTCGAGGGCGAGCCCTACCCGCAGGCGCCGTATCTGAGGGCGGCGCTCGCGGCGGCGGCGGCTGTGACGCTCCCTGAGAGCGAACGGCGCGGGCTCGAGGGCCCGGCCATCGGCGAGGAGATGCGGCGGCGGCGGCTCGCGGCGGTGAGCGCCGTCAAGGCGGCTCAGTAGCCGGCGTGCTGCAGCAGCGCGACGGCCGCGGCCGCCGCGAGGCAATAGATTCCGAACCAGTACCAGCGTCCGTTCTCGAGCCAGCGGCTGAGCCACCGGAGCGCCAGCAGCCCCGCGGCGAGCGCCACCACCGCGCCGAGAATGGTGAGCAGTGCGATCGAGCCCAGGTGCGCGCCGCCGCCGGCGTGCGTGGCGTCCCTGAGGCGCATCACCTCGCGCGCGACGACCGGCGGAGTCAGCACCACGGCGAGCGCGAAGCTGAAAGCCTCGGCGCGCGCCTTCGCGACCCCGAGCAGCAGGCCCGTCGAGATCGTAGCTCCCGAGCGCGAGAAGCCGCGAAACGGCAGACACAGACCCTGCACCGCTCCGATCAGCGCCGCGCGCCGGGTGTCGAGGTCCCGCCCTCCCGCCGAGTGGCGTTTCTCGAGCAGGCCCGCGATCACGATCAGGATGCCGGCGGCGGCGAGCGCCGGGGCGATGAACTCGAGATGGCTGAAGAGATCCTCGATCTGCGCGTGCGGCAGGCCGCGGAACACGGTCCGCTCGATCGCCTTCACGATCCCTTCGCCGATCACGCCGGTGAACAAGGTCGCCACCGCCACCAGCCAGACGAACGACCTGAAGGCCGCGCCACTCTGAAAATAGGTCGCACGCCACTCGCGCCAGAAATAAACGATCACGGCGAACATGGTTCCGGTGTGCAGCATGACGAGCAGCAGCGTCATGGGGGGCGAGGAAGGGTCGAGGCCCATGAGCTTCTCCGCAACCACCACGTGCGCCGAGCTCGATACCGGCAGCAGCTCCGCCAGCCCCTGCACGACCGCGAGCACGATCACCTCGAGCCATGTCATGTCCATGCACGCATCTTAACCGCAGCTTCAGAGCTGGCGGCGCAGGTCCTGGAGCGAGAAGCCCGTGAGCGGCGCCGGGTATCCGCGGGTGAGCGCCATCGCCTTGAAGGCCTCGCCCATCTCCTCCGGCATGATGAGGCGGCGCGCTTCGCCTGCGAGGCGGGCGCGGCTCCGGGCATCGGGCGCGGCTGCCACGAGGCGCTCGAGCCCGAGTGCCAGCAGCACCGCGGCCTGGGTCGCGAAGCCCGACACCTCGAGCCCGGCACTCGAGGCTCCCTCGGCGAGGCGCGTGAAGTCGACCCAGGCGGTGATGTCCTGGACCCCCAGGTTAACGAACGGATCATCGTGGGCGCGCTGCCGGAAGTGGCAGCGCAGCGTCCCCGCGACACGCTGCTGGTGGTAGTAGTGGGCCCGCGGCAGGCCGTAGTCGAACAGCAGCATGACCCCGCGGTCCAGGCTTGCGGCCAGGCTGGCGATCCAGGGCGCGAGCACCAGGTTGACCTCCGAGGTGTAGCCGTCGGGGAGCGAGCGCGGCGGCGCACCGAACATCGCCGCGCAGGCCTCAGTGAGCGCTGCATCCGGCGCCCGCAGGCCATCCTCGAGCGTGCCGCGGGAGCTAAGCGCGACGCCGAGCTCGTGCACGGCGCCGCCGCGCACGGTGAAGCGCCGTACCGGCAGCGCATCCGCCACCTCGTTGGCGAGGATCACACCGGTGAGCGGCGCGGGCGGCAGCCGCTCGAGCCACACGAGAGGCGCGCGCAGGTGCGCCGGGAGCGCATCGAGGCGCGCACGCTGGCGGGCGGCGAGGTCGCCGCTCACCTCGAGAAGGGCATAGCGTTGCGGCAGTATGCCCTCGGCATCGAGGGCGCGCAGGATCGATGCGGCCAGCGAGCCGGTGCCGGGGCCGAGCTCGAGGATTTCTCCGCCACCCATCGTGCGCAGCACCTCCGCGCACTGCTGCGCAACGCAGCGGCCGAAGAGCTCCGAGACCTCCGGAGCGGTGACGAAGTCCCCGCCGCTGCCGAGCTTCCAGCTGCCGGCGCTGTAGTAGCCGAGCCCCGGCGCATAGAGCGCGAGCTCCATGAAGCGCTCGAACGACAGCCAGCCGCCGGCCGCGGCCAGCTCGGTGCGGATCAACGCCGCCAGCGCCTCGCTGTGACGCTGCTCGTCAGGGCTCAGGGCGGGAAGCATAATCGGCCCCCATGGCACGAGCTGATCCCGAGCCGCCCGACGCGCCGCCGGCGCCGGGCAAGGTGCTCGCCGGCAGGACGGCGATCGTCACCGGCGGGGCGCGTCGCGTCGGCGCCACCATCGTGCGCGTGCTGCACGGCGCCGGCGCCAACGTCCTCATCCACTACCGCAGCTCCGCCGAGGAAGCCGCGCGGCTCGCCGCCGAGCTCAACGCAGTGCGCGCGCAATCCGTGCGCCTCGCCGAATGCGACCTGCTCGATCTCGGGCAGCACCCGGGGCTGATCGCCGCCGCGGTTGAGGCCTTCGGGGCGCTCGACATCCTGGTCAACAACGCCTCGACCTTCTATCCGACACCGGTCGGCGACATCACCGAGAGCGACTGGAACGATCTCATCGGCACCAACCTCAAGGCGCCGCTGTTCCTCTCCCAGGCCGCGGCGGCCGCGCTCCACCGGCGCGCCGGACTCATTATTAATCTCGCCGACATCCACGGCAGGCGGCCGCTGCGCCGTTACCCGGTGTACAGCCTCGCCAAGGCGGGCGTCATCATGCTGACCCTGTCGCTCGCGCGCGAGCTCGGCCCGCACGTGCGGGTGAATGCCATCGCGCCAGGCCCGGTGATGTGGCCGGAGGACGGCATGGATCCGGCGCTCGAGGCGAAGATCCTGGCGCGCACCGCGCTCAAGCGCCCCGGCTCCGCCCTCGATGTGGCACGGGCGTGCCTGTTCTTCGCGACCGAGGCCCCCTACGTCACGGGCCAGATTCTCGCGGTCGACGGCGGGCGCAGCATCGGCTGGTGACATGGCTCAGGTCGGCTCGCCCGCGGCGCGCGGCAGCCGCTCGAGCGGGTGTGCCCCCTGGTCGAAGCGGCGCCACAGCTCACCGACGCTGAGGCCGGCGGTCGGGTGCACCACCTGCGGGGCGATTTCGGCGAGCGGACCGAGCATGTACGCGCGCCTCACCAGGTCCGGCCGCGGGAGCTTCAGTCCCGGCTCCTCGCACACCAGGTCCCCGTAGAGCAGCACGTCGAGATCCATCGAGCGCGGCGCCCAGCGCGGTGCATCGCGCCCCCGCCCGCAGCGGCTCTCGATTGCGTGCAGCCGCTCGAGTACCGCGTGCACCGGCAGCGCGGTGGCAAAGCCTGCGACCAGGTTGATGAAGTCGTCGCCGTCGAAACCGACCGCACGGTTGCGGTACCAGGAGGAGAAGCGCACGCCGGGAAACGCGCGCGCCAGCTCCACGGCCGCCTGTTGCATGCGCCGCTCCGGCTCGACGTTGCTGCCCGCGGCGACGTAGACCTCCGGCATCTCAGCCCTTCACCGCGGCAGGTCGGCACGCGTGCGCTCGATCACCACTCCGACGTCGCGCGAGTTGCGGATGGCACCCGGTTTGTTGAGCGAGATGCGTACCCACTCGACCCCGAATTCCTCGAGGATGAGCAGCGCCAGCCGATGCGCCAGCGTCTCCACCAGCTTGAACTCGGAGGCGCCGATGAACTCGAGCGCCCGCTTGGCCACTTTCTTGTAATCGAGCGTGTCGGCGACCTCGTCGCTGAGCGAGGCGCGGCGGCAGTCGACCGGCATCTCGAGGTCCACCACCACCGTCTGGCGGACGCGCCGCTCCCAGTCGATGAAGCCGATGATGCAATCGGCGGTCAGGCCGTGCAGAAAGATCCGGTCGCCGGAGTGCTGTGTCATGGCAACTCGCGTCAGGCCTCGGTCAGGCCGCCAGCCGCGGGAGCGCGGCGAGCGGCCACTGCGCACGCGCCTCGATGGCGAGCCCGCCGCGCTGCCCGGCCTTGAGACGCGCGAGTCCCGCCACCGCAATCATCGCCGCATTGTCGGTGCAGAACTCGATGCGCGGATAGTACACGCGCGCCCCGTGGGCACGGGCGGCGGCGGCGAGTTGCTCGCGCAGCGTACGGTTGGCACCGACGCCGCCTGAGACCACCAGCGCCGTGAGTCCGGTGTAATCGAGAGCGCGCAGCGCCTTGGCGGTGAGTGTGCCCGCGATTGCCTCCTCGACGGCGCGCGCGATGTCCGCGCGCCGCTGCTCGGTGAGCTCCGCGGCGCGCACCGCATGCAGCACCGCGGTCTTGAGGCCCGAGAAGCTGAACTCGAGCCCGGCACGATCGAGCATCGGACGCGGGAAGTGGAACGCGCCGGGCGTGCCGCGCCGGGCGATCTCGGCCAGCTGCGGACCGCCGGGATACGGCAGCCCCAGGAGCTTGGCCGTCTTGTCGAAGGCTTCGCCGGCGGCATCGTCGCGCGTCTCGCCGAGCAGCCGATAGCTGCCGACCGCGGCGACCTCGATGAGCTGCGTGTGCCCGCCCGAGACCAGCAGGGCCACGTGCGGAAACGGCGGCGGATCGCTCTCGAGGAGCGGCGCCAGCAGGTGGCCCTCGAGGTGATGCACGCCGATCACCGGGATCTTCCAGGCGTAGGCGAGACTCGCGGCGAGCGAGGCGCCGGTGAGCAGCGCCCCGATCAGGCCGGGGCCGGCCGTGTAGGCGATGCCGGACAGATCCCCGGGGGAGGTGGCCGAGCGCGCCAGCGCCGCTTTCACCAGCGGCAGGAGCCGGCGCACGTGATCGCGCGAAGCGAGCTCCGGCACCACGCCTCCATAGGTGCGATGCAGCTCTACCTGGCTGTAGAGCTCGTGCGACATGAGACCCGCCGTGGCGTCGAGCACCGCGGCGGCACTCTCATCGCACGAGGATTCGATGGCGAGCACGCGCATGAGGGAAATTCTAGACGATCCGCGCGGCGGCGCAGCCCGGGCAGCGCAACGCCGATGCTATAGTGCGCTGAAGATGTGCCGGAGCACACGATCGCCTGACGCGCGGCCCCCGCTGCGGCAACCTCACGCAGCTGCCTGCGCCGCTACGGCCCTGGTGCTCCTGGCGCTGGCCGCAGGCGCAGCGGCCGCCGAGCCCTGCAAGCTCGGCCACATGGCCGAGCTGCCCGTCACCATGGAGAACATGCGCCCGCTCGTGCACGCGGCGATCAACGGCAAGGACGCGCTGTTCGTCGCCGATAGTGGAGCCTTCTTCAGCTCGCTGACACCGGCCGCCGCGAAGCAATTCGATCTGCGACCGGACACCGTCTGGGGGATGTGGGTGGACGGCGTGGGCGGCTCGTCCATGGTGGGCCTCGCCACGGTAAAAACCTTCCGGATCTTCGGCATCGACCTGCCCAACGTCCCCTTCTACGTTCTGGGCAACGACATGGGCTCCGGGGCGGTCGGCCTTCTCGGCCAGAACGTCTTCCGGCTCGGCGACGTGGACTACGACCTCGCCAATGGCGTGATCGCCATCCTGCGCACGCGCGGGGACTGCAGCAAGAGCTCGCTCGCCTACTGGGCCAACGCCGCCAATCTGCCGTACTCGGAGATCGACATCGACTTCGCGACCCGAGAGAGGCCCCACACCACCGGTGAGGCCTGGGTGAACGGCCGCAAGATCCGCGTCATGTTCGATACCGGCGCGTGGGGCTCGCTGCTCGCTCTCGATGCCGCAAAGCACGCGGGCGTCACCCCCGACAGTCCCGGAGTCAGATCTGGTGGCATGACGTCCGGCATCGGCCGCCGCCTCGTGCCCAGCTGGATCGGCGCGTTCACGAGCTTCAAGATCGGAGACGAGGAGATCCGCAACACTCACCTGCGCTTCGGCGAGCTGGAGATGCGCGGTACCGATATGCTGATCGGCGCGGACTTCTTCCTCTCGCACCATATCCTGGTGGCGAGCAGCCAGCGCAAGCTCTATTTCACCTACAACGGCGGCCCGGTGTTCAACCTGACGACTGTGCCGGCGCCCGCGCTCGGGACTGCCGCCGCGGGCACGGCCCTGGCGGGGGCCGCCGAGCCGGGCGCGCCCGCTGGCGCGACGGCTGCTGCCACGCAGCCGGCGCAAGGGGAGCAGCTCGACGCGGCGGGATACGCGCGGCGCGGCAGCGCTTCGGCCTCGCGCCGCGAATACGCGACCGCGCTCGCCGGCCTGACCAGAGCGATCGAGCTCGACCCCACCCAGGCCGATTACTTCTATGAGCGCGGCCGGGCGTACGAGGCGAGCAACCAGGCGGAGCAGGCGCTGGCGGACTTCGGCCAGGCGATCAAGCTCAAGCCCGACGATGTCCCGGCGCTGATGGCGCGCGCCGCGCTGCACGCGAGACGCAACGATCCCGCCGACACCATCGGGCCCGACCTGGATGCCGCCGACCGCGCCGCCCCCAGGGAGGGCGAGATACGCCTGGCGCTCGGCAATCTGTACCAGCGGGTCGGCAACTACCCGGCAGCGATTGCGCAGTACGACGACTGGATCAACTCCCACCGTGACGACGTCGGGATGCCGCGCGCGCGCAATCAACGCTGCTGGGTGCGGGCACTCATGGGACAGCAGCTCGATCAGGCGCTCGAGGACTGCAACTTCGCGGTGCGCAACGGCCCCCAGGCGGCGGCGTCATTCCTCGACAGCCGTGGGCTCGTGTATCTGCGTCTCGGCAGGTACGACAAGGCAATAGCCGACTACGACGCGGCGCTCGCGCTCAATCCGAAGATCGCCTGGTCGCTCTACGGGCGCGGACTCGCGAAGCAGCACCTCGGCCAGGCGGCGGCCGCGCAGGCCGACATCGACGCCGCCCAGGCGCTCGCACCGAAGATCGCCGAGGAGGCCGCGAGTCACGGCATCGTGCCGTGACTCACGCTTCCCAGCCCTACTTGGTTGCGACCCTGGTTTTCTCCGCCGCGGTGACCAGCTCGTGGACCCTCACCATCGCCTGGTCGGCCGCCGCCTTGGCGCATGCCGCGTCGCTCGGCGTCGCATCGGGATACTGCTGGCTTATATCCTTGCAGGCCTGTTCCGCCGCATCACGCACGCGCTGCTCGAAGGCCAGCGCCCCCGTGTTGGTGGACAGATCGAGCCCCTCGGCGGTCACGCCGTAGCTCAGTGTGATGTCCTTGATGGGCACACCGCTCGAGGTCCTGCCGACCGTCTTCGCGGTGATGGCGCTGCTGATTACCCGCGTCGCCTGGACTTTCACCTCCGGGACGCCCTGCGCCAGAGCTGCGCCGGCGATGAGCGCCGCCGCCGCGGATGCCGCAACAACTTTGATGCTCATGGTCTTTCTCCTTCGTGGTGACCCGGCCAGATTCGGCCCGGCAGCGGGCGGCCTCAATACGTACTTCTGGAGTGTGTTTTTGCCTTTGCTGCGTCGCTCCCGTAGAATCCCCCGCCCCCGTGCGGCGTGCCTTCGGGCACCACCCTCGGGCGCGGGAAATTTCCTTATCCGTCAATGGTCTTGAGGTTTCGATGCCCAGCGTGCGAGTGCGTGAGAATGAGTACTTCGATGCCGCCCTGCGGCGTTTCAAGCGCGCCTGCGAGAAGGCCGGCATTCTCACCGAGCTGCGCCGCCGCGAGTTCTACGAAAAGCCGACGCAGGAGCGCAAGCGCAAGAAGGCGGCCGCCATCAAGCGCCACATGAAGCGCGTCTCGCGCGACGGCACGCGCAGCTCCCGCTAGTCGCTCAGTTCCGCGCCGCGCCATGGCGCTCAAAGAACGCATCACCGAAGACATGAAGGCGGCGATGAAGGCCGCCGATAAGGAGCGCCTCGGCACCATCCGCCTGGCGCTCGCCGCCATCAAGCAGCGCGAAGTCGACGAGCGCATCACGCTCGATGACGCGCAGGTGCTGGCGGTGCTCGATAAGATGATCAAGCAGCGCCGCGAGGCCATCGCGCAGTTCCAGAGCGGTGGGCGCGCGGACCTGGTCGCCAAGGAAACCGCCGAGATCGGCGTGCTGCAGGCTTACCTGCCTTCGCAGATGACTGAGGCCGAGATCGACGAGCTGATCGCCCAATCGATCGCCGCAACCGGCGCCACCACGGTGAAGGACATGGGCAAGGTCATGGCGCTGGTGAAGCCCAAGGCGCAGGGCCGCGCGGACCTCGGCGCAGTCAGCGCGCGCATCAAGCAGAAGCTCAGCTGATTCCTTTATAGTCTGGCGCAGGGCGCACGGCCCGAAGCCGCCGCGGCCCCCAAGCAGTGGGACGCATTCCCCAGCACTTCATCGACGAGCTGATCGCCCGCGCCGACATCGTGGAAGTAATCGGCTCGCGCGTGCAGCTGAAGAAATCGGGGCGCGAGTGGAAGGCCTGCTGCCCGTTCCACAACGAGAAGACGCCTTCCTTCTGGGTGAGCCCGGACAAGCAGTTCTACCACTGCTTCGGCTGCGGCAAGCATGGCACGGTGCTCGGTTTCCTCATGGACTACGATCATCTCGCCTTCCCCGAGGCGGTCGAGGAGCTCGCGGCACGCCTCTCGCTCGAGGTCCCGCGCGAGGGCGGCGCCGACGGCGGCCCGGCGCGCGCCGACGAGCCGCTTTATGAGCTGATGTCGCGGGTCGCGCGTTTCTACGCCGAGTGCCTCGGGCGCGAGGCGCGGGCGCGCGACTACCTGGCCAGGCGCGGACTGAGTGCCGAGACTATTGAGCGCTTCCAGATCGGCTACGCGCCGAACTCGTGGAACGAGGTGCTGAAGCGTTTCGGCAGCGACGACGCGCAGCGCCGGCGCCTCTCCGAGAGCGGGCTCATCATCGAGCGCGAGCGCGCCCAGGCGCAGCTCAGCGAGCGCCACTACGACCGCTTCCGCGATCGCATCATGTTCCCGATCCGCGATACCCGCGGCCGCGTAATCGCCTTCGGTGGCCGCATCATCGATGCCGGCGAGCCCAAATACCTCAACTCGCCCGAGACGGTGTTGTTTCACAAGGGGCGCGAGCTCTACGGTCTCTACGAGACGCGCCGGGCGCGCTCGAGCCTCAAGCGCCTCGTCGTCGTCGAAGGCTACATGGACGCCGTGCGGCTGCATCAGGAGGGCATCGACTACGCGGTCGCGACGCTCGGCACCGCAACCACGGCCGAGCACTTCCGCCGCATCTTCCGCCTGGTGCCCGAGGTGGTGTTTGCCTTCGACGGCGACCGCGCCGGGCGGGCCGCGGCGTGGCGCGCGCTGCAGCAGGCCCTGCCCGAAGCCCGCGAGGGCCGCCAGATCCGCTTCCTGTTCCTGCCGGACGGCCACGATCCCGACACGCTGGTAGCCGCCGAGGGCCGTGAAGCCTTCGAGCGGCGCCTCGCGGAGGCGCTGCCCCTGTCCGAATACCTGGTGCGTGAGCTCTCCGAGCAGAGCGACTTGAGCCATGCCGACGGGCGGGCGCGCTTCGCCGAGAGCGTGCGGCCGCTCTACCAGAAGGTGCCGGAGGGCGTTTACCGCGAGCTGCTCCTCGGGCGGCTCGCGCAGGTCGTGGGCCTGCCACCCGAGCGGCTCGAGGAGCTCTGGAGCAAGGTGCCGGGTACGCCGCCCGCGCCGTCCGCGGCACCCGCCGCGCCGCGCCCGCGCGAGCGCACCCGCACGGGTGCCGGACGCGGGAGCCTGGTGCGGCAGGCGATCGTGCGGCTGGTGCATTTCCCGGCCATCGCCGCCGAGGTGAGCCCGGCTGAGCGCTCCGGGCTCGACGCCTCGGAGGAGGCGGGAATCACGCTGCTGCGCGAGCTGCTCGACAACCTGCGCGAGCAGCCCGCGCAGATCTCCGCCCAGGTGATCCAGCGCTGGGCCGGGCGCGAGGGTGGGGAGTCGCTGCAGAAACTCCTCGAGCGCGAGGAGGTCATCACGGATGCGGCGGCAGCCGCGGGCGAGCTGCGCGCGGCGCTCGTGAAGCTCGCGGATCTTGCGGCCGAGCGGCGGCTCCAGGCGCTCGAGGCGAAGAGTCGGACCGGGCCGCTCACTCCGGATGAATTACATGAATTTCAAAGGCTTATCGCAATTCTGGGCGCCCGTGAGGCTCGACGGGGTTAGCGGAATTTGGCGAATTGGCCCGTGTCAAATAGAATTGCGCGCTTTGCCCTGGCACCCCTTGAGGCGGCCGGATTTCGGCAGCACATAGGGGATCGAAGCCCACCGCGCCCCCGGGACCCATGACACGCAAGCACAAGCCCCAGACTACGCACAAGAAGCGCCCGTCCGCACAGCCCGTCAAGTCCGTGAAACCGGCCGCCGCCCCCAAGGCGGTCGCCGCGGTGGCACACCTGCGCGACAAGGAGCGCACCCACGCGGCGGCGCTGGCCGCGCGCAAGGGTGTCGCGGCGGGACGCGCTCCGGCCGCGCACGGCAAAGTGAACGACAGTCCGCGGCCCGCCGACGCCAGGAGCGCGCCGGGCAAGCCCGGCGACAAGCGGCCGCTCGCGCTCGAGCGGCGCGTGCCCGTGATGCCGGAAGACCGGCAGTCGCAGCTCAAGCTCCTGATCGCACGCGGCAAGGAGCAGGGCTACCTCACCTACGCGCAGGTCAACGATCACCTGCCGTCCGAGATCGTCGATCCCGAGCAGATCGAGGACATCGTCAACACCATCAACGACATGGGCATTCCGGTGTACGAAAAGGCACCGGACACCGAGTCGCTGCTGGCGAGCGAGCCCTCCGCTCCTGCGGATGAGGAGGCGATCGAGGAGGCGGCCGCGGCGCTCGCCGCGCTGGATGCCGAGCTCGGCCGTACCACCGATCCGGTGCGCATGTACATGCGCGAGATGGGCACCGTGGAGCTGCTCACCCGCGAGGGCGAGATCCGCATCGCCAAGCGCATCGAGGAAGGGCTCGATGCGGTGCGCAGCGCACTCGCCATGTACCCGGCGACCTACGATTTCCTGCTGCGAGCCTACGAGCCGGTGAAGGCCGGGCAGGCGCGCCTGGTCGACGTGATCGTCGGCTTCATCGATCCGAATGCGCCCGATGTGATCGCGCAGCCGCAGAATCCCACCAAGGTCGAGATCGTCGCGGCCGAGGAAAAGTCGGAGGACGACGAGGAAGGCGAGGAGGACGGCGAGAGCGAGGAGGAGGTGGTCGACACCGGCCCGGATCCGGTCGAGGCCGCCACGCGCTTCGCCAGCATCACCAAGATCTACAACCAGGTGCTCGGCTCGATCGCCAAGCTCGGCGCCAAGGACGTGAAGACGCTGCGCCAGCGCAAGCGTCTCGCCGATCAGTTCATGGAGCTACGGCTCTCGCCGCGCATGTTCGATGCGCTGATCCTCAACCTGCGCACTCACGTGGCCGAGGTCCGCCAGCTCGAGAAGGAGATCATGATCATCGCGGTGCGCGACGCCGGCATGCCGCGCAAGGATTTCATCGCCTCGTTCCCGAAGAACGAGACCAGCCCGCGCTGGCTGGCGCGCCACGTCAAGGGCGGCAAGAAGTACTCGGCGCCGCTCGCCAGGTTCAAGGACGAGATCGAGCGGCGGCAGAAGAAGCTCGAGCAGCTCGAGGGCCTCTATCACCTTACGATCAACGACATCAAGGAAGTCAACCGCGAGGTGTCGATCGGCGAGGCCAAGGCGCGCCGCGCCAAGAAGGAGATGGTCGAGGCGAACCTGCGCCTGGTGATCTCGATCGCCAAGAAGTACACCAACCGCGGCCTGCAGTTCCTGGATCTGATCCAGGAGGGCAACATCGGACTCATGAAGGCGGTCGACAAGTTCGAATACCGCCGCGGCTACAAGTTCTCGACCTACGCGACCTGGTGGATCCGCCAGGCGATCACGCGCTCGATCGCCGATCAGGCGCGCACCATCCGCATCCCGGTGCACATGATCGAGACCATCAACAAGCTGAACCGCATCTCGCGGCAGATGCTGCAGGAGATGGGCCGCGAGCCGACGCCCGAGGAGCT
>Ga0187781_10000286_pt1 | contig 36209 bp, 28 predicted proteins | sample 0715_SJ02_MP02_2_FD_132447 | JGI IMG/M metagenome (GOLD analysis project Ga0187781, IMG submission 132447) | Tropical peat soil microbial communities from peatlands in Department of Meta, Colombia - 0715_SJ02_MP02_20_MG | ecosystem: Environmental > Terrestrial > Soil > Wetlands > Peat | place... | reverse complement strand
CCGGGAGGCACAAGTGGAGTTCCTTCTTCGGCAGCTCCGTCCATTTCAGCCGGAGCGAACAGTCCGTGCCAGTGCGCCAGTTCAGGAATATCCGTGTCGTTGTACACGTCGAAAGTAACAGCCTTGCCCTCCGGCAGACGCAGCACGGGGCCGGGAGCCGCGCCGTTGTACCCGGTAGTTTTCACCACTCGGCCGGGCGCGATCTCGATCGAAACCGGCGAAATTCGCAGCGTCACGTCGGCGGGAGAGCGCTCCTCAAAGGCCGCCAGACTGAGCCGCGACGCTGCTTCGGCACAGGCCCCAGCTCCCACAAATGCCAAAAATTCTCTGCGATTCATTTCCGTGTCCCACAAGTCTATCTCGGCGATTGGGATTTCTTTCCGGGGCTATATTAATTCAGCCTTTGTGTGGAGGCGAGCAGTGGAGTTTTGGGGCATCGGCAGGCCCCGCGAGTTGATAGCGCCGGCAGACCGGCGCCGCACAGGGCGTGCAGAATTCATTCGTAACGCAGCGCCACCATCGGGTCCACGCGCATGGCGCGCCGCGCGGGGATGAAACAGGCGAATAACGCCACCGCGCAAAGCAAGATGGCCACGCTCGAAAGCGTCAGCGCATCGGTGCTCGTCACGCCGAGCAGCAGGCTGCTCAGAAACCGCGTCAACACCAGCGCCAGGATCAGCCCCACACCCACGCCCGCGAGCATCAACTTGAGGCCGTGCCCGAGCACCAGGCGCAGCACGTCTTGCTTTGTCGCGCCAAGTGTCATCCGGATGCCGATTTCATGCGTGCGCTGCCGCGTGGTGTACGCCGTTACGCCGTAAATTCCCACCGCTGCCAGAACCAGCGCGAGCAGCCCGAAGGAGCCCACAAACGCTCCGCCGACCCGCTGAGGGAAGGTGGCGAATTCTTCGCTCTTCTCGAGCGTGCTCACGTCGTACACCATCACGTCGGCATTCATTTGATGGATCGTTTTCTCCAGCGTCGGCCTGAACGCCAGCGGATCACCCGCCGTGCGCGCCAGCACGGTCAGCTCCGGGCGATAAATCTGGTACACCGGCAAATAGACGAAGGGCGTGGGCTTCTCGTTCAGCCAGCTCACCTTGCTGTCGCGCGCGATCCCGATCACGGTGAATCGCTCGTGCGTCAGGTCCGAATCGAGCTGCTTGCCCAGCCCTTCCTGCCCGGGCCAGTAGCGATTCACGAAGGTTTGGTTCACGATCGCCACGCGCTGCGACTTGAGATCGTCCTGAAGCGTGAAATCGCGCCCTTCAACGATGGGAATCTCCGCCGTTCGGAAAAAGTTCGGCGTGATGATCGCATCCTGAGTTTCCATCGATTCGTTCGGCTGCTGGACGTAGCCCTCGGGTTTTACCGCTGTCGAGCCGCCGAATCCGAGCGGCGGACGCGTCGTGAGCGTCACCGCCTGCACGCCCGGCAGCGATTCCAGTTTCGCAGCCAACTGCCGGTCGAATTGTGCTCCGCTCGCCTCGGAATATCCCGCCGTGAAGAGATCGTACGAGGCGATCGCCACGTTGTGCGGATTGAATCCCGGATTGATCCGTCGCGCGCTCAGAAAGCTGCGGATGAAAAGTCCCGCGCAAACCAGGAGCAGAAGCGAAAGCGAAATCTGCGCCACCACCAGCGCGCTCGCCAGCCGCGCCTTCCGCAGACCGCCCGACGCGCTGCCCGTTTCCTCCTTCAACACCGCCACCGGCGCCAGGCCCGAAGCCCGCAGCGCCGGCAGGATTCCGAAAATCACCCCGGTAAGCACGGAAATCGCCAGCGTTGCAAGCAGCACCGTGCGGTCCGTGCCCACGGTCAGCGAGATTGGGAAATCCATGACCGGCAGAAATTTCATGAGCGTTCCTTCGGTCCAGAACGTAATCAGCACCGCGACTCCGCCTCCCAGGAGCGCCAGCATCAGGCTTTCCACCAGCAGTTGCCGCACCAGCCTCCACCGGCTGGCCCCCAGCGACATGCGGATGGCGATCTCGCGCCGCCGCCCCGTGGCCCGCACGAGCATCAGATTCGCCACGTTGGCGCAGGCCAGCAGCAGCACCGCACCCGCGATGCACATCAGAATCGGCAGCAGCACCGCGAGAAAAAAGTTCAAGCCGAATGGATTCCGCCAAAGCGGATACACCGAAACGCTGTCGTGCCCTTTGTGCTCCTCCGGGTAGTTCTTCACTTCCGGTTGCAGCCGCACCGTCATTTCCTGCTCCGCTTGCTCGAGCGAGACGCCCGGCTTCAATCGTCCGAACGCCAGCAGCCAGAAATAGTGATGGTCGTGCAGCAGGTCGCCTTCGGGCACCAATTGCGCTTCCATCATGATGGGAACCCAGAAGTCCAGCCGCACGCCGGTCTGGCTCCCCTGAAATTCCGGCGGCGTCACCCCTACGATCGTGAATTGATGCTGATTGATCTCGATTGTCTGTCCCACCACATTCGGATTGGCGCCCAATCGCGTTTGCCATAGCCGGTAACTGATCACCGCCACGGGCGCCCCGCCCGGCTTCTCCTCTTCTTCGGGCAGAAACCCGCGCCCGAGAATTGGCCGCACGCCGAGCACATCGAAATAATTTGCGGACGCGACCATGCCCCACACGCGTTCCGGTTTGCCGCGGCCGGTCAAGCTCATCGGAGAAAACATTCCCGTCGTAATTCCGGTGAAGCTCTGCTGCCCATCGCGCAGGGCTTGGATTTCAGGGTATGTAAACCCGAGCGGATTTTCGTGGGACTTGCCCAGCGACATCGACACAAGCTCGTTGGGATTGCTGACTCCGGGAACCGGGTTCAGCAATGCGGCGTTGATCCAACTGAATATCGTGGTGTTCGCGCCGATGCCCAGCGCGAGCGTCAGAATCGCGATCGCCGCAAATCCCGGCGCCTTTGCAATCAGCCGCGCGCTGTACTGGATGTCCTGCCAAATCGAGGTCATCGCCCCACCTCCGCAGGTAGGACAGGCCTCCCGGCCCTGTCCTCTTTGTTGCAACAATTCAAAGCATGCCCCGGCCCATGTTGGTCGGCCACTAAGCAATTGAACGTAAGCAGTTTAGCAGCGCTGCTTCCCAGCAGTTGTGCCTCTCCGTCCGATATTGGGATGCCATTCTGCGATACTGAACAACCTGCCGAGCCGTCCCTGCTTCGGTCCGAATAAGCTGCAGCTCACCGTAGTCGCTACCTCGCTGAATGAATCACGCGCTCGCGCGACTCGAACCCATCTGGCTCTGTTGAGATCCCGGCTGTTGAAGCGTTGCCTCGGGCGGCGGTTGTCTGGAGTGCGGCGGCTTGACGCCACTTTGTTAGGGCGAGGCTTGACTCGCCCGGTTTTATCTTCCCGCGTGCTCCACGCGCGATCGCCCTTCCATTGCCCGCGCCTGCTCATTCCAGCGTCCCACATTCACGCCCTTCACTAGCAGCCACAGCATCAGCGATGCCTCTCCCGCAAGGCCGCAAACCAGGTTGTACGGCGCGAGCCGGTCCACGAGCGTCGGCGATATATACGTCACCCAACCCAATCCGGCGACCATCATCAGCGCGCCCATGATTCGCGGAAGAAACGTCGCCCGAAAAGTGAGGTACCCGATTACGAGGCAAAACAGCCCCGTGAATACCAGCGCGATATCCACGCCCCTGGGATTCCATCGCAGCCCTTCAAATGCGAGTCCTATGAAGTTGAAAACTGCGCCGGCCATAGCCAGGCTCCTGTTCACCGGCTTGAAAATCTCGAGCACGAGCACGGTCATAAACACATAGAGCGCGATCGCCACATACCCCGCCGCGAATCCAGCCTTGCCGCGAAGAAACGTCTCCCCGGCGGCTGCAATCCCGAGGCCCGCCAAATACAGCACGCCCACAATTCGGGCCTTCGCTTGGGGCGAGGCCTTAGCAGCTTCTTGCATCATTTTCGCTCTGCCGCCGGAAATTCCGCGCCTTCCGCCTGCCACTGCCAGCCATGTTCATGGTGTGGGGTCACCCGCGCACCTCCGAAGTCTTTAGAATCATTCCAAGCATGCCCTCGCCCAATCTGCCCCTCGTTAATCGCTTCATTGCACATGGCTTACAAGCAATCTCCGAAAACGCCCGCGTGTCAACGCCCGTTTGTGGGACGCTCCCTCCGCAAAACCGAACATTCGGTCGCATCTCGCCGTTGGCTCCAATTGGCTCCAAGGGTACAATCCCGCCGCCAGTGACTCTCAATCGCCGACAATTCCTCAGCGGTGCAATCGCCTCAGCGGGAGGGCTCTATCTCTCCTCTTCACTCAATTGGGCCCTTCCTCAAAGCGAAGCCGCGCCGGAGACAGCTCCCAAGCGCGTCGTAATTTTGGGTGCGGGACTCGCCGGCTTATCCGCAGGATGGGAACTGAAAAACGCGGGACACGACGTCGCCATTCTCGAGGCCCAACTTCATCCTGGCGGCCGCGTTTACACCATCCGCGAAGGGCTCTCCGATGATCTCTATGCCGAAGCCGGCGCGGGACGCATTCCGGACACGCACTCCATCACTCTCGAGTGGGTGAAGCATTTCGGTCTGACTCTCGAGCCGTTCTTTCCCGCCGAATTGTCCGAAGTCGCGTTGATGAAAGGCAAGCGCGTAATTACCCCCGTGGGCAAGCCCTCGGACATGTCGCAAGTCCCTCTCGACCTCACGCCAATCGAGCGAAAAATCGGTCTCTCGAATTTCGACGAACATTTTTATGGCGATATGATGCGCAAAATTGGCGGCGCAATTCGCGACGACTGGCCGCCCGAGATCACCCGCCTCGCCGATATCAGCATGGGCGAATTTTTGCGCCGCCAAGGAGCCTCGCCGGACGCGATTCATTACATGTTGTTCGGCTTTGAAAACGACGCCGCGCTCGATTTCATGCGCGACGCCTACAGCCATCACGTCAAATCGCTCTCCAAAATCGCGGGAGGCAATGACCAGCTCCCTCGCGCCTTCGCTGCGAGATTGAGCGACCAGATTCGCTACGGATGCGCCGTCGAGCACATGGAACGTAGCGAAGATCGCGTGCGCATCTCTTTCCGGCGCGCGGGCATGATGGATCACCTCGAAGCGGATGCCGCCATCTGCACAATTCCCTTCACCGTTTTGCGCCACATTGCCGTCACTCCGGACTGGCCGCCGGAGAAGCGCAAAGTGATTGACTCCCTCTATTATGGGCCGGTCGTGCGCGCCACCTTCCAGGTCAGCCGGCGCTACTGGGAAGACCAGCGGCTGAACGGGTTCGGATCGTCCGACAAAGATATGGAAGTGTGGCATCCCACCTACGGCAAGCCGGGCCGCCGGGGGCTGCTTCAGGCGTACTGCTATGAAGATTACGCGGATCAGTTGGATGCTCTCACCGAAAAGGAACGCACCGAACGCTTAACCGCGGATATGAACGAGGTCCATCCGGGCCTGCGCCAGCACCTGGAGACAGTCATCGTGAAATCCTGGCAGAGCGATCCCTGGCAACGAGGCGCATTTCAGGAATACCGCGCCGGCCAGCAGCAGTGGTATCCCGAGATCGGCAAACGCGAAGGCCGTGTGTGGTTTGCCGGTGAGCACACATCCCCCTGGCCAGGCTGGATGCAAGGCGCCATCGCCTCGGGCATCAAGGCGGCCCGCGAAATCAGCGCGCTCACCCCTCGTTGATTTGCCTCCTCCCGTACCCGGTCCGCTTGCCTTATGCAGGGCTTGCCAGCCGGCTTAATCAGTAGAGAGCGACTTTCTATTCTCAGACCCCCGTTTTCACTTGCATTATGGATAACTTTGTGATAAACTATGCATGTGATGTTGGCTGGTCACAATTCGACGCTGAGACCACAGAAGCCGGCACTCTGGCATAGGCGGCCTGCCCGCCGTAGCCTTGGCGAAGGAAGGCTAATCGCGACAGTCGCCCATTCAGAAAATCACTCAACTCCATCAAAACAAAGCAGATCACGTTTTTCTAATCGCAACAAAATTGCGTTTTCCGCCACCGCTTTCCATTCAAAACCCGCTTCTTCATACTTGAATCTGGACACCCCAAAACCAGTTATTCGGCCGCGAATCACGAGTCACTCCCCAATCCCGAAGCTTCGGGACGGGACACAAGCCTGCCCACCGCAGCCTTGGCGGAGGCGGGTCACGAATCACGCCTGTTCTACTCGTCACATCCCGGAAGTAGAATTCGCCGCAACTCGCACACTCTCAAGGACATGCTGTTTTCTACTCGTCACACATTCCTCCGATTTCGCCCCCGGCCCATCGCTTTATGTAGCGGCCGCCTTCAGGCGGGCGGCTTTTTCATTTCTGCTCGCGCTCAACAAACCTCGGACCTATCGTGATGCATCGGGATACTCCATTTCTAATCGCGGATCCGCGATTAGAAACCGGCGTAAATCATTGGCAATGAATCACCTCAAAATTTCTAATCGGCTCGAAAGGGGGGGTGCCGCCATGTTTCGCATGTCCTCCACTGGGAATCTGATCAGCCATCCGCTCGATTCACCCTCAAATTCACAGGTGCCGCAATACGAGCCACGAGTTACGAGTCACGAATCCTGGACTCCAAGTCACCACTCACTACTTACCACTCACCAATCACTGCCTTTCCCCGCCTTTGTGGTAGCATCAACTTTCAGACCCTTTTTTGTGGAGAGCCGTCATGCCCCAGCACATTTCGCGTAAAGAGCTGAAAAAAGACGAGGTCCGCGAGACCCTCGCTCACGGCGCCGAAGCCGTCCTGTCCCACCAGCAGCTCACCCTTTACCTCGTGGTCGCGGCGATCGTGGTCGCTCTCGGCATCTTCGGCTGGAAGACTTACGCCGAGCGCCAGACCGTAAAAGCTTCCGCCGCGTTCGACGACGCCATGAAAGTGTTCCAGGCGCGGATTCGCACTCCGGGCGAGCCCGCCATGCCGGGCGAAGTCACCTACGTGGATGAAAAGAACAAGTTTACGGACGCCGCGAAAAAATTCGGCGACGTCGCCGTACAATATCCGCGCACCCACCCAGGCCAGCTCGCGGCTTACTACGCCGCCCTCAGCGACGAGAAGCTCAACGATTTCGACAACGCGCGCAAGTGGCTCAGCGGTCTCACGAGCGGCGGCGACGATTTCGCCGCCATGGCCCGCTTCGAACTGGCTCAACTGAACGATCGCACCGGCCGCGGCGATGAAGCCGTCAAGCTCTATCAGGACCTGATCGCGAAGCCGGCAGTGCTCGTGCCGAAGCCGGTGGCCATGCTCGCGCTCGCCGAACACTATCGCCAGAAAAATCCCGCCGAGGCGGCCAAGCTCTACACGCAGATCAAGACCGAATATCCCGATACGCCGATCGCCCAGCAGGCCGATCAGGCTCTCGCGCTTTTGCCCGGCAAGACCTGAGACAACACCATGACACCGCCGCGGCTCGCTTCTTACGCGATGGACGTTTCGCGTTCGCGCGGGCGGCGCCACACTGAGCCTCCGCATCCTTATCGCAACGATTACGCCCGCGACCGCGACCGCGTGATCCATTCGCGCGCGTTCCGCCGGCTCGAAGCGAAAACGCAAGTCTTCACCGCGCGATTCTCCGATCACTTCCGCAACCGGCTGACGCACACCCTCGAAGTCACGCAAATCGCGCGCACGGTTGCCGGCGCGCTCGATTTGAATACCGACCTCGCGGAAGCTCTCGCGCTCGCGCACGACATCGGACACCCGCCTTTCGGCCACGCCGGCGAGCGCCGACTCGATCTGCGCATGCGCGAGCACGGCGAGCGCTTCGACCACAATCTCCACGCGCTGCGGATCGTCGAGCAATTCGAGCAGCGCTATCTCGATTTTCCCGGATTGAATCTCACGTTCGAAGTCCGCGAAGGAATCATCAAACATTCGCGCGATTACTCCGCAGCGGAATTTCCCGATCTCGCCGACTATGCGCTCGACCTGCGGCCGCCGCTCGAAGCCCAGCTCATTGACCTCGTCGATGAGATCGCTTACAACACCGCCGATCTCGACGACGGCTTTGAAGCGCGCCTGGTGGACATGAACTTGCTGCGCGCGGAGGTCCCCGCCTTCGATGCCGCTTACACTGAATTGGATCGCTCGCACCCGCAAGCGCTGCTGAAATTGAAATTCAATGAGGCGCTCAAGCGCGTGCTCGATTGCCTGGCCACCGATTTGATTGCCAACACGCGCCGCCAGATCGAAGCGAGCGACGTGGAAACCGTGGACGACGTGCGGCGCAGTCCCGCGCGGCTCGCGGCGTTCACGCCGGAAGTGGCCGGGCAAAACGCGAGCCTGAAACGCTTCCTCTTCGCCCGGCTCTATTCACAGCCCGCCATCGCGGAAGAGCGCGAGCGCGGCGTCCAGGCGATGGACGCGCTGTTTCAGTTTTATATGGTCGAGCCGGACCGCATGCCGCGCCACTATGCCGAGCTCGCCCGGCAAGAGCCACGCCATCGCGTCGTGTGCGATTACATCGCGGGCATGACGGACCATTTTCTCTTGCGGCAGTGCCACGAATTTCTCGGCACCCCGGTCGGCCGCGCCGCGGAAATGTGAGGCGAAATGAGAACCCAATTCCTCCGCGCGAGGCGAATCGAGGGCCCGGTGGTGCGGCGTGCCGCTGTATGGGAGCACATTGTCCGTTTGGTGGCAGCTTCAGAACCTTTCGGAAGCCGTTTTCTTGACAATGGAGGTGCCAGACTTATAATCGAGTTTCGCGCGAAAACACGCGGGGATTGTCAATGTTCATCGATGTAAACGAGCTCGCTCTCCGGAAAGTCCGCATCCGCAAAAGCTACGCGCCGGGCACCATCGATTTCCATTCCGGCGAGTTCCGGCAAGTGGAGCCGCTCGAAGTACGCGCCACGGCGGAGCTGGTCGACGGCCAGATCCGCATCTGCGGCAACCTGCACACGCGCATCGAATTGATTTGCGCCCGCTGCCTCGACACCGTCGTCGAAGAAATCAGCCGCGATTTCGATCTTTTCTACCGCCCCATGAACACCATCGCCCACGACGATGAAGTGCAGCTCAACGACGAAGACACCGACATCGCTTTCTTCGAGGGCGAAGGCCTATTCCTCGCCGACGTCCTGGCCGAGCAGGTGAACCTAGCTCTGCCGATGAAAGTAATCTGCCGCGGCGATTGCCGCGGCCTCTGCCCGCACTGCGGCGCCAACCTCAACAACGAAGAATGCCGCTGCGAGAAGCACGCTTCCGACCCGCGTCTGGCTCCGCTGGCTCGCTTGAAGCAGGACTGGTTCAAAAAGCAATAAGACGCTACACTATTTGTTCGCAAAAAATTGGGACCGCGAATTCGCGGCCCGCAAACAGGAGCATTCATGCCCAACCCGAAACGACGCCACTCGAAGCGCCGCACCTCCAACCGCCGCGCGCACGACCATCTGCGCCCGCTTTCTCTCTCGGAATGTCCCAACTGCCACGAGAGGAAGCTTCCTCACCAGGCGTGTCCCCACTGCGGCTTCTACAAGGGCCGCGAAGTGATTGACACCGCGGCCAAGACAGCCTAAGTTTCCCTCGCCTACCTTTCCTTTTTGGTGCCCGAGATGACTACCATTGCTCTCGATGCTATGGGGGGCGACCATGCGCCGCGCGCCGAAGTCGAAGGCGCGATCTTAGCGGCGCGCGAGCTGGGCGTGCGTGTCACGCTGGTGGGCATCGAATCCGCGGTTCGGCAGGAACTCAATCGGCACCGGCACCGCAGCCTGCCGATTGACATCGTCAATGCCACCGACGTGATCACCATGCGCGATTCTCCCTCGCACGCCTTTCGCCGGAAGAAGGATAGCTCGCTGCACGTCGCCGCCCGCCTGGTGCGCGATGGCAAAGCGGATGCGCTCGTGAGCGCGGGAAATACGGGCGCGGTGATGACCGTGGCGCGGTTCGTCCTCGGCACGCTTTCCTCGGTGGATCGCCCGGCGCTCGCGGCGGCGTTTCCGAACATGAAGGAAAAAGTCACGGTGATTCTCGACGTGGGCGCGAACGTCGATTCCAAGCCCGCGCAAATCGAGCAGTTCGCCGTGATGGGCGAAATCTATTACCGCACGATCTGGGGAGTGAAGCGGCCGCGGGTCGCGCTGCTTTCGATCGGCGAAGAGGAAATGAAAGGCAACGAATTGACGCGCGAAGCCTCGGCGCGCCTGAAGCAAAGTTCGCTGAATTTCGTCGGCAACGTCGAGGGCCGCGACGTGTTTCGCGGCGACGTGGACGTGATCGTCTGCGACGGTTTTATCGGCAACGTGGCGCTCAAAATCAGCGAAGGGCTCGTGGAGCATATCGGCGGGATGCTGAAGAAAGCGATCAAGAGCAGCCTTACTTCGCAGCTCGGTTACGCGCTCTCGAAGCGCGCCTTCGACGATTTTCGCAAACGCACCGACTACTCCGAATACGGCGGCGCGCCCCTGCTCGGCGTCCGCGGCATCACCATTATCGGCCACGGCCGCTCGAATCCCAACGCTATCAAAAATGCCAGCCGCGTGGCCAACGAGCTTTGCCGCGCGCGCGTGAACGAAAAAATCGAACAGGAGCTTTCCGCTGCCGCGGTTGCCGCGCGCAGTTGATCCGAGCGGAATGCGACCCGCATGAGCAAACTTGCGTTCCTTTTTCCCGGCCAGGCCTCGCAATACTCGGGCATGGGACGCGATCTTGCGGAACAATTTCCCGAATCGCGCGCTGTGTTCGATGAAGCCGACGCGGCGCTCGGGTTTTCGATTTCGAAACTGTGCTTTGAAGGATCGGAAGACGATCTGAAGCTGACCGAGAACACGCAGCCCGCCATCCTCACGGTTTCGGTGGCGGCATATCGCGCGCTCGAAAAACGCGGTATCACTCCGGATTTCGCAGCGGGGCACAGCCTCGGCGAATATTCGGCTCTTGTGGCCGCGGACGGGCTGGATTTCTGGACAGCGGTAAAAATTGTCCGCAATCGCGGACGATACATGCAGGAAGCGGTGCCCGCAGGCGTTGGCGCGATGGCCGCGATCCTGGGACTCGCCCCTGCGGAGGTCGCAGACATCTGTAAGAAAGCGGCGGGGCACGAAGTGGTCGCGCCCGCGAATTTGAATTCTCCGGAGCAGACGGTCATCTCCGGTAATGCAGCGGCGGTGAAGCGCGCCGTGGAAATCGCGTCGCAGAGCGGCGCAAAGCGCGCGGTGATTCTTCCGGTCTCTGCGCCGTTTCATTGCGAGCTGATGATGCCCGCCCAGAAGCGCCTCGAGCTCGATCTGCGCGCGGCGCGATTCAGTCCGTTGCGCCTTCCGCTGATGACGAACGTGGATGCGGAAGCGACTTTGACGGGCGAGGACGCGCGCGACGCCTTGATCCGGCAAGTCACGCATCCGGTGCGCTGGTTCGATTCCATACAGGAGATGATCGCGGCCGGCGTGAGCATGTTCGTTGAAGTCGGTCCCGGAAAAGTTCTCTCGGGGCTGCTGCGGCAGATTGATCGCTCCGTTCGCGCTGCGAATGTGGAGGATGGAATCAGCCTGCAATCCACGTTCGATAAGGTCGCTCAGGCCCGCGCCGAACCCCCGGAGGCCGCGTAACCCTCAAATGACAATGTTCTCTCTCAAAGACAAAGTTGCGCTGGTCACAGGTGCGTCGCAGGGAATCGGGCGCACAACTGCGCTTGTGCTTGCACAGGCTGGTGCCAAAATTGCCGCCGCGGCGCGGAACACGGAAAAACTCGCTTCGCTCGTGAGCGAAATCAGCGGCAGCGGAGGCGAAGCGCTTGCCGTACCAATGGACGTGGCGGACGCGGCGCAGGTAAAGGCGGGATTTCAGCAGTTGCTCGCGAAATTTGGCCGGCTCGATATTCTCGTGAACAACGCTGCGATCACGCGCGATACGCTTGCTCTGCGCATGAAGCTGGAAGATTGGGACGCCGTTCTGCGCACGAACCTGACCGGCGCACATCTGTGCATCCAGCAGGCGCTTGGCGCGATGCTCAAGCAGCGCTCCGGCCGGATCATCAACGTGAGTTCTGTGGTCGCGCAGGTCGGGAACGCGGGCCAGGCCAATTACGTGGCGTCGAAAGCCGGGCTGATCGGGCTCACGCGCGCGATTGCTGTCGAAGTCGCCTCGCGCAATATCACAGTGAACGCCGTAGCCCCCGGCTTCATTGACACGCCGATGACCGAAGTGCTTCCTGCCGAGCTGAAAGAAAAAATGAGGTCGCTCATCCCGCTCGGCCGCTTCGGCACCGACCGCGATGTCGCCGCCGCCATCGCGTTCCTCGCGAGCGACGAAGCCGCCTACATCACCGGCCAAGTTTTAGATGTGAACGGCGGGATGTACATGGGCTAGCAGCAACACTGCACTGCAAAGGTTGACCCGGCATAGGCTCGCGAATAGAATGGGCGGGTTGTCTACGGGGCGTGCCCCCGCCTCTCAGGCGGCCCGGGGGTCAAGACAGCCGATACCGGAGGAATATCGAGAATGGCCAGCGTCGAAGAACGCGTGAAGCAGATTATCGTCGAGCAGCTCGGAGTGGATGAAGGCGAAGTGACCGCAACCGCTTCGTTTGTGGACGACCTGGGCGCCGACTCGCTCGACACGGTCGAGCTGGTGATGGCCTTCGAGGAAGCTTTCGGCATCGAGATCCCGGACGAAGATGCCGAAAAGATCGCCACGGTGAAGGACGCCATCGAGTACATCGAGAAGCACGCGAAGGCTGCGAAGTAAACCGCCGGCCGTCCCATTCCGAACAGGAGAGCTTCGATTTGAACCGCCGAGTTGTCGTGACGGGCGTAGGTCTGGTCTGTGGCTGCGGGATCGGCACCGAGGAAGTCTGGAGCAATCTGCTTGCAGGCAAGAGCGGGATCGGCCCGATCACTCAGTTTGACGCGTCCGCATTCGATTGCCGCATCGCCGGGGAAGTCCGCGATTTCGATCCGCTGAAGTGGGTCGAAAAAAAAGAGCTAAAAAAAATGGGCCGGTTCATTCAGCTGGCCCTGGCGGCATCGGATTTCGCCATGCAGATGGCGGGGCTCGAGGTGAAGCCCGAAACCGCGACGGCTACGGGCGTTTACATCGCCTCCGGCATCGGCGGATTCGACGTGATCGAGCGCGAGCATGCAAAATACCTTCAAGGCGGCCCGGGCAAGATCTCGCCGTTCTTTATTCCCGGTGCGATTGTGAATCTGGCTTCCGGGCACGTCTCGATTCGGTACGGCGCGAAAGGACCGAATTCGGCGACGGCGACGGCCTGCTCGGCTTCGGCGCACGCGATCGGCGACGCGTTCAAAATCATCCAGCGCTGTGATGCCGAAGTGATGATTGCAGGCGGCTCGGAAGCGGCCATCACGCCGATGGGTGTGGGCGGATTTGCCGCGATGCGCGCGCTTTCCACGCGCAACGACGAGCCCGAGCGCGCCAGCCGTCCTTTCGATGCGCAGCGAGACGGCTTCGTGGTGGGCGAAGGAGCAGGCGTGCTGATCCTCGAGTCGCTGGAATTCGCCGAGCGGCGCGGCGCGAAAATTATCGCGGAGGTTGCGGGCTACGGAATGTCCGGCGACGCCTATCACATCACCCAGCCGGCCGAAGGCGGCGACGGCGCCTACCGCGTGACGCTCGCGACGCTCAAAGACGCGAAGATTTCTCCGAATGAGGTGAGCTACGTGAACGCGCACGGAACTTCGACGCCCATCGGCGACGCGATTGAAACCGAAGCGCTCAAGCGCGTGTTCGGCGAGCGCGCGAAAAAAGTTCCGGTGAGTTCGACGAAATCCATGACGGGGCATCTTCTCGGCGGCGCGGGCGGACTCGAAGCGGGCATCAGCGTGCTCGCGCTGCGCGATCAGATTCTTCCGCCGACGATCAACTACGAGAATCCCGATCCGGCTTGCGATCTCGATTATGTTCCGAACAAAGCACGGAAGGCCGAAGTGGTTTACGCGCTTTCGAATTCGTTCGGGTTCGGCGGAACGAATGCGTCGTTGATGTTCAAGCGGTGGGATGGGAAATAGTCAATGGCTTCAGGGGCTGAAGCCCCGCCCTTCCGCTGAGCGATTCGGTAGGAGGCGTTCTTGAAGATCGGAGTTTGCATTAAGCAGGTTCCGGCGAAGGATGCGCCGCTCGCGATTGTCGAGGGCGGCGCGTGGATTCGCGAGTCCGACATCGGATTCGAAACGAACGAGCCGGATAGCTTCGCGCTCGAAGAAGCGCTGCGGCTCAAGGAAAAGCACGGCGGCGAAGTGGTGGCCATTTCGATGGGGCCGGAGCGCGCGAAGCAAACCATCAAGGAAGCGCTCGCGAAGGGTGCCGACCGCGGTATTCACGTGGCCGATGCGGAATTTTACAAATTAGACCCGCTCGGCTCGGCGCGTTCGCTCGCCGCTGCGATCCAGGGCGAGAATTTCGATCTCATTCTCACCGGGCTGCAAAGCGACGACCAGGGCTTTGGCCAGACCGGCGTGCTCTTGGCTGAATTGCTGAGCCGCCCGCACGCGACCATTATTATGCAAATCGAAGTGACCGACGGGCGCATGAAGCTGAAGCGCGAGCTCGAAGCGGGATGGTTCCAATGGGTCGAGCTGCCCCTCCCGGCAGTGCTTTCGATTCAGTCGGGCATCAACAAGCCGCGCTATGCGACGCTCAAAGGCATCATGGCCGCGAAGAAAAAAGAAATTGCCACCATAGACCGCAAATCGCTCGGCGTAGCCGACGCGCCCACGCAGCGCGTCGAGCGGATTTATGTTCCGCAGAAAACGAAGAAGACAGAATTCATCACCGGGCAGCCGAAGGAAATTGCGGCGAAATTGATTGAGAAATTGAAGCACGAAGCGCGGGTTTTGTAGCGCCGGCTTGCCGGCGATTTTGGTACTTCGCACAAGGAATGCATTCTGATGAACATTTTGTTGATCACTGAGCAGCGCGAAGGCAAATGGAATAAAGTCAGCTTTGGCACGCTTGCGGCGGCACAGCAAATCGCACAGCAGACGAAAGGCACGCTCGCGGGCGTCGTGATTGGCAAAGGCGTCGATGCGCTTGCGGACGAACTCGCCGCGTCGCAGCTCGACGAAGTGTTGCTCGTCGAACACGGCCTGCTCGAAAAATACACGCCCGATGGCTTCTCGCTTGCGCTGCGCCAAGTCATCGAGAATACGAAGCCCGACCTTGTCCTGCTGCCGCACACGTATCAAGTCCGTGATTTCGCGCCGAAACTTGCGGCGTCGCTTGGCAAAGGAATGATCGGCGACTGCATCGCCTACCGCTACGAAAACGGTAAGCTGATATTTGTGAGGCAGATGTTCCAAGGTCGCACGGCTGCCGACGTCGTGTTTGCGGGCGACGCTCCGTGGATCGCCACATTTCAAGCCGGCGCGTTCCGGGCGGATCTGGCGGCGAAGCATGCGAGCGGGAAAGCGCCGGTCAAGCCGGTCAGCGTGAATCTTGCGCCGGAGCAAATTCGCACCAAGCCGCTCGAACTTTTCCGCGAAGCGAAGCAAGCCGTGGACCTGACGCAAGCGCCCATCCTCGTCTCGATCGGGCGGGGTATCAAGGCTCCAGAAAACATTCCGATGGCTGAGAAGCTCGCCAAGCTGATGGGCGGCGAAATCTGCGCCTCTCGGCCGATCTGCGATGAAGGCTGGCTGCCGATGGAGCGGCAAATCGGCAGCTCGGGCCAGACCGTTGCGCCGAAGCTCTATTTCGCGCTGGGGATCAGCGGCGCAATCCAGCATGTGGTCGGCATGAAGGGCTCGCGCACGATCGCCGCCATCAACAAGGACCAGAACGCCCCGATTTTCGAAGTCGCCGATTACGGCGTGGTCGGCGACCTTTTCGAAGTCGTTCCCGCGATCATCGAAGAGCTCGAGAAGTCGAAAGCCAGCTAGCTGCTGTCCGGTTTTGGATTGGCCTCTCCCACCAGCGGGCAGCCCATTCGCCCCGCCCTCCTCGAATGACTCGTAACCTATAGAAACACGACGACTTGTGGCAGGGCGTCGTGGAATCATGCTTGCGCGGTGTTTCGCTGCTGGGGTGCGTCTATTAGGGCTTGGGGAGGGTCTCCGCCATGAACGCCCTGCTGCAAGATCTGAAGTATGGACTGCGGATCTTCGCAAAATCTCCGGGATTCACGGCGGTCGCCGTCGTCACGCTGGCTTTAGGCATCGGCGCCAGCACCGCCGTGTTCAGCTTGGTGAACGCGATTCTGCTCAAGCCGCTCCCTTATCCGCACGCGGAACGCATCGTGATGCCCTGGCGTCTGGCGCCGCCGCAGTTGAATCTCGGCTACGACGAAATTCCCTGGGGCCTCCCGGATTTTCGCCGCATGCTCACCGACGTGAAGGCGTTCGAGTATCTCGGCGCATTCAAGAGCGATTCTTTCATCCTCACCGGCAGCGGCGATCCCACAAAACTCGACGGCCTGCGCGCCTCCGCCGAATTTTTTTCCGCCCTCGGAGTGCAGCCTGTGCTGGGCCGCGGTTTCACGCCGGAGGAAGACGCGCCCGGCCATGAACACGAAGTGCTGCTGAGTTACGGCCTGTGGCACGAACGCTTCGGCGGAGATGCCGGGATTCTCGGGCGCGCTCTCGCCCTGAATGGCGAAGCTTACACGGTGATCGGCGTGATGCCCGCGGGATTCGCGTTTCCCCGCAAAGAAGAAATGCCCGGCAGCTTTGAATTTCCACGCGAAGCGGCGTTGTGGGTTCCTCTGGCGCTTCCTGCTGTTAAGCTCCATCGCGACGACCCCGACGAGATTGCCGCGATCGCCCGCCTGCGCCCCGGCACAACGCTTGAGGAAGCGCAGGCGGAGATGAACGTGTTGGCGCGGCGCATGGAAGAAGAAATTCCTCGAGGCAAAGGCTGGTTCAATTCGCGCGTGACGCCGCTCGCGCGGCAGGTGGCGGGCGACACGCGCCGCCCTCTGCTGCTGATTCTTGCCGCAATTGGAGTGGTGCTCCTGATTGCCTGCGCGAATGTGGCGAATCTGCTGCTCAGCCGTTCGCTCGGGCGCAAGAAAGAATTCACGCTGCGCGCGGCGCTGGGGGCAGGGCACGGCAGACTGGTGCGCCAGCTCTTGACCGAAAGCATCCTGCTCGCATTCGTGTCGGGGATTGGCGGGCTTGCTTTGGCGCAGGCGGGAATCTATTTCGTCAAAACGTTCGGGCCGTCGAATATCCCGCGACTGCGCGAAGTGAGCCTCGACTTTCGCGTTTTCGCGTTCGCGCTCGCGGGAACGCTTGCCTGCGGAATTCTGTTCGGCCTCGCGCCCGCATTTGCAGCGGCCGGCGAAAACCTGGTCGAATCGCTGAAGGAAGGCGGCCAGCGTTCGGGCGGAAGCCAGGCGGCCGCGCGCGTCCGCAGTAGCCTGCTCGTCACCGAAGTTTCGCTCGCGTTCGTTCTCGTTGTGGCCGCGGGACTTCTGGTTCAGACATTTTTCCATCTTCTCAGCGTGAATCCGGGCTTCAACCCCACGCGCGTTCTCACCTTCGAGCTTTCGCTCCCGGCTTCGAAATATCCGAACAACGATCCAATCGTGGCGCTCTATCGCACTGTGCTCGAGCGTTTGCGAAATGTTCCCGGTGTTGAATCCGCGGGACTCGTGCGCACCGTTCCCATGGGCGGCGCGGCGGATAGCACCGGCATTCGAATCCCCGGGAAGGCGCGCGGCGATTACACGGCGGGACCCTTCGCCGAATACACGATTGTTTCGCCGGGATATTTTTTCGCCGTGGGAACCCCGCTGCTGCGCGGACGCGACTTCTCGGATTCGGATACGCCCGATGGGATGCAGGTGACCGTGATCAGCTTGGCCATGGCCAAAAAATTCTGGCCCGGCGAAGATCCTATCGGCAAAGAGGTGGGCCCGGGCAGCAAGCGCTTTCCCGTCGCCACCATTATCGGCATCGCCGCCGATGTGAAGCATCTTTCCCTGCGCGAAGACCCCGGCCCGGAAATGTACGTCCTCTACAATCAGAAAATCTGGCCCTCGCTGCTGACGATGCAGTTCGCCGTGCGCACGAAGGCGGACCCTGCCGGCGCGATAGCGGGCGCGCGCGATGCGATCCGTTCGGTCGATCCCGATTTGCCGATTGCGAAAGTCGCGCCGCTCACGCTGCTGGTGGAGAATTCCATGACGCAGCCGCGATTTTCGATGCTGCTGCTCGGGGCCTTCGGCGTGCTGGCGCTGATTCTCGCGTCGGTGGGAATTTACGGCGTGATTTCTTACTCGGTGGGGCAGCGCACGCGCGAAATCGGCGTGCGCATGGCGCTTGGCGCGCAGCGAGGCGACGTCCTTGGCCTCGTGCTGGGGCAGGGCGCGCGGCTCGCGGGCCTCGGCATCGCGATTGGTCTCCTGGCCGCTCTTGCGCTCACGCGGTTGATGGCGTCGCTGCTTTTCGGAATCGCGCCGCGCGATCCGCTCACGTTTTTCGCTGTGCCATTGCTATTGATAACGGTCGCGCTGGCTGCCTGCTACATTCCCGCGCGCCGCGCGATGCGCGTGGACCCCATGGTCGCGCTCCGCGATGAATGACGAATTTGCCGGCGGCTCCATGGCGAGAATTCCCGCAGGGGCACGGCATGCCGTGCCCGCGCGCACCGCGTCATTTGGGAGAAAAATGCGATTCCTAAGGAAACTCCGATGAGCACGTTGTACCACGACCTCAAATTCGCCCTCCGAATGCTCGCAAAGTCTCCGGGCTTCACTCTGGTGGTGGTGCTCACGCTGGCGCTCGCAATCGGCGCCAACACCGCGATTTTCAGCGTCGTCAACGCCACGCTTCTCGCGCGTCCCGCGTACACACAGCCCGGCCGGCTGGTGATGGTGTGGGAGTGGAATCGCCGGTTGTTCCCTTCCAGCGGCGCGGGCGGGAATTCCGCCCACAATCGCAACACTGTCAATCCCGGAAACTTTCTCCACTGGCGCCGCGACAACACCGTTTTTGACCAGATGGCCGCGTGGTACGACTTCAACACAAATTTGACGGGCACCGCCGAGCCCGAGCGCCTGGCCGGGCAGGCCGTCACGCCGGAAATGATGTCGCTGCTCGGCGTGCGCCCGCTTCTCGGCCGCACGTTTGTGCGCGAAGACGGCGAACCCGGCAAAGATAACGTCGCCGTTCTCAGTTACGGGCTCTGGCAGCGCCGCTTCGGCTCCGACGCCAGCATTCTCGGCCGGACGCTCACGCTCGATGGAAAGCCGATCACAGTTGTCGGCGTGATGCCGCGCGGATTTCAATTTTTCGTCGCGCACAATTCGTTCACCGGCGAACCGCCCGAAATCTGGGAGCCGCTCGCATTCAACAAGGCTGATTGGACGCCCGTGGGCCGCTACCTGAGCGCCCTCGCGCGGCTCAAGCCGGGCGTTTCGCTCGCTCGCGCGCAATCGGAAATGGACGCCATCGCCGCGGGCCTTGCCCGGCAATTTCCGGAAGCCGATACGGGGTGGAGCGTGAATCTGGTTCCGCTGCACGAACAACTCGTCGGCGGCATGCGTCCGGCGCTGTTGATTCTGCTCGGCGCCGTGGGATTCGTGCTGCTGGTGGCCTGCGCCAACGTGGCGAATCTTCAGCTCGTTCGCGCCACCACGCGCCAGCGCGAACTGGCCATGCGCGCCGCACTCGGCGCAAGCCCGCGCCGGATTGCTCGCCAGCTTCTCACGGAGAACCTGACGCTCGCCGCGGCCGGCGGCGCGGCCGGCGTGCTGCTGGCGTATTGGGCGGTGGAATTTCTGCTGCTGCTGCGGCCGCGCACGATGATCGAGCTCGCATCGGTGCATCTGGATTGGCGCGTCCTCGCTTTCACCGGGTTGCTCGTGATTTTCACCGCGATATTGTTCGGCCTCGCTCCGGCGTGGAATGTCTTGCGCCGCGACGTACACGAATCTCTCAAGGAGCAGGGCCGGTCCGGCGGCCAGAGCCGCGGCGGAAATCGCGTTCGCGGCGTGTTCATCGTGGCGGAGACGGCGCTGGCCCTCGCCTTGCTTGTCGGCGCGGGCCTGCTGATTCGCAGTCTCGCGCGGCTCGAAAGCGTGCCTGCGGGTTTCGACCCCGCGAACCTGCTCACCGTGCGGCTCGATCTCCCCGAAGTGAAATATGCGAAGCCCGAAGAGCGGATCGCATTTTTCCGCCGGCTGCTCGAGCGCATCCGCGCGCTGCCCGGAGTTGTCGCTGCCAGCGGAAATTCGTTTCCGCCGTTCGCGGGACCGGGAGCGGGAACCGACTTCACCATTCCCGGCCGCCCGGCTCCAGCTTCCTCGTCCGAAAGTCCCGGGTGCGAGGTCCGCGTCATCGAGCCCGATTATTTCCGCACGATGCACATTCCACTGGTGCGCGGCCGGTATTTCACCGAGCGCGAAGAGACCGAAGAAAGCCACGTGGTGATCATCAACGAGCGCCTGGCGCGTGAATTTTGGCCCCACGAGGATCCGCTCGGCCGCCAGATCACGATTGATATGAAGGACGTAAATGTTCCGACCACCATCGTCGGCATCGCCGGCGACTCGAAAGATTCGAGCCTCGGCTCCGCCGCTCTTCCGACTGCCTACTGGCCGCATCCAGAGCTGCCATATAACTTCATGACGCTCGTGATCCGCACTGCCGGCGACCCGCAGCAGCTTTCGATCGCCGTTCAGCGAGAAGTCCGCGCGCTCGATCGAGACTTGCCCGTTTCCCGCGTCCGGACGATGGACCAATGGATGGCGGATTCGCTCGCGCCGGCGCGCTTTAACACGATTCTGCTCGGAGCGTTCGCGGCGATCGCGCTGGCGCTCGCCGTGATCGGCGTTTATGGCGTGATGGCGTATTCCGTCACCGAACGCACGCAGGAAATTGGCGTGCGCATGGCGCTCGGGGCGCAAACGCGCGACGTGTTGCACCTTGTCCTGCGGCGGGGAATGTCGCTCCTGCTCGCGGGGGTCGCAATGGGGCTCGCGCTCTCGCTTTCGCTGGCGCGCGTGCTTGAAAGCCTCCTTTTCCAGATGAGCGCATTTGATCCCGGTACGTTCGCCGCGGTTGCGGGGCTCTTTTCCGCCGTCGCGGGAGTCGCGTGCTACATTCCCGCGCGCCGCGCCATGCGTGTGGATCCGATGACGGCCCTCCGCAATGAATAGGAATCGGTGATGGATGCGATTTTGCAGGACCTCAAATACGCCGCGCGAGCCCTTGCGAAATCTCCCGGCTTCACGAGCGTAGCGTTGCTCACGCTGGCGCTCGGCATCGGCGCTACCACGGCAATTTTTTCGGTCATTCATTCCGTCCTGTTGCAGCCCCTGCCGTATCCCGACCCGGGCCGGCTGGTCCATATTTCCGCCACGGACCTGGCCGCCGGCGCGACTGGAATCCCTGTCTCGATGACGAAATTTGAACGAATGCAGCAGACCCGGGTCCTTGGAAGCATCGCGGCAAATTATTCGCTGACTCTGGGCCTGACGGGGCGCGGCGAACCCGAGGAAGTGCCCGCCGAACGAGTCACGCTCGATTTTTTTCGCGCGCTTGGCGTCGCCCCTGCAATGGGCCGCGGATTCCTTCCGGCTGAAGACCAACTCGGCGGCGCCGACGTGGCGCTTATCACCGACGCCTTCTGGCACAGCCATTTCGGCGGCGATCCCTCGGCCATTGGGCGCACGATTTCGCTCGATGGCAAGAGCACGACAATCGTGGGGATACTCCCATCGAGTTTCCGGTTTCCCTTCGAGCAGCCCGAGCCGCAAATATGGCTTCCGCGGGTCTTCGAGATTCTCGGCCTGCGTCCGGCGCAGTTGCGGGCCGGAGCCGGATTTCTTTCGGTGATGGGCCGGCTCAAGCCGGGCGAATCGATCGCGAGCGCTCAGGCGGAAATGGACGCAATCAGCCGAGCCTATGGGCAGGAACTGCCGGGAAACGCGGATGCAGGCAAGCACGGGCTGATCGTCACGTCGCTCGAAGAAAATCTTGTCGGCGGCGTGCGCGCTTCGCTGATTGCAATGCTTGTGGCCGTCGGATTCGTGCTGCTGATTGCCTGCGCCAATGTGGCGAACCTTCTTCTGGCGCGCGCCACCACGCGCGAGAGAGAAATCGCGATCCGGCGCGCGCTGGGCGCTTCGCGGCGGCGGCTTGTGCGCCAGCTTCTTACGGAGAGCCTGCTGCTTTCTCTTCTAGGCGGCGGAATCGGAGTCGTTGTAGCGGGCTGGTGCCTGCCCATGTTCCGGCTTGTGGCGCCCGGATCGGTCCCGCGGCTCGATGAGATTCGGCTGGATGGCGCGGTGCTGCTTTTTTCGCTCGGTATTTGTGTGCTGACGGGAATTGCATTCGGACTCGCGCCCTCGTGGCAATTCTCCCGGCGCGACTTGCACGATACGCTCAAAGAAGGCGGCCGCAGCGCGACGGATGGAGGACGCGGCGGGCGCCTCCGGCGATGGATGGTTGTGGCGGAAGTGGCGGTCGCGCTCGTGCTCGTCACCGGCGCGGGATTGCTTTTGCGCAGCTTCACGAAGCTGGCGCGCGTGAATCCGGGGTTCGATGCGCGAAATGTGACGACCTTTCCTATCTCGCTGCCCGCCTCCCGCTATTCCGAGCCCGCGCAACGCGCTTCATTTTTCCGCAGGCTCGTTGACGGGGTTCGCGCGATTTCAGGAGTCCAGTCCGCCGGGGCGGTCACCTATCTTCCTCTCAATGGCGCCGGCCGCTACGTGTTTTTCTGTCCCGAAGGGCGCGTCTGCGAGGGCATCGGCAAGGACCCCCTCGTTTCTCTGCGGCAGGTGACGCCTGGATTTCTCGAGATGATGCGCATCCCGCTGCTGCGGGGCCGCACCTTTACGGAAAAAGACACGCAGGACTCGCAACGAGTGGTCGTCATCAACGAGACCGTGGCGAACCGCTATTTCCCGAACCAGAATCCGATCGGCAAGACGCTTCGCAATTCGCGCGAGATGATTCCACTTGAAATCATCGGCGTGGTGGGCCATACGAAAATCACGTCGCTGAGCGCGCCGGAATTTCCGGAGATGTATCTGGCATCGGAGCAGTATCCTTGGCCCACGATGACGCTCGCCGTGCGTTCCGATTCGAATCCGCAGCCGCTGATCGCCGCGGTCCGCCGGAAGATTGCGGAGCTCGATCCGGATATCGCCGTGGCAGGAATCTCGCCGATGGAGAAGGTGGTGGCGAGTTCGGTGGCGCAGCCTCGGCTTGTCTCACAGCTTGTGGGAGCATTCGCCGTGTTCGCGCTGGCGCTCGCGGCGGTCGGAATTTACGGCGTCATGGCTTACTCGGTGACGCAGCGCGCGCACGAAATGGGCATCCGGATGGCGATCGGCGCCGAGCCGCGAGACATTTTCCGGCTCGTGGTCGGCCAGGCGCTGCGGCTGGTGATGACAGGGGCGGCGCTCGGATTGATTGCCTCGCTCGCTCTCACGCGGCTAATGAAAACACTCCTGTACGGGACTGCGCCGACCGATCCGCTTACATTCGCCGCAGTCGTGGCGCTGCTCGCGGGAATCGCGCTCGCCGCCAGCTACATTCCGGCGCGGCGGGCGATGCGCGTGGACCCGATCGAGGCCCTCCGCTACGAATAGATCTGCCGGCAGAACGAAGAGGGCGGACCGATTGCCCGCCCTCCGCATGCACGGCACTCCCGCTCAGGTGCCGAGATATTGCACGTGGACGTACACGCCGGTGTGGACGTTGTAAAGCATGTACCAGCCGATGTGGTCCGGATCTTCGTAAACCACGAAGTCATCGCCGCACGTCCAGCACCAATCGGCGCACTCCGCCCAATCCCACGCCGCTACTTCGAAGAAAAATCCGCCGGGAAACCAGAAGCGGTGAAGAGCGGGGTCAATGCGCAACACCCGGTAGCGGTAGTTGGCGCCGAAGTGCTCGAAGTGCCCGTGCTCGAAGGGATGGTCGAGATGGAAGCGCGGGTCATTCGGCGCTTCGTGGCCGTACCATTTGTCGTTGCGGACATGTGGCCGCTCGTTGACGTGGCCGGCCGGGTCGTGCTCGACTTCGCGCGCCGCGGGCGCATCCTTGCGAGCTACAGGAGCCGGTGGAATATGCCCGCCGTTCGCGCGCGGGGGATTGGCTTCCGGTTTGCCGGTATGGCCATGCTGCGCGTAGGCGGCGACGGCCGCTAGTGCGATCAAAGCAAAAACAAGTCCCAGGATTTTTTTCATGGATCTCTGCTCCGAAGTGAGTTTGTGGAGGCGGGGACAGCGGTCGTACTGGGAGATTCCCCGCCTCCGGATTGATGGCCGATTGCAGCCAGTACCTTACACCCGCTCGCGGGCACATTCCATTCCAAAGAGACTGGATTGGGTTGCGGCCGGGAAAACGAAAACCGAGCAAGATAATTTCAAATTTGAAATTTGGAATTTCAAATGAAAGGCTGAACCGAGCACAACGGCAAATGCGATTGTCAAAGCGAATACAGAGGCAGGGGCAAAGACAAGAGGACAGGCAGGGATGCCTGTCCTACTGTAGAATGGCGCGATGATGACGGAACGCGAACAACTGGAAGCGGATGTGCTGATTATCGGCGCCGGGCCGGGCGGACTCGCCTGCGCGCTGCATCTGGCGGATTTGATCGAGAAGCACGCGGCGGCGGGGAAGACGCCTGCGCTATCGGCGGAAAATATCTACGTGCTCGAGAAGGCGCGCGAGATTGGAGCGCACCAGCTTTCGGGAGCCATCATGGATCCGCGGGCGTTGCGCGAGATGGTGCCCGACTTCGAGAAATCGGCGCCGCTCGATACACCCATCACGGGCGACGCGGCGTACTACTTCACGGAAACCGGCGCGTGGAAACTCCCAATCACGCCGCCACCCTTGCAGCAACACGGCAATTACATCGTTTCGCTCAACAAGCTGGTGAAATGGCTTGGCGGCCTGGTGGAAAAGAAGGGCGTGAATCTGTTCACACAATTTGCGGGAAGAGAGCTGCTTTACGACAAAAACGGCATTGCGGGAGTGCTGACCGAAGACAAGGGCGTGGACAAAAACGGCAAGCCCAAAGACAACTTCACGCCTGGCTACGAGCTGCGCGCGAAAGTGACGGTGCTCGCCGAGGGCCCGCGCGGGTCGCTTACGAAGGATATGGTGAACCGGCTGAAGCTCGATGGGCTCAACCCGCAGGCATATGGCATCGGCATCAAGGAGTTGTGGGACGTGCAGCCCGGGCGGATCGAGGCAGGCTATGCCGCCCATTCGCTCGGCTGGCCGATTGGCTCCGACAAATATGGCGGCGGGTGGGTGTATGGGATGCGCGACAACCGCGTATCGCTCGGAATCGTTGTGGCGCTCGAGTATCACGATCCGCTGTTCGATCCGCACGAAGCATTCCAGAAATACAAAACGCATCCGTTCGTGCGGAAAATCCTCGAAGGCGGAAAGCTGGTGCGGTACGGCGCCAAGACGGTGCCCTACGGCGGGTGGTATTCGATGCCGCGGAATTACGTCGATGGCGGGCTGATCATCGGCGATTCCGCGAGCTTGCTGAATTCGCAGCGGCTGAAAGGGATTCACACGGCGATCAAGAGCGGAATGCTCGCGGCGGAAACGATCTATGAAGCCCTATGCGCAGGAGACACTTCAGCAGCCAAACTGAGCACGTATCAGCAGAAAATCGAGCAAAGCTGGATCAAGAAAGAGCTGTGGGCGGTCCGTAATTTTCACCAGGCATTTCATGGCGGGCTGTGGCCGGGCCTCCTACTGAGCGGAGTGCAATTCGTCACGGGCGGGCGCGGACTGGTGGACCCGATGCGATCGAAGCCCGGCTATCAGGAATACTCGAAGCTCAATCGAGGCGGGACGCTTGTAGATCAGTCCACACGATTAAAAGGCGACGGCAAGCTGACGTTTGACCGGCTGACGGATGTGTATCACTCGGGGACTCGGCATGAAGACGATCAGCCGTGCCACCTGGTTGTGCTTGAGCCCAATATTTGCGGGGATCGCTGCGTCCGCGAATACGGAAATCCGTGCCAGTATTTTTGCCCGGCGGCGGTGTACGAGATGGTGATGGAAAAAGGCGCGGCCAAACTGAAAATCAACGCGTCGAACTGCGTGCACTGCAAGACCTGCGATATTGCGGACCCGTATCAGATTATCAATTGGGTTCCGCCGGAGGGAGGTGGCGGGCCGAATTATGAAGGGATGTAGGCGCGTCCGAAGAATTAGCGGGCGTTGTACAGGGATTGAAAACAAAGCGGGAGCAAGCTCCCGCACTCCAAAGTTCTCGTGGGCGGCACTCTAGGAAAATGGCTGCCAGTTAGTTTTGAATTTCGCTGTTCCCGGCGAAGATGTGCTTGAGGGCGGCCCAGAAGCCGCCCTTCTTTTTTTGCTGCTGCGATTTCGGATGGGCCTGCTGTGAGGGCGTGGGGCCGGAGGAAGCGCGCTGCGACACCTGCTCGAAGCGCGGGGATTCGACGCGGCCGGTGAATCGCCATTCCGGCTCGAGATGCGCGATGCGAATGATCAGAATCGTATCGGGCGCGGGATCGGGAGGCGGCGTCGGAGAACTGGAGGAGAAGGTGAGCGGCGGCAGGTCGATTTTGTACTCGGGCATGGAAATGGGAGGGGGCGGCGGTGTTGTGTCCTTCGGGGCGGGCGAGTTTGGATGCGCTTCGTTGACGTGCGAGAGGACGCCGAGGGTGACGAGCGGCTCTGGCTCCGCAGCAACGGCAGGCGGCGCGGGAGCGGGAGCGGGTTTCGGATCTGGCTTCGGCGCGGGTTCAGGAGCAGGCGGCGCATACGATTTCGCGACTGCTCCCATTTCGGGGACGGGCGGCGAAGGGGGCCGCGCGGGAACCGCGCGAACGTCAATGGCCTCGCAGTGGCAAGTGCCGGGAGTCCCGGCAACGGGCGCGAAAGTTCCGGGTCCCAGGAAAAACTCCCCGGATTGAGGAATGATCAGACCTTCGCCGGTGAACTGTTGCTCGAGACGAAGCGCGCCGCTCGTGGCGAGGACGCAGAGAGAATTATTCAGCTCGAGGCCGAGAGTCACATCGCGAGCAGCGCCGCCGATTTCAAGCGGCGTGGCGATGATGGTTGGCGTGAAAATGCGCAACGGAGTGCCCGCAGGAAGCTGCACGCGCAGGCGCCCGAAATTGAGTGCGACCGTGATTGCGCCCGAGGATTGCAGCACCGTGAGCTTGGCCGGGCCGCAGATATCGAGCTGGCCGCCGGCCGCGAGCGTCAGAAGCGCTTCACCGGAGTGGACCGTGATGATGCTGCCGCTGGAAACGAGAATCGCTTGCGAGGCAGTGCCCGTCGAACCGCCGGCGGAAGTTCCGCCTTCAACGGATACGTCGCGGCCTTCCACACGGCCGATGGGAGCGGAGTTGGATTGATCAGCGGCAAACAAGGATGGACGCGGCCAGAGGAGTGCCATAAAAATCGCCAAATGCGCAATGAGGGTAAAGCGTAGGATGCCGAGAGCGCGCCGCGCAGATGTGAAACGGGAATACATCGAGTCCGGTTCGAGGCCGTCTATACTATACCGCAGTGGGCAACGAGTCCCAATCCAGCGCAGCCGGGGTTGAGTCCGCCAGCGAGCGCGCCACGCTAGCGGCCGAGATGCCGCAGCTCTCGCGCTGGCGGCGGATGCAGATTCCCGTGATTGCGTGGGCAACCTACTGGCTAGTGCGGCTGATCGGTCCGACGCTGCGCTTTGAAGTGATCGGCGTGCATAACGCGGTGCAAATCCGCGAAGGCGGCGAGCAAGCGATCGGAGCGTTCTGGCATCGGTGCATTTTTCCCGCAATCTGGATTTGGCGGAACCGGCAAATCGTCGTGCTCAACACGGTGAATTTCGACGGGCAATGGACGCGGCGAGTGATCGAGCGTCTGGGATTTGGCACGGCGCAGGGCAGCTCGACGCGCGGCGCCATCGAAGGCCTGACCGTGATGGCACAAAAGCTCGAGGAGGGCCGCAACGTCGCGTTCACAATCGATGGGCCGCGGGGACCGCGCTTCGTGGCCAAGCCGGGGCCGGTGATTCTGGCGCGGCGCACGGGGCGGCCGATTTCCGTATTCCACATCGGATTGAGCCGCGCGCACACGTTCAAAAAATCTTGGGATCTGTTTCAGGTGCCGTATCCGTTTTCGCGGGCGGTGATGTTTGTGGCGCCGCCGATTCGCGTGCCGGCGGATGCCGATAGCGACGTGATGAAGCAAAAGCAGGCGGAGATGCAGGCGGCACTCGAACGTGTCCGGGATCTAGCGGAGGGATGGTTCCGGTTGAGCGAACGGGAGAAGGACCGGCTACGGGATGAGTGGAGCGAGAAAGAAGATGCGGATTGAGATCGGCACTTCATCCGCCTACCTTTGCGGGCATGTGTGGATTGGTTCGATTCCACTCCTCTATCCAGGCAATCTCAAGTTCTTTCTGTTTCTGGCGGAGCTGCTCGCAAGTGGCTCTGTACCGGGTCACCGAATAGGCCTCGTTCAGCATTGGAAACTCACGCTCGACCAGACTCCCAGCGCCACGTAACCTCGACGAGCTGTTTTGGTTTGAGCCGTCTGCGCCCGGTTGAGTGACCATCAAAGCGAGGCCGAGCGGATGCCAGTCCCTGATGGCTAGGAGCGGGGCGAGGGAAACGTCCAGGTCGCCCCTGTCGCGAACGACGCGGAACCTTAGATTGCTGGCATCGAAGGCGACGACCGCGTGATCCATGGTCGGATAGCGTCCGTTGGATGTTACGCTGGCTCCATACTTCTCAAAGAGGGCTCGAAATTCGTCCCGGACTTTCCCCTCCAGAGCATCATCACTTCCGATTGGCAGAAGATTCTTCCAGTTATCTTTGGATTTAGGTGTGAGGAATCGGACAACTCGTGGGATGACGCGGAAAGCACCTAGCAGAGAGCGCAAGCCGAGCGACGGGGGCTGAGGCATGGGCGGGCTGACCCCGATGAGGCTCCGCGTCAAAATCTGGCGTGAGCGTTCGACTGTCTCAGTCAGGCGCTGCTTCGAAAGCGCCTCGTTGAGCAACAATAAACGCGGCTCCAATAGTGTTCCGAGCTCAGCGAGTGAACCAAAGACAGGGCGCCGGGGGAATTTTGCGCTCGGGTCCGCTCCGACCAGCATCATGTCCATCGAGTGCCACTCGTTCGGCGTATGGTGGGGAGCAACCAGAACATCAACGCTCCCCAGCGTTAGGAGGAAGCGCAACGTTAGGTCTTGCACGCGCACGAAGACTTGGGCGTTGCCGAATCCCGGAAGCAGCTGGCTTGAAAGGGTTTCGGCACCGTGCCTAGCGAAGAGAAAAGGCAACGCCTTGCCGATTTCGGAGACCAGTTGTTCAGCGGCGGGTGAGGGGCGCGGAGGCATCGAGCTAGCGCTCGCCCAGCTTGACCGAGACGTTCATTTTCTTGCCGTCGCGCACGATTTCGACATTGACGGTGTCGCCGGGGCGCGCGCGATTGAGCAAGAGATTTAATTCCACTTGAGTTGTGATGGGCTTGCCGTCAACGGCGACGAGGATATCGCCGCCCGTGCGCAGTTCTTGCAAGCCTGCAAGCACAGAGTGCGTACCCCCGCGAATGCCGGCCTGAGCCGCGGGGCCGCCGGGCACAACGCGCTCGATCAAAATCCCCTGCTCCACATTCAGTTTCAACGCCTCCGCAAGGCCGGGCCAGAGCGCGCGGCCTTCGACGCCAAGCGTGGCGCGGCGGACGCGACCCTGAGTGATGAGGTCGTCCGCCACCCGGCGCGCGGTGTTGATGGGAATCGCGAAGCCGATACCCGCCGTGGTGCCGCTGGGTGAAAAGATCGCGCTGTTGATGCCGATCACTTCTCCGCGCGAATTCAGCAGCGGCCCGCCGGAATTGCCGCGGTTGATGGCGGCGTCGGTTTGGATGGCTTCGTCGATAAACGTGTTCTCGCTGGTCTGGACGGTGCGCCCGAGCGAGCTGACCACGCCGGTTGTGAGCGTGCTTTGAAAGCCGAAAGGATTGCCGATGGCGAGAACGCTCTGGCCGACCAATAGGTTGCGTGAATCGCCGAGCGGCAAGGGCGTGAGCTTGCGACCTTTGGGATCGATCTTGATTAAAGCGATGTCGTTGCGGGTGTCCGCGCCGATCATTTTCGCCTTGAAGCGCGATTGATCGCCGAGGGTGACTTCAATCGTTTCCGCGCCCTGAACCACGTGGTAGTTCGTGAGGATATGGCCGTCGGCATCGATCAGGAAGCCCGAGCCTGCGCCCTCGACCGGAACTGGATTGAAAAAGAAATCATACTCGACAGTTTTCGTAACGATGTTCGCCACAGCCGGGGCGGCCTGCTTGTAGATGCGGACGTTCTCCGCTTCGGTAGGATCCAGATGCGGCTCGCCCACCGCGGCAGGAGCCGGCAGCGCGTCGACGGTTTGAGGAGCACGCGGGCCGTAGGTGGAGCCCGCCCAATAGGCGCCGAGCCCGATAATCAGCCCGAAAAGCAGAAGACGCAGCGCGCTGCGTTCGTTTCTTGCAAGCGTCATGAGAACAATCCTCTGAAGCCCAGTGGCAGGCATGCTGTGCACTGCAGCGGCCCGCTCTGCTCGTGAGTACGCACGCGCATCACGAATTGTTTCTCCCCGTCGAAGCCAATTCTTTTAGGCTCGCGAGCACTTGGCTGACTTGTCGCTCGGTTTCTTCGATCGACCCGGAGCAATCGATCACGTCGCTCGCCAGCCGGCGCTTTTCGTCCGCGGGCATCTGCGCGGCGATCCGCTGGCGCGCCTGCTCGGCGGCGAGACCGCGCTCGACCAGCCGCGCGAGCTGCTGCTCGGGGCGGCACCAGCAAACGATGACGCGGTCGAGCATCTTATCGAAGCCGGACTCGAAGATCAGGGCCGCCTCTGCGACAGCGAGCTCCGGGCCGCCCGGCCGATCCAGGGCTGCAAACCAATTCTGCACCACGTGGAGGATTCGCGGGTGAAGAATTCGGTTGAGGCGCTCGCGCTTTTCCGCATCGCTGAAGACGATGGTTCCGAGCCGCGCCCGGTCCACTTTCCCGGCGGCGTCGAGAATCTCTTTGCCGAATTCGCTGACCACTTCGGCATAGGCGTCTTGTCCAGGCTCGAGCAATTCGTGGCCGAGCGGATCCATCTCGAGGACGGGGACCTCATGATCGCGCAGCACCGATGCAACCGTGGACTTTCCCGAAGCAATCCCACCGGTGAGGCCGACTCTAAGCATGGCAGCCCATCAAGGGCGGACCGCAGCGGCCGCCGGCATCGCGGAGCCGCGCCGCAAGCGGGCAGCTTTTACGGTATTGCTCATGAGCATGGCGATGGTGAGCGGCCCGACCCCGCCGGGAACAGGCGTGAGCGCTCCGGCAACTTTCGCGACATCCGGATGAACATCTCCGACGAGGATGTTGCCCTTCAAGCGGAAGGATTCGAGGCGCTCGGGAAAGTTTGCGAAAATTTTTGCGGCCTGCGCCGGATCCGTGATCACGTTTTGTCCCACGTCGATCACCGTGGCGCCGGCACGAATGAAATCCGGCGTGACCATCGCGGCGCGCCCCATCGCCGCGACTACGATATCGGCCCCGCGGGTAACTTCCGAAAGATTGCGCGTCTTCGAGTGGCACACCGTTACGGTGGCATTTGCGTGCATCAGGAGCAATGCCATCGGTTTGCCGACGATGTCGCTGCGGCCTAGAACAGTGGCATTGGCGCCTTCCAGCGCAATTCCGCTGCGCTTGAAAATTTCCATCACGCCTGCCGGCGTGCAGGGGACGAGATTCGGGCGGCCTGCGACCAACCGGCCGACATTCATGGGATGGAAGCCGTCCACATCTTTTTCGGGTGAGACACCTTCGAGAATTTTCTTTGAATCCACCTGCGGTGGGAGCGGCATTTGCACCAGGATGCCGTCCACGTCATCGCGGCGATTGATTTCGTGGATGATGCCAAGCAATTCCGACGTGGAGATGGAAGCCGCAGGAGTGAGTAAAAAGCTTGCCAGGCCTAGCTTTTCGCACGCGGCGATTTTGCTTCTTACGTACAGTTTTGAGGCCGGGTTATCTCCCACAAGCACAGCAGCCAATCCGGGGCGGATTCCTGCGTCGCCGAGCGCGGCGATCTCGCCGGCAAGTTCAGAATAGATTTGATCGCGGATCGCATTTCCATTGAGAACGCGTGCGGTCAAGCAAAGCTCCCTTGCAAAGCGGCTTGCTTCTCCGAAGCCGAATGATAGCACAGGGGATTAGGGCGAAGTCCGCGCGGGCTCGGGTTGTTTACTCTCGGTCGGAGTGGTCTTAGAATGTCGGCCACTTTGAGCGAACGATTTTCCGGAAAAGGAGGCCCCCATGTATGCGCGAATCTGGCATCTCCAGGTCCGGCACGGGATGAAGGATGAGTTCATGAAGGCGATGGACTCGCTCATCCATTTGGTGCGGCAGGAAGAGGGCTACTTCGGAGTGATCGCGCTGGCTTCGGGAAATCCTGAAGCGCCGGAAGTGCGTGTAGTGGCATTGTGGGACACTCCGGAGGCGGTGCACGAAAGCGAGAAGGATTTGTTCCTGATGCAGGCGATGACGAAATACATGGCGTGCTGCGAGGGCGTGCCCAAAATCCTGGAGAAGGAAGTGCTGGCCGTGGATTTCGCGGCCGATTAGCCGCGATGGCGGGATATCACGAGTATGTTCGAACAAACGACAGAGCGCAGGCGGCTCGAGCGGGCGATGAAAGACGCGGGCCGGTTGCCGCCCGGACAATCGTTGACGCTGAAGTGGCCCGTACTGCACGAAGGTCCGGTGCCGCGGTTCGATCCGAAAACGTGGGACTTTCGCGTTACGGGGCTGGTCGAAAAGCCCGTGTGGCTCGGATGGGAAGAATTCACGCGCCTCCCGATGAAGGAGGTCGTGGTGGACATGCATTGCGTGACGCGCTGGAGCCGGTTCGACGTGCGCTGGGAAGGCGTGCCTTTCACAGAGGTGGCCAAGCTCGCGCAGGTGAAGCCGCAGGCGAAATACGTGATGATCCACGCGGACACGGACTACACCACGAATGTTCCGCTCGCCGATCTGATGCGCCCGACGACACTTTTCGCATTAAAGGAAAATGGCGAGCCATTGCCGCCCGAGCACGGGTATCCGGTGCGGCTGGTGGTGCCGCATCTTTATGCATGGAAAAGCGCGAAATGGGTGCGGGGGATCGAGTTCATGGCCGAGGATGCGCCGGGGTTCTGGGAACAGAACGGGTACAACATGTATGGCGATCCATTCAAGGAGGAGAGGTATGGTGGCGAGTGAGCAGTGACTAGTGGCTGGTGATTCGTGACTGGTGATTCGTGACTGGTGACTCGTGGCTAAGAAGAAATTCCGTGGTTCGTGCGAAGCTGACGAAAGAGCTCGGTTCTTGGTGCTTGCGATTAAGCTCTCTCGATCCGCCAAGCCGGCTGAGCGACAAAATATCAAGAAAAAACTCGCGCGAATGACGTTTGGCGAATCGTGATGCGAGCTAACGCGGCCGTGTTGGCCGGCATGCTCCGCAAACGAAAGCGCCTTGGACATTTCGCCGGGGGTGCTTTTTCGTTGTTCTGACTTCTAATTTCCGACTTCGGACTTCCGGTCGTTAGTAGATGTCGTACTGCTCCCAGTGGAGCGTGGGGTCGGCCTGGATGATGACGCTCTTTTTGGTCCAGCGCTCGAGCTCTTCGACGAGCGAGGACTCGCGCGTCTTGAGCGATTTGGCGATTTCCGGGTGGACGCGCAAAGTGAGGCTCGCGGAATCGACTTCGGGCGCCATTTTGCGCGCTTCGGTCTGAATTTCGTAACACAGCGTGGGAATCGATTTCACCATGCCCGACCCGGTGCAGTAGGGGCACGGCTGGCAAAGCGTCCGCTCGAGCGCCTGCTTGGTGCGCTTGCGAGTGATGGCCACGAGTCCGAACTCATTGAAGCGCAATACTTTTGATGGCGCGCGGTCGGCGCGGAGGGCATCGTCGAGCGCGGCCATCACTTTTTCACGGTTCCGGCGCTCTTCCATATCGATGAAGTCGATGATGATGATGCCGCCGAGGTCCCTGAGCCGCATCTGGCGGACGATTTCCTTCACTGCTTCGAGGTTCGTGCGCACAATCGTGTCTTCCAGACGCGTCGAACCTTTGCCGACAAATTTGCCCGTGTTTACGTCGATGGCTACGAGGGCTTCGGTGTGGTTGATTACGATGTAGCCGCCGGACTTCAGCCAGACTTTCGGCCGCAACCCCTTATCGATTTCCTGCTGGATGCCGAATTCTTCGAAGACCGGCGTTTCTTTGGTGTAGAGCTTGACGCGATTGACGAGGTCGGGCTGGAAGCGGCTCATGAACTCGACCACTTTTGCGAATTCTTCCTCGGAATCGACCCAAATTGCGGCGTAATCGGAGGTGATGTAATCGCGCAAGATGCGCTCGACGAGATTCAGATCGCGATGGAGAAGCGACGGCGCTTTGCGCTGCTCGGCGCGGGATTTGATGTCGCCCCAGGTGCGCATCAGGAATTCGACGTCGGCACGCACTTCTTCGGGCGTGGCGCTGGCCGCGGCGGTGCGGACGATAAAGCCGCCGCCGGCGGAGCCTTTTGCTTCGCTGACCAGGTGCCGCAGCCGCGCGCGATCTTCGGCCGAAGCGATCTTGCGCGAGACGCCGGTGTGGTCGAGCGTGGGCATGTAAACGAGGAAACGTCCGGGAAGGGCAATGTGGCTTGTAATGCGCGCGCCCTTCTTCCCGAGCGGCTCCTTGGCAATTTGGACGATGATTTCCTGGCCTTGCTTGAGGAGATCGGCGATGAGCTGGGTGCGCCGCGGTTGCGTGCGATAGTGTCCGTGTCCTCCATGCCCGTGTTGCGGACGGCGTCCGCGGTCATCGCGGCGGCCACGATCTCGGCCACGATCGCGCCGCGCGGGATGCTGCATGCGGGCGCGGAAATCGCCGCGAACGCGCGCGTTCCAGGGCTGCTGGTCCTGCGGCTGAGAAGGCTCGGGCATAAGCGGCGCGCCATTTTCGGCGGCCGCCGCAGCGTCGGCAGCAATCGCCTCCGGCTGTTCACTTTCACCGGAGGACGCCAGAAACTCCTCCTGCCCCGCGCCTGCTTCCTCGGCTTCCAACTCCGCTTCGTGTTCAGATTCGGCTTCCGCTCTGGAGAGCTCGTCCGATTCAGATGTCTCGATCGCAGAATCTTCCGCGTCGGAAAGTTCGTGATGGTGAGCGTCTTCGGGTGAGGCAAATGCGCGGTCTTCGGCGGCGCGGGCGGCTTCCTCGAATTGAGCCTCGGCGACCTGCTCGGCGAGCGACGTGGCTTCCTCCTCGCTCAACTCGGCGGCAGGCTGCTCGGCAGGCTCAGTTCCGCGCGCTTCAGGGGCGTGGTACTCGTGAACTCCGAGCGCCTCGCGCTCCTCCATCTCGGGCCGCCGCTCGGGCACGGGAAAAGCGATCGGCGCGCGCTCGTCGGCAGGAAGCTCATGCGTTTTCCATTTCGAGAGCGACTCGCCGGGGAGGGGCTCGAGTCCGCCGCCGGAAGAAGCCTGAAATTCACGTTGAGCCGGAACCGGCATTTCGTGAGTCGGTTCGGGCGATGGCTCAGGGGCCGCGTTGAACTGCGGCGCTGCTTGCGGCTCTTCAACGGGATGGGCTGATTCGGTGGCTGCGGGTCCTCTGTCTCGATACTTTGCGAGCGATTCTCCCGGCAAAATCACGGAGAGGTGGCCTTCCCCAGAGTCTGTGCCGGTCGATCGATCGTTGTACGGCGTGCGGGGAGCATATTTCGATTGCGGCAGGTCGCGTCCATAGCGGCGATCGCTGCCGCGTCCCCCGCCGCGGCCCGGGCGTCCCCCGCGGCGTCCACCGCGACGCTCAAAACGGCCACCGCGGCGTTCATCGTGGCGGCGATGTTCGAACCGGCCGCGGTCATGGACAGGCTGACTCGGAGCCGGCGAAGCCGGTGCCGGCGTCGCCTCAGAGATTGGTGCTGGAGAGGCGGGTTCGCCGGACGGAGGCAGCTCGGAGGCCGCTACCGGAAGCGACACCACATCGGCAGGCTCCAGCGTCGACGCGCCCGTCGCTGCTGGCGCGAAGACCTGGCCGCCCTGTTCCTCCATCTTCTGGACTTTGTCCTCGACGGTCGTGACGATGTGATCGAATTCCTCGATATCCTCGAGGAAATCGCTCACGTACAGGAAGGCGTCGCTATCGAGACCGATGTCCACGAAGGCCGACTGCATGCCGGGCAGCACGCGAGTGACGCGGCCTTTGTAGATGCTGCCGACTAACGCAAATTCTTTTTCCCGCTCGACGTAGAATTCACAGAGCTGTCCTTCTTCCAAAATGGCGACCCGCGTCT
>Ga0187781_10000285_pt1 | contig 36276 bp, 34 predicted proteins | sample 0715_SJ02_MP02_2_FD_132447 | JGI IMG/M metagenome (GOLD analysis project Ga0187781, IMG submission 132447) | Tropical peat soil microbial communities from peatlands in Department of Meta, Colombia - 0715_SJ02_MP02_20_MG | ecosystem: Environmental > Terrestrial > Soil > Wetlands > Peat | place... | reverse complement strand
GCGCCGGGGCTGCTCCAGGTGAGTCCGGTCGACACGGCCGTCGAGCTCACCCATGCCACCCCCACCGTCCCCGCCGCCCCCGACACCTACTACCAGTCGCTCAGCACGTACGGGCGAACGTTCGCGCGGTTGGTGCCGACCAGCGCGCTCGAGGCCAAGGCCCAGGTGCAGGAGATGCAGGCACTCGGGGTGACCAAGCTGTACGTCGCCGACGACGGCGGCCCCTATGGCGCCGCGATGGCCTACGCGATCAGGCACGACGTAACCGGCGCAGTCACCCTGGTGGATAGCGAGACGGCCGCGGATGGCATCTTCTACGGCTCGAACTCGACCACGACCGCGGCCCGCTTCCTGGCCAACGCTGCGGCGATCAACCCGTCCGCCAAGCTGTTCGGTCCCTCGGCGCTCGATGACCCATCGTTTGCTGCCCGGATGTCATCGGCGGTACGGAACCTGTACATCTCCGCCCCGGGGTTCCTCAAGCAGGACCTGACGCCCGCCGGCAGCACATTCGTCTCGACCTTCAAGAGCACCTACGGCCACGCGCCGGTCACGCAGGCGATCTTCGGCTACGAGGCGATGTCCGCCGTCCTGGCCGTGCTGCAGGAGGCCGGTTCGGGAGCCAACAACCGCTCGACCGTCGTGCATGACTTCCTAAATCTCAAGCGAACGCAGTCGGTGCTGGGCCCGTATTCGATGAACGGCAACGGGGATACGAGCATCGCGCCGTTCGTGTTCAGCCGGCTGGTGCGCGGCAGCCTGGTTCCGTTCGCACAAGTGCAGGGGTGAGGCTGGCCACGGCGGCGACGGGGGCGATGAGGAGGTCGGCGAGTCTCATGCTCGCGACGTTGGCGGCGCTCGCTGTGCTGACCGGCTGTGGCACCAAGGACGCGCTGGGGACAAGGATCCGAGGCAGGACGCTGTCGATCTACGTCAGCGTCCCGCTGCGCGGCCCCTCGAGTGCGAGCGGCCAAGCGGTGATCAACGGCGCGCAGCTAGCGCTGTCTCAGGTGCACGACCGGATCGGCGAGTACGGCGTCGACCTCAAGGTCGTCGATGACGCCACCGTCGCGCGCGAGGGGTGGGACCCCGGGCAGACCACGATCGGTGTCCGGACCGCGGTGCTCGATCCGACGACGATCGGCTATGTCGGCGACTTGAACTCGGGCGCGAGCGCGGTATCGATCCCGCCGCTGAATCGGGTGGGGATCCCGCAGGTGAGCCCCACTAGCTCCGCCGTCGGCCTCACCTCGAGCGCCCCCGGCGCGAACCCCGGGGAGCCCCAGAAGTATTACCCGACCGGGGTCCGGACGTTCGCGCGGGTGGTGCCGAACGACAGCGTCCAGGCGACCGCCCAGGTTCACGTGCAGCACAGCATGGGCTGCACGAAGGTGTATGTGCTGGACGACGGCGAGGTGGACGGCACCGACGCGGCCGCCAGCTACGAGGTGGCGGCGCGGGCCGCCGGCCTGCGAGTGGTGAGCACCCAGTCGTTCCCGCGTGACGCCACGAGCTACCAGGCGTTGGCATCCGGGGTGGCGCAGGTCCGACCGAACTGCGTGCTGATCAGCGCCGACACCGAGTCGGGGGCCGTGCTGCTGACCACGCAGCTAGCGGCCGCGATGCCGGATGTGAAGATCTTCGGGACGGCGGGGTTGGCCGAGAGCACCTATTTCGACCCCACGCAAGGTGGCATCCCGTTGTCGGTCGATCAGCAGGTGATCCTCACCTCGCCCGCGCTCCCGCTTGCCGAGTATCCCGCCTCCGCGACGGCCTTCGCCGCCGCGTACGAGCGCCGCTACGGGCCGCCCGAGCCGGACTCGATCTTCGGCTACGAGGCGATGAGCCTGCTGTTGAGCGCGATCACGAAGGCCACCGACCACGGCAGGGCCCCCGCCGGCCGGTCGAAGGTGCGGGCCGCGATCTTCGCCACACACGACCGTCGCAGCGTGATCGGGACCTACAGCATCGACCCGGACGGCGACACGACGCTCAGGCGCTACGGCGTGTACGAGATCGTCGACGGCCAACTGTCCTTCCTCGAGGCGATCACCGGCTGAGCGCGGGTTAGCGTGCGCCCCCCGCGCGATTGGCGTTGCGTTAGGGCGCTCGGGCGATGGCTTGAACGGTCGCGAGCCGGGATTACGCTGGTCGGAGGCCCGAGCCAAGGGAGGTTCGGCGCCGACACAGAGGAAGTGAATGAGGCTGGCCACTTGCAGAGTGCTCGCGGCGTGCCTCGTGGCGCTTTCCGCCGTCGCCGTGTCCGCCTGTGGGAGGAGCGGAGACGGCGCCCGTGCCGCGAGTGCATCGACCGGCCCCGCCGTAAAGGTCGTGGATATTTACTCGAGCCTTCCGCTGCATGGCCCGTCGGCGGCGGACGCGATCCCGCTCGAGAAGGGGATCAGGCTGGCGCTCGAGCAAGCGGGGGGTCGAGCCGGTCCGTTCAGCGTCCGGTACACCTCGCTCGACGATGCGGGCGGCCCGAACGGCTGGGACCCGAGTCAGACCGCCGCCAACGCGCGACAGGCCGCGGCCGACCCGAGCACGGTCTTCTACATCGGCGAATTCGACGACGAGGCCAGCGAGGTGTCGATGCCGATTCTCAACGAGGCCGGCATTCCCCAGGTCAGCCCGGCCAACACGTATGTCGGGCTGACCACGAGCCAATCCGGCGGCGCGGCGGGCAAGGTCGCGCCGTACGCCCCAACCGGGACGCGCACGTACCTGCGCATCGTCCCCACCGATGCGGTCCAGGCCGGAGCGGACCTGCTCGCGATGAAGCAGGCCGGGTGTACTCGGGTGGCGGTGGCCGACGATGGGGAGGAGTACGGCGTGGGCCTCGCCAAGCTGGTCGAGGCCCAGAGGCGGTCCTACGACGTCGACATGGTGACCGACAGCGCGCTCGTCCCGACTGCGCCCGTGCTGCGCGTGTTCGCCGATATGACCACGGCCGAGCGGCCCGACTGCGTCCTGCTGGCCGGGGTCGAGTCCGACGCGACCGTTCGGATGACCACGGACGTTCACCTCGCGCTCCCGACGGCCAAGATCTTCGCGCCGGCCGCGATGTGCGCCAGCGCGTGGACCAACCCGCGCGACGGCGGGGTGCCGGCCACGATCGATCCACTGATCGAGTGCACCGCCGTGACACTGAGCCTCAGCGCCTATCCAGGAGGCAAGGCCTTCCGCTCCGCCTACGAGGCCGAGTACGGGGTCTCCAACCCAGGCCCGTACGCGATCCTCGGGTACGAGGCGATGAGCCTCGGCTTAAGCACGATCGCCAGCCTCGGACCCAACGGCGACAGCAAGTCGGCCGTGCTGAGGGCGCTGTTCTCGACCACCCACCGCCATTCGGTGCTCGGCACCTACGGCTTCGACCGCGACGGCGACACCACGCTCCGGTCGATTGGCTTGTACAAGGTCGGGCCGACCGGGAATCCCGAGTTCGTCCGGACGATCACGCCGCCGCGCGTATCGTGAGCCGTGGCGGCCCTCGCGTCAGGCGGCCCGACGGCGTGCGCGCGCGCCGCGCGAGTTCCGCTTGACCACGAGCAGGCGCTGGTCGGCCGCCTCGACCAGCTCGCCGGCGCTCGTGCCGTCGCGGGGAAACACCGCCGCGCCGCTACTCGCCGCGAGCGCGTCGACGCCGGCCACGACTCGCGTCACCGCCGTCTCAACTCGGCTGATGAGCCGCCCCGCGCCGGCATCGTCGGTCTCCGGCGCCAGCACGCAGAACTCGTCGCCGCCCACTCGCGCCACCGTGTCCTGGTCGCGGATCACACCTGACAGCGCGCCTGCCACCTCGCGCAACAGGTCGTCGCCGGCTGGATGCCCAAAGCGGTCGTTGAGCTCCTTGAAGCCGTCCAGGTCGAGCATCAGCAGCGCGAAGCTCCGCCCGGTGCGGGCGTGGCGCGCGATCTCGTAGTCGATCCGCGACAGCAGCGAGCGGCGGTTGGCGGCGCCCGTGAGCGGGTCGGTGAGCGCCGAGGCCCGGAGCGCATCTCGCTCGCGCTCTAGGCGCCCGCGCATCGCAAGTAGGACCGCCACGCAGAGCGCGGCCACCGACACGAGCAAGACGCTGGACGGTCGGCCGCGGGTGCTCGCTTCGGCCAGCTGCGCGGCGAGGGCGCCGGCGATGACGGTGGCGGCCGCGGCGACCCCGGTGAGGCGGGCGCGGGTGCGGGCGGCGGCCAGGAGCGCTGCGGGGACGCACAGCCAGGTGGCCTGCCCGCCACGCGCAATCGCGACCAGGCCGGCCGTCGCACCGGCTATCGCCACGGCGGCGAGGAGCGAGTGCCGGGCGGCTCGGACGGAGGCGGTCCGGCCGGCAGGATCGCGTTCGGGTTCGCTGGTCAGGCGCCGGTGGTGGCGGTCACGCACGCGCGGCAGTCTCGCGAGCGCGGCGGACGGTGGCGTCGACCGCCAGCCGCCACCGGTCGAGATAGCCTGAATGTGTGGCGACGAGGACCCCGGAACAGCTCTTCCTGATCGACGGAAACAGCCTGGCCTACCGGGCGTTCTTCGCCCTGCCCGAGTCGATCGCCACCTCGACCGGAATGCCGACCAACGCGATCTTCGGGTTCGCCTCGATGCTGGTCAAGATCCTCACGGACTACGGGCCGAAGGCGACCGTGGTGGTCTGGGACGCGGGGGACACCGGACGCAAGACCCTCTACGCCGACTACAAGGCGCAGCGGGCGACCCGTCCCGACCTCCTGAAGGAGCAGTGGCCCCATCTCGAGCCACTCGTCGAGGCATTCGGATACCGCAACCTTCGGGTCCAGGGCTACGAGGCGGATGACGTGATCGCCTCGATCGTGGAGAAAGCCCGAACCGCGGATCCCAAAATCCCGGTGATGGTCGTCACCGGCGACCGGGATGCCTACCAGCTGGTCGACGACGGGGTCGTCAAGATCATGACCACCTCACGCGGGATCACGGACACGCGCGTGTATGACCGCCAGGGCGTGATCGACCGCTACGGCATCCCGCCCGAGCTGATCCCGGATTTCATCGGCCTGAAGGGTGATACCTCCGACAACATTCCCGGCGTCCCCGGCATCGGGGACAAGACCGCGGCGGAGCTGCTCCAGAAGTTCGGCACGCTCGAGGATGTCCTCAGCCACATCGACGACATCACCGGCGCCAAGCGCAAGCAGAACCTGACCGAGCACGCCGAGACCGCGCGGGTCTCGAAGCAGCTCGCGACCGCCAAGCGCGACATCGACGTCGATCTCGACCTCCAGGAGTTCGCCGCCGCCGCCCCCGACCGCTCCAAGCTGAGGGACACGTTCCGCAAGTTCGAGCTCAGAGAGCCGCTGCGCCGGCTGGAGGAGGCGCTCGGCTCCGCCGACGCGGCGGCGCCGGCGCCGGAGGCGGAAAAAGCCCTCACGGCCCGTGTACGCGCGAACGCCACTCTCAAAGACCTGGAACGGCTGCCCGACAAGGAAGTGGCGGTGGCGGTCAGGGCCCCCGAGGCGCCCCCCGACCAGTTGTTCTCGCCCGATCTGGCGTGGCGCTTCGGCGTGCACGCGGACGGCGCCGCCGACGTCCTGGCCGGCGCTGCGGAGGGACCCGAGCCTGTCGTCAGGGCACTCGGCCGGCGGCCGGTGATCGCCCACGACGCCAAGTCGCTCGGAGAGGTCCCGGCCAACCTCGCCCACGACACCGAGGTCGGGGCCTATCTGCTCGAGCCGGCCCGCCGCGCGTACCCGTTTCGGGAGCTCACCGAGGAGCGAGGCCTCGGCACGGATCTCGACGACGAGGCCGCATCGGACGCGCTGCTCCTCACCGCCCTGGCCGCCTGGCAACGCGAGGAGATCCGGGCTCGCGGGCTGACCGATCTGTTCGAGAACGTCGAGTTGCCGCTGGTTCGGGTCCTGCGGGAGATGGAGCTGGCCGGCTCAAGGCTCGACACCGAGCGGCTGCGCGAGATCTCCGACCGTGTCAAGGCCGAGGCGGACCAGCTCGAGCGCGAGATCTTCGGCATGTGCGGCGAGGAGTTCACGCTCGGCTCGCCCAAGCAGCTCGAGGAGGTCCTGTTCGGGAAGCTCGGGTTGTCGCGCAAGCGGCGCGGCAAGACCGGCTACTCGACCGATGCCCGCGTCCTCCAGGCGATCCGTCACGAGCACCCGGTGATTCCGAAGATCGAGCGCTGGCGCGAGCTCACGAAGCTGGCTCAGACCTACCTCGACGCGCTCCCGCTCCTCACCGACCAAAACGGCCGGATCCACACCACCTTCAACCAGACCGCCGCCACCACCGGCCGGCTCTCCTCCAACAACCCGAACCTCCAGAACATCCCGATCCGCACGCCGCTGGGGCGCGAGATCCGCGCCTGTTTCGTGGCCGAGCCCGGGGACCTGCTGGTGTCGGTGGACTACTCGCAGGTCGAGCTGAGGCTGCTGGCCCACATCGCCGGCGAGGACGCGCTAAAGGAAATCTTCCGGAAGGGCGAAGATGTCCACACCGCCACCGCCTGTCGCGTGTTTGGGGTTACGCCCGAGCAGATCGATCCGGGAATGAGGTCCAAGTCGAAGATGATCAACTACGGCATCGTGTATGGGCTGTCGGCCTGGGGGATGGCCGACCGGCTCGACATCCCCCAGGAGGAGGCCGAGGAGTTCATCCAGCGCTACATGGCCGGCTTCCCGGCGGTGGCGCGGTGGATCGAGGACACGATCACCCAGGGCACCGAGCACGGCTACGTCTCGACCCTGTTCGGGCGCCGGCGCCAGGTCCCGGAGCTGCGGGCGCGGCGCTGGGAGCTGCGCAAACAGGGCGAGCGGTTCGCGGTGAACATGGTGATTCAGGGGACCGCGGCCGACATCATGAAGGTGGCGATGGTCCGCTCGGACCAGGCGCTCAAGCAGGCCGGGCTGCGGTCCCGGATGATCCTCCAGATCCACGACGAGCTGCTGTTCGAGGGTCCGGCGGAGGAGGCCGACGAGGTCCGGCGAATTGCGGTCGAGCAGATGACAGGCGCCTTCGAGATGGATCCGCCGCTTGCGGTCGAGGTGGGCGTGGGGCCCGACTGGCTGGCCGCCAAGTGACGGTGCACTTAAGGATCAGAGCCCGCCCTCTCGCCGCCGGCGCGCTGATCGGGGCCCTGCTGGCGCTGGTCGGGGCCGGTTGCGCGCTGCTCGGCGCCGCGCCCGCGGCGGCTCACAGAAAGTTCTTCGGCGGGATCGTCGCGGACGTTCCGACCGGCACACCCGTGCAGGCACGGATCGCCTCCGCGCCTGACGAGGTCCTCCCCTACGGGGGCGGCCCGGTGCTGCACTCCAACCGCACCCATCTGATCTTCTGGGACCCCGCCGGCTCCGGGCTGTCCTTCGATCCGGGCTACGTGTCGCTGATCGAGACCTTCCTGATCGACGTCGCGGACGCCAGCCACAGCACGACCAACCTCTACGCGCTGAGCGGCCAGTACGCGGACAGCTCCGGGCCGGCCGCCTACGACTCGACATACGGCGGTGCGGTGGTCGCGACCGACCCGCTTCCGCCCAACGGCTGCACCGAGCCCGCCAGTACCGGGCCGCCCGGCTGGACAGTGTGTTTGACCGACGCCCAGCTCGAGAGCGAGATCGAGCACGTGATCGACGTCAACGGTCTCCCGCGCACCAACCACGACATCTACTTCCTGGTCACCCCGGACGGCTTCGGCAGCTGCACCGACGCGAGCTCGTCGATCTGTGCGCTCGGGGGCCACGCGACGGGCTACTGCGGCTATCACTCTGAGACGGCCGATGGGGTGCTGTACGCCGTCATCCCGTATAACGCGGTGTCCGGCCACTGCCAGTCGGACAACCCGCGTCCGAACTCGAGCACTGCCGACCCGACCATCTCGACGATCGCGCACGAGCACAACGAGACGGTCACCGACCCGGAGGGGAACGCATGGATCGACGCTCTTGGCAACGAGGAGGCCGACCTGTGCCTGACCGATTTCGGTCCGCCGCTGGGCAGCCCCGGGGACACCGAGTGGAACGAGTCGATCCACGGCGGGCACTTCTACATTCAGGAGCTGTGGAGCGACGCCAACGGCGCCTGCGAGCCGCGCGCCCAGCCCGATCTGCTGTCGCTCTCCGTCGCCTCGCTGCCGGGGAGGCCCCGATCGGTCTCGCTGCTGGCCAACGGATCGGACCCGGACGGCCGGATCGTCGACTTCCAGTGGTTCTTCGCGGGCGGGCGGACGGCGTTCGGCCCGCAGGTGACTCGTACCTTCCGGCAGCCTGGCAGCTACCGAGTGACCGTCAGGGTGACCGACAGCTGGGGCAACTGGGCGTTCGCCAAGCGCACGGTTCGGATCAGGAAGCGGTGACCGCCAGGCCCGACGGCCGGGGGCCCGTGGCGACGAACCGCGGGTGAGCGACCTCGAGGTAGTGGTTGAACGCCCAGTCGAGGAACCGGCGGCCCTGCATCGCGCGGAGCGAGCCGGCCAATAGGCGTGGTGCCACGCGGGGGACGAGTCGCTGGCAGCGGAGCATCCAGCGGTACGCGGTGGCGTGCGACGCGCTGAACGCACCGTAGCGCTCGAGGGCGTCGTCGCTCGAGCGCCTTCCCGCCAGCACCTCCCGAAGCTCGCGCCCGAGGGCGAGCCCGAAATAGAGCGCGGTCCGGATCCCCTCGGCCGTCAGCGGCAAGCAATGCCCGGCCGAGTCGCCGGCGAAGAACACGCCGTCCTCGGTTGCGGGACGCAGCGCGTGCGGGATCCAGTTCCCCTGGTAGCGCACGCGCTCAGCGCGGAGCTCGGTGGCCAGACGCTCGGTCGGCTCGCGGACGTGGAAGCGCGGGTCGAACGAGCCCACGCCAATGCGGAGCTCCTCGCCGGCCGGGAAGCTCCAGCCGTAGCCGGCCGGCACGTAGGAGCGGTCGATCCAGATCTCCATGTCCCGGCCCGACCCGGTCGGATGGACCTCGAGACCGCGCGAGAGCAGCGCATCCGGCGGCTGGATGTTCTCGCCCGCGCCGAGGAGGCGTCGCCAGCCGAGAGCGTCGACGACGTGTGTGGCTCGGATCTCGCCGCGGTCGGTGTGCACGGTCCGCCCGCTCCGCCCGTCGACCTTCGCGGTCTCGAACGTGAACGAGCCCTGCTCGGCCAGGAGGCCGCACAGCGTCCGGTAGTCGAACGTCGAGAAGGTCCAGGGGAGACGGTAGTTGACGGTCGTGTATGGGGTGTGGATGAGGAGCTCGCCGAAGGTCTGCTGCAAGGCCCCGTGCAGGTTGAGCTGCTCGAGCCAGGCGGTCGGGATCCCGCAGGCCGAGGTCTGGCGCTCGCCGATCTCGTAGCGGTCGATCACCAGCACGTCGGCGCCGCTGCCGCTCAACTCCCGGGCCACGGCCAGCCCGGCGAAGCTCGCACCGCAGATCACCACATCGCAGTCGCGCTCCAGCGGCGTCCGATCCTGTCCGCGTTTGGTCGCTCTCCGGGGCATCGCGGGGTGATGATAGGCGCGGGTTAGGGAGCCGGGCCGGAGCACTCTGCCCGCTTTCTGCGGCTATCCTCCGGTGGACTCATGTCTACCACCACCACGCTGACCCCACCGACTGAACAGTCGAACGCCAAGATTGTCGAGGGCTCGGACGGCCTTCTGCTCGAGATCGACGGCCAGATCGTTCCCAATTACGACGCCACCGTCCACCCCTTCCAGGAGGGCGATGTGGTCTCCGGCCGCGTCGTTCGGATCGACAACGATGAGGTACTCGTCGACATCGGCTACAAGTCCGAGGGCGTCATCCCGGCCAGCGAGCTGTCGATCCGCAAGTCGGTCGATCCCGGCGACGAGGTCTCGCTCGGCGAGGAGGTAGACGCGCTCGTCCTGACCAAGGAGGACCAGGACGGCCGGCTGATCCTGTCCAAGAAGCGTGCCCGGTTCGAGAAGGCGTGGCGGCGGATCGAGGCGGCGGCTGACTCGGGCGAGCCGGTCGAGGGCGCCGTGATCGAGGTGGTCAAGGGCGGCCTGATCATCGACCTCGGGGTGCGCGGCTTCCTGCCCGCCTCGCTCGTCGACATCCGCCGGGTGCCCAATCTCGACGAGTACATGGGCCAGATGATCGAGTGCAAAGTGATCGAGCTAAACCGCTCGCGCAACAACGTCGTGCTGTCCCGCCGCGCCGTGCTCGAGGAGCAGCGCAAGGAGGACCGAGAGCGGATCCTCGACCGCCTCCAGCCCGGCCAGGTCGTCGAGGGCACGATCTCCAACATCGTCGACTTCGGCGCGTTCGTCGACCTCGACGGGATCGACGGCCTGATCCACATCTCCGAGCTTTCCTGGTCGCATGTCAACCATCCCTCCGAGATCTTGTCCATCGGCGACAAGGTCACGGTCAAGGTGCTCGACATCGACCGCCAGCGCCAGCGGATCTCCTTGGGTCTGAAGCAGACGCAGGAGGATCCATGGCAGCGAGTCGTCGACACCTACAACGTCGGGGACGAGCTTGAGGGAACGGTCACGAAGGTGGTCACGTTCGGCGCCTTCGTGGAGATCCTCGACGGCGTGGAGGGCCTGGTCCACATCTCGGAGCTGGCGCAGCACCACGTCGAGAATCCGCGCGAGATCATCCAGCCCGGCGATCCGGTGCGGGTCAAGATCCTCGAGATCGACTCCGAGCGCCGGCGGCTGTCCCTTTCGATCAAGCGTGTCGAGGGTCAGGTATTGCCGGTCCGGCCGATCACCGCGCCCGCCGACGGCGACGCCGGCGACCTCGACAACGTGCCCGAGCTGGGTCTGTCCGAGGACGTGTTCGCCGGCGAGGAGCAGCCCTTGCCGGAGGGCACCGACGGCGATCGCGCCGCCGAGCCCGAGGCCGGTGGCGTCGACGAGCCTTTGGACTCCGAGCCCGAAGCCTGATCCGGAGGCCGCCGCGTCCGGGACCGGTCGACGGGGTGGGCGGGCGCGTGCGCGGGGTGGGCGGGTCCCGTTTCTCGGGCTGACCGGGGGAATCGGCGCCGGCAAGTCCACCGCACTGCATGCGCTGGAGCGGGCCGGCGCGGCCGTCCTCTCGACCGACGCCGTCGTGCACGAGCTGTATCAGGATGATGATGTTTTGACAGCTGTGCGCGAGCGGTTCGGGGACGCCATCGAGCGGGATGGGGTCGTGGACCGGGGGGCCATCGCCAGGCTGGCATTCGCCACGCCGGAGGGCCGGGCCTGGCTGGAGGGGCTGCTGTGGCCGCTCGTGCGGTCGCGGATGGCTTCGTGGCGGGCTTCGATCGAGCAGCTAGACGATCCGCCGCGGGCGGCGGTGGTCGAGGTGCCGCTCCTGTTCGAATCGGGGATGGGGGACGCGTTCGACGCCACGATCGCGGTCGTGGCTTCCGAGGAGATCCGGGCCTCGAGAGCCGACGCGCGGGGGCACGAGGCGCTCGCCGAGCGCTCGGCGCGTCAGCTCACGCAGAAGGAAAAAGCGCAACGTGCGACGTACGTTGTCGTTAACGACGGCACGGTGGAGGAGCTGGGGTCGAAGTTGTCAGCGCTGCTTGAGAAGCTGGGGTCGTGAGTCCGTCTTCGGTCGGAGTTGCCCGGGGTGCTCGGGGTCGGAGGGACGCGGCCCGTCGGGCTGCGGCACGCCGCCGGGCGGCGGCCCGGCGCCGTTTGCGTCGTGTGCTGGTGGGGATCGCCGTGGTCGCGGTGGCGATCGGAGTGGTGCTGGCGATGCCGCTGGTGCGCAAGGCGGTCAACGAGCTGAGCCTGCCGTTGGCCTGGAGCGACGTGATCCGCCAGCAGGCGGCGGCCAAGCACCTCGATCCGGCCCTGATCGCCGGGGTGATCTACGCCGAGACGAAGTTCGACCCGCGCAACTCGGCCGCGGGCGCGATGGGTCCGATGCAGCTGATGCCGCAGACGGCGGCGTTCCTGGCCCGGCGCTCCGGCGCGACCACGTTCACGACCTCCGACCTCAACACTCCGCAGGTCAACATCGCCTACGGCAGCTACTACCTCCGCTACCTCCTCAACGAGTACCACGGCAACGTGACCCTGGCGCTGGCGGCCTACAACGGCGGCGAATCGAACGTCGACCGCTGGCTGGCCGAGGCCCGGGCCGACGGACACCCGTTCACGATCGGCGATATCCCGTTCCCGGAGACGCGCGCGTACGTGGTCCGGGTTCTGTCGGCCGAGCGGGAATACCGAAGCAAGTACGCCGCGCAGCTGTACGGCTAGAACTTCGGGCTAGTGGCCTCGGGACACAAGTCAGGGCGGCGCCGCCCTGAAACGGCGGAGGGCGCCGCCGAAGCGACGCCCTCGAAACCAGCTTCACTACCGACCGGCGATCAGATCTGGGTGATCTCGACCTTCACGTCGTGGAACGTGTTCTCCGTCGCGCTGACCTTGCTGCCGTCGTTCTTGGTCCAGATCCCGAAGTGGGTGTCGCTGATGGTGTTGCCGCGGATCACGATGCCCGTGAGCTTCACCACGTCGCTCCCGACCAGGATTCCGACCGTGGTGTTCTTGGCGAAGTCGGTCGGGCTGAACTCCTGCTCCTGGGTGTCGTCGACGCCGTCGTGACTGACCTTGTTGTCGATGATCTGGTTGCCGTTCAGGTCGGCCGTGGGGGCGCCCGGCCCGAAGGAGTGGCTGTGGACGGTGATGCCCGCGAGGCCGTTGCCGTCCGCCGTGTTGCCGTCGATCAGGTTGTCGTAGACGCCCGCGCCCGGCGCGCCGCCGCCCATCAGGATGCCGGCGCCCTCGCCCTTTGTGCCGTCACCGTCGACGACGTTGTCGAGGATCTTGTTGCCGTACACGCCGGCGACGTTCGGCTGCGGCTTGCCGTTCGCGGTGGCCTTTGGGTTGTGGCCGGCCAGCGTGATGCCGCAGTCGTCGACGTTGTCGATCGAGCTGTTGTGCGAGATCGTGTTATCAGCGGTGGGTCCAAGCTCGTCGGTGAGCAGGATCCCGCCGAGGTTGTCCTTGACCGTGTTCCCCGTCACCAGCGAGTGGGTGACGGACATCAGGTGCAGGGCTTCGCCGCAGTCGCCGGGAACGTCGCCGGTCGCCGCGCACTCGCCGGTCGGCTTGGTCGCCTTGATGCCGAGGTCGTTATCGCTGACCGTGTTGTCCTCGATCGTGACCTTGGTGACCTGCTGAGCCAGGATGCCCTCGAACGTGGCGTGCTCGACGGTGAACCCGCGCACGAGCGCGCCATCGGCGCCCTTGGCGATCAGGATGCCGTTGGGCTGACCTGTGGCGTCGATTACCGGGTGGCCGTTGGCGACCAGGCTGATGTCGTTGGTGATCGTCACCCCTTCGCGATAGGTGCCGGACGCCACGCTGATCGTGTCGCCCTTCTTCGCGATCGACACGGCGTGTCCGATCGTCTTACAGGGAGCCGTCTTGGTGCACTTGGCGGTGTCCTTGCCCTTCGGCGACACGTACAGCGTGCTGCCGGCCGCGAGGGCGTCGGTGGACAGGACGGCGGCGACCGCGAACGTCGCGATCAGGCTCGCCCAGAACAGGCGGGTGTAACGCGCGTTGCGCGCAATCAGGCCGTACAAATCGATCTCTCTCCTGGGATCGTGTGGTTTTTCGCGCCCCGGGTCCAGCTAGCGCCCCCCGGGGTCCAGGCGCTACAAACTCGCGCGGTCGGTTGAAGTTGCGATTTTGTGAACTTTGGGAGGTGCGTTAACGCACCGCTCACACGCCGCACACCGGATTTCAAGAGCTGCGAGGACGCCGCCGGAGCGACGCCCTCGCGATGTCAAATGCCGTTCTTGCGCCTTACGGCTTGACGCGCAACACGCGTCCGGTGCCAGCGCCGGCCGCCAGCTCGCCGACGTAGACCCGGCCGCGCGGACATCTTCCCGTCCGACTCCCCCGCTACGCTGAAAGGTCCCCTCAGAGCCCAGACGATGCCCGAATTCGAGCTAGACGCCGCCTACAGCCCGACCGCCGATCAGCCGGCGGCGATCGCCGGACTGGCCGAGGGGATCCTGGCCGGCGAGCCCAGCCTGACGCTCCTCGGCGCCACCGGCACGGGCAAGACGATGACGATGGCGGCGACGATCGAGGCGGTCCAGAAGCCGGCGCTCGTGATCGCCCACAACAAGACGCTGGCGGCGCAGCTCTGCAACGAGTTCCGGACCTATTTCCCGCGCAACTCGGTCGAGTACTTCGTCTCCTACTACGACTACTACCAGCCCGAGGCGTACGTCCCGAGCAAGGACCTCTACATCGAGAAGGACTCGGCGATCAACCAGGAGATCGACCGGCTGCGCCACTCGGCCACGGCGGCGCTGTTCGCCCGTCGCGACGTGGTCATCGTGGCCAGCGTGTCCTGCATCTACGGCCTGGGCTCGCCGCAAACCTACGACGAGAACCTCCAGACGCTGCGCAAGAACGAGATGATCGACCGCGACGCGCTGCTGCGCAAGCTGGTCTCGATTCAGTACTCGCGCAACGACACGGCGCTCACGCGCGGGACCTTCCGGGTCCGGGGCGAGACGCTCGAGATCTTCCCCGCCTACGCCGAGACGGCCTTCCGGATCGTCCTGTTCGGCGACGAGGTCGAGCACCTGCAGGAGTTCGACCCGCTCACCGGCGAGGTGCTCCAGGACGACATCGAGCACGTGGGGATCTGGCCGGCGTCGCACTACAACGTCCGCGAGGGGATGATCGAGGACGCGGTGGCGGAGATCGGCCGGGAGCTGGGCGAGCGCTGCGCCGAGCTCGAGGCTCAGGGAAAGCTGCTCGAGTCCCACCGCCTGCGCCAGCGGACCCAGTACGACATGGAGATGCTCCGCGAGCTCGGCTTCTGCTCCGGGATCGAGAACTACTCGCGGATCCTCGACGCCCGCGCGCCCGGATCGCGGCCGTACTGCCTGCTCGACTACTTCCCCGAGGACTTCGTCTGCTTCATCGACGAGTCGCACCAGACGGTGCCCCAGATCGGCGGCATGTACGAGGGCGACCGCTCGCGCAAGCAGACACTCGTCGACTACGGCTTCCGGCTGCCGAGCGCGCTCGACAACCGTCCCCAGACCTTCCAGGAGTTCCTGTCGATCACGCCACAGATGGTGTTCGTCTCGGCGACGCCCGGCGAGTACGAGCGCAAGACCTCCGCCCGCGTCGTCGAACAGATCGTTCGCCCGACCGGCATCGTCGACCCCGACGTCGAGGTGCGGGAGACCCGCAACCAGATCGACGACCTGATGAACGAGATCCGCCTCCGGGTCGACCGCAACGAGCGGACGCTGGTCACCACCCTGACCAAGAAGATGGCCGAGGACCTCACCGACTACCTGCTCGAGATGGGCTTCCGCGTGCGCTACCTGCATTCGGAGATCGACACGCTCGAGCGGATCCAGATCATCCGCGAGCTCCGGCTCGGCGAGTTCGACGTGCTGGTCGGCGTCAACCTGCTCCGCGAGGGGCTCGACCTGCCCGAGGTCTCGCTGGTGGGCATCCTCGACGCCGACAAGGAGGGCTTCCTGCGCGGCGAGACCTCGCTGATCCAGACGATCGGCCGTGCTGCCCGCAACATCGAGGGGAAGGTCCTGATGTACGCCGACAAGGAGACCGCGGCGATGCGCGCGGCGATCGACGAAACCGACCGCCGTCGGGCCATCCAGGTCAAGTACAACGAGGACCACGGCATCACCCCGGAGACGATCGTCAAGGGGATCTCCGACATCGCCGAGTTCCTCCAGTCCGAGTCGAAGGTGCCCCGCTCCCGCCGCCGGCGCCGGCAAGTTGCCGAGATGCCCCCGGCCGAGATCGAGAAGACGATCGTCGAGCTCGAGGAGGAGATGCTGGCGGCCGCCGAGGAGCTGCGCTTCGAATACGCCGCCAAGCTTCGGGATGAGATCCGCGACCTGAAACGGCAGCTGGATCAGGCGATCGCCGAGGGCTACGTCCCGGCGCGCTGAGGCGGCATTTACCCGCCTCCCCGTCCGCTAGGCTCCGGACGCTTCGCCCTAAGGCGCCGCCGACCAAAACAATTCCCTCCCGGAGGTAGTTCCGTGGCCCTGGACCGACAGACCATCGAGAAGAAGGACTTCCCCATCGGGCGTCGGGGCTACGACCCGGACGCCGTTGACGCCCATCTGCGGGCGCTGGCCGATGAGATAGACGAGCTCAAGCGAAGCGCGCGCCGGCGCAGCGAGTCGCTCGCTGCCGCCGCCAGCGAGCAGGTGCGCTCGATCGTCGAGGCGGCCGAGACCACCGCCGGCGACATCCAGCGCCAGGCCGAGGACGAGGCCCGCGAAATCCGCGCCGAGGCCAGCACTGAGGCCGAGGCCACGCGTGAGCACGCCACCGGCGAGGCCCGTGAGTACGTTGGTCGGGTCTCAGAGTCGACCAGTGGGATGCTCGAGCGCATCAACGCGATGGAGAACGAGCTGAACGCGCTGATCGAGTCCCTGCGGACCGGTTCCAACCGCCTGAACGCCGACCTCCAGCTGCTCGAGGGCAACCTCGCCTCGGTCAAGAACGCGGTCGTGCCGCGGCCGCGGTTCGAGCCCGAACACGGAGCGTCCGGCCAGCGACCGGCGGGTGAGGCGCCGCCGCCGGCGGGTGCGCCGGCGGTCGCGCCGGGCGAGCCGTTCGAAGATGCCGCACGAGTCGCCGCAGCGGCCGCCGGCGAGGTCCTCACCGACGCGCCTCACGAGCCCGCGCCTGCGCGGCCGACGAACGGGGGAGACGACGACGGCGCCCGTCTGATCGCGCTAAACATGGCGCTCAACGGGACTCCCCGCGAGGAGGCCGACCGCTACCTGGCCGAGAACTTCCGGCTGACCGACCGGCGCGGTCTGCTCGACGACGTGTACTCGTCGGTAGACGGCTAGAGGCCCGGTTCAGCCGGACGCAGGCCGCGGCGGGCGTCGGCGCTTCGCGACGCGCACCGACCTGCATAGCACGACATTTGCCGCGGTTTGTCGAGGCCTTGACGTGTTATGCACGCACTGCATGCATAACGCGTCAACGCTTCGGTGAGGCGCCCGGATTGTCGTGTTGTGCATGACGCGCCTGCGCGACCCGGCGCGCAGCGCGGCGATTGTCACCGGTGCGGAGCGCGGCCGGCGGGCATGTCGCCGAACTCACCCGAGCCGGAGCTCGAGCTCCACCTCGTCGTGAATCGGAATGCCGTGCTCCCCGATCAGAGGGATGCTGGGCTTGATCTGCCGCGCCTCGTCGACCGCGCCCCGGTGAACGGCGACCAGCCGCATGCCGCGGCGCTGGTAGAAGCGGATCGCATTCAGGTTGTCGTTGGTGGTGATCAGCCACAGCCGCTCGCAACCGTGCCGGCCGGCGTGCTCGCTCACGCCGGCCAGGAGCGCTGAGCCGATCCCCTGGCCCTCCCGAAACGCGTCCAGCGTCACCAGCTCGCACTCGCCGTCGGCAACGCGGAAGGTCGCCAGGCCCACGATCTCCCCGTCCTGGACCGCTACAAGCGCGGGGAGGACCGAGGCGTCGTGCGCGGTGCCGCGGCTAACCACCGTCGTGGACCCCCAGGAGTGGCTCAGATGGCGCTCGACCGACGCGCGATCCTCCTCCAACGGCTCCCGGACGACGAAGCTCACGCGGGGTCGTGCGTTTCCCCGCAAACAGCGAGCGGCGACCGATGGGAACGTCTGTTCGATCGATTAGACTCGGTTATGTGGACAAGTTAGTCGTCTCGGGCGCGCGGGAGCACAACCTCAAAGACGTTACGGTCACGATCCCGCGGGACGCGCTGACGGTGATCACGGGGCTGTCCGGATCGGGCAAGTCCTCGCTGGCGTTCGACACGATCTATGCCGAGGGGCAGCGCCGGTACGTCGAGTCGCTGTCGGCCTATGCGCGTCAGTTCCTGGGCCAGATGGACAAGCCGGACGTGGACTCGATCGAGGGTCTTTCGCCCGCCATCTCGATCGACCAGAAGACGACGTCGCGCAATCCGCGTTCGACGGTCGGGACGGTGACCGAGATCTACGACTACCTGCGCCTGCTGTGGGCCCGGATCGGCCATCCCCACTGCCACGTGTGCGGGCGGCCGATCAGCGGCCAGTCGGCCGAGCAGATCATCGACCAGGTGATGGAGTTGCCCGACGGCACCCGGTTCATGGTGCTGGCTCCGATCGTCCGCGGTCGCAAGGGCGAGTACGGCAAGCAGCTCGAGGAGCTGCGCGGCGAGGGATTCACCCGGGCCAAGATCGACGGGGAGCTGCGCCGGCTTGACGAGCCGATCGCGCTCGACAAAAAGTACAAGCACGACATCGCGGTCGTGGTCGACCGGCTGGTGATGAAGGGCGAGCTGCGCAAACGGCTGGCGGACTCGATCGAGACCGCGGTGGCGCTGGCCGAGGGGCTGGTCGAGATCGAGCTCGTCGATACGAACGAGATCCAGACCTACTCCGAGAAGTTCGCCTGTCCGGTGCATGGGCCGAGCCTGGTCGAGCTCGAGCCGCGCATCTTCAGCTTCAACTCGCCGCACGGCGCGTGTCTGCGCTGCACCGGCCTGGGCTCGCAGATGGAGATCGACCCAGAGCTGGTCGTACCCGACCCCACGCTGTCGATCGGTGAGGGGGCGATCGCGCCGTGGGCGGCCAGCGCATCCGACTACTACGACCAGCTGATCCAGGCGATCGCCGAGCGCTACGACGTCGACCTCGACACCCCGTGGGATGAGCTGCCCGACCAGGCGCGCGACTTCTTCCTTTTCGGGACCAACGGCGATCGGGTGCAGGTCACCTACCGCAACCGTTTTGGCCGGCGCCGGTCGTACGCGACGACGTTCGACGGGATCGTCCCCAACCTCGAGCGGCGCTATCGCGAGACGGAGTCGGAGCTGGCGCGCGAGAAGATCGAGGAGTACATGACGCTACGTCCGTGCCCCGAGTGCAAGGGAGCACGGTTGCGCCCGGAGTCCCGGGCGGTGTTGATCAACGGCGCCGCGATTCACGAGTTCACCGCGCTGTCGGCCCGGCGGGCGCTCGAGTGGGTGGACCAGCTCGAGCTCTCAGAGCACGACCAGCGGATCTCCCGCCTGGTCCTCCGCGAGATTGAGGAGCGGCTCCGGTTCCTGGACAACGTCGGGGTCGGCTACCTCTCGATGAACCGGGCCGCGGCCACGCTGTCCGGCGGCGAGGCCCAGCGGATCCGTCTGGCCACGCAGATCGGGTCCTCGCTGGTCGGGGTCCTCTACATCCTTGACGAACCGTCGATCGGGCTGCACCAGCGCGACAACAGCAAGCTGATCGCGACGCTCGAGCGCCTGCGCGACCTCGGCAACACCGTGCTCGTGGTCGAGCACGACGAGGGGACGATGCGGGCGGCCGACCATCTGGTCGACATGGGACCGGGGGCTGGCGAGCACGGGGGCCACGTGGTGGCTCAGGGGACCGCCGAGGACGTGGAGAAGGTTCCGGACTCGCTCACCGGCCAGTTCCTGGCGGGTACGCGGACGATCGAGGTGCCCCGGCGGCGGCGGAAGCCGAGCGGCCGGGTCGAGATCGAGGGAGCCTCTGAGCACAACCTTCAGAACATCAACGTGAGCATTCCGCTGGGGGTGCTGTGCTGTGTGACCGGCGTGTCGGGCTCGGGCAAGTCGACGCTGGTCAACGAGGTGCTCTACAAGTCGGTGGCCAACCGGCTACACCGCACACGCCAGAAGGCCGGCGCACACAAGCGGATCACCGGACTCGAGCAGCTCGACAAGATCATCTCGGTCGACCAGTCGCCGATCGGTCGGACCCCGCGCTCCAACCCGGCCACCTACATCGGGCTGTTCGACCAGATCCGCGACCTGTTCTCCAAGACACAGGAGGCGCGGGCGCGCGGGTACAAACCCGGGCGGTTCTCGTTCAACGTCAAGGGCGGCCGGTGCGAGGTGTGCCGTGGTGACGGGCAGATCAAGATCGAGATGCATTTCCTGCCCGACGTGTACGTGCCCTGCGAGCAGTGCCACGGCAAGCGCTACAACCGCGAGACGCTTGACGTGCGGTTCAAGGGCAAGACGATCGCCGACGTGCTCGAGATGCCGATCGAGGAGGCGCTCGAGTTCTTCGCCCACATCCCGAAGATCCGCCGTCGGGTGGAGACGCTCAACGACGTGGGCCTCGGATACATGCGCCTGGGTCAGCCGGCCACCACGCTTTCGGGTGGCGAGGCGCAGCGGGTGAAGCTCGCCGCCGAGCTGTCCAAGGTCGCCACCGGCCGGACCATCTACATCCTCGACGAGCCGACCACCGGTCTGCACTTCGCCGACATCCAGCGCCTGCTCGAGGTGCTCGAGCGTCTCGTGGACGCCGGCAACACCGTCGTGGTGATCGAGCACAACCTCGACGTGATCAAGGTGGCCGATCAGATCATCGACCTGGGACCGGAAGGGGGAGAGGAGGGTGGCCGCGTGATTGCCACCGGCACACCGGAGAAGGTGGCCACGGTGGCGGAGTCGTACACCGGCGCGTTCCTGGCCGCGGTCCTGCCGGTGCGGGCGGCCAAGACGACCAAGACGGCGAAGACCGCGGAGAGCTCCGGCACGAACGGGCGCCCCGCGCGCCGGCGAGCGGCGGCGGCCGCGCGCTGATCGGCGCGGGTTGAGCGAACCCGGGCCACCGGGCGTGGACGCCGCGGCGATCAAGCTGTGGCTCCAGAAGTGGCGCTGGTACGAGCGCAACTCGCTGCCGTGGAACCGGGCCCGCATCCATTGGGAGTTCATGCGCCGGCGGGCGTTCGTGCGCTGGCCGGTGAGCGGCAACGTGCTCGAGGCGCTGCTGGAGGGCCGCCTCGAGATTGGGGAGCACGTCCTGCTCGAGCCGGGCGTGTGGCTGACGGCGCCCGACGAGGCCCGGATCAGGATCGGCTCCGGGACGTTCCTCAACCGCGGCGTGATGGTGGCGTCGCTCGAGCTGGTCGAGATCGGCGAGCACTGCATGCTCGCCAACGGCTGCTACGTCAGCGACTCCTCGCACCGCTTCGACGACCCCAATCGGCCGGTGCCATGGCAAGGCTTCACCAGCAAGGGGCCGACGCGTATCGGCGATAACGTCTGGTGCGGCGTCAATGTGGTGGTGACGTCCGGTGTGACGATCGGACGGCGATGCGTGATCGGTGCGAATTCGGTCGTCACGTCGGATATCCCGCCGTTCTCGGTGGCGGCAGGGGTTCCGGCGCGAGTTATTCGTCAGATCACGTACTGATCTCGCCCATGTGGGCCTCGTTTCCCTCGGGCACGCTCGCGCCCGCGGACGTCCCGCCTGCGGCACCGCACCGGATGAAAGGCGCAGGTGCCGCAGACGTGGGCGCCAGCCTCAAGGCGTCAATTCGAAGGAATCCCAGACGCGGGCGGCGCGGGCTGGGTCCCCGTGTACGGCGTGATCGGCGAACCCGCGACCGGCGTGGTCGTGAGCGGCGCTCCCGAGAGGACGATCTTGCCGTTCTTGACCATCCCGATCTCGGCGCCGGAGTAGCCGCCGTGGTCGCTGGTGGTGTAGCGGAACGGGACCAGCCCGGGACCCGACCAGCTCGCGCCGTCCTTGTCGACCGCCTGGATCACGTCCTGCCGGGTGAGGTCCTTGCCGGCGGCAACCAGGGCCTGCACGAGCGTGTAGGCGCTGGCCATCCCGTACTCGACGTTGTCATCAAACGGGGCGCTGGGGTCGTACTGGGTGTGGATCTTCATGAACAGCTGGATCCACGGGTTCGAGGTGTCGGTATTCGACGGCAGGTAGCCGTCGGTGATCGCGCCGTCGATCAGCGCGGTGCCGGACGCCTTGCCCTTCGAGATGGTCTTGAGCAGGCCGCCGACCGTGGTCGGGTCGATCCCGACGCTGGAGATGACCAGCTGGGGTTTCCACCCGAGCGTGAACGACGTCAGCTGCCCGATGGCCGTGTAGATCGGCACCGTGAAGTCGACCAGCACCTTGGCGCCGGACGACTTCAGCGCGGTGATCTCCGGAGCGAGCGTGGTCGTCCCCGACTCGTACGGCTGCTTCGAGACGATGTCCGCCGCGGGAACCTCGTCCTCGATACCCGCTAGGCCGCCCTTGCCGAAGTCGTCATCCTGGTAGAGCACGCCGACCTTCGCGCCGCCGAAATGCTGCTTGATGTACTGCCCAAGGATCTTCCCCTCGATCGTGTAGTTCGGCTGCCAGCCGAAGGTGTACGGCTGAGTGGTTCCGTTGTCCCAGCACGGGCAGCCCGACGCCACGAAGAGGTCAGGTACGCGCGAGGCGTTGAGGAAGCCGACGACCTTGGTGTGCGTGGGCGTGCCGAGGCCCTCGTAGATCCCGAACACGTTGTCCTGGAGGACCAGCTGGTGGACGACGCTCACGGTGAGGGTCGGGTTGTAGGCGTCGTCTTTGATGATGAGGTGGATCTGCCGCCCGTACACGCCACCGTGAGCGTTGACGTAATCGAAGAAGGCCTGGGAGGCGGGTGCGATTTCGCTGTAGCCGGGTGCGGCCGGGCCGGTGAGCGGCTGGTGGGTCCCGAACGTGATGCTCGTCGCGGTCACGCCCGGCGCGGTGGCGCCACCGTTGCCGCTGCTACTGCTGCTCGAACTGGTTGCGCTGCTACTCGCGCTGCTGCTGCTGCCCGACGACCCGCAGGCGGCCAGCAGCAGCGCCACCGCGACCACGACTCCCACATACGCCAGCACTTTGGTGCCGCGAAAGCTCATACTTCTCCTCCTCAGGACGGACCTGCATGGAATGACGCGCACGCCGACGCGCGCAATCTAATTAGATACGTTTTCCCTCAGGTGTTTCAAATATTAAAGTCGGATGAGGGGGTGGCAATAGCGGAGATAAACCTACCGGCGACGGCGGCGACCGAAGGGCCGAGCCGGAGCCGTAGAAGGGGGCGTCCGGCCACCGCGTCGCGGGACGACGTGCTCGCGGCCGTGACCGAGCTGTACCTCGAGGGTCAGCGCGTCGACATCACCGTCGTCGCGGCGCGGCTCGGCCTCGGCCGGGCCACGATCTACCGCTGGTTCGGCTCGCGCGAGGCGCTCCTGGGGGAGGTCATTGCCCGTCAGCTCGAGCTGCTGGTGGCGCGCAAGCGGGCCGAAGTGCGGCGGCGCGGCGCGGAGGGGCTGCTCGAGGTGCTCGATCGCGTGAACCGCACGCTCACACGCTCGCGGGCGGTCCGCCGGTTGCTCGAACAGGAGCGCGCCAGCGCAATGAGGATGCTGACCACCAGCGCGGGCGTGGTCGAGCCGCGGGCGGTGGCGTGCATCCGGACGCTGATCGAGGAGGAGATGGCGAGGGGGTACGACCCGCCGGCGGAACCGGAGACGCTCGCCTACGCGCTCGTCCACCTTCGTCATGCGTTCTTGTGGAACGACGCGACCAGCGGGGTCCGGGGCGACTACGCGCGGCTGCGCGAGGTCTCGGCGGCGCTGCTCGGGATCCCGACCAGGCCGCGCGGGCGCGGCGCGCGCGCACCGAAGCCGCACTAGCGCTCCGAGGGCGCTTGGGCGCCGGCCTCTGGGGTCGGCTCCTCGGCTGCCGGCGTGCGGGGTGGAGCGTCCACGGTTATCGCCGTCCCCCCGTCGCCCGGAGTCCGCGCCGGCGTCTGCCCCCCGCCGGTACCGAGCGCCGTCGCCGCTCGCCGCCAGATCGCCCGCAGCGCGCCCTGGATCCCGCTCGGCCACACGAGCATTGCGCCGATCAAGACGACCCCGTACACGGCGAGCGGCAGGTTGTGCGACACGTTGCTCGACAGGGAGAACGAGTTCGCAGCGTCGTTGGTCCAGTTGGGCAGGAACACCAGCAGGATCGCGCCCCACACGGCGCCCATCAGTGACCCGAGCCCTCCGATCACCACCCCTGCCAGCAGCGAGAGCGACAGCTGGAGCGGGAAGGCGCCGGGCGCGATCGTCTGGGTCACCACCGCCAGCAGCCCCCCACCGAGCCCGGCGGCCGCGGCGCTCAGGCTGAAGGCAAGCGTCTGCCAGCGCCCGATCCGCAGTCCGCCGAGCGATGCGGCGATCTCGTCGTCGCGGACCGCGCGCAGCGCGCGCCCGACACCGCTACGGCCCAGGTTGTAGAAGACAAACAGGACGATCACCGCGCCGGCGCAGGCGATCCACGCCTCCCAGCGCTCGAGCGGGAAGTTGGCCCCAAGCGATGCGGGCGGGGTCGGCGGGTTGATCGTGAGCCCGTTCTCGCCACCGAGGAACGTGGGGAACCGGTCAGCCAGTGCCGGCAGGCCGACCGCGAACGCGAGGGTTGCGCCGGCCAGGTACGGCCCGCGGAGTCGGCTGGCCGCAATACCAAGCGGAATCCCGATGATCAGCGTCGCCGCTGTGCCGGCCGCGAGCTCGGGGACGACGGCCCACCCGACGTTGGCCAGCTTGCCGACCGTGTACGCCCCGACCGCCATCAGCGCCCCGTGGCCGAGTGAGATCTGCCCGCTCGAGCCGGCCAGCACGGTCAGCCCGGCGAGCACGCAGAAGTAGTAGGCGCCGGCGGCGAGCTGGAGATCGCGGTAGGCGCTCAGCTGGTCTGAGACGACGAGCAGCACGAGCCCGGCCACCACGACGAGCAAGAGCGAGCGCAGCAGGGTGCTCGAGCGAATTGCTCGGGGCACCAGGGTGCCCGAGCGCGTCGCTCCAGGCAGCGCGCTCACACTCGCCGCTCCCGGGTCGCGGCGAACAGGCCGGTGGGACGGATCATCAGCACGATCATCAGGATCACCAGCGCGGCCAGCGGCACGAGCGCAGACCCTTCGTAGCCCGATACGTAGGACAAAGCCAGCCCCAATAAGAGTCCGCCGATGACGGCGCCCGGCGGACTGTCGAGGCCACCGATCACGGCGGCCACGAACCCGCTGATCAGGATCGGATCGAAGTTGTTGGGCCCGACGAATACCGAGGGTGCGACCAGCACGCCGGCGAGCGCCCCGGTCACGGCCGCCAGCGCCCAGCCGAGCGTGAGCATCCGGCCCACCCGCACCCCGAGCAGCCGGGCCACCTCGGGCGCGAACGCGGCCGCGCGCATCCGCAGTCCGAGCGTGGTCCGCCGGAACAGCAGCGCGAGCAGCGCGGCGACCGCGAGCACGACCAGCACGGTGAACGTATCGTTGGGCGTGAACAGCAGCGTGGTGCCGCCGACGCGATAGCCGCGCAGCGAGAACGCGGCCGGGAACGAGCGCGGGGTGTTGCCCCAGATCATCCCCGCCAACGCGACCAGCAGCGTGTACAGGCCGAGGGTGAGGATCACGGCGTTGAGCTGCGGGGCGCCCTCGACCGGGCGCACTAGCACCCGCTCGACCACTGCCCCCAGGACGAAGCCGCTGGCCAGCGCGACCGCGAAGCCCAGCACGTAGGACCCGCCTCCATCGATCACACCGGACGCGATGAACGTGGTGAACATCAACATCGCGCCCTGGGCGAAATTGACAATCCGCGTCGAGCGCCAGATCAGCACGAGGGCCAGCGCCACCGCGGCGTAGATCGCACCCGTCGAGATCCCGTTCAGCGTCAGATCGATGAACTTGGTCACCGAACCAACCTCGCCGTCTCTAGATAGAACGTTCTACTCGGCAACTCAGAACCCCAGGTAGGCGTGCAGGAGGCTGTCGTCGGCGGCGAGCTTTTGCGGGTCCTGCTCGGCGACGACCCGCCCGAGGTTCAGCACCACCCCCCGATTGGCGATCGAGAGCGCGCTGCGTGCGTTCTGCTCGACGAGCAGCACGGCCAGCCCGAGCGTGTCGGTGAGTCGGCGCACCAGGCTCATGATCTGTGCCACCAGGACGGGCGCGAGCCCCAGCGACGGTTCGTCGAGCAGGAGTGCCCGCGGCCGCCCGACCAGCGCCCGGCCGATCGAGAGCATCTGCCGCTCGCCGCCCGACAGCCGCGACGCCGGCTGGCCGGCGCGCTCCTCGAGCCGCGGGAAGAGCTCGTAGATCTCCCGGAGCGGCATGGCCTCGCGGCCGCGCCACAGGCCGCCGAGGCGGAGGTTCTCCTGCACGGTGAGCTCTGCGATCACGCCGCGCCCCTCGGGGACGTGCGCCACCCCGAACCGCACGATCTCCTCGACTGGCCAGCGCGTGATGTCCTCGCCCTCCACCCTCACGTGGCCAGACGTCGGCCGCACCAGCCCGGTGATCGAGCGCAGGAGCGACGTCTTGCCGGCGCCGTTGGCGCCGAGCACGGCGGTCACCGAGCCCTCGGGAACCTCGAGCGAGACGTGGTCGACCGCCCGGATCGGCCCGTAGTCGGTGGTGAGCTCCTCAATCTTCAGCACCGTCGGCTCCATTCGCGGCGGGCCTCGCCGCATCCTCGGCCTCGCGCCCGAGGTATGCCTCCAGCACCCGCGGGTTGCGCTGCACCACCGAGGGCTCCCCGTCGGCGATCACCCGGCCGAAGTCGAGCACCACGACCCGGTCGCACACCGACACGACGAAATCCATGTGGTGATCGACCAGCATCACCGCGACGGACTTGGCCAGGGAGCCGATCAGCTGCCCGAGGTCTGACAGCTCGCGCGCGTCGAGCCCGCCGGCCGGCTCATCGAGTAGCAGCAGCTCGGGCTCACAGGCGAGCGCCCGCGCCAGCGCGACTCGCTTTTGCACGGCGTAAGGCAGCGTGCCGGGCAGCCGATCGGCCACGTCCTCGCAGCCGAGCCGGGTGAGGGCGGCCAGCGCACGGTCGCGTAGCCGGCCTTCGTCGCGGTCCGACCAGGGCAGCCCGAGGATCGCGCTGAGGAGCGGCGTCCGGCGGAACCGCTGCGCCCCGACCATCACGTTCTCGAGCACGGTCAGCCCGGCGAACAACCCCACCCCCTGTAGCGTCCGCGCGATCCCGAACGACGCCAGGCGGTCTGAGTGGACGCGCGTCATGGGGCTGCCGCGCCAGTGCAGGGTGCCCGCATCCGGCCTCACGAAGCCGCAGATCACGTTGAAGAGGGTGGTTTTGCCGGCGCCGTTGGGCCCGATCACTCCGAGGACCTCGCCGGGCGAGACGTCGACCGACACGCCCTCGAGCGCGGTGATGCCGCCGAACGACACGGCCACGTCGCGGACCGACAGGCCGGCGCCGGTAGGCAGCTCCCTCTCCACGGCGGGCAAGCTACCGCAGCCGGAGCGCCGTGCCAAATGGGGACACGGATGGTCGGCGGCGCCTGACGGCGGCGCCTTAGCTGAGACACAGCCGCCTATGAGTTCTTAATGACGATCCCGTAGAGAATGTCGGCTACGTGCTCGGTGGAGTCGATCGCGGCCTCGAGGCGCTCGAAGATGTCCTTCCAGCGGATCACCACCATTGGGTCGATGCGCTGATCGAACAGTGACGCCATCGCCTCGCGCGTAATCCGGTCGCCTTCGTTCTCGAGTCGGTTGACCTCCCGCGTGTGCTCTGAGATCTCCGGTTTGAACCCACGCAGCAGCGGGATCGCTTTGCCGATCTCCCGGCAGGCCGAGCTCAGCACCTGGGCCAGGCTGATCGCCTGGTCCATGGGTGCCTCGATCCTGTAGAGCCCGAGGTAGTCGGCGACCTCCTCGGTGTAATCGACGATGTCGTCGAGGGCCGAGGACAGGGCCAGGATGTCCTCCCGGTCGATCGGGGTGACGAACGTGTGATTGAGGCGATCGATGATGTCGTGGGTGATCCGATCGCCTTCGTGCTCGCAGTCGCGGATCTCCGTGGCCAGCTCGCCGCTGTCGGGGAAATTGATGAGCATTTCCTCGAGCAGGCTCGCGGCTCGCGCGGCGTTCTGCCCGGCCTCTTCAAACAACTCGAAGTAAGCCCGGTCGCGCGGAGCGAACAGGTCTCCGAGGCGCGGCATCCGATGGGATGGTATTCGCGCGCCGTCCGGCCCGCGCTACGGCGCGGCCGGTGCCGGCGGGCTATCAAACCGCGTCTAGGCCGGCCTCGAACGCCCGCAATTCGTCGTCGTCGATCGAGTAGATGTGCTCAGGACCGGGGAACGAGCCGCTCCGGACCTCGCCTGCGTAGGCGGCCACACCAGCGACCATCTGCTCGCGGACTTCGCCGTATCGCTTGGCGAATCGGGGCGCGTGCCCGTCGTAGATGCCCAGGAGGTCGTGGAAGACGAGCACCTGGCCGTCGGTGGCGGGGCCGGCACCGATCCCGATCACCGGGATCTCAAGCCGGGTCATCAGCGCCTCGGTGACGGCGGCCGGAATCGCCTCGATCACGAGCGCGAAGCAGCCGGCTCGCTCGAGCGCGATCGCGTCGCGCGCGACCGTCAGGGCGCGCTCGGCGGTGCGCCCCTGCGCGCGGTAGCCCCCGAGCGCGGTCGCGGTCTGCGGGGTGAGCCCGACGTGGCCGACGACCGGGATGCCCGCGTCGACGATGGCCCGGGCCCGCTGCACGCTGGTTCCGCCACGCTCGAGCTTGACCGCGTCACACCCCGCCTCCTTGACGAACCTCTGCGCCGTGGCGATGGCCAGCTCGTCCGAGGCCTCGTAGGAGCCGAACGGCAGGTCGCCGATCAGGAGCGGCGTCTGCAGGCCGCGCCGGACGGCGGCCGAGAGCATCAGCATCTCCTCGGTCGACACGGGCACCGTCGAGGGGTAGCCGAGCACGGTCATCGCGCCCGAGTCTCCGACCAGCACGAGGTCGACACCGGCCGCCTCGGCGACCTGGGCGGAGGGGTAGTCGTACGCCGTGACCATCACGATCGGCTCCCCGAGACGCTTCTTCTCCGCCAGGCGGGGAAGCGTCATCGGCAGTGGCGAGTCGAGGTTCTTCGGAATCTTGGTGCGGGGCGTTGCAGACATGGGTCCTCCTACTGAAATAGTCGGCGGCGCCTGACGGCGGCGCCTTAGGCGACGGTTGGCGCCCCGAGCAGGGTCGCCACCTCGCGGTCGATGTTGAGGATTTCGTTGTGCGCGTTCACGTGGACCACGCGCGGTGTGTAGTTGTCCAGCTCGTCCGGGTCGTAGGCGGCGTAGGAGATCACGATGATCGTGTCGCCGCGGTGCACGAGTCGTGCCGCGGCTCCGTTGACCTTCATGTCCCCCGAGCCGCGCTCACCGGCGATTGTGTACGTCTCAAAGCGCGCGCCGTTGTCGACGTCGACAACCGCGACCTGCTCAAACTCACGGACGTCCGCGGCCTCGAGCAGCTCGGGGTCGATCGTGATCGAGCCGACGTAGTGCAGGTCGCAGTCGGTCACGGTCGCGCGATGGATCTTCGATTTCAGCATCGTACGTTGCATTCAGGGTCTCCCGTTGTCCTGATGGGCTGGTGATCGGATCAGTTGGTTGTCGATCAGCCGCGTCGCTCCCACGCGGGCGGCGATCAGTGCGAGCACCTCGCCGTCGATCCGCGTCACCGGCGCGAGCGTTTCGGCCGACACGAGCTCGACGTAGTCCGGGTCGATCTGGGCCGCCCGGAGCTCCGCCACGGCGCGTGCCCGGGCGGCAGCCGGGTCGCGCTCGCCGGCGCTCACGGCGTCCTCGACGGCTCTGAGCGCCCGGCTAAGCGCGGTCGCGCGGGTGCGCTCGGTCGGCGACAGGTGCGCGTTCCGGCTGGACAGGGCCAGCCCGTCGGACTCCCGTACGGTCGGGCAGACCGCGACCCGCACCGGCATGTCGAGGTCTCGCACGAGCCGGCGGATCACCAGTGCCTGCTGGGCGTCCTTCTGCCCGAAGAACGCGATGTCGGGGCCGACTATGTTGAACAGCTTCGACACCACGGTCGTCACCCCGTCGAAGTGGGCGTGGCCGCGGTGGTTGCCCTCGAGCGGCTCGGTCACCCCACCGACCGAGACGGTGGTGGCGAACCCGGGCGGGTAGACCTCCTCGGCCGCCGGCGCGAACAGGTAGTCGACCCCGATCTCCTCCGCGAGCGCAGCATCCCGGTCCGGGTCGCGGGGGTAGGCCGTGAGGTCGGCCGGGTCGTTGAACTGGGTCGGGTTCACGAACAGCGAGACCACGACCACGTCGCACCGACCGCGAGCCCGGCGCATCAGCGAGAGGTGGCCCGCGTGGAAGGCGCCCATGGTGGGGACGAGGCCAATCGTGCGTCCGGCGCGGCGCGGGGCTGCCAGCGCTGCCCGGATCTCGGCAATCGTGTCGACGGTCTTCATGCCGGCTGCGCCTCCCCGGCGGCGGCCAGCTCGCGCGTGGCCTGCACCAGGGCGTCGAACAGCGGCAGCAGATCCTCGGCGGCCTCGGCGACCGCCGCGCGCTGGCGAGCCACCGTGTCGTCGTCCCCGCGGGCGACGGGTCCGGTCAGCGCCCGCTCGGGCCCGAGCCGGGCCCAGTTCTCGACGGTGGCGCGCACGAGTGGCACCAGCAGCTCGCGTTCGACCCCGACCTCTCCGGCGACGCGCTCGGCGGCCGCCTCGAGCGTGATGAGGAAGTTCGACGCGATCGACGCCGCGGCGTGATACGCGGGGCGATCGTGCTCGGATATCTCGACGGGGTGCATGCCCAGGGCGTGCGCGAGCTCCTCAGCAAGCGCCAAGGCGGGCGGTGTGTTGCCGGCGATTGCCGCGCCGGCGCCCGAAAATTCGGCTCCCTCGGGAGTGACCGTCATCAGCGGATGCAGCGAGAACGCCTCGTGCGGCGCGAGCACGCCCAGTCCCGTGGCGCCCGAGCAGTGCCCGACGAGCGGACCGGGCAGGATCCGCGCCGCCGCCCGGGCGACCTCGGCGTCGGGAACGCATAGCAGGACGGCGTCGGCGCCACTGCCGTCGGCACCGCGCCCGAGCGGCCCAGCGATCTGATAGCCGGCCCGGGCGAGCGCGCCCGCGAGCGCGTGCCCCACACGGCCCGGGCCCACGATGGCCAGGCGCTTACACGCAGACGTGTCTGAGGTGGACTCCCGTTCCAGTTCCCGCATTTGAGATACCGGTCGGCGTTAGAAGAGTGATGAGTGCTACCAAGGTCCACTCACGGTGTCCGCGTAGCGGCCTCGGGAATCAGAATACCCCGGGGGCGGGCAGCGGTTACCGGGTTGGACCGCAGTCCCGCGTCGGCCTTCTACCCACCTTCGAGGACCGCAAATACCGGCATCCGGTGCCCGGACGTCCGTGGGCGGGGATACCATCGCCGCCAGTGAGGACCGCCTCGGAGCGTCGCGAGCTGTTGAAGGCCGTCTACGAGGAGGCGCGTGAATGCACGCGCTGCCCTCTCTCTCAGACGCGCACCACGGTCGTGTTTGGAGCCGGCAACGCCGACGCCGACTTGATGTTCATCGGCGAGGCGCCCGGCGCCAACGAGGATCGGATGGGGCTGCCGTTCGTCGGGCAAGCCGGCAAGCTCCTCGACAAGCTGCTCGCGGAGATCGGGCTGGACCGCAAGGACGTCTGGATCTGCAACGTCTTAAAGTGCAGGCCCCCCGATAACCGTGACCCTAACCCCAACGAGATCGAGGCCTGCCAGGACTACCTGCGCCGTCAGGTTGACCTGATCGAGCCGACCGTTATCTGCACGCTCGGCAACTTCTCGACCAAGCTCCTGCGGGAGGACACGACCGGCATCTCCCGTCTGCACGGGCGCGAAGAAGTCCGGATCATCGGGCCTCGGGCGGTGCGGCTATACCCGCTCTACCACCCGGCGGCGGCGCTGTACACGCCGTCGACGCTCGAGGCTCTGCGGACCGACTTCCATCGGATCCCCGAGCTGCTCGCGCTCGGGCCGCCGGAGCAGCCCGAGGTGTCCGAGCCGATCCCCGAGCTGGACGACCTCGCCAAAGCGGATGAGGACGAGGACGAGCCGACGATGGGCGAGCCCGAGCCGGCGGCCCAGCTCGGACTCTTCTAATTACTCACTAACGCGCTCGACCAGGAACGAGATGCGGACGAGCGCCCGCCACTCGTCGAGGTTCTCGCCGCGCAAGCCGACCGACACGACGTCGAGGGCCTTGATGTTGCGCAGCGTCGCCTGGGCCTCCGCGAGCGCTGCCTTGACCGCGTCGTCGGAGCTGATGGGCGAGCTGCCGACCAGCTCGATGATCTTGGTGACGGCCATGGTTACGGGGCGCCGACGAGTTCGACCTCGGTGACGCCGCTATCCGGCGGCTCGGGCTGGGGCAGGACCTTCTGAGGCCGCAGCGCCATGCCGAAGGCCACCAAGGCACCCGCGATCTGGACCACGAGGACAACCACGGCGAACCCGAGCGGCTGCTTGGACGCCTGGAGCAGGAGGATCGGCTCAACCACCGCGACCGCACCGAGCGGCAGCAGGAACCAGGTGCGCTTCAGCGCCAGCATGTACTGCACGGCCAGATACGTCCCCGCCAGCACCGTGAAGGCGAGCCCGAGGATGAACAGCGCGTCAACCGCGAGCAGGCGGTTGGAGCCGAACGCGGCGCGAATCAGGAGCCGCGGCAGCAGTCCGTAGATCAGCAGGCACGGAATCGCCGCCACACCGACGATCGCGAGCGCCTTGCCCAGGACGGGACGAGTGTCCTGACCGTGGGCGCGGCGGCGCGAGACCTCCGGCACCAGGTAGAAGCCGGCCCCCATCGCCACCCAGATCAGGACCTTCGCCGCGACCGCGGTCGCGCTGTACGAGCTGGCCAGCTCGCTCGAGAAGCGATGCTTGGCGGCGATGATGTCGATGTTCTGGAGCACGGCGATCACGCCCAGCGCGGCGATCGCGGTCCAGGCCCGGGCGACGTGGAGCCACAGCTCGACGGCGGGCCGCTTTCCCGCCGGCGCCGGGCCGAGCCGGCGACGCAGGGGCAGCGCGCAGTACACCATCATGGCCACGAACGAGAGGGGAGTTCCGATGTAGGCGCCTGTGACTCCGAGTCCAATCGCCAGCACTCCCCCGATGGCCAGGCGCGCCGCCTGCTCGCCGACCAGGCTGATCCCAACCGAGCGGTAGTCGCCAAGCCCCTGCAGGAAGCCGCGCATCATGCACAGCAGCAGGTACAGGCACCCGGCGGGGATCCCGAGCGCGGCCGCCCACTGCTGCTTGACGCCGACCGCCTCGGCGATCGGATGCCGGGCCAGGACCGACAGCACGGTCATCACCGCGGTGAAGAGCAGGGTCACCTTGATCCAGTTACGGATCGTGGCCGCCATGCCCGGACCCACCCCAAGGTGGCCGAGCACCGCCTCCCGCGCCGTGGCCACCTGCATCGCGTACCCGACCACGGCCAGGATCAAGAAGTAGCTGACCAGCGCAGCCAGCGATCCGTAGTCGGAGAGCTCGCGCGAGAAAACGATCACCGAACCCAGCGCGATGACGTTGTTGGCCACCATCGCACCGGCCAGGCCGGCCGCCTTGGCCGTATCCGAGCCGGACAAGCTGGCCAGCAGTGGCTCGTAGCGCTGTCTGAGCGAGTTGATCGGACGCCTCAGCATCGGGGCGAACGCTTTCCTCGAGCGGGCATGCAGGGGCTGACGGTACCGGACGGCACGGCGAGGTGGCGCGATCCGCCTGAACTACATTGGCTTCTGACACGATGACGCGGCCTCATCACACGAGCAGCCCGGACCAGACCGAGAAGCTGGCCGCCGAGCTGGCGGCCAGCTTGGCGCCCGGGGACGTGGTGCTGGTCGAGGGGGAGCTGGGAGCCGGAAAGACGACGTTCGTGCGAGGGGCGTGCCGCGCACTCGGAGTGGACGGCGTCGTAACCAGCCCGACGTTCACGATCGGCCAGCGCTACCCCGGTGCCGTGCCCGTGTCCCACCTCGATCTGTACCGCGTGGCCGACCTCGAGGACGAAGACCCCGACCTGCTGGCCGACTACATCGGGCCGGATCGGATCGCCTTCGTGGAGTGGCCCTGCGGCGCGGTCAAAACGATTGCAGGCCTCTCGCGCGTGGCGGCGAGGGTGGTCATCGAGCACGGCGGCGGCGACCGGCGGGTGATACGCGTCGACGCTCCGCTCGGCGCCGGCCGGATCGTGTCGCCGATCGAGCTGCCATGAGAGTGCTGGCCTTCGACACCGCCACCCGTGCCACCGCCGTCGCGCTGAGCGGCGTCGGCGAGGTCGTCTACGTCGCGCGCGACGATCCGCCCCCGGGCCGCCGCCCCGGCCACGCCACGCGCCTCTTGCCGCTGGTTGCCCGCGTGTTCGAGCGCGCGGCCATCGGTTGGGACGACGTTGACCGGATCGCGGTGGGGATCGGACCCGGAACGTTCACCGGGCTACGCATCGGCATCGCCACGGCGCGGGCACTGGCCCAGGCCCGGGGGATCCCGCTCGTGGGAGTCTCGACGCTCCAGTCGCTCGCCCTCGCCGCTCCGCGGGCCCGTCTGCGCGCAGGCGGTTCGGAGCCGTTGCCGCCCGGGCTCGACGCGGTCCTCCCGGTCCTGGACGCCCGTCGAGGCGAGGTGTTCGCCGCGAGCTGGCGCATCGACGAGGCCGAGGAGTTCGACTCGGCCCTGCTTACTCCCCGCGCGATCGCCCCTGAGCAGCTGGCCGAGCTGGTGGCACCGCTCGGGGCGAGCACGCTGGCGATCGGAGACGGGGCGATAGCATTCAGGGAGGTTCTCGAGCGCGCGGGATCCTTCATCCCTGAGGACGATTCGCCGCTGCACAGGGTCACAGCAGCGCATCACTGCCGGTTGGCCGTCCGTCTGTCAGCGACTGTCCCCGACGAGGTGCGGCCCGACTACCTCCGCGCTCCGGACGCCGAGATCGCCCGCAGGAATTAATGAGCTCACAGCCCGTCACGATCCGCTCGCTTGGCTACTCGGACCTTCCCCAGGTCATTTCGATCGAGCGGCGCGCGTTTCCGACCCCGTGGTCGCTGGCCATGTTCGTGCTCGAGCTCTCCAAGCCGTCCGGGGTGTGCCTGGCGGCGACCGAGAACCGGCCCCTCGTCGGATATCTGATCTGCTCGCGCTACGCCGACGTCTGGCACCTGATGAACATCGCTGTCGACCCTCCGGCCCGGCGGCAGGGGACCGCAACGGCACTGCTCGAGGAGATGATCGCGCGCGCCGGCCGGGACAGCTCCTACACGCTCGAGGTGCGTCCGTCGAACATTCACGCGATCGCGCTGTACGAACGCTTCGGCTTTCGCTCGGCTGGGACCCGGCGGCGCTACTACCAGGACACGGGGGAGGACGCGCTGATCATGTGGCGTACCGCGGACACGGCGTCGACCCCGAGCGCATCCGGGTGATCCTCGCCCTCGAGACGAGCTGTGACGACACCTGCGCGGCGGTCGTGACGCGGGCAGGGGAGATCCGCTCGAACGTGATCTCCTCGCAGGGCGTGCACGATCGCTACGGCGGCGTCGTTCCGGAAATCGCCTCACGCCACCATCTGGAGCTGATCGGGGCGGTGGTCGACGATGCGCTGGCTCGCGCCGGGGTCGCGCTGCCTGACCTGGAACTCGTCGGGGTGACCTGTGGTCCGGGCCTGGTCGCGGCATTGCTCGTCGGCGTGGCCACGGCGAAGGGACTCGCCGCCGCTTACGAGCTGCCGCTAGCCCCGGTCGATCACCTGCACGGCCACGTAGCCGCGGCGTTCCTGGGACCGCAGCCGTTCGAGCCGCCGTTTCTCAGCCTGATCGCCAGCGGCGGGCACACCCTGCTTGCGCGGGTCGCCGACCACGGTCCCGACTACGAGGTGCTCGGCCAGACACTCGATGACGCCGCCGGCGAGGCGTTCGACAAGGGCGCACGCCTGCTCGGCCTGGGATACCCGGGCGGCCCCGCACTCGAGCGACTTGCGGCTCGGGGCGACCCGGAGGCTTTTCGGTTTCCCACCGCGGAACGGCTCGGCGGCCTCGATTTCTCCTTTGCGGGGCTGAAGACCTCGCTCCTGTACCGGGTGCGCGACCTCGGCGAGGCCGAGGCGGAGCGCCGGCGCGCCGACCTGGCCGCCTCCTACCAGCACGCGATCGTCGAATCGCTCGCCATCCGCGTCCAGCGTGCCCTGCTGGAAACCGGGCTCGAGCGGCTGTCAGTCGGCGGCGGCGTGGCGGCCAACGGGGCGGTACGCGAGCGGATGCGCGGGCTGGACGTCGAGCTCCACGTGCCGCCGCGTGAGCTGTGCACCGATAACGCCGCGATGATCGCCAGCGCCGCCCGGTTCGTCGACGAGCGGCCTTACCCCGAATACCTCGATCTCGACGTGTACGCGACGGGCGAGCGGATGCTCACGGCGCGATGAAGACCGTCGTGCTGTACGGCCGCGAGGGCTGCTGCCTGTGTGACGACGCCCGGGAAGTGCTGGAGCGGGTCCGGTCCCGGCGCCCATTCGTGCTCCTGGAGCGCGATATCGACTCAGATGATGCCCTGCTCCGGGCGTATCTGGAACGGATCCCGGTGGTCGCGATCGACGGACAGGAAGTGTTCGATCTGTTCATAGACGAGCCCGAGCTCGAGCGCCGGCTCGGTATGGTGCACAGCCGATGAGTTACATCGTTGGAAGCGGTGCCGACGGGGCCCCGCTGGATATCGACAAGTC
>Ga0187781_10000284_pt1 | contig 36285 bp, 25 predicted proteins | sample 0715_SJ02_MP02_2_FD_132447 | JGI IMG/M metagenome (GOLD analysis project Ga0187781, IMG submission 132447) | Tropical peat soil microbial communities from peatlands in Department of Meta, Colombia - 0715_SJ02_MP02_20_MG | ecosystem: Environmental > Terrestrial > Soil > Wetlands > Peat | place... | reverse complement strand
TCACACCGGGAGTCACCATCACGACGACGATCAGTTCGGGGGCTTCGATCACAACTTGCGGGGCGACGGTCTCGGGGACCGGCACATTCGGTTGCACGGTCACGATCACGTCGAGCACGTCGGCCGTCTACACAGTGACGGGGACCGGGTCTGACACAGGTAACGACCATGCCAGCGCGACATTCAGTGTCACGACGCCAACGATCACGCTCACCCCGACCCAAGGACCGAGCGGGGTGACGGTAATGGTCTCAGGAACCGGGTTCACGCCGGGGGTCGCGGTCACGACCTCGATCAGTTCGGGAGCGACGATCTCAAGCTGTGGGGCGACGGTCTCGGGGACCGGCACGTTCAGTTGCACGGTCACGATCACGTCGAGCACATCGGCCAGCTACGCGGTAACGGCGACTGGGTCCGATTCAGGTAACGACCACGCCAGCGGGACATTCAGCGTCACTACCCCGACGATCGCCCTCTCCCCGACGCAGGGACCGAACGGGGTGACGGTGACGGTCTCGGGGAGTGGGTTCACCCCGGGGGCCACAGTCACGACGTCGATCAGCTCGGGGGCTATGATCACGCCGAGCTGCGGGGCGACGGTCTCGGGGACGGGTACGTTCAGTTGCACGGTCACGATCGCAGGGACGGCCTCCGTGACGGCATATGCGGTGACGGCGACGGGCTCGGACGGAACCTTCGATAGCGCGACGGCACCCTTCACGATCACTACTCCAGCGGTTACGCTCACCCCGATGCAAGGGCCGAGTGGAGCAACGGTGACGATCTCGGGGAGTGGGTTCACGCCGAGGGTCACGGTTACGACGTCGATCGGTGCGGGGGCGACGATCGCGACCAGCTGTGTGGCGACCGTCTCCGGGACGGGCACGTTCAGTTGTACGGTCACGATCGCCGGGACCTCGTCGGCGACGGCGTATACGTTGACAGCGACGGGGTCGGATGGGGGAGCTGACAGCGCGACGGCGTTGTTCACGATTACGACCCCTACGATCACGGTGTCTCCGAGCCAGGGCCCGGTGGGCGCGACGTATACGGTGACAGGGAGTGGGTTCTCCGTATCATCGTCCGTGACGGTGGCCTTCAACGGGGTGTTGCAGAGTCCGACCGGATGCACGGTAGGGACGTTCAGCGGGACGACGATTACGACGAATGCGACGGGCGAGTTCGCGTGCACGTTCAAGGTGCCGAGCGAGGTGGGGGGCACGTACGGCGTAGTAGCGACGGACGGAGCGACCAGCACCACCACCTCCGTCGGGCTCGTGACCGTGACCACCAGCAGTGCGTTTCCTTGGTGGGAGGTGGGACTCGCCGTTGCCGTCGTGGCCCTGGTGATCATCGCCGTGCTCCTCCTGACGCGTCGCCGCCGACCGCGATCGACTCAAGCGTCCCCGGTCCAACCCTGGCAGGAAAAACCGACCCATTCCACGGAGCCAGGAGGGTGGATTCCACCCATTGGACCTCCGGTTTCTTCTCCCGCTGCGACTCCCAGCCCCCCCTCGGCACCCGACAGTGAGCTCCGCGCCCAGCCCACGGCTCCATTTCCCGAGTCTGAAGCGCGCGTCTCCTCCGCGGCGGCCAAGCCGTCCGATGAACTTTCGGACCTCGACATCGACTACCTGCTCGCGCAATTGGCCATACTCCGGACCGAGAGGGAGGGTCTTGCCAAGGTCCGTGCCGATATCGTCGAGCGCACTCAGAAGAAAGACGATGAGAAGCCCCCAGAAGAACCTACGGAGGAAGCGGACCAGTGAGCCTCTGGAATCGCCAGCCTGATTGCGGGAAAACCCGCTCGGGAAACCGGTTGAGGGACCGACCGGTTGTTCCGTAGGAGGTCAGGCTCCGAACACCGATCGGCCGACGATCGGACGACCTCCTTCGGCCAGCGATATTCGGGACCTTGCGAAAGGCCCTCGAAGCTAGGCTCCACACGAGAGGATCCCATTTACCGGGTCCCCTGCAACGGCCCCTGAGAACCCGGGACCGCATCGAAGACCAGGCGGGACCCTGCGTCTCGACCCGCGTCGCCCTGCTGAGGGGGGGCTGTCGGGAGTGGTCTCGCTGGTCATGGTGCGGCGGGCGAGGCCTCTAGAAAGGCAGTAGGAGCTTTGCCGCAATCTCAAGGCTTATATGGGGGGACCACGCAAGTCGTTCCTGCTGGCATTTTCGCATTATGCGGCCAGAATCAATGTTCAACCGTTGGGTCGTCTTGGCAATCGTCCTTGCGTTCGGACTGGTCCTTAGCCCGGCGCTGATCGGTCTCGGGGGCGCGGCAGGATCGCCTTCGGCGGGTTCTTCCGCCGGGTCGACCTCGCCCTCGGTCTCACCGGCCTCGGCCCTCTCGAAGGCACCGATTGCGATCCCCCCGATTCCGGTGCATCGGCTCAGCATGGCGGGGCCCAACACGGTCAACCCCACGGGATTCTACGCAGCCGAGCCGGCCCCGATGGGGATCGGCGATTTCGGTGTCGGTGCGGGTGGGCAACCGTACTCCTACAGCACCTCGGAGTTCCTCGGGAACTTCTCGTGGAAGAGCCTCAGCATTGGTAGTAGTGGCAGCACCTCCTTCACCGACCAGCTCAACGTCGTGTTGCAGTTCGTCGACAACGGGGTCACGTACGCGTACTGGATCCAAGACGTCGCCTTCATGGACAGCGCGACGGACCAGCTCACGTATGAGAACAACATCTGGAACTTCTCCTCCACGAGCGGCTGCCTGAGCAGCGGGGGCGTGTCGGGAAACGGGTCGGTCTTTGCCTACAGCGGTTGCATGGGCTACTACGCCGTGGATGCCACGACCCAGCCCGGGGCTGACCTTACCATGTCGACCCCGGGGGATTTCGCCCTGCTCGTCCGCTCCTACGAGAACGCCCACGGAGTTCCCGAGGTTGCCTTCGAGTACTGGGACGGGGTCACCAGCTGGTTTGTCACCTACGACAATGTCGTGTGGCCGTGGGCCACTTCGGTGACCTCGGACAACGGTTTCTTCGTGGACGGTTCGAGCCTCAATCCGTTCGGGCTGTTCTACGACGCCGAATTGGCGATGGGCGGTCCCGGCGGCGGATCATCAACGAGCGCCCAAAACCCCACGGACATCTCGTCGCGTCTTCTCTACTGGAACGACCACAACTTCGAGGCCCCACCTTCGGTCTGGAACTTCGGCAGCAACACTGGCGAGACGATCAGCAACGTGCAGTCGATTTTCTCGAGCGATCCCGCCGGCCTTCCGCTCACCGTACAGTTGAACGGGACGGCACAAAACGCCAGCCCAGCTCGGGCGTACGACCAGAATCGCGTCGGGGAGCTCTCCATCTCTGCGCCGGGAATCACCGCCGGTACGGTCGCGCTGCCGGGGGACACATGGAAGTTCGTCAACGATTCCGCGGAGCTCACCCTGGTTCCCGGGACGTACCACGTCTGGGTCAACTCGACCTCGTCGCACAACGACCTCGGGAGTTGCGAGATTACCGCCGGGGCTACGCTCGATGTCACGGTCGGGAGTAGCTGTGGGTCCGGATCGAGCTCTCCCTCGGTCAGCACGCCCACCGCTTCGCCGAGCGGCGCCGACGTCAACCAGTCGGTCACGTTCAGCTCCACCCTCATCTCGCCGGGTTCCGGCGGGGATACCTACGTCTGGAACACCGCGCCGGCCGGACTGGGGTGCACCTCCTCCACGACGCTCACGCTCTCATGCACTCCCACCGAGGCGGGTACGTACCGGGTCAACGTCACGGTCACCGACTCCGACGGTCATTCGGCGACCAGCGGAACGCTGAGCTTCGCGGTCACCTCCGACCCGAAGGTCGGGGCACCGTCGGCCAGCAAATCGAGCGTGGAAACGGGCGAGAGCGTCACGTTCACGGCGTCGCCCACCGGCGGTGCCACGCCGTACACATACAGCTGGAGCGGTCTGCCGACGCCCTGCACGCAGACGACCTCGGCGACCCCCGCGTGCACTCCTTCGAAGGCCGGGACCTATTCGATTTCCGTATCGATCCGGGACGCGAACGGCTACACGGTTTCCAGCCCGAGTCTAGCGTACACGGTGCTAAGCGGACCGTCCGTGGCCGTTCCTTCGGCGAGCCCCAAGAATTCGGTCGACGTTGACCAGTCGGTCACGTTCTCCACCACCGCGAGCGGAGGCACCGGAAGCTACAGTTACTCCTGGTCGGGTCTCCCCGCCGGGTGTACCTCGAGCTCGTCACCCGAGATCACCTGCAGCCCGTCGGCTGCCGGGGACTTCAACATCAACGTGAGCGTCGCGGATTCGGACGGGGGCTCGGCGACGAGCGGCATTCTCTCGTTCACCGTCTATACGGACCCGGCGGTTGGGAAACCCGTCGCCTCCCCTTCGACCGTCGACCTGGGCCAGTCGGTCACGTTCACCACGACCGCCACGGGAGGGTCCGGGGGGTACACCTACTCGTGGTCGGGACTCCCGGGCGGGTGTAGCTCGAGCTCGTCGGCCGAGATCTCCTGCACCCCTTCGGGCGCGGGGGATTCCAGCATCACGGTGAGCGTCGTGGATTCGAACGGGGGTTCGGGGACGAGTGGCGCTCTCGCATTTACCGTCTACACCGACCCGGCGATTGGGAAACCCGTTGCCTCTCCTTCGACCGTTGACTCTGGTCAGTCGGTCACGTTCTCCGTGACCGCCAGCGGAGGGTCCGGGGGCTACTCCTACTCGTGGTCAGGACTGCCGACCGGATGCGAGTCGAGCTCGTCGGCCGACATCACCTGTACACCTTCGGCCGCCGGAAACTTCTCGGTCACCGTTTCGGTGGTCGACACGAACGGCGGGACCGCCACCAGTGGCTCGCTCTCCTTCACGGTCGACGCGGCTCTGAAAGCCGGGAACCTCAGCTCATCCTCGGCAGGGGTCGACCTCGGCGGGTCGCTGGACTTCACCGTGAGCGGGGTGACCGGGGGAGCTGGCCCGTACAGTTACGCCTGGTCCGGACTGCCGGTCGGATGCCTTACGGAGAATACGGCCAACCTGACCTGCCAACCCTCCGCGGCGGGCTCGGGAACGGTTACCGTGGTGGTTACCGATGAGAACGGCGGGTCGGCGTCGACGACGACGTCCTTCCAGGTCTTCACCGACCCCACCCTTTCCGGCGTATCAGTCTCGCGCGACAGCGCCGACGAGGGTCAGAACGTGACGTTCTCGGCCCAGGGCGTGACGGGGGGGACGGGGACCTACACGTATCACTGGACGGATCTGCCGGCGGGTTGCGTGGGCGCGAATGCCTCGTCCATCGTCTGTTCCCCCACAGCTCCCGGCCAGTCGAAAGCTACGGTGAGCGTCACCGACTCGAACGGAGTCTCGGCGGAAGGTTCGGTCGCGTTCACCGTGTACCCCCGCCCGACCGTGGCCACGCCGATAGGCTCTCCGACCTCCGTTCAGGTGGGCCAGAATGTCGTGTTCTCGGTCAATGCAACGGCGGGCGCAGGCTCCTTGACGTACGTCTGGAGCGGCCTGCCATCCGGCTGTCTTTCCGTCAACTCCTCCTCCGTAACGTGCCAGCCTTCGGTCGCGGGCGCGACCGAGGTCACAGTTCATGTGGTCGATTCGAACGGTGTTTCGGCCACCAGCCGCCCGTTGGGCTTCATGGTCTCGGGCACGGCTACCCCCGGAACAGCGGCCTCATCGCCGGGCCCGGGCGATTTCATCCTTGGGGCCCTCGCGGCTCTGGCGGTCGCATTTGCCTGCCTTTGCGCCTGGGAAGCGACGCGGGGCCGAAGGCCGGGCTAAGACGGGATTCATCGGCCCAGGAGATTCGCTCTTCCCCGTCCAGTCGATCTTAGTGGTAATCACCAATAAACGTGGTCCAGGCGACGAGCCGACGTCGCGCGCCTAGAAAACCGGCCGCCGCGGACTACCCTGGGACCATGGTCGATTCCGAATCGGGGTCGGTTCGCGAGGAGACCTCCACCAAAGCCAGTCGCCCATCCGCCCGAGCCGGTGCCCTCCAGCGCTACACGTCACCCCGGGACCGGAGAGAAGAATTCGGCCTCTGACCCTAAGCTGCGACACACGGCATCGACCCTACGCAAGGCGTCTATCCCCCCAGGCGGTGAGACCGCGCGGAGAGGTCCGGAGTTTCCACCTGCGAGGGTCGTGGCAAAGTCGATACGGCGGGAGGTCTTCCTGCCGCCGCGGGGGTCCCGGGGAAGATTGGCGCTTTCTAGCGACGCTGCGACCGGTGTCAAGGTCTCCGGACCCTTGGCGAAGGTTGCTGCGAAGACCCTTGGGGCCCGGTCGGGGTGGCCCCGGACACCCGGTACTCGACGGGGGCTCTCTCGCCGGGGGTCATTGGTGCGGCCCTCGATCCAAGCGTTGCGGGGAGCTCGGCCATGAAGGGACTCGTAGTGGCAATGGACACTGCCATCGTCACGACCTGGTTCTTCTCGGTTTATTTCGTGAAGACGTTCCCGACAAGTTTGGCCACCTACGTCCCCATCGTTCTTTTGGTGGGCTACCTCGCCGTTCTCTGGCTGATCTACCCCCGCGCGAGGCTCCGACTTCGCTTCGACCAGGCGACCATCGTGGCCCTCGTGGCCGGAGCGGCGTATGCCGCGATCATCTACGAGCCCCTGTTGATCGTCCACTCCATACTGCTTCCGGTCAGCATCACGTCGGTGGCAGTGATCCTCGCGTACTCGGCCCTGCTCGGGGTCTTCTTTCAGTCATTCTTGTTCAACGTCAACATGCGCAGCCTATTCGATCGACGGCACCCGGGAGCGGTCGCGCTCCCATTCGTGCTGTACCTGATTCTTCTCGTGCCATTGGGGACCCTCGAAGCGTATGCGGTCGCTTCGCCGCAGCAGATCCTGACGTTCGTTATCATCGACCTCTTTGGCGGCGCGGCCCTGTTCGTAGTGCTGTTGATCCTCTACGCGAAGGCGAAGTTCAACAACCTGCCGGGGATCCTCTTCTACCTGATCGCCGCCATTCCCAACGCTCTGTCGTTTCTGCTCGCAGCCAGCCCTGTCCTCGAGCTCGTGTGGCTGTTCGCAGCCTTCGGAGTGGTGATCGTGCTGGTGGAGTTCGCGCTTCCTTCGACATGGACGGAACGACGACTGTTTCCGGCGACCCAACGGCCCGCTTCGCCATCGAGCAATCGAGCCACCCTCGCCACGGTGGGGGCCATCGGCGCGGTGGCCGTGGTGATCTTCCTAGTGTTGCCCGCCGTGCTGGGGACTCCCCACCCCTTCTTCGCGGACGCGACGGGAAGCATGGCTCCCCAGATCGAACCGGGAAGTCTGTTGATTGTTCGGCATGTTAACCTCGACTCGATCGGTGTGGGGGAGGTCCTGGTGTTCAACGCGCCGTGGTCCCCCGGCCTCACGGTAGCCCATCAGGTGATCGCGGTTCTCCACCTTTCGAGCGGCCTCGAGTTCCGGACCAAAGGAATTGCCAATCCCGTCCCGGATCCCGCGCCCGTGCCTTCGGCGGATGTCATCGGAATCGTCGCGCTCGTGATTCCTTTGGTGGGCTACCTGGTCCTCGACCTATACATCGTGATCATCGTGACTGCGGTCGCCGTGGGCGCCTACATCGCGTACGCGATGGCGTATCCCCGCCGGCCGCGTTTCCGCCATCACCGGGCAACAATATTCTAATCTCGACGGCATCGGGAACGGATGATGCTCAACCCTCTCGAGGTCACGATTCTGGCGCTCGGGGTCTCGTACGTGGGGTTCGACGTCTACTTCTTCGCCGCGGCGCTCGCTTGGTCGCGACAGCTCCGGAACGTGAACCGCAACGCCTTGCTGTTCAGCGGATTCCGCGACGTTCTGAGCTTTGTCTATCAGGGACCCGTGCCGGACGTTGCGCGTGACCTCGCCGAGCCGGCCACGACGACGGAGAAGGCGGGTCGTCTGGTCACCGAAGCGTATCCGGTGGTTCGGGACCAGCTGGGGAACGCCCACCAGCGCTTCGAGTTACCGCAGAGGTTGGTCCAGCTCGAACGGGATGCCCGCACCGTTCGATGGGTCTCCGCCGTGCTCGCTGCGGCGGTCGCCGGTCTCGTCATAACGGTCACGTTGACCACCGTGTACGGCGTCCCGGTCCCCTATGGGTTCGAGGCACTGATCGTTCTCGTCCTCGCGAATTCCGTTCTCACGATCTTGTTCGCGACCGCCCGAGCCGAGATAGGCCTTTCGCTTCGGCAATCCGAAGAGGCGCTTTCGCGCGCTCGCGCCGTCCAAGCCGGGAACCTGGCCCCGGGAATGTCCCCGGCCCGCGACCAACACTAGGTATCATGTGGACGGCTTCACGGCCTCCGGTCTGCGGTCGACCGCTTCCGGCCCGTGCGCGGTCAGCCCCGTCGGGAGGATTTAAGTCTCAAAGGATATACGGCATCCGGAGGCCTTCCGGGTGGGTCCTCGGGACGGGTAGTGTGCCGAGTCGCTCTCAGCTTGACCCTTCGAGGAGCGGAGGGTGGTTGTTAGGTGGACCCGAGGAACTCCGCCGTTCGGCGTCGGAGAGCCGGCGTCGGGACGAGACGACGATCATCTACGACATCCTGGCCCTGACCGCTCTTGAACCCGCCACCAAGACGCGGATCGTCTATCGGTGCAATTTGAATTTCGTGAAGGCCCAACGGCTCCTCGATGAGCTCACCGCAGCCTCGCTGCTGTCCGAAGACGGCGAGGAAGGTAGGACACGCTACCGTACGACGGCCCAGGGAGCGAGCTATCTGCGGCAGTTTGAGCTTCTCCGCAGTCTACGCTCTCCTGGCCATGCCTAACCGGGGCCTGTGGGCCACCGTCGCTGTCGTGGCCCTGGCGGTTCTGGCCGTCACGACGGCGGCCTTGGGGGCGTTCGAGCTTTCCCAACCCACGTCCACCACGGCCACCACCTCGACCAACTACTCGGCGAGCCTCTCTTCCTCGCTCAACGTTTCGCTTCGGTCCAATACCCTCTACCCTTCGACGAACCTCACGAACCCCTCGGCAATTTTTTCTAACGTGACCACGAGTTTGGGGCTCTCGTTTTGGTTCCGATTCGCCGCGAGTCAGCCACTCGCCGTGGCGGGAGTGCTCTCGTTCGCCGGCGAGTTTTACTCCGGCACGACACCGTCCTGGTCGAAGACGGTCTTTTCCGTGTCCGAACCGATCTTTATCAATTCCGCAGCGGAGTCGGTGTGGTTTACTCCCCCTATCAGTCTCCCCTCGATTTCGTCCACACTCAATCAGAGTTCCGCCATCGACAGCGAGCTCGGTCTGGTCCCCGGGGCTGGGACGCTGGAAGTCAACGCGTCGTTCGACATCGACCTCCCGGAAAGCGGGGTAGCCCAGAACAACAGTTCGGTGGAATTGACGTTCGTCTACTCCTCCGGTCTGACGGGTGGAGCCTCCCTCTCGGCCTACTCCGCGATGAACGCGCTCTACTCCTCTCCCGGGGACGCTCTAGGGGGGTGGGCGGTCACGGACACGAGTCCCCTCCCCTCGTACACCGTGTTGGGGGACGCATTCCTCGCCGTCGCGGTCGGCGCTTTCGTGGCGGCCGCTTTCGTCGGTGCACTTTACCTGCCCCGTCAACGACCCTCCACGCTCCAACGGTTCCTCTCCGAGAACAGCGAGAACGTGGTTCGCGTGACGGCCGACACCCGCGTGGGCGGCCGGGCGGTCGGAGTGAAGGACCTCGACGAGCTCGTCAAGCTCGCGAACATTGCCGCGCAGCCGATTTTCTTGTTCGAGTCCCCGAGGGGCGCCTTGCTGTACGTGATTCAGGGGGAGACGACGTTCGCCTACGCCATCGTCCCCGACCCGGCCGAGGGGTCCGCGTCCTGAACTCGGCAATCTCGGAACCAGCGCCGGGTTCGTTCGGAATCGAGATCGCTCTCGTGCGCCGGAGACGAGAGTTGGCCCGGGCCGCGTTTCGTCAACGGCCCAGTCAACCTCGGGTGGGGACCAAAAAAGATTCGGGCCCCCGGTCGGCGAAGCCGACCGGGAGCGGCGGAAAGGGTTGGTGCGTGTCCCTCGAAGTCGACCTACGGAGCCGCCGCGCCGATGGTGAACCCGAGCGACGCGTAGGTGCCCATGTAGCCGTTCGGCGAGTCGACGTCCAGTCCGACCAGCACGTAGTTGATGTTCTCAGAGCCTGGAACACCGTGGGGGTCAGGAGTCGCGTGGCAACCGAACAGGCCAATCGGGCAGATCGTGTAGGTCGTCGGCGACGGGGAACCCGGCTTGAGCGCTCCCAGGCTCGACATCGGTCCCGACGCGCACCACTCGTACCCGACCGTCGGGGAGTGGCTGAGCGGGGTGTCGGGGCTGTAGCAGATCGGCAGGGAGGGCGGGTCCACGTAGGTGAAGTGCACGCCCGGGCTGGCTGGCGAAAGGGCGGGGCTATAGTAGGTCAGGGTCGCCGGCAGGGTGGACCAGGGGGTGATCGACTCGACCAGCTTCAGGAGCACCCAGTCGCCCGGGGCCATGTTGCCGATCAAGACCTTGAAGGTCGCCGAGTTGATCGTGGGCCCGAGGAAGGTGATCGGGAAGCCCACCGGGGTGTTTCCCTTGTCCAATCCGTCCGGGTCCCAGTTCCAGCCGGTGTTGCCCGAACAGGCCTTGCCGTAATGTCCATCCCAGATGATGAACCCGCCCCACGCCGGGCTCTTCAGGTTCCCACCGGATTCGTACCAGTTGAGGTTCAGCGTGGTCCCCGGCGCGACGTACGACGCGACGCACGAGACGGTTTCGTAAACCTCGGCCACACCCGTCGTGACCGTGACCGTCTTCGAGATCGAGCCCTGGAATTCCGAGAACGCCGCGGCTCCGGCGAATCCGACCAGTAGCGGTACAATTGCAATTACGAGTAGCTTGCGATTCATCGTTGTTTTCTCCTTTTCTCCTTGCTCCTTGTTCTCCCGTTTTTCTCCTCGTCCTATCCTCGTTCTCCTTCGTTCCCCGTTCGGTTCTTTCCTTGCAAGGACTTGGAGCCACCAACGACAGTCCGCGCCGGTTTCCTCCGCGTCCCCACAGTCGAAAACCGCATCGACTTGGGGTTAAATGCTGATGAAGAAGCCCAGTTCCGAAATCGTGCTCCGAATCTCAAATCCGGACCACTGATTCTTCCATCGGTCGGCGGTCGGGAAACACCGTAACCGCGCCGGACGGCTCATCAGCCATGCTTCGCCGAAACCCGTTCTAGGTCGGTTTCTCGGGAGGTCGTTGGTCGAGGAGCCTCCGGTAGACCGGGACGAGATGCACCAGGTGGGTTCGCACCTCCTCGGCCGAAGGCGGAGTTCGCGGGAAGGTGCCGGCGTAAGATCCGGGAGGAAGCTGTCCTGTGAGAGCGTCGTGGTAGATGGGACCAAAGCGCGCTACGAGAGCGTCCACATCGTAGCTCGACTTCTTCGTCGTTGCGACGGCGGTCTCCGAGCTCCCGGGGAGTTCGGGAGCCTTCGGCGATTCCCCGGGGACCGGGCCGATAGGCCGGCCGAGTCTCTTCGGCGTACCCTCCGGTTCGTACGAGGCGGGAGGCGGGATGGCTCCGGAGGTGGACGCGACCGGGGACGTTGAAGGAGGTGCCGGTCCTCGGCCGCCGGGTGTTTCGGTTCGCACTACGGCCCCATTCGATGGTCCTCGACCCCGGCCCCGGGCGGAGGCCTGGCGGCGGGACTGAAGCAGGATGGCGAGGACCCCTACGATGGCCGCAGCCGCCACCAGGGCCACCAACCACCACGGGAACGGGGTCGAGGAGGCAGGAGGAGAGACGGGGGTCGTGACGAAGAATGGAAGAGAGAGGGCGGTGGCTCCTTGATTCACGGCGATTGTGTACATGCCCGCCGGAACGGACGGAACTAGGAACGTGCACTCGAACGCACCGTTCCCATCCGCGGTGCCCGAGCAAACCGTGCCCCCCGTGGGCGTCATCGAGACGGCGTAGGGTTCGCCCGCCGCGAACCCCTCTCCCGCGACCGTCAAGGACGCTCCCGCGGTCGCGTTCAACTGGGAGACCGAGAACGACGGAAGGACCGTGAACGAAGTCATCAGCGAGTGCGATCCCTCGGTGAGGACGAGGGTGTGCGGACCGCCGGGCGAGTTCGGGACTTGGAAGGCACAGGAGAGGTTGCCGCTCGAAGTCGTCGTGCCCGCGCACACTTGGGTCGTGGAGTTCCACGCGAGGCCGAAAGAAGAGTCGGCGTCGAAGCCACTTCCCGAGACCCGAACGGGGGTGCTGACATTACCCGTCGTTACGGAAACGACGAACATCGGCACGATGGTGAACGGCACGGTCAGCGACGAGCCGCCTTCCACCGCCGTCAGGTTGTAGACGCCGGCGGGCGCGGTAGGGACCGTGAAGCTGCAATCGAACTCGCCGTTCGAGTTCGCCGAACCGCTGCAGAGCTTCGCCGAGCTGTTCCACCAGAACACGTACGCAGCCGCCGCCGCGAAACCCGTGGCTTCCGCGAGCTCCCGGCTACCGACCTGACCCTCCGACGGAGCGATCCCGACGCTCGGGGTGACCGTGAACACGACCTTGGGAGAGTTCGACCCTTCGACCGCTTCGATCGTGTTCGGTCCCCCCGGGGCCACGGGGACAGAGAAAGCGCAAGCGAAACCGCCCGTCCCGTTGGTAGTCCCCGAGCAGAGGGTTGTCGAGATATTCCAGAGAAGGTCGTACGAGGTTTTTGCGTCCAACCCGGCGCCGGTGACCAGGGCAACGGACCCCACCACGCCACTCAACGGGGTCGCCGCGAGCGAGGGGATCACCGAGAGCTCGACCGTTACGTTGTGGGAGGACTCCACGACCGAGATCGGCCGGGCGCCGGCGGGAGCGCCGGGAACAGCGAACGAAGATGCGAGGCTTCCCGATCCATTCGTCCACCCCGAGCTGACCACGATTGAACCGTTCCAGAGAACGGAATAGGCAGCATCGGCGTCGAATCCCGTTCCGACCACCCGAACGGTGGTACCCACCGTAGCCGACCCTGGGCTCACGGTCAGTGCCGGCAGGATCGACAGGGTGAAGGTCGCCGTATTGGACTCCGACGTAGCCGACACCTTGTGAGCGCCCGCGAACGCGGGCGGCACCGCAAACGAACACGTGAACCCGCCGGTGGAGTTGGTGGTTCCGGCGCACAACGGCACGCTCGAGTTCCATCCCAGTTCGAAGGTGGCGTCGGCGGGGAAACCCGTCCCGTCCGCCACCACCAGAGAGCCCACGGTCGCCGTCGTGACATTGCCCGTTACGTTCGAGACGACGACGAATTCGCCGAGGGCGATGAGACTCGTGCCCAGGGAAACGTCAAGATAGTAGGCCCCCACGGGGCTCGCCGGAACGGTCAGCAGAACTCCCGATGGGATGGCGCCGGAAGAGGTCGAAGTAAAGGTGGTGAGCGTCGAGGAAGGGCACGACACGAACGTCGCTTGGAAGCAATAGGCGTAGGCCATGTTGGGAGTGTACCCACCGCCGGAGAGACTCAACGAGGTCCCCACCGGACCTGAGGTGGGCGTGAGGTCGACGCTCGCCGTGGTCACCACGAAGACCGCCCCACCGGCGATCGATGTCTCGCTTGAGACCACCAGCTCGTAGCTCCCGGGAGACTCCTGAGGAATCGTGAAGTTCGTATCGGGCGGGATCGAGCCGTTCGAATCCGTGACAAAGGATGGAGAGCTGCTCGGGCAGCTCGTGAGCGACGTCTCGAGGCAGGCGAAGTACTCCGTCGAGGCTTGGAACCCCGTTCCTATCAGCTCAACGCTAAGCCCGACCACCCCCGCGGTCGGGTTGATGGAGAACGCCGCGGTCACCGTAAGGCTCCGGTTGACCTCGAAGGCACCTTGGGCCAGGGTCACATTGTGCTCTCCTCCGGGGGCGGGCGGCACTAGGAACGGGCAAGTGACGGCGCCATTGGAGTTGGTGGATGAGCCGCTGCACTCGGGCGTGAGATGGTCCCACAGGACCGAGACCGCCAGGAACGGCCCGAAACCATAGCCGCTCGCGATCTCGGGCTGACCCACGACCCGTGAGGTGGAGCTCAAAACCATCGTGGGATCGACGACGAAGAGGGCGGTCGGGGCGTTCCGGCCCTCCGTAGCCGTGACCGTGTCCGAGCCGGCCGGCGCGGTCGGCACGTCAAACGAACACGAGAACGAACCGTCAGCGTCGGTCTCGGCGGTGCAGAGCACGTACGAGGAATTCCACGAAACCTCGACCGACGCATCCGGGTCGAAGCCCGCTCCGGTCGCGCTGACGACCTCGTTGAACGAGCCGTTGGCCTGACCCAAGGCAAGGCTGGCCGTGACATCGAAGCCCGCGACGGCGGTGTTCACCGAATCGTTGGCCGAGACCGTCTGGCTTCCCGAGGTGCTCGCCGGAACGGCGAAGGCGCAGGAAAAGCCGCCCGAGCTACTCGTTACCAACTGACCCGAGGTGCACGAACTGATTGGCGTTGAATTGTACACGAGGCTCACGTGAGCCGACGGAGTGAACCCGGAGCCAGTCGCCGTGGTCGAGATCCCTACCTTGCCCTGGGTGACGCTGAGACTCAGGAAAGGAGGTCCGATGGTGAAGGACGCGGGCAGAGCCGCATTCACGCTGTCGGAAGCGTTGACAAGATACGTTCCCGCCTTGAGCACCGGGGCCGGGAACGAACAACTCAGATCACCGAAAGAGTTGGAGCTCGCCGACCCGGGGGAGCAGGTGGAGATCGTCGTCGTCCCGAAGGTCAAGGTGAGGACCGCAGTCGGAGCGAACCCCGCCCCGGTGAGGGTGACGGCCGACCCGATGTCCCCGCTGGTCGGATGAAGAGCAACGGTCGGCCGGTCGATCGTGTAGAAGGCGCGGGCGCTGTTGATTGCGTCCGTCGCGTTCACCTGGTTGAATTTACCAGCAGGGTACGCGGGAACCGCAAACCTGCACGAGAAGTTGCCCCAGGTGTTGGCGACCAAGCTGGTTTCCGACGCACAGCTCGAAATCGTGGTTCCGTTGAACATTAGGGTGACCGCGTTGCTCGGTTTGAACCCAGAGCCATTCGCGGTTGAATTGCTCGTCACGAGCCCCGCGGTCGGGAAAAGAGTCAGCGTGGGGGAAAGTATCGTGAAGCCGGCGGTCCCGTGATTGACCTCATCGGTGACGTTCAGGTCGTAATAGCCCGCGCTGAGGGCCGGGACCTGGACGACGCAGTTAAAGCCGCCCGCAGGGCCCGATGAGCAAGAGGTCGGGAGAGCTCCCGAGTCCGAAGGGGTCCCATTGAAATAGAGCTTCAGTGCGGTATTATCCGTGAACCCCGACCCGGTTACCGTAACGTTGGAGCCGACGCGCCCGGATGATGGAGTCGGCGTTACGGTCGCAGGTGCTGCCGGGCGGGCGGAGGTGAACTCGGGTGCGTCACCCAAACTTCGCCCGTTCCCTATGGCGGGTTCCGTCAAGAAAGAGAGGGAGAACGTGGCGATCGTAGCCAGAGTCGCCACCAGGACGACCGAGACGAGTACCCAGGCCCCCGCTCGCCGTTCCCTCACCCTGGGTCCGCCGAAGGTGAAGCGGCCATGCCGCATCCTCCGCACGCCTTCCCCTGACGGGACCGGCCGACCCGGGACGGCCATGGGAAACGCCCAGCGCATCCTCCCGTAAAAATACATGCGAAGGGGTCCGCTCGCACGATAGGTCATAGCATATAGCCACCCCCCGTCCCCGGGAGATTACCGGGGGCCGATGGACGCGCGGCACGGATTCACGGAACCCTTATCGTTCCCGGCGAACGATTGCCGACCCTCAGGGTGACTGTTTGTCGCGCGAACGACATGGTCCCTCCCTGGACCGTGAGCAAGAGAATGCCTGCCACCGGCTCACCCGGGCCGGTTGCGACCCGCGGACCCTTCACCGTATTGTTTCGCATGCCACAGAGGCTTCCCGCTCGCCGGAGGCTGGCGCGGCGAGGTTAGCCCAACTCGCGTCGTTCACGAGACAGATCGGGGGGCGTGCGGCCCGTGACTACTTCCGTGCGATTCGGGAAACGAACGCGGTCGCGGAGCTGACCGACCCGAGGCTTCTGGCCTTCGCTCGCTCGGTGAGTCAGCACACGGCCGAATGGTACTTCTGGGCTCTTTGGGGCACTCGAGCGGTGCGGGAGCTCACGGACCCAAGGGTCCTCGAGGCCGTCGACTTCTTCCGGTCGATCGAAGGGCCGGCGACCGTGGAGTATTTCCTCGCGATTCGAGAGACCCGAGCGGCCGGGAAGCTGACCGACCCGAGGGTCATGAAATTCGCTCAAGCGATCGGGGGCGATGCCGCCGCCGAGTACTTTGGGTCCTTTTGGGAGACGAACGCCGTCGACACGCTCACGAGCGAGAGGGTGCTCTCGCTCGCCTCAATCCTAAAGGGCGATACGGCGAAGCAGTACTTCCTGGCGATTCGGGAGACCAAGGCGGTTGCGGAGCTCACCAACCCTCGGGTCCTCGGATTCGCGGACCTGCTCGGCAACCGAAATGCCGAGGAGTTTTTCCGTGCCGTTCGGACCACGCGGGCCGTCGCCGAGTTAACGAGCGATCGAGTTACCGTCTTCGCGGAGGTCATCGGCAAGGCATGCGCTCGCGAGTACTTCCGCGTCATCAGCAGCACGAAGAAGGTTCCCGAGCTCACGAGCGAGCGGCTCCTTCGCGCCTCCCCGGTGATCCGGGCGATCGGGAGCGACGCCGCCCTTGACTATTTCCTCGCCGTGGCCGCGACGGGCGTCGTGCCGACTCCCGAAGGGGCGACGGACGCACGGGTTTCCAAGTCGGCCGATACATCGGTGCCGGTGCTCACGCTCCTCGATCTTCCGAAGTACGGCCGGTACCAGCCCGTCGCGTTGCTCGGTGCGAGTGCGGTGTTCTGGTGGGGCGTGTGGCAGTCGAGCGCGGCCTCCCTCGGTTCCTCCCTCGGCCTGATCGGTCTCGCGGCCGCCGTGGGAGCCTGGGCAGCCCTCCTCTACGGGGTCCATCTGCTGAGCGGAGCGATCATCGACCGATCGAGCGAAGAGTTCGTCCGACGCCGCCGACGGTTGCTCAACGAACACGGAATCCGTTGGCATGATTGCCTGGACGGGGACCGTCAGTGTCCCCGGTGCTGGGACTCCGCGCACACGCATCGGGACGATCAGTTCGACTACGGTCGTTTCTGCCGATGCACGACCTGCTAGTCGGGTCCCCGCCACGTCGTGCACGCCAACGGCGTGAGCGTTCGTTCGCCACCGTGTTGGGGAGGCCCTAATCGCCGTACACGAGCTCTCCGTGGAGCTCTTGGTCGAGGCCCGTCACCTCGACTTCCTTCGGCACTCGGACCTCCATTACGTGGTCGATGCCCAAGAGGATCAGGTAGGTCACGGTGAAGGCATAGGCGGCGGCGAACGCGACGGCGGCCAGCTCCTTCCCGAAGAAGAGCGAGCCACCGAAGAACAGTCCGTTGGCTCCGCCGGCGTTGATCGCGAGGGAGGCGAACACGCCGAGAAGGCACATCCCGAGGATGCCGCCGACCCCGTGCACCCCCCAGACGTCGAGCGCGTCATCCCAGTGGCGTCGATTCTTGAACGCGATCGCGGAGTAGCAGACGATCCCCGCGGCGAGGCCGAACACCATCGCCGCCGTCGGGGAGACGTACCCCGCCGCCGGGGTGATGACCACCAGACCCGCGAGACCACCCGTGAGAAAGCCGATGAACTTCGGTTTCCCCTCGATCGCCCAGTCCATCATCATCCAGACGAAGCTCGCGATTCCCCCGGCGATCGCCGTGTTGAGGAATGCCACCACCGCCACCGAGTCCACCGCGAACGCGTTCCCGGCCGTGAACCCGAACCATCCGAACCACAGGATTGCCATTCCGATACCGGCCATGTAGAGGTTCTGCGGCTTGTCCCGGACGTAGCGGCTGCCGAGGTAGAGGACCGTCGCGAGGGCGCTCATCCCGGCGATTTCGTGGACTACGATCCCCCCCCCGAAATCGAGCACGCCCCACTGCTCGAGGAGGCCGCCGCCCCACACCATGTGGGCAATCGGGTAGTAGACGAACAGCTGCCAGCAGACCAGGAACACGACGTAGGCGCTGAACTTGACGCGGTTCGTGAAGGCTCCCGTGATCAGGGGGGGCGTGATGATCACGACCATCATCTCGTAGGCGAGAAAGATGTAGAGCGGGATCCCCGGGCTCACCGGCGAGGGTGTTCCGGCGCCGATGTTCAGGAGAAAAGCCTCATGGAGGTTCCCGATCACGCCGTACACGTTACCACTGAAACACAGCGAGTAACCGACGGTGACCCAGAGGAGCGTCGTCACCCCGAGGGCGGCGAAGCTCTGCATCATGATTGAGATCGAGTTCTTCTGTCCGACCAGACCCGCGTAGAAGAACGCGAGACCCGGGGTCATGAACATCACGAGGACGGTCGCGATCAGCATGAACAGGGTGCTGGTCGAATTGAAGACCGCCATGCGAACCGACCTGCCGGATGAACCCCGGCCCCGACCCCGGGGGGGTCCTCGGGCCGTCTTCCGCCGGGACGGCGCCGTTTCAGAGCTTCATCTTTGTGTGTGCCCGGCATGACGCTACGATTTGGGGGGTCGACCGGAAGGACGATCTCCTAGAGCGCTTTCCCGGCGGCCCTAGGGGAGCCCGGACGCGGTCGCCGGCCGGGGCTCGGTCGGCTGACCGAGCCGTTCAGCGAACCATCTGCCTAGCTCGCGTGGACCCACTCCGGCGAATCTTGGCGCAGGCCGCCCGGGTCCCCCGGGCGGGCCGCTCGCGACGTTCGAGACAACTCACCGGGATGACCCTCAAGGGTCGGTCGTGAGGGCGGGGTCGGGGCACGTCTCATATCGAAGCTCTTCCTGCCCCTGCCAATGGCGGGTACGACGGTTGCCTCCCCCGACCGGCCCCTGGTGAGCCGCGTCAAGATTGACCTTACGGATGAAGCGCGTCGGTTCTCCCGCCAGAGGGTTCGCGTGGTCGCCGTCGGAGTCATTCTTGGCTGTGTGTTCATGGTCGTTGGCGGCTTCGAGGTCGGTGTGCTGTACGCTGGGGGACCGACGGTGGATTATGCCATCGCGTTGCTCCTGATCGTCCTCGGGGTGGCGGTGGCCTACGTGAGCCTGCGCTCCGGCTTGATCAACCCCGTTACGGAGATCCGGGGCAACGCTGCGGGGATCACCTTCGAGCGCCGGTGGGGGCGGTCGCTCACTTGGAACTGGAAGGATGCGGCCTTTCGACTCGACATCGACGACCGGAGCGCCGACCCTACCGCCGACGAGAATGCCCGGGGGCAGCTCTTCTTTGAGGGCCCCACGAACATCTACGGGAACCTGACCCCGGCCTCGCTGGACCCTTTACTCGACACCGCTCGCACCTACGGGGCTGTTGTCTCGGCGAAACAGCTGGAGCAACGGGAGCGGGGCGGAATCCGTTTGGTGCGACGCATCCGAGTCCGGCCCCCACCGGCTCACTGAGTGCTACGCTCCCGGTTGCCGCCGACAGCGAGCCCCATGGCACCGTTCCCGGCCACCAGAAACTGCCGAGTCCACCGGGAGGCTTTTCTTAAGGGGCCTGTTGCTTTCGTGGACGTCGAACGAATCGATGTTGGCCTACCCTCTCGGCGGAGCGCAACCGAAGCAACACCCGCCATGGACCCGGATCCGCTCGGCGTTGCTGCGGGCGAACCGTGGGTTTCGTGATGATACGTTCACCCCCGGCCTGCCGAATGTCAAGAAACCCAAGTACGCGGATCCCCCGCTCGTGGGACCTGCCTTCGGGCGACTCTGGGAGGTTACCTACCAGCGACCCGCCACTTTTTCGCCGGACCAGGTTCTCAATCTGGTGACCGCGATTCGGTGGGACGATCCGGAGCGGATGATCCTCTACGAGACCCCTTGGCTCTATCTCGGGGGACGGCCCCGTATCTTCAGCCGACTGAGCCCGGACCTCGAACGCATCATCGAAAAGCAAAAGAGAGCCGAACGGAGCCTCGCCGGCTTCAAGACCGGGGACCCCGCGTTCGACCGTCGGTGGGCGTTCTACGTGTATCGCTCCAGCCCCGCGGAAGTGCTCCGCGACCCCGCTCGGCGTCGCTGGTTGGAGGGGCTCGCCGACCTCCGACCGAGCCGGCGGGACGAGATGCCGACCATCGCGTCCCTCGGGACGTCCGTCGGTCTCGGCGTCGTGGTCAACGACTCGGATGAAACGGTGCGTCAAATGAGCACTCTGGTTGAGTCGTTCAGCCGGCTGCTCGACGCGATCGAGCAGTCCACCGGCAACCTGGCGGCAAGCCAGGTCGCTCTCACGATGGACCTTTTGCCCGACGGCACGGGCTACCTCTCCCCGACGCTCCGGTTCCGCTGTGCCTCGTGCGGGGAGGAGACGCATCCGCGATTCGTCCCGGATTTTCACACGGAGATTTGCAACCGGTGCCGTAAGGGGCTCTACAACTCCTGGTGAGCGGACGCCCTCGTTACCCCGCCACCCCTAGGAACCGGGCTCGCGCTAGGACATCGCACGAGCCCGGCGGGGGGCTACCGGGGAGTCGCGACCCGACTATGGACTGGGTTCGGCGGGCACCTCGGCGACCGCCGGAATTTGATCGACCGTCTTGTCCGCGTCGGGCCGGGCCAGGAGCTGCTCGACCTCTTCGAGATCCTTCGTCCGGTAACCGCTGTAGACGGCCCAGACGTAGATCACGGCCGCGAAGATGAGGAAGATCGGAGTGTCCCACGGGGTCGGGATGTATCCCTTCGAGGTCCACAGGAGTCCGCCGACAGCGTTCCACGAGTTGTACACCGTGAAGAAATTGATCAGGTACAGGCCGAACAGCAGGGCAATCGGCCAGAAGCCGACCCGGATCGCCTTCTTGCCGTCGGGGTTCATCATGGTGTACGCGATGAAGATCGGCACGATCACTGCGAGCAGCAGCGCGACGTAGTAGATCGCGAACGTGTTGAACAGATAGCCGTTCGACACCGGTGGCTCGACCGGCGATAGCGAAACCACGTCATTGATGTAGAGGGCGAAGTACGCCCAGCTCGTGATGATCGCGATCAGGATCAGCTGAACGATGCCGATCACTACCGAGGCACCGGACTTGATTCCCATGTTCCGCGGGGCGTACCACAGGAAGAAGATCGGCAGGACTAGGCAGATCACCGACATGACGTAGAACAGCCCGCCGAACGCGGTCCAGTAGATCACGAAGGCGCCGCCGATGAACGCGACGGCCCCGATCCAGAACGCTGCCGGGAGCCGGAACGGACGGCGGATGTTCGGCGCGTGCCGCCGCAGCGCGAGCAGGGTCGGCCCGCCCATGATCAGCGAGACCGCGAAGGCGTCCGTCACGAACCCGGCGAACAGGAACCAGGACGGGAACGGCGCGATGAAAATCCCTCCGACGATGGTGGTCACGACGAGTGCGACCCACGGAATACGAGTACGGTGCTCGATGCGGAGCAGGGGCTTCGGGAAGAAGCCGTCCGCGCCCACGCCGTACACCGCCCGCGTGGCCTCACCGAGGAAGACCCATCCCGTTCCCGCGGGCGAAATCACAGCGTCCGCGAGGAGGAACGAGGCGAAACCTCCGAGGAGCGCCGGGCCGGCCTCCTTCATGACATTGTAGAAGGGCGCGGTGTGGAGCGGACCCGAGGCCAGGCCGGCCCAGTTGCCCGGCGCGATGCCCGCGGCAGTCCAGTTGATCGCGCCGAGGAACACCACCTGGAGTAACACATAGAGAATGACGGCGGCCGTGATCGAGAGCACGATCGCCCTCGGCGCGTCACGTTGCGGATTCTTCGCCTCGCCCGAGAACTGGGCGGCACCGCGGAACCCGAGGTAAGCGAACCCGATACCGGCCGTCGGAATGGAGGTGAAGATGCCCGGCCAACCGAACGGGGCGAAACCGCCCACCGTCATGTTGCTCGAGTGGTAGACGGTGAACAGGAAGATGATGGTCAGGGACGGAATGATGAACTTCCACCAGGTCACCACCGTGTTGAAGGCGCCGAGGAATCGCACCCCGACGTAGTTGAGGACGAAGAACCCGACCAGAAGGAACGCGGCGATGATGACTCCCTGGCCCGTGAGCAGGCCGTTCGAGGCCACCGCGTTCGGGAGGAGGTTCGGCGGGTTCGAAGCACAGTAGGTGATGACCGCCTCGGCCTCGATGGCGGGAACGGTAATGGACCCGAGAATGTACGCTGAAGCATTGATATATCCGGTGAGGGCGCCGTGCGAATATAGCGGGCCACGCACCAGTTGCCCTGTCTTGTGCAGGGACGACGCGACCTCCGCGAAGCAGAGGCCGATCGCCATCATGAAAATCCCGCAGATGATCCACGCGACAATCGAGGCGGGACCGGCGAGCTCCCCCGCGAACGATACCGCGAACAGCCACCCCGACCCGACGACCCCTCCGAAGGAGATCATGAAGAGGTCTTGGAACGAAAGAGCTCTCCGGAGTTTACGGTCGGACTCGTCCGCTAGAAGAACTTGGTCTTCCCGTCCTTGTGCTGCCATAACTCACTGACCCACGAGGAGTCTTGTCACGGCGTATCACGGCCCGGTATTAAAAACGCGCGAATCTCTTCGAGATGGGAACGGTGGGGACGCGGCGGCCGCCTCGGGAGGGCCGGCGCCGCTGGAATGATATCCCACCTCAGCGTCAACCCTGAGTTGCGACTAAGCATGCCTTCCGAGTCCGTACGTCATTCCTCGGCTCGGAAAGTCGATTTGGCTCTCGAATCTCACGGCCTCGTAGGCCGCGTGCGAGAACTGCCCGCCTCAACCCGGACAGCGGCGGATGCAGCGGCCGCGCTCGGTTGCGAGGTGCGCCAGATCGTGAAATCACTGCTCTTCCGACGGGAGCCTTCGGGGAACCCCGTCCTTGCCCTCGTCGCGGGCGACCACCGACTCGACGAAGATTGGGTGTTCCGTCAGACCGGCGAGCGGTGGACCCGCGAGGACCCCGAGCGGGTGCGTGCGACGGCCGGTTTCGCCATTGGTGGAGTGCCGCCGATTGGGCATCCGACGCCGCTGCCGACCGTCATCGATTACGACCTCCTCGAACAACGGGAAGTCTGGGCCGCCGCCGGGCATCCGAACGCCGTCTGCCGGATCACCTCCACCGAACTCCTGCGCGTCACGCGAGGCCGTCCGATGGCGGTCGTTCCGCTCGCCGGCGGCACGGGGGGGCATGACTCGTGGATCACCTTCGACTGCTACGGGACCATCATCGACTGGCGGAGCTCGCTCATTGCGGGGCTGGGACGTCTATTGGGTTCGGTTTCCGAGGCCGACGGGGTACATTTCTTCCAAGCCTACCTCGAGGAGGAGCGCCTCCTCGAGGCGGGGACGTATCGGCCGTACCGCGAGATTCTGCCCGCGGCGGTTCGGCGTGCGGCCCACCGTCTCGGCGTTTCGGTCGGAGCTTCGGGACCCGATGAGCTCCCCGGGACGATTCCCGAGTGGCCGACCTTTCCCGACTCGAAGGATGCCTTGGACAACCTTCGAGCGACCGGTTGGAAGGTCGCGATCTTATCGAACATCGACCGTGAGCTCCTCGACCAGACGCTCCGTGCGCACGACCTCAAGGTCGACCTGACCGTGACCGCGGAGGACGTCCGTTCGTACAAGCCCGATTTGGCGCACTGGATACGTTTTCTGAAGACGACGGGCAGCGCCCCGGAGCAGGGATGGCATGTGTCCGCCGGGTACGAATACGACATTCCACCTGCATCGCTGTTGGGGTTTTCGACCGCTTACATTGCGCGCTACGGGCCCCCGCCTGCAACGGTCGAGGGACTTACGGTCCACCCGGACCTCGCAGATTTCGTCCGGCGCGTGAACGTGGGACCTCCGCCCCGCTCGGGACGGGCCGGCCCCGGCCGACCGTAAAAGGTGGTCGCCCCCCTCCTGCACACGGGGAACGGGATTCTTTTTTCTGAGGGGACTCAGATATACTGCAAGGATGCCCGGCGCCGGGGAACGGTGCCGGTGGGAGAGGCGGCTCGTTCGCCTCGACCTCCGACACCCGTGGACCACTGCGATGGCCACGACCGATTACCGTCAAACCGTGGTCATCCAGTTGACCCGGGATGGAGTCACCGGGATTGGGGAAGGAGTTCCCATCTCTCGGTACCAGGAAAGCCCGCATGCGGCCCTTCAAGCGATTGACGCGATTCACACCTGGCTTGAAGGTGTCGACCCCTGGCAGTTCCGCAAGGTAATGGCCGGCGTCGCCGAGCGGATGCCGGGGCAGTTCGCCGCGAAGGCGGCGCTCGACACCGCCATGTACGATTGGGTCGGCAAGCAGGTCCAAGCCCCAGTATACCGTCTATTAGGACTTGACCCCCAAGACACGCCCGTGACCAGTTTCTCCATCGGCGTCGATGAGCCCGGGCCCACCCGACAGAAGGTCATGGAGGCCGAAGCCTTCCCGATCCTCAAGCTCAAGATGGGCCTCACGAGCGACGAAATGACGATGGCCGCGGTGCGTGACGTCACCCAGAAGCGGCTCCGGGTCGACGCCAACGAAGGATGGAAGACACGCGATCTCGCGCTCCAGAAGCTGCGCTGGCTCGAGGGTCACGGGGTGGAATTCGTCGAACAGCCCATGCCCGCGGAGATGATCGAGGAGACTCGCTGGGTGCGCGCCCGGGTCAACCTTCCGATCTTCGCGGATGAGGCGGCGGTCAGCGCCGAGTCGATTCCAAAGCTCGTCGGGGTCTACGACGGCGTGAACATCAGCATCGACAAGTGCGGCGGGATTCAGGAGGCGCTACGCATGATCCATGTCGCGAAGGCCCTCGGTCTCAAGACGATGTTAGGTTGCATGGTGGCGACCTCGGTGAACATCACGGCCGCCGCGCACCTTTCGCCGCTCGTCGATTATGCCGACCTCGATGGAAACCTTCTCGTAACGAACGACCCTTACCGCGGGGTCACCGTCGACCACGGGAAACTCGTTCTTCCCAAAGGCCCGGGGTTCGGAGTCACGCCGGCGTGATTCGATGGCCATGGTCGAATAGGCGCAGGATTCGTGACCCACCCCTCCGGGTCGCGCCTTTCGAAAACCCGTTAGAGTAGGGCGGGGTTGAAGGGTCGATGACGGAAGCCGCGGAGCATGCGGAGCCTGAAGCCATGCTCGCGGGGGAACATCCCGCGCGTGCAGCGAAGCGGCCAGCCCCGAACCGTCCCGTCGGCCCCGATTGGGTCGACTGGTGCGACGCGGACCGGTAAGCCGCCGCGCGGTCGGAGCAATCTCCGCTAGCCGGCGGTTTCCCCCTCGGCGAACGTGAGACGGCTGTTGCCGAGGAATCCGACCACCGACCCTGCGATGATTCCGAAGCCTTGGCCGAAGAGGGGGGGAATGATCGTCTCGGTCGCGAGTAGGACCACCTCGTTCACCGCGAGCGAGCCCAGGGAGACACCGAAGTAGAGGCCCAGTCGACGCGTCGGGGAGTGCCGGTGGCCTACCTCGGTCCGAAAGGTCCAGAGGCTGTTGAGCGCGAAGTTCCACAGGGTGGCCACGGCAAAGGCGACCGCGCTCCCGATGAAGTAGAGCACCGGATTCGCGGCGGTCTTCGAGGCGAAGTGAAGGAGGCTCGAATAGAAATTGGAAAGCGGGGTCTTCGATATCGAATCCACCGTAAGGACGAACACCGCGAGATTGACCACGACTCCCGTAAGTCCGACGATCAAGAACTTGCCGTAGGTCACGATCCCCAGAGGCCGGTCGACAGGTCGAACCGCCTCATCTAAGGGCTGCGGTGTGAGCATTTCCTACCGGCCCGCCTCCACGAGGGCACCGGCCGGGGCCCCGCACATCCGATGGCGATATAGTAACACCGGTCGAAGGCGGACGCGGAGCTAGCTCGCTCGGACCCTCTCGCGTCGCGGGACGCCGGAGCCCGAATTCCCCCTGCGACTACCGGTACGTCCGGCCGGGGCGCTAAATTCAAGAGCTACAAGTCCCCACAAGGTTCGGGTCGCTCGGGTCGGTTCCATGGAGGATGCTTGCTACATTTGTCACCGTACTCGAACCGATGTCGACCGACTCAACGAGGAGATCCGGACCCGGGTCTATCTCGAGTATTTTACGAACACACGGAATCAGGTGGACCACGAGCGGCGTCGGATCGTCTTCTTGCAGCGGCTCAAGGACGAGGAGAGCAGCGACCCTCACTTCCGTATCAATGCCGGCCAGGTGTTCGGCGACCCTCCCGCCTACGAGAAGCTGATGCCTTGGATCGACCGACTCATCGAAATCGCGCACGCCCGCGGGGGTACCGCCGTCGAAAAGCGCACGATCGGCGAACTGGTCGACCATCTGCTGGCCGAGGAGAAGCAAATCGCCTCCGCGCTCGAACAGGGACTCGACCAGCTCCGAGGTCGAATCGCGACCAACGGCAAGTTGCCCATCTCGCTGGACGAAGTGAAGCTCACGGTGCCCGCGGAATGGTCGATGGACGGTTCGCCCGCGAAGTGGCAGGCGAGCCAACCCAGCGACATCGAGCCCTTGCACCCCATTCCCGGCGACTCCCGATCGTCGGTGGAGGTCACTGTCCACCTCTGTACTATCTGCCGTCAGCTTACGAAGGCTCTTTGAGCCACGGACGTAAGGACACCTCAAGCGTCCAGCACCTCCGTGGGCCGGTCCCCCCGTCGAGCCGGGTCCCGCGAACGACCGCGCCGTAGCCTCCCTCTTCTCAGGGCAATTTCAGACAACCTTCTTATCCTGAGACGGCAACCCCCGTCGGGCCCGCGAGCTGCGGTGGGCTGGCGGCCGTGGAGAAGTGAGCTGTGACAGTTTGTATCCCCGCGACAGGAGCCCTGTGCAACCCTGGCGACATCGCCTGGGTGACCGCGGCGACCGCGCTCGTCATGATCATGACCCCGGGACTGGGGTTCTTCTACGGAGGGCTCGTCCGACGCAAGAACCTCGTGTCCACGATCGTCCAGTGCATGGCGATCTTCGCGGTCGTGAGTCTCGCCTGGGCGATCTGGGGCTACACGATGGCGTTCGGGCCTTCCGTCCTGGGGGGTTTTATCGGCAACTTCCAGTACTTCGGCCTCAACGGCGTCGGGTCGGCGGCCAACACCGCCTACTCCTCGACGATCCTGGCCCTCCTGTACTTTGCCTTCCAGCTCAAGTTCGCCGCGATCACCCCGGCGCTCATCATCGGGGCGTTCGCGGGCCGTATCCGCTTCAAGCCGCTCCTGATCTTCATTCTCGCCTGGGTGACGTTCATCTACTTCCCGGTGGCCCACTGGATCTGGGGCGACGGAGGTTGGTTGAAGGTCATGGGCGTCGAGGATTTCGCGGGCGGCATGGTCGTGCACACGACGGCCGGCGTGAGCGCCCTCGCCGCGGCCCTCGTGATCGGGCAGGGGATGGACTTCGGCAAGGAGAGCCGCCCCAACAACGTGCCGTACGTCATCCTGGGCACGGCGATCCTCTGGTTCGGTTGGTTCGGGTTCAACGCGGGCAGCTCGCTCGCGGCGGACGGTATCGCCGTGAACGCGCTCGTGGTCACCAACCTTGCCGCGGCTGCCGCCGGGACGAGCTGGATGCTGATGGATTGGATCTTCAAAGGCAAGCCGTCCGCCGTCGGTATGTGCGTCGGCTTTGTCTGCGGGCTCGCCGCGGTGACTCCGGCCTCCGGGTACGTCGGGCCCCAGTTCTCGCTGGTGATCGGGATCGTCGCGGGCGTGGGTTGCAACCTCGTGGCCGGCTGGCGGGCCCGTTCCAAGCTCGACGACTCGCTCGACGTCTTTGCCTGCCATGGGGTCGGCGGGATGTGGGGCACGGTGGCCACCGGCCTCTTTGCCTCGGTCGCGATCAACGCGGCCGGCCAGAACGGACTCGTCTACGGCAACGTTCACTTCGCGCTGCTGCAGATGTTCGCGGTCGCGGTGGTCGCCACCTACGCGTTCTTCGGCTCGTACCTCATTCTGAAGATCATCAACTTTTTCTCGCCCCTGCGGACGAGCACGGACGAGGAAAAGGCGGGTCTCGACGAGGTTCACTTCGGCGAGGAAGCTTACTACCCGGTCTCGGAGTAGTCGAGGCCAGGTTCCTCGCGTCGTTCCGGTCCCCAATCCCGCTCGGGAGCGAGCGGGCCACCGGTACGGAAGGCGGGGCTGGGGGGCCCCTCGCTCAGAGCGGCACCGTACCGTGGATCGAAGAACCACTCGCCTCTCCCACGACGGCGAGCCCATACCCCTTCCCGGCGATCTCGGGGTCGACGACCACGACCAACGAGGTCGCGTTCGCGATCGGCAGGTTCACGGGGCCGTGGTCGACCGACGTCCATCCCTGGTCGAACGTGTAACTGAGCTCGATGGTCCCGTTCGGGGAGGTTAGGACGACGTACCACGAGATGAGGCCGCCGCCGCTCGGCGGGTCGCCCGCGCACAGGCTCGTGGAACTCACGTTCGCGCTAACACCGTTATCCGTAACGATGTCGCCATCGAACAATTCGTAGACGCGGGGGCTCACCTCGTTGGTCGTCACCGGGGAGGTCGAGCTCGCCCAGACGACCCGCTCGGTAAAGGCAGTGCCGCCGTTACCGCAGGTAACCTGCCCGACGACCGGGCTCGTGAAATTGACCGTGATCGGGGGGCCGGGCGTCGGCGGACCGGGGCCGGAGGACGGTACGAAAGGGCGGGCGGAAACGATCGCATAGATTCCGAGGACGATGATCGCCACCACCAGCATCTGACCGATGAGTTCCCGACGCCGCCCGCGACGTTGGACCTCGTGCTCCCGGAACGAACGCGCCCGGCCCTCGGATGAGCCCGGGGGCGCGGGCTCGCCAGCGCGCGTCGAGGGCGGTCGCGGTACGGCTGCGGGCGCGGTGAGCCCGTTTTCGTTAGACGGAGTCGGGGAGGTCGATTGCTCCGGGCCGGTCATACTCCGGAAGCGCTCTTAGGCATCAGCTCGAGGTACGCCTCCTCGAGCACGAGTGTGCTGTTGGCAAACTGTGTCACGGGTCCTGCCTGCTGGCACAGGGCCAGTAGGCGGACCCTCGCGTCATCGCTTCCGTCGAATCGAACCCGCCATCGTCGCTCGGAGAGGAGAATGACCTCGGAGGCGACCCCCCGCAGGAGCGTCATCGGGTCCGCGCGAACGGCGTGCTCGAACTCCACGTCGACCGTTCGGGGCCGGATCCGTTCGGCGACCTGGTCGGCCCGGTCCTCGAGGAGCACCCGGCCCTGGTGCAGGAAGATCAGCCGGTCACAGACCTCCGTCACCTCCAGCATCTGGTGGGAGCTCATCAGAATGAGATGGTCGCGCTTCAACCCGTTCAGAAGCTGCCGGACGAGGACCCGCTCGGCCGGGTCGAGGCCGCTCGTCGGCTCGTCGAGCAGGAGCACCGTCGGGTCCCCCATCAACGTCGAGGCGAGCGCGACGCGCTGGCGCTGCCCCTTCGACAACCATCCGACGCGGCGGCCTAGGGGCGGCAGGTCGAGGAGTTCATGGCACCGGTCGATTTCCCGGTCAACCTCGTCGCGGGACAGACCCCGAACCCGTCCGACGGCATCGAGCGCTTCGTGGACGTTCAGGGTGGGATAGGGTTCCGGCGTCTCGATGAGGGCGCCAACGTCCCACAGCGCCGCTTTCCGGCGCTCCATCGGGTCGATGCCGTTGACGTACGCGCGTCCGGCCGACGGGCGGAGAAGACCCACGAGCAGTTTGAGGGTGGTCGTCTTGCCGGCTCCGTTCGGCCCCAGGTATCCGATCGCGCCGGACCCTTCATACCGGAACGAGACGTCCTTGAGAGCCGGCGGCCCCGACGCGAACTGTTTGGAAAGCGCCGCGACTTCGAGCGAGCCCATGGTCACCCCGTCGACTCCTTTCGCTGGTAGAGGAAAGCGCTGAGCGGTAGGAACACCGCGATGTACGCCGCCATGATCTCGAGGCCCTCAATCACGGTCGCCGACCAGATGTAGTAATACTGGTCTTCCCCGACGGGAATGGTCTGGACGTGGACGAAATCGGTGTCCAGGATTGCGGCCATCGCACCTCCTGCGTAGGTGAGGGAGAACCAAGGCTCAATCTGCGCGAGCTCGACGACTTGCTCGAGCGTGGTGAACGCAACGTAAAGGGCGACCAGCGTGAACAGCACCCCCGCCGCCGGCGTCCGAATGAACGAGCTCACGCAGAAGGCCACGCTCAGCGCGGCGAGGGAAAACACCGCGGCGACCCCGAGCGACTCGAAGAGCAACAGCCAGGGGACGGCGCGAAGACCGAAGAAGTAGGAGGCGCCGACCGCCCCGAACGCGTAGGTCGTTCCGACGACGGCAATCGTCACCAGCGTGGCGGCGGCGTACCGGCCCGCCAACAGCACCGGTCGGCGTATCGGCAGCACGAGCATGTAGTATCCCGCACCCGTCGAGAAATCGACGCTGAGGGCATCCCCGCCGAACAGGGCTGCGGCGAGCACCACCCAGAGACCCGTGTAGACGAGGTAATTGCTCAGGTATTCCGAGCTCCGATAGAGCTGCTGAAACTGGACCGTGGCGACCCCCGCGTCCAGCTGGAAGGCGAGGGTCAACGACGAAACGAAGACCGCGAACGCGAACAGCCCGTAGAAACGGTTGGTCCGCAGGTAGTGCCCCAGCTGATGGAAGGTGATGATCCGCCATTGCTCAAAGTCGGAGACGCGACGGCGCTGCGCCGGCCGGGTCGCCGTGGAGGCGGCCGGTCCTGAAACAGCTTCCGTCATCCTCCCCGACCCCTTGAATACCGGGTGCTCGTCCCCCTGGGTTGTCGCACGGATAGGTAGACGGCGGACGTGGTGCTCTCCCGATACCGGTGAGAAAACAGCCCCGGACACGAGCTTAAACCTTTCTTGGCACGCATCTCGGGCCGGACGGCCCGGCCGGCGGTCGGGACCCGCGCTCGGCCGGTCCCACGAAGGGGTTATCTGGGCCGGACGACGTTTTTTTCGTTGGCCATTGTCCGGAGGACGCGATGAGCGTACAGTCTGGGGTAGCGCTCGTGGTGGTGGTTCTCGCGGTCGCCGGAGTTCTGGTTCCGGCGAGCCCCGGGGCCGGTGCGGCACCTATGGTTCCTGCCTCGGGACCCCCCGTCGGGTGGATCAACATCTCGGCGTCCGGAAATTATGGCTACACGCCACCGTATTTCCAACAGGAACCCACCAACGCCACGATTACGGTGCGGTTCACCGACGGGTCGGACCTCGCCCATACGTTCACGATCATCAACAAAGAAGGTTGGGTCGTCCCGACCAGCTATTCGCCGGCGCAGATCGACACCCTCGCCTACGGAACTCCTTCGTCCAATCTCGATAACGCGAATGTGAGCGGGCCGGGGGTTGTCAACGTGACCACGTTCACCTCTCCGGGCCCCGGCTGGTACGAGTTTGTCTGCACGGTGTCGGGACACTTCCAGCTCGGCATGTACGGGTTCATCGCGTTCGGCATGAACCTCCCCTCCAATCTCACAGGCTCCGGCCGCACCGGGGTGGGTGGGCATCTGACCTTCAACGTAGTGGACGCGGGGATCGTCGTCGTTCTGATCGCGATCATTGCGGGCGGCTACCTCTACATTCAGCGCCGTCGTCAGCGCGCACGGTTCCCGCCGTAGTCCGTCGTCCGGTCGCGCCCATCGATCGGCGCGGCAGAGTTGCCCGCCCGCGGGGCGTCAACCCCAAGTGGTCCGGAAACGCTCCCCGGGGGATGGGTGCTCCGACCGACGCGACTCTCCTCGGTTCCGAGCAGGACACGCTCGAACGAGCGGACCTCTCCTCGTGGTTCAATCCGTTCCTCGCGTACTTCGTGCGCGATACCCGTCGCTCGGGCGGGCAGGTCCAACTGCTGCGCCTTGGGAATGAACTGCGAGGCATCGTTCTCGCCGACCCTGCCGAACGCGTAGCCACGGTCTTCACCCGCTCCGCCGAGGTCGCGGCGGTGGCGGTGGGCGACCGCGGGGCGCTCGGCATGTTCGCGGAATTCCCGGTGGAGCCGGACGCGGAACCGTTTGACATCTTTCAGCGAGACCTGGGCGAGGAGACCGCCATGTTCCGATTCACGCACCCGGTGCGAGCGATCGTCCCGGAGGACCTTCCCTCGGTTCGGGGGTTGATGCGCGAGGTCTACCGGCTCGTGAACGACCGATGGTTTGACGGTCTACCGAACCGTTTCGAGAGCGGCTTCGTCGCCGAGGTCGAGGGCCGACTCGCCGGCGCGGGCTGGGTCACTCAGGTCGGACCCCACGCGCGGCTCCACTCTCTGACAGTGCGGGTCCCGTTCCGGCGGATGGGCGTCGGTTCCGACCTGCTCCGGGCGCGCCTTTGGTGGGTCCAGCGGAACGGTGCCCGCACGGTGCTCTCGGAGATCGCCCGCGGGAACACGGACTCCCAGGGGGTCGCCGAACGGGGCGGGATGCGGCGGGTTGGGACGATCTACTTCCACCGGCCGCGCTGAGACGACCGACCCGTTCTTAGGTCCGCGTCGCCCCGCAGAACGGGCACGTCTCGGCGGTCGCGTCGATGAGCGACCCGCAGTACCGACAAGTCACCTTAACGGTCTCCTTGATGATGATCTGCTGCACCGGAGGCTGGCCGGTGGCAGTGAGGTTGACCGGCGGAGGTGGCGGCCCCGTGGGCGACGGTGCCATGGGGACCCAGCCCGTGGGCGAGTGTCTGGGAAGTCGCCGGCGTCGTCGGCTCGCGAGGACCGCGATCACCACCACCACGAGGATGACCACGGCCACGACCGCGCCGACGAGCGCGTAGAGGAGGACGTTCGAGGGTTGGCTCCCGGTCCCCGGCACCGAGACGCTTCCGGTCCCGGGCGTGAGCGAATAGCTCGTCGCGGTCACGGTCAGGGTGTCGGTGAGGGTGAAGCCGTCCCCGGCTCCATCCGTGTCCTGCTCGGTATAGAGGTAACCGATGATGTAGCCGGTCGTCGGGTCGAAGTACGACTTCCAATTGTACTGCGCCGAGAAGACCCCATAGGCGTCGTTCCGCTCGTACGAGCCGTTCCCCTCGGTGAAGACCGCGTCGACGTGGCCGCCCGCCGCGGTCCCCAGGTCGTAGTCGAACGACGTCGAAACGACCTGCATCGGCGAGTTCAGGAGGGAGAAGGTCGCCCCGACGGGCAGCGAGTTGTCGATGTAGAACCAGACGGTCGGTTTCACGTAGCCGGTCTGGTTGTCGGTCCCGTTCACGTAGAGGAAGGTCTGCGGCGAGAAGACGAAGACGCCCGAGGAGGTCCAGCTCTCGCTCTGACCCTCGCTGTTCTGGTAGTGGTCGACGTTGTAGTAGTAGGCCTGGTCGGTCCCGTTGGGGAGCACCGAGGTCACACCGAGCGAGCCGTTGATCACCGTGGATTCGGTGTAACCGGAGTAATTTCCCAGGCCGTTGCTGACGGAAATCGTCTCGTCGTACGCGAACCGGTCGTGGGCGGCGGGGACGTAGTGCGCCGGGCTCACGGAGGCCGCAGGGGCGAGCAGGAGGAGCGCCAAGGCGAGGACGAGCGCGTGCCCGGTCAACCGACGAACCCTCCCCCACCGCCCCCGAATCCGTGGATGTGACCGGGGTGAACCCCGCTGATGCCGCTGTAGGTGGAGTAGTACGCGTTGTGGGCCACGATGATCGGCACGAAGTAGAAGTGCGGCCCGTACATGCCCGTTCTCATCGGCGGCGCCGAGGGCCGGACCGCCGCGGTCGCGTCGAGCGGGCGGAGTAGGTCATCCCGGATGCCGTGCAGCATCCGCACCGCAAGGCAGATCAGCTCCGGTTGTCCGAGCCCGGCCGCCCTACGCCCGATGATGTCGTACGCTTGACCGAGGAGGTTGAGGGTCTCGTTCGCCTCGAGCGTGCCGAGCGAGGCAAGGACGGAGGCCGCGACCAAGGGATACTCGAGGTACGTCGAGAGCCCTTTGGCGAGAATTCCCAACTTCGTGCCGACCCCCTCCGCCGGCAGCTCGGAGACCGCGAGGTACGCTGAGGCGAGCTCGACATCCTCGGACGGCTGGTACCCCCAGCCCGAGAACATCGAGCGCAGCGACTGGAACTTCCCGGCGAGCTCTTCCACCGGCACGTTCACGATCGAGAGCAGCGCGGCGGACTCGTAGGAACGCGTCAGGCCGAGATACGACGAGAGATTCGAGGTCGCGAGGGTGCCATCGGCTCGTTGACCCACCCAGAGGATGGAGGCCACGCCGAGGGAGGATTCTCCGGGGATGTTGAGGCCCCGGAGCTGCGAAAGGAGAGAGCCCAGCGCTTGGACCGAGGGCTCGACCGGGTCACCCTTGGAGACGAGAATCTCGGCGGACATGAGCCGGTTCTCCACGTTGCTCGAGAGCCCGCTAAGCGCGTCGTACGCCTCGACGAAGGTCGGCACCCCCTGCGTTGGGTCGGGCTGGGCTTTCCCGAGCCCGACCGCGATGCCCCAGAGCTGGGTCGGGTCGGCATTCGCGATCTGCGTCGACATCCGGGGGTAATAGCCGGCGGCGCTGGTCGCGAGGTCGTTCATCTCCTGCTGGACTTGGTGCGCCTGGTTCCAGTAGGCGGTAAAGTCGGAGTCACCCGCCCGGTACAGCGCGAGGCCGAGGTTGCGGGTCTCGACCACGCCGAGCGCGGTGAACCCGATGTACCCGCTCCCGCAGGGCGTGAGCGTGTCCCGGAGCGATCGTTGGGCGACCAGTTCCGCGAAGTCCTGTTGCTTCTTCGCGAGGTCCTCGTCCAGCGAACGAAGGCGCGCCTCGTCCTGCTGCTCTTTCTGTACCTCACCCGACTGCTTCTCCTTCGACTCGAAGTGGAACAGCACGGAGTGGGTGCGACGCTCCTCGTTCTGCACGTCGAGCGTGAGGCCGACCCGTTGCGCCGTCTCTTGGTCGAGGGCCTGTTGAGCGGTCTCAAGGGCGGCGACGTTCGCCTCGAGATTGTGGTACATGTCCTGGGTGACCAACTGGATGATCCCGTACTGCTTCAGGAGCGCGATGTCCGAATCGGCAAGGGGGGCCGTGACGTTGCGGGCACCGATTTGGCCCAGGAACTGGTAGACCGCCTGACACGTCGTCATGTTAGTCGTCGACCAGAGGGAATTCGAGCCATAATGCTTCCTCGCCCAAGCGGTTACGGACCTGCAGCGTGAGCGTGCGGGCCTCCTCGCGCGGCCGAGCGAACGGGTCGTCGCGCAGCGCCTCGTGCAGGAGGGCCTGGAACCGTCGCTTGCGACTTCCGAGCGGCCCGAAGCGGCGGGCCCGCTCCGTTTCGATCTGCTCGTACGCGAACATGAACTCGTAGAGGGACCGGTAGATCTGGTCCTCGAGCTTCTCGACGACCTGTTCGCGCTCCACCGAGACGGTATCGATCCCTTCGAGGTCGACGAAGAACACGGTCCCGTCCGGCGCAAGCACCGCGTCCTTGTCCAGCCAGACGTCTTGGAAGTCGAGTCCCGAGTAGCGATGGTGCGCGGAGTCGAACGACAATGTTCGGGCGTAGAGCGTCAGTAAAGCGATGGCGCTGCGTACGAAATTCACCTCAAAGGCATGGGCCTTCGCGGGAGAATCGACGGCGAACTGGTCGAATACTCGTCGAGGGTCCTGGCCGACCGTACTACGCGCGTGGAAGTAGACCCGGACGTTCGACGGCACGAAGCGGAGTTCCTGGACGAGTCGCCCCCGGTACTTGCGATACCAGTGGATGCTCGCGAGGCGGGCCTCGAGCTCCTTCGGCAACAGCGCGATCTTCACGACCGGAGCGATTCGGAAACCGTGGATGCTGGTCAGGTCGGCGAGCTCCGAAACCCGCAGGGCGGTCATCGCGTGCGGCAACCCCTGGCCCCCGTACGGCGACCCCCGAAGCCAGAGTTCTCCCGTGATGACGCCGCCCGACCGGTCCCCCGAAGACTGCACGAAGCGTCTCCGTACCTCGGGGTCGTCGGTCAGGTCGCCCGCGTACGTCCCGTCGAGCCGTCGCAGGGAGAACGGGTCGACGCTGGAGCCGACGCCCTTGATCGAAAGGTAAAACGGGAGTCCGTCGAGGGTCGCGAAGGGAACGGGGACGATCGCGCCGCGGTTGTCATCTTCGATCGCCTCGACGGATTCTCGCGCTGCTCCCTCCACGAGCGGGACCAGCATCGGCGGCAGGTAGTACCGGTCCAATCGTGCGAGGTCGAATCGGGCGAACTGCCGGTTCGTCAGTGTCTCCGCGGGAAACGCCCGCAAGGATACCGGTGGTCCGCTCAGCCGGAGCGCTTTCCCGTCCGGGGCTGAAAGGGACAACTCCTCCGCGACCTTCTTCAGCGGTTCGGATGACGTGCGACGGCCACGATAT